>WNFY01003917.1_pt1 | contig 16999 bp, 13 predicted proteins | sample 5400091 | NCBI WGS metagenome assembly WNFY01 (sample SAMN13153364, study PRJNA577476) | soil metagenome | isolation source: 60 cm soil or saprolite under grassland replicate 1 | place: USA:California | collected 2016-06-15
TTGACCTTCGCCTAAATCTTCATAATATAACTTAATATCTTCCCGCCTCGATGGATCTTTTATTTGAATATAACTCATAAAATAAGATTGAAATGATTAGAGAATAATTATATCATGTATGAAAATTATACCAAATAGAAGAAATAAAATGATTTTAAAGCTTTAAAACAATAATTAAATTTCCCCGGCTATGCCCTGCGGAAGTAAGGATAGCAGCAAGAACTCTACAGATAGCCAGAATTCAACTGTACTGCCTTGATGCGCCGGGGTCCCTGCCCTTGCACATTGTATGAGAGGAGACCCCCGGCGAGACTGAAACTTCTGCTGTAAATTTAACTCTTGTAGTTTGAATGCGTCGGGGTCTCTGCTTTTACATATTGCCTTTTAAGAAGACCCCGGCGAGACTGAAAACCACTTGTAAACAAGATCGAAGCTGTTTGTAATTGAAAATAACTGAAGCCAGTTATAACAGGTATAGGTTATATAATATAGGATTGGCTCGTTGCCATGTTGTACACGAACAAACATAAGTAAATATAATAAACACAAATTGCAAATTCAAATGTTGTGCTTGAATGGGCCGGAATCTCTGCCTTTACACATTGCCTTTTAAGAAGACCCCGGCGAGACTGAAATGGCACCACGGGCTAATATTTGTTGCTAATCCTTCATTTCAATATCACAGCTATTTACGATTAGTGGCTATCTGGATTATTCGGATTAGTTCACCTTATAATCCTTAAAATTTGTTTTGAATCGCTTCTTTTATTATAAAACACTTCAATATAATTTTCGGTAAATCCAATAATTGATTATATTTTTACATATCGCTGCTCCCCCATCTCCTGGTAAGGCGCTTTTAGTCCTTGCTTTATTTTTAAAATCCCTGAAAAACCATTTTTATGCGCAAGCTTTTTTTTAGTGTTTGTTTTTTACTAGTATTCGTTTCAGTCTCTGGAAAAAATAAAGTTATTGTACAGAATGGTGTGCTTGATTTAAGAGCCTGGGACTGGCAAAAAGATGGAATTATTAACCTCACCGGCGATTGGGAATTTTATTGGAACAAATTTTATTCTCCCCGGTTTTTCAAAGATACATCAGTTGTTTACACAAAACACTTCGCATTTGTACCGTCATTCTGGAATAAGTACATACCTGCAGGAGATAATTCAGACAGGGGTTTTGGATATGCAACATATCATATAATTGTTTTATGTCCTCCTTCAAATCAGCAACTGGCGCTTAAATTTTTAACCATAGAATCCTCATACAAGTTATTCATTAATAATAAGGAGATATTGAATGTAGGGCAAATCAGTACAACTTCTGAAACAACAGTTGCGGACCTTCAACCCACTATTGTAAATGTTCTGCCTGAAGATGATAAACTGGAGATTATAATCCAGGTAGCTAATTTTAATAATAGAGTCGGCGGATTACGGAATTCTATTAAACTGGGCACAAAAAGTCAAATACATTCTTATTTTCTCAGGAATCTTTCAGTTGAGCTTTTGGTAGCTGGAGGTTTTTTACTCGCTGGCATTTATTATCTGATCCTTTTTCTTCATTTTAGAAAAAGGTATGTATTACTTTACTTCAGCATTTTGTGCTTTATTTTTTGCACACGCAGTTTAGTAATAGAAGAGATGCCTGTTCTTTATATCTCAAAATTGAAATGGGAATTAGCAAGACAGGCAGAATACATTTCATTTTATCTTTCAGTACCAATCACAGCCCTCTTCTCATATCATTTGTTTCCTCATGAATTTTCGAGGAAGGTCTTGTATATTATTTTACCTCTTTGCTCAGTATTTGTAGCACTTAGTTTATTTGCAACTTATTATGTTTATACTTTCCCTTTAAGATATTATCAGGCAATAATACTCCTCACAGTTTTCTATGGACTGTATGTCTACATAAAAGCGGCCGTGAAGAAACGACCGGGAAGTTTTTTATTCCTTGGCGGCTTTTGTTTATTTCTTATGACAGTCGTAAATGATGTATTATACGCGAATCTTGTTATAAATACAATGCCGATGTTTTACATTGGTCTGGTATCTTTTTGCATTATATTATCTATTCTTTTATCAAGGCAGTTTGTGCAAATATTTTATGATTTGCAGGTATCCAACAAAAAGCTTTCTGGCGCGAACAAAGAACTGGATATAATGAATAATGAAATCAAAGAAAAAAATGAGGAGCTTTCGCAGGAAAAAAATCTTTTAAGAACTTTGATTGATAACCTCCCAGATTACATTTACATTAAGGATACTCAATCCCGCCATCTTATAAATAATAAAGCAAATATTCAATTAATGGGTGCATCCAATGAAGAAGAAACAATTGGAAAATCGGTGATTGATTTCTTTGGACCTGAAATAGCAAAGCCTTTCATAGAAGATGACCAACGCATTATACAGACAGGTATGTCAATTGTTAACAGGGAAGAAACTATTGTGTCAAGTACCGGCGAAACTAAATATTTGCTCACTGCCAAAGTACCAATAAAAGACAAGAATAATAAGGTAACAGGTCTTGTAGGCATCAGCCGTGATATAACGAAGCAAAAACAAATGGAACTTGATTTACGTAATAGCAAATATTTTCTTGAGAAAGCCCAAAAAGTAGGACAAATTGGCCATTGGATTTCAGATAGATTAACAGGCAAACTAACCTGGTCGGAAGAAGCCTGTCGGATATTTGGAATGGACCCTTGTAGTTTCGATGGCAGGGTCGAAACGTTTTTAAATAAAATACATCCTGATGATCTTGAAAAAGTTAAGTCCGCAACCGCTTTTGCTATAGAACATAATGAAGCCTATTCTATTGACCACCGTATTATACTTAACGATGGAACTATGAAATGGGTACATGAACAGGGGGAAACAATCTATGATGAAGCAGGAAAGGCTACTACGCTTATTGGTATCGTACAGGATATTACAGAAAGAAAGAAAATAGAAAATGAAATTTTGAAACTGAATAATGAACTAGAAGAGAAAGTAATTACCCGCACAGAACAGCTAATGGCGGCAAATGAAGGGCTGGAAGCATTTTCTTATTCAATTTCACACGATCTAATGACTCCTTTGCGTGCAGTTAGCAGCTATTCAGGAATATTGAAAGAAAATTATGAATCGAAACTTGATGCACAGGGGAACGGGCTCCTAGACAGAATTATTACAAATTCTAAAAAGATGGGGCAATTAATTGATGACCTGCTCGCTTTTGCCAAACTGGGAAGACAAGAAGTAACAAGTCAGCATATTGATATGAAATTGCTTGTTGAATCGTGCATTGAAGAACTGCTTCATAATTATCCGGAAAATAAATTTAAAATAAAGGTTCACTCTTTGCCCTCCTGTGAAGGTGATGCGGGTATGATTAGACAGGTATGGATAAACTTGTTAAGCAATGCATTTAAATATTCTTCCAAAACCGAAGAACCCAAAATAGAAATCGGAGCTATAGATAATGAATCGATGCACATTTATTTTGTCCGGGATAATGGCGTTGGTTTTGAGATGGAGTATGTGCATAAGCTATTCGGTGTTTTTCAGCGTTTGCACAGGCATGAAGAATTTGAAGGAACTGGTGTGGGTCTTGCTTTAGTTAAACGAATAATCAACAAACACAAGGGAGATGTTTGGCCAGAAGCATCTCCTGGTAAAGGAGCAACTTTTTATTTCAGCCTGCCTGTCATGTAGACAGCTTTGCCCGGGAACTGAAATAAATATAAATAAATCCAATACAGAATAGCGAAATAGAGATCCTTCTTGTAGAAGACAAAATTTAGTTTATTTAAGTCACCTGTAGGTCGCTCTGATAACACACCCCTTACCAGCTTTCACATAAAGATTTTAGCTTCAAGTGTCTGTTTCTTGCTCTTATGTTTTTTAGCAACCGTTTTATTATGGTTGGCCAGTCTATCTTGCACTGTTTCATCACCCATTTTCAGGAAATAAAACTACAAAAAATCGGTAAACCTACAACTCTCAAACGTATTGAATAAGGAAGATGACCCTTTGCTTATGGAAATAAAAGAAAAAAATTCCGTTATTGTGACCGCCTGGTGCATGAAACATTTGAAAGAAGTGGAAGAAACGACTCTTTCTGCGTTGCTACTTAAAGCTCAAAAGTTGAAGAAACCATCCGAATGAAAAGCCCACATCTGAAGACTAGTATAATCATTTCCATATAAAAGAGCAAAAGGAAATATCGGGGAAGAATTCCTGCAAAGTTGTTTACAGAACTGCTGTGAAAGAGTCGAATTTTCTAATGATGGTGAGCATCTGGAGTAAACGAGAAGTTTTATTCACTCTTTTTAACGGTACACGCTTTGCCTTTTGCCGTCTCGCCGGGGTCTCACAATAAGCTTCGGGTGTTGGCTGTGGACCCCGGCGCATTTAGAGATATGCAGCACAAATTACTCAATACAGTTCATCATAATGCAAGGGTTGGTAATGCATAATTTTATTCAGTTAATAAAATGAAGCCCTGCTATGCTCATATTCCCGCCAGTCATTTATTAATGCCGTCTCGCCGGGGTCCCACTATAGATTTGGTGTGCTGGCTGTGGACCCCGGCGCATTTTATTGATTAGCAGATAAAAATGATTTAACAGAGTTCATCGTAGTGCAAGGGCTCATAGTGCATTGTCTTATTCAACTCATAAAACGGAGCGCTGCTGTGTTCATATTCCCGCCAGTCATTTATTAATTTCCATTTGCCTTTAACAGGATTAAGATGCATATACTTAATTTTTTGCAACAGGAATTTTCTTGTATAAATCGGTTTTGCATCGAAGCTATCCTTGAATACTTTATGCAGTTGCCCTTTTTTCTTTTCTCTGTCACTTACACCATCTTCCAACTGTTGTAATATTTTATTTTCATTTGATTGCTTCAAACGATCACCATCTCATACGCGATAAACCTTTTTGCATTTGAAATGATCGTATTCAAATTATAGTTTGTATCGGGAAAGAATAAAATAGCATGAACATGATTAGGCATAATAGCATAAGCGGTAACTTTTATTGCAGAAGTATTTTTTAAAAGTCAAACCACTTGTAAACAAGATCGAAGCTGTTTGTAATTGAAAATAACTGAAGCCAGGTATATCAGGTATAGATTATAGGGTTGGCTCGTTGCCATGTTGTACACGAACAGACATAAGTAAATATAATAAACACGAATTGCAAATTCAAATGTTGTGCTTGAATGTGCCGGGGTCTCTGCCTTTACACATTGCCTTTCAGAAGACCCCGGCGAGACTGAAAAGCATAAGCGGTAACTTTTATTGCTGAAGTATTTTTTAAATAGTCAAATCACTTATAAACAAGATCGAAGCTGTTTGTAATTGAAAATAACTGAAGCCAGTTATAACAGGTGTAGGTTATATAATATAGGGTTGGCTCGTTGCCATGTTGTACATGAACAGACATAAGTAAATATAATAAACACGAATTGCAAATTCAAATGTTGTGCTTGAATATGCCGGGTCTCTGCCTTTACACATTGCCTTTCAGAAGACCCCGGCGAGACTGAAATTTTCTCCGATGAATAAAATTGATGACAAGCATGGCGGCGTACAACAGGCGGTTTGGCAATATGGCGGGGCGACGAATATATGCTCAACTTTTTGTTCGCTATTGGGCTTCAGTTCCAGCAGACGAATAACACCAAGCAATTGAATAAACAATGGACTTTTAATTATAAATTTAGCAACAGTTACGGGCTGACGATTTTCAAATGCCGCCACATCGCCAAGCCGTGACCGTTGCCTGTAATGCTATAAGACCCTTAACTATGGGAATATCACTTAAGACACATAAAATGCTTTGGGACGTTCAGGTAATAAATGTGCAATCTGCAAAACAGATTTAGCTGAAGACATTACCGATACTGATGATTACTCTATTCTTGGGGAGGAGGCTCACATTGTTGCAAGGGAAGAAACAGGGCCAAGAGGAATATCTGATTTATCTCCAGAAGAACGAGACAAATACTCCAATCTAATCTTACTTTGCCAAAAAGACCACAAAATAATTGACGACCACGAAAATGTTTATCCAGTTGAAAAGCTTTTGGAAATTAAACAGCAACATCTTGATTGGGTTAAAGCCCATTTAAATATTGACATAACAAAACAGAAAGATGATGAAACGTATGCAACATATATAGAAGACTTTATTAAGCTTGCTGGCACTGAAACTTGGAATATTTGGACATCCCATCTTTTATCTGGCGGACAACCGCAAATAATTAAGAACAATTTGACAACTTATATAAACTTAATGAGTATTTGCTTGCAAGAATTTGGCCTAAACGTTATCCAAATCTTGAATTTGGCTTTACAAATTTCAGATACATATTAAATGACTTTTTACGTGTACTATCCGAACACATTGACAAGAAAAATGAAGACTGGTATATCACAGAAAGTTTTTACAGAGAGTATCGAGGTGGCGATCCTAAAGAATATGATGAGGGAATACGAAAATTTGAATACCATGTAGAGTTAGTACAGGACTTACTTCTTGAATTGACAAGAGCTGGCAATTATTTAATAGTTCAAATTCGATATTACATTTCCTCATCCTTTAGGACACAGGAGGGACTTCTTTTAATTACAACGGGTCCAGACATTAACTTTTCATGGACAACTGTTCGACTCGAATTTCCTACAAACAACATTGAAGACATAAGGTATAAGGTCTGCGAGATTATATGACTGCAAGAGAAAATCGCACTTATCATTTTGGCGAAGGAGTAAGCGAAGATTACTTTAGAGGCGACAGATTTTTAGAAATGATGCGCCTATAAGCACTACAGGTAACAAGTGGGTTTTTGCAAGTGTGGCTGGACGGAGCTACAATAATCAGTTATGCAAATCCGAGCAATGTTTCGGGCTGGACAAGCAACTTTCAACTTTGAACCTTAACTTCAACAATATAATTTTAATCGGCAGCGGTTGTGGGCGGACGGAATACTTTTCCACGCCTGCACAAAGCCCTAACCGTTATGGGCAATTGCTGACAGCAACAGCAAACAATTGAACAGCAATGAATGCCACTTCAGAAACTGATATATTAATTGTAGGGGCTGGACCAACAGGCCTGATGCTGGCTTGCCAATTAGCTACTCACAACATTCCTTTTCGCATTATTGACAAAACTGAAGACCACACTACTCAATCACGGGCACTCGTTATTCAGGCAAGAAGTGTTGAGATTCTTGACCAAATGAGTATTGCAGAAAAAGCAATCCAACGGGGAAAAATTGCAAAGGCAATAGGTGCTTTTTTCAATGGAAAAAAAGTATTGCGGGTAACGGTGAATAATATGGGTGCAGGACTTACTAAGTTTCCGCATCTACTCATGCTCGAACAATCACATACAGAAAGCATTTTGGTGGATTTTTTGGGCGACCACAATCATCATGTTGACAGACGAACTGAATTGAAAAGGTTTATTCAGAACAATGAAGGTGTTTCTGCTGTTTTGAAACTGCCTGACGGGAGTGAAGAAACGGTAACTGCAAAATATTTAGTTGGCGCTGACGGAGCACACAGCATAGTTCGTGAACAATTAAAAATTCCTTTTGGTGGTAAAACTTATGAGCAATCTCTTTTTGTTCTTGACTGCAAAGCTGACGTTGATATACCTGAAGATGAAATGTATTTAGCCTTTTCTGACAAAGCATTTGGAGGTTTCTTTCCACTTACTAATGGACGGTGGAGAATATTAGGAGATGTGCCAAAAGGACTAGAAGAAAAGAAAGAAATTACATTTGAAGGCATAAAGGAAAGATTTGCAAACGGACTCCACATGAATGCAAAACTTTACGACTCGCAATGGATTTCCGGCTATCACGCTCATCATCGCTACGCTTCTACTTTTAGAAAAGAACGTTGCTTTCTTGCAGGTGATGCAGCGCATGTTCATAGTCCGGTTGGTGCACAAGGTATGAATACCGGATTGCAAGATGCATATAATCTTGCATGGAAACTTACACTGGTGATTAAAGGAAAAGCAAAAGATTTTTTACTTGACACCTATACTGAAGAACGAATAAAGATTGCAAGAAATCTGGTTCGTTCAACAGACAGAGTTTTTAATGTCGTAACAAGTGAAAGCAAATTCATTCGAGTATTTAAGTTGTACATAATTCCGTTTGCATTAAAATTAGTAGCTCCGCTTTTTCAGAAATTAAAATTTATTCAGCGATTGGCTTTCAAAATGATTTCAGAAATCGGAATTAGCTACCGGAATCAATCTTTATCACAGAATGCTTCTCTGGGAAATTTTCCCAATCATGCACCAAAGCCAGGAGACCGTTTACCTTTTATTCCATATCCCAATGATAGCGATAAAGAGCAGAATATACAGGACAAAATGTACGGCAAATTCTTTTGCTTTTTCATTTTTTCGGAAACTGCTTCCGGAGAATTGGCTAAATGGCTTGAGTGTTGTAAAGATTTATTTTCAATTGAAATAATTCCGTTTAATGAACGAACAAAAATTCTTTATGACAAATTTGGAATAAATAACAACGGGTGTTACCTGATTCGACCAGATATGTATATTGCATACAGAGCACAGAAATTTGACACTGAGCATCTGAATAGATACCTCTTACAATTTCTAAGGGACGAGCTGACAATTTAGTAACTTTTGAAACGAACAGTAGAAGCACATGCCCATAACATTGCATTGGCGAATATGGCGACGGAGAACAATCAGCTGCATATCGCTAATCAACTTCAGTTTCGGCAGACGAACAACACCGAGCTTTAGTTTTTAACATCAGCTTTTGTATTTTTACTCATCATCGGTTCCGGCCTGACGTGACACAGAATGACGCCACATCGCCAACGCGGAGCCGTTGGCGGCAACCCTGACAGACTACTGTGCAGACATCAACCGACCGACTTTTGATAGGCCAAAACCAAAAAAGGAAGAATGCCGAAAATCCCTGCATAGTGCGAAAAAAGTAGGCGAAATAAATTTAAATCAAATGAATCCAGTAACGGTAACAAAATTTGAAACGAAATCGCATGAAACACCGGAGATTCGGCAACCCGATAAGACAAAAGTTGAAATTGTCCGGCTGGAAGGGTTTACTTTAGGACGCTTTAACATGAAGCCAGGATGGCGATGGTCTCAATGCATTAAGCCAGTGGTTCACACTGATTCATGCCAGCTTTCCCATGTGGGATATGCTGTTTCAGGAAGCATTACCGTGCGCATGGATGATGGAACACAGAAGACCATCAAAGCGGGTGAATCCTACTCCATTCCTCCGGGACATGATGCTTGGGTGGACGGTAATGAAGATTTCGTGGGAATTGAAGTACTGAGTGCTGAACAGTTTGCTAACCGTAGGACAAACAGATGGAAGGGCATCCGCTAATCGAGAAGACGGCCTCACCACTTGTAAGCGATGAGGTGCGCCTCTCACACCACTGTACGTACGGGTCTCGTATACAGCGGTTCATTAAGTTGTGGGGATACTTTGAAGTAGTAATCGAGCAACGGTAGCAGTTTTGGGCGGGACATTATAAAATATTGTTTCATCGAATCTTTAACCTGTTCCAATGATTTTGCCATCGCCATTTTCTTAGTATCATTTTTGCATCGAATTAAATTGATAAAAATTGTTTGCAGTATTCTACAATGCAATTCGTCCATGGCTAATTAATAACTAACTAAAGTCTCATGAGAAACAAACCACTATTTGTCTTCCTGGTGATTGCTTTATCACTAACAGCGCAGGGCAGAATAAATCTGTAACAGCAGCAAGGCCTCTCATTTTTACCCATGTCGCAATAATCGATGCCACGGGATCACCGCTTCAGCCGGACATGACTGTTGTGATAAGTGGCGATCGGATCATTACTCTTGGTAAGAGTAAAAAAGTTCGCATACCAGCGAATGCGCAGGTGGTGGACGCTGAGGGCAAGTATATGATTCCGGGCTTGTGGAATATGCATGTGCACATTTTTAGTTATGACAAAGATCCATCCGGACAGCCAGCACATGAATACCGGTTTCCCTTATTTATTGCGAATGGCATTACAAGTATGCGCTTTATGTGGGTCAGGCTGAATCCAGTCAAGCAGGTTGAGGGCTGGCGCAAGCAGGCTATTGAACAACCAGGTTCAGTTCCCCGCATTCAGGCAATTGGCACTATTGTAAATGGACCTCCAGCGTCTCCGAATTCTGATGTTGTTACAACGGCGGATGAAGCTCGCCAGATGGTAGATAAGATCAAAGCGGGGGAGTTGATTTCGTAAAGGTCTATTCAAATCTCTCCCGCGAGGCATATTTTGCTATCGCCGATGAAGCCCGAAAGCAGCATATTCCATTTGCCGGGCATGTGCCCTGGAGGGTCAGTGCAGTGGAAGCTTCTGATGCGGGTCAAAAAAGTATTGAACATCTCACTGAAATATCAGTGACCTGTTCGTCGCAAGAGCAGGAATTAAGAAGTGTAGAGAACTGGAACTCGAAGTACCAAAAACAGATGCTGGAAACCTATGACGAAGCAAAATGTGTTCGCTTGTTTTCACGGTTCAAAAAAAACGGAACATGGCAAGTGCGGGTGAAAGTCGCTCTGCAGGAAAAAACGCCAATTCTGGAAAAGTGTTGCAGATGAATCTCAGTTTAGTCGGAGCAATGCATCGTGCTGGTGTGGGGATTATGGCAGGAACGGATGTGGGAAATGCCTATATCTATGCCGGCTTCAGCCTGCACGACGAACTCGTGCTATTAGTAAAGGCGGGGCTAACGCCGATGGAGGCTCTTCAGTCGGCAACCCGGAATCCGGCAAAGTATCTTGGTTTGCAGGACTCTGTTGGAACAATCGGGAAAGGAAAACTGGCTGATTTGGTTTTGCTCGATGCAAATCCACTCAAGGATATAAGCAACACTCAACGAATCGCTGCAGTCGTAATTAACGGAAAGCTCCTGAGTAGAGAAACACTCGACAAGATGCTCGCTGATGTAGAAGCAATGGCTGCAAAGAGATAAAATTCTTTATTGTGATAACGACTTTTTAGGTTTTGATATCCTTCTGTTTTTTTGATCCAGGTAGAGAGATTGAGGAACTAAAGTTTTTCCTTTTTTTATTCCTTCAACATAATCCACCGGGTCCGTTATGAATTCGGTACCGGAATACAAAGCTGAAGTGTTCACCTCGGGTTTATTTCCGGATGTGCCGATGACATATCCATAGCGACCCTGCTGTGTTTCTACTGCGTAAGCTTGCGAGCCATTGCTTATTAAGTTCCAGTAAACACTATGTACAGCTGTAAGTCCATGAATCGGTGAACTGCCCAAATTCATCCAGCCGCAAAAAAACTATTCTCTACCCTACATTGGTCGAACAGGTTTGAATGACTAAAATGCATATGGTGGTCACTCCCGCTGCCAATGGTTTTACTATAGCCAGTTTGTTGACCCGAACTTTTATCGAGGCAGCGATGGAATACATTACCGGATGCGATCATTTCCGCTAAGACAAATCCATGGCGGCTGAATTCAGCTATACAATCCTGGACCAAAGTTTCATTTCCCATAATCCTGTACATATACCCATTCCCGCCGCCACCGCCAAACTGCGGATTTTTGAAATCACATTTCAGGATGCTAACATTTTTTGTTTGCCAAACTTTAATGCCATTCGAGAGGAGATGGCATTAGAAGTATTTTCTGCAGCACGATAAGAAGCTACCTGTCGAATCCACCCGTTGCAGACCTGTGCGATCGCGATAGCCCATGAATCGTGACATTGGTAAGAAGGGTTAGACTCTATTCGAAATGACTGTTCTGACCAGTCTCCCTTTGCAAAACTTTGCCTGTTTCCAATAGATAATTGTTCCACTCCTACTTCCTGAAGCACAGAAGGAGCTTTATATACAGCCGCTCCATGTGCTGTTCTTAAAGCGTAACGAATAGGTATATCTATTATTAACTCATTTGTTCCTGGATGAACAGCCATAATTTCCCGACAATACATCTGGCCGATCAAACCAGTTCCTTTATCCTTCCAATAGTCGAGCATTTTATGCTCAGCAATCCAATCGTTGTCAATGTAATTTCTAATGATGATTAAATCACCCACTTTAAAGCCAGATACATTTTGCACTGGAATTATTTTCGCCGGTTTCATCAAATCCTTTGAGCAACTCTTTATTTTGTCCCTCAGAAGCCCAGGAATTTCCTGTCCCTATTTTAATAATAGCTTTCCCCCGCATGATAATAGAGGAATTGTACAGGAATGTTTCCCCTGGCCCTGCACCTCTTAACACTACATGGGAATGATCTATAAGTAAGCAATAATCCTTTGCTGTATCCGGGCTTATTTTATAAGTGCCTTTTGGCAGATATACGATGCCGCCCTGTTTTAGTTGACCCACATCATGAATCGCTTTTTGCAGGATGGCCGTAACATCCTTCATTCCGGTATGATCAGCATTGTACGGGGGTCTGGTAACATCGAGCACCTGCTGCGTTCTAAAAGGAATCTCTTTTTCTCCGCGATGATAGCCTGCATACGAAAAGTCCTGAATTAACTTATCAGAGTAGAAGTTTGCATCTCCTGGCGCTTTCCAATTTTCAGGGTAAAGTTCACTTCTCCAAGTTTGTGCCTGAGCAAATAAAATGGTATTGATGGTTAAGAATAAAAATAAGCATACACTTCTTTTCATCATCGACTTCTTAGATACTCAAAATGTACCATTAGCTGTAATCTTCCCTGCTTTGCCCTGCCACACCTTAACTACTAAGTGCCCTTGAGCAATAGATATGGTTGCAGATTTTTTCTGCCTCATATCTACCCGAATACTCCAAGGTTGCCACGAATGTCAGGTTGTGCAAATACGTTCGCTGCTTTACAAATATAATTTAAAAAGAAGCGCCTCTACTCAGGATATAAAAATGTTTTAGAAAACCTGAGTGAAGAATGGAGTGGCATATTCTCAAGAGGTGTCCGTCACTACAATTATGGGAGACTGTCTGGGATCCCGATAGCTATCAGGATGCCCTGCGCAGGCCCTTGTGCGGATGTGGCGACCCCCCGCCAGTTTCACTGCACAACAAAAGAGAGCAGATAAATCTAAAATCAAAAGGTTTGTAATCTTTTACAACACCCAACTCATAAGAAGCTTGAACTGCTAACGTTGCATTTGCACCATCGGGCGAGTTGACGGAAGCCGTGTTTCAACTTTTGGATTTCTATTCAGCTCCTGTCCTGGCTCGAGTGTGTCACGAATGAGAAGGATGTAAGTTCTTTTCAATGCTGTATAAAAGATGAAGGAGGGCCCTTCATATACGCCTTGCGGGAGGAGTATATAAACCCCTTCATGGTGCTGTAATCAAAAGTTATGGTATTGAGCGATGAAGAAAAGGCATCATAAAGGTGTCAGGTGAGTGTAAGAGAGCTGAACGAAAGTGAACCGTACGATTACGTCTCGAAAGGAACTAAGTTGTTGACGAAACTATTGGCTTCGAGCTCTGATAGGAAAGACTGTAACGGACAAACCGCATACTGGTTACAGGTCAGCCGGGATTGAGTTGGCAGGAATCTTATACAGGCTTTTATAGGGAACGTGAGAAACTATCATTACGATGTGCTGACATGCCTTACACGAAAGTGTAATTCAAGGTATTCCAAAGGAAGCCGAAGCGTAATGAAGTGGCGGACTGAATCGTAGTAGTGAAGAAGTTTCTGTAATGGAAATGGAGCGAAGGGTTCAGCTCATTCGTTTGCACTAAGAAAGACAACACGGCGTAATCTGTGGACGATCAAGTTTAGTTCAATTATGTGTAAACTACTCGACCGTTATAAATTTAGCTATTAGTTGTTATCTTCATCTTTAGTAACAATATTCAGCTTGGCTCCTGGCTTGACGGTATAAATTTCCAGCCCGTCTACTGCAAAGTAACTTTGCCTATGCAGTTGATACAAGGAAAAAACAGAACCCAAAGCATTCTTTTTCCTGAGACATTGGATCAGATTATTGAGCTGGATAACGAGGTACACATCATCGATTTTTTTGTAGAGAGTATTCATCTTCCCGATTATTGGACACTTCGCATTTGGACAAATAATCAGCCGACAAAATCGCAATTACTAAAAGCCTTTAAGAAAAGTATTCGACAAGACACAAAAGGTAAAGTCTCTGCAAATTCTAATCCTTGGATTATTTGTAACAAAGACAGTTCATTTTACAAGTCCGATACTTTAAGACTTTACAACAACGAAAGCTATTATTATCATTCAAACTGCTGCGACTTTGTTGAATTTCAGGAAACTCCAGTTGCATAGCTGGAGCCAGGGAGCCACAGTATATCCTGCACGAATTTCTTCTCCGTTTTAGATGCCGCGTGTTCCTATTTGATAAAGCCGATCCGCCAGTTTTTGATGTGCATCATAACTGAACTCATGATAGATGCACATCATTATTAGCATGCAAGAGCTCAGTCCTATTGCCAATCCCAGAACGTTCACAAAAGAAAAAACCTTATTCCTTAAGAGCAGTTAACAAAATCCACACGTTATTTATCTTCCACGTGCGTACTTACATTTGGACGCGCAAAAGAAACATCCACTTTCCATTCATTGTTCAAATTGCGCCAGATACGCAGATAGGAAGACTCAAAGCTAATATGTTTTTTTTCCGGTGTATCCCAGTTTAGTATTGCATATCCAAATTCATAAGCCATATCCATTGACTTTGAAAAAACCAAACGGTCAATACGACTATTAATAGAATAATTCAACCGTTCTGTTTTCATTTTTTCACGAATTTGTTTGTCTTCTTCACTTTGTTGTCCGCCTAAAATTGGTTTAGGGAAAGCCCCGGATACAAAAATGTTTTGTTCAGTATGCGGGAACAGTTGATTCGGATTTCGGTCATGCTGTTGCACAAGGTTGCGTATTGTCTGTTCATCTTTGCTCGTATTTTCATTTGAGCTTTGAGCATAAATAAAATTGTTTAATAGCAATGCTGTAATAAACAGAATATTACACCGCAATAAACTCTTCAAAAAGTTTTCAGATTTCATAATATTAAGTTTTTGGCGTGAACTAATAGGTTCCTGATATAAAAAATATTGCAACAAAGGTTATCAGTTAAGATAGGGTTTGTCAATCCCCAGATATGGTGATTTTAAAATTGTGGATGAGAAAATTAATGCGATAAAAAACAGAATGCATAAGTGACAAATGTTTATAAATTTCAAGATTAAAAAATTTTACTTCATTACTACCATCTTCTTTGTTTCAATTAATTTATCATCTATTATTAATGAATAATTATACGTACCAGATGAAAGAGAATGAGCTTCTATATTTATTGTTCCTTTGCCTGCAGTTGCAATATTCACCTGTTTTAAAGCTTTTCCTGCATAATCCGTAACAACAATTTTTGCGGATCTGACTGCTGGTGGCAAACTATAACGAATTGTTGTGGACTGATTAAAAGGATTTGGAGTATTTTGTTCCAATAATGCATTTATTGTTTGCAGTTTATCGTTTGTAGTTAAAGAGGTATTATTTTGATTGCAGGAAATCACGATAGCTTTCAGTTCATCAATCTCTTTTTGTTGTAGTTCATTTTGTTTTGAAAGTTCCTGGACAGCTTTAACGAGAGGAACTACAAAATCAGAGTAACTTAAACCATACAAATCTTTCTCATCCGAAGGTTTATACACACCGCTAAAATCATATGTTAAATTGTTTGCAGCGGCCTCTACTTCCTGGGCAATAAAGCCGGTATAAATCTTTTTTTCCTTGCTATTAATTGCCGTTTCATCTGATGCTGATCTCCTATTATCATTATTCTTATCTAGCCTGCTGCCGTCGTTATTTTTAGTTAACTTGCTGTATTCAGGTGAAATGTGTTTATTCATTCCGTGGACATCATACTGATACGTGACAGGACGAAGTTTATTTATGAAATCAAGACCAGGTACATTTTCTTTTATATTCTTCTTAAAGCGTCCATCAGAATAAATCATGTAAACTCCGGCAGCCCATACGGAGGTAACAGAAGTATTGCCAAGCATTACCTGGCTATTATTCAATGCAAGGGCGCCATACCCGATCGCTGTTGCATTAAAGCGATTACTGGTATTTACATCGGCATCAGTGCCGAGCGCCGTATTACTTGAGCCTGTTATATTATTAAGCAAGCTATTTGAGCCAAAGGCAGTATTGTATTTGCCGATGGTGTTACTTACCATACTATGCGTACCCAAACACGTATTATCATGTCCACCTGTATTAGAAAGCAATGCCTCGCCGCCTACAGCAGTATTATAATATCCTGTAGTATTATTTTTCATAGCATTGAAACCAATACCCACCATGTGATCTTCTAAACTTCCGTCGTTGTAATTATATAAAGCCGAATCTCCAATAGCCACGTTGTGACTATTATTTTGGGATTTATAAAGACTTGCAAATCCAATTGCTATATTGTACTTTCCCGACACATTATTTAGAAGCGAGTAGGTTCCATAAGCAGCATTACCGTCCCCGTTATTCAAAAGGAGTGAAGATGTGCCGAAACTACAATTATTATGACCGGATGTATTTAAGTATAATGCATTATCTCCTACGGCATTATTACCCTCCCCATTATTATTTGCATGTAGGGCGGCATAACCAACAGCGTTGTTGGCGCCACCGCTAACATTGAATGCCAATGCCTCAAAACCGATTGCAGTATTAAAAACGCCTGTCTTATTTTGCCAAAGAGCACGGTATCCAAAAGCAGAATTATTGTGCCCCGGCGTATCCGGTTGGTGCACCCCGGCTTCCCATCCAAAGAATGTTTCACTGGCGAAATGTGGTGCTCTTGCCATTGCAATTCCGTTCAGGTACAAAGTGCCATCTATGTACACGTCTTTCCATGATTTAGCTGTTGAGCCCAGGTTTTTTGTATTATCTGTATTGGGCAGTAGGTTTTGGTTAACCTTTGTAGGTGTAAT
>WNFY01006224.1_pt1 | contig 16991 bp, 15 predicted proteins | sample 5400091 | NCBI WGS metagenome assembly WNFY01 (sample SAMN13153364, study PRJNA577476) | soil metagenome | isolation source: 60 cm soil or saprolite under grassland replicate 1 | place: USA:California | collected 2016-06-15
CGTCCACCTTCTCTTCCACAACGATCTTGTACGTCAAGAACTCCCGCGCTTCCCTTGGGGAGAGGACCTTGTCTCCACGCAAGGAGTGGCCGTTGAGCGAAGCGAGATGGGGTGTCCTCGGAAAGCGAAAGAGGTCCATTACCCCATCTTTTCGGCGTGTTTCTTGGCAATCTCGGGGCACAGGAAGTGGATTGAGACACCGGCTCCCTTGAGCGCGGCAACCCAACCCCACCACTTGCTGTCCAACGACTGCAGTACGGGAGGATGTTCAGCGTGCGCAGCTGCTACTGCGAGGAACTTCCTATCCGAAGGGTCGTAGCGCACCTCTGACGGTGGTGCCGGGAGTTCAACAAAGTCGGAGGGGTCGCCGTGTTTGGCCGTCAGAGGTACGCGGGTGACTCGACGGCCGCCCCACTCGTTCGTAAGCACCCACTTTAGAAAAGCATCTCCGGGACCTGGCTGCCCTTTCGCGCTCAAAGTCGCGCGGTATTCCGCCACAATCTGGCCCCCGTGGTCTATGAACAGATGACCAGTCTTCATGATGGCCTGTAAGGCTTTCGCGCTCGAGAGAATACAAGATGGCTCTGCGCCCGGGTCGACACCGTTTGACGTCACCGCGACGTTGGTGTCCACTACACACCTAACGGGGCAGCTCATCTCATTCCGTCTCGCTGCTCCATGCGCTTGGCTTGGGCCTCGGTTCGTGCAACTAGGTCGCCCATTTCGTCACCAAAGAATCCCTCGGGCCAGTTCTTGATGTTTCCGTATTGATCCACCGTAAGCTCCTCGATATGCGCACTGCCCTGCTCGGTGTGCACGAAGTACAGGGCCGCCTCCTCTGCGGACAGCCTTTGCTCGGAGATACGGCGTTGTAGCCGCCGAAGAAAATGCTCTGAATGGCTCTCCACAATAAACTGGCAATCGCGCTCTTCCCCGTTCTCGCGTGCTCGTATCGCGTCGACGAAAAGGTCCGCCAGATCCGCCTGGACTCTCGGATGGAGGTGTATCTCGGGTTGTTCGAAGATGACAATCGAACGGCGCGGCACGTAGAAACACTCGACGATCACCGGGAGCACTTGGCTTACGCCGAAGCCTACGTCCGTGAGCTTGACCTCAGGCATCTCCGCTGACGTCTGAACAAGCACTTCATACTCCTTCCGGTGAGTGCCAAGTTGCTTGACCTTGAACTCGCTAATCAGGCGCATCGTTTGAAGCCGCTCAGCCACCATTTCTGCGAGCGGCTTTGTCCGCTGCTTTGGCGTGAGGTTGAACGCCCTTCCACCAGCCGCAAGAATGGCTTCGATCGCCCGGTCCCCCTTGACCCCAACATGGTCGGGGACATCTCCCGACCACAGATACAGGCGCTTCGGGTTCTCCCGCAGAGGGCCCACGTAATAAACACCTCTCAGCATGCGCTCCAACTCGAGGACCAGGTCAGCCGCGAACGCGGAATTCTGATAGTACGCAGTGAGCTCATCCGGAAAGCCATAGAAGCGCACGGGCTGCGGCAGCGGCCAAGCTCGTCCGGCGTGTCGCACGAAACGATAGTGGGACGCCGTCAGTTCGAACTTCGCTCCCTCCCCTTGTCGTTTCATGCCCACACTGAGTTGCTCGGAGCCGCGGTCAAGAACGGAATACTCCAGTGATCCCACGACAGGTTGGTGCTTCTTGTCCGCGTTTATTGAAACCTTGAAACGGATCGCATCTCCCTGATATCGGGTGGGCCCAAGCGGGTCCGAAATGCTAAGGGGCGCGCCGAGGCTCCAGGAGAATTCAACCTCGAGTGGCTGGCTGATGTCGTGCTTGTGGACGGCGTCGTCGTAAGTGCCAGTGTCGATAATTGTCCGGCTGTCTCCGAACTGTAATGCCCGCTGGCGGTCAGACGACTCTGCGGTCTGCTTTAAGAGCAAGAGAAGTTGGGGGATACTCGTCTTGCCGGCACTGTTAGCACCAAATAGTACCGTCAACGGCGCCAGGCGGATCGGCCCGGAATCCTTCCACGCTTTGAAATTCCGGAATTGCAGGGTAGTGAGCATTGGGTCCTAAGCTAATCGAAGAGTGATCTCTGGCGACCCTCGGTCGCGGAGCCGGTGGTGGCGCTGAATTCCCTCACAAAGCCCGCAATCAGGTCGGCGAAGTCGGACGCCTGGGCAGTTTCGCCAGGGCGCCCTTACGCAGGCCATCCTCTCGCCGCTCCAAGCCACGCAGTGCCCTGGCATCTAGCACAGATAGTGTGCCCACCCCTGACGAGCCGGGGATCGTAGTAACCGATTGAGGACCGCCTTTCCGGCGCGCACCACGGAACTGCTGAGAGTGAGTTAGCTCCACACACTCTGATCTACCGAACGTCGATCCGGTCGTGGCGTTCTTACGATCTGGCCCGCCGTTAGCGGATGACGCCTAAACGATTGGTCGTGCGGGGGTTGGGCGCCTTCGCACGAACTGTCGCCGCGCAAGCACAGCCGCCGCTCGCCGCAAAATCACCCCAAAGTGCCGCAAAAACGACCTACTCCATCTTCGCAAGATCATCCATCGTAGCAGCGCCGGTTCACCACGTTCGAGGCCCACTAAACAGGACTGACTCCATAGTCGTCGCAACTCAAACATCCGTGACGGTCCTCCTCAGCGGAGGACTCGATTCGACTGCGTGCCTTGCCTTCTACATGAAGCAGGACTTCGCTGTTGAAGGTCTCTTCTTCGACTTCGGTCAGGCATCCGCGACACGAGAAGAGGACGCCGCTAGAGCGATCGCCCGCCACTACGGGGCCGGCCTGCGTTGCGTCCGTTGTGAGGGCCTTCACCCACGGACCGGAGTGGAAGTCAGAGGCCGCAACGGGTTTCTGCTCCTGGGGGCGTTGATGGCTCTGCAAGGTGAAGCGGGGATCATAGGCATTGGGATCCACGAAGGCACGTCCTACGCTGACTGCACAGAGAACTTCATCCAGGAAAGCCAGCATCTATTCGATCTCTACACAGACGGTCAGGTGAGAATAGGCGCACCTTTCATCAAATGGACTAAGCGTCAGATCTGGGACTACGGCCAGTTTGCAAGCATTCCGGTTGCGCTAACCTATAGCTGTGAATCGGGACGCGACCAGCCGTGCGGCGAATGTCTGTCCTGCAAAGACCTGACGGCTCTCTATGCTTGCTAGACGCACACGGCTCCGACACCCCTCGGGGGTCGAGGTTGAATCTCCCCTTCTCGTCCCCTCCTTCTCGAGCAAGGGCTTTCGCTCCGATTCCAGCGGAAGGTCTGAGATCGTTGACGCATTGGAGATCACCTCTGAGGTCCTCAATGAGTGCGTGCTGATTAGCGCATATGACGTGTTCTACAGGCACATCAGCAAATACCTGTTTGCTGAACTCACCTTTGTCGATAGTGGCGGCTATGAACTATCAGATGAGCACGATTTCTCAGCTGTATACCGGCATGAAACTCCTACCAGGCCGTGGAAGGGCAAGTCACTCCAGAGGGTGTTGGACAAGTGGCCGAAGCGCTATCCGGCTGTGATCATCAGCTACGATCACCCTCGCGATCGACACGCTCTCTCCAGACAGGTCACGGCAGCACGCTCACTGTTTTCTAGGTATCCCGACCAATTGCACGACATCCTCCTGAAGCCCGAGAACCGGAGACAGCAGAATCTCGACGCAGTCCTCCGGAAGCTTTACGGAAACGTCGAACTGCTGAAGGGGTTTCACGTAGTGGGGGTTACAGAGAAGGAGCTCGGAGACTCAATGCTCGACAGGATGGTCAACCTCGCGGAGCTTCGGTTGGCCATGGACGAGGGAGGCGTCCGAGTGCCGCTGCACATTTTTGGCAGTCTCGACCCGGTGTCGTGCTGCCTGTACTTCCTCGCGGGCGCCGACATCTTCGACGGCCTGACTTGGCTGCGATATTCCTTTCTCGATGGAACGGCGATCTACCAGCGTAACTACGGCGCTCTTCACATAGGCGTTCATGAGGGGGATGGCTTGGTTCTCGCCAGAGCCCTGGTCGACAACATCTACTATCTCCGAGAGCTTCAGCTAAACATGCGGGACTTTCTTCTCGACCTCAAATTCGAGAGATTCGGTCCGCACGCTGAGATATTGCAGAGGGCATACGACAAACTGCGCACGCGACTTGGAGGGAAGATCTAATGGGAGGCTCAGGTGGCAGGGGCTTCTTCCCCGGAAAGAGCGATCCTCATGAACTGATCAGGCAGGTTCGGGACGCAGAGGCCCAAACCGAGAATCAGCAGTTCGACATCGACGTTGGCACAATCATGGCAAAGCTCCTTGCAGACTTCAACGATCGCGACGTCGTGGCAATCGATGCCCATCTGGAGACGATACGCAATGCCTTAGGCCAGGACATTGATGGAACTATCAAACTTCTCTTCGGAGGATCCGTCGGCAAGCGCACATACGTGGACGGACTGAGTGATATCGACGCCCTCGTTCTCATAGACAGAACCGAGCTCAGGGGCCTACCTCCGTCTCAAGTACTGGGTTATTTCGCCGGTCGACTGAGAGAGCGACTACCCAACACTCCTCTGAAGGAGGGCAGCCTCGCCGTTACAGTCTCGTTCACCGATTCAGAGATCCAGCTCGTGCCCGCCCTCAAGCATGGGGACGGTTTCATAATCCCTGCCGGAATCGGCGACCGCTGGTCTCCAATCAGGCCCAAGGAGTTCAGTACCCTCCTAACAGAGCTAAACAAGAACCTTCAAAACAAGCTCGTCCCGACGATCAAGTTGGCCAAGGCCATCATCGGACGCCTTCCGGAAGACCGTCGCCTGTCGGGATACCACACGGAAGCCCTCGCCGTATTGGCGTTGAGGGATTACCACGACGAGGTGACTCCTAAGGGGCTGCTCAAGCGCTTCTTTCTTGAGGCCCCGAAGTACGTCTTGACCCCCGTGCAAGATCCGACCGGGCAGTCGACGCATGTTGACGAGTATCTGGGAGCTGCTGGCAGTCTTCAAAGGCGATTGGCTTCAGATTCCCTTCAGAGGATTGGAAGGCGCATGCAAAACGCGGATGGCGGTCATCTTGTGAGGGAGTGGAAGGAGATTCTAGGTACCCCCGAGGAAGGGCAGTGAAAGCGGAGGAGCTCAGTCACCATCGCCGAGTGGTCGATATGATGTTAACCATGCACTCCGCCTTGAGAGATCGCTACTCTCGTCGGGCACTTGCAGCAGACCTCTTGCTTCTACTCTTCTCCCTCATTCTCAATGCCCTTGTTTTTCTCGACCCATCCATACTCAAAGCGTTAGGCGTCAACCAGGACGCAGCGCGCGTTGCCATAGGGGTTTTCTCAGTAGTGCTGCTCTTCCTCTCGCTCGTGAGCTGGCGAGTTGATTGGAAGGAGCGTGCTCAAGCGCATTCACAGGCCGCAGACACCCTGGGCAAACTTAAGCTGGATTGCAAAAGCGTTATCGAAGCAGTCCCGGCGGACGAGCACCTGATCGAGGAGCAGGCGGATACTTGTGCGTGGGTTCTCAACAGTCTACCAAAGATCCCCGAAGCCCAATTCATCAAGCTCAAGGCACTGCACAAGCGAAAGATTAGGCTAAGTCAGCTGCTCGACGCATTTCCGGCGGTGCCGCTCCCCATTTTGCGCGCAAAGCTGATGTGGGACAATGTACTTGAGTACCTTGGCCGGAAGCGGGGTTCGGCCGCGTGAGGTCTCTCCAATGACCGACTCGCAGGGCGTCGTGGAGAACCTGATAACAGCGTACCTGAACGCGAAACAGTCCGTTATCGAGCTCGGGTACGGTCACGAGATTGACTGGATGGCGTCGTCCGCTGAGCGGATTGTTAGCAAGAGGAAGGCCTGCCGCAAGAACGCGCTGCGGTTCTTCAATAGCGTGCCAAAGATCGATGCCATCATTCAAATAGCAACCCACGTCCACGAGAAAGGGTTTTGGTCAGTGCACGAGTCGATCAAGCAGCGTGGACCAGCGTACCTGAGGCAGCTGCCCTACATGGGGCCAGCTACGTCACTCCACCTAGCGAAGAATCTCGGCTTCCAAGAAGTGAAGCCGGATCGCCACCTTACTCGACTGGCAGCTGCTCTCGGATATACCCGCCCGATGTCGATGTGTGCTGAAATAGCTGCGATCGTGGGCGACAAGCTGTCCGTCGTCGATCTTATCATTTGGCGGTACGCTACCTTGCATCGCAATTACGTCGACGCGTTTGAGCATCCGACTCCAAACAAGCCACTTGCCTAACGTCCTGCTGACGCGGTCCGGTAGGGAGCACATTCACAAGGGAGACGCTGACGAATGCCCAAGGGCAACGTTAACGCAACAGCTCCGGTGACTCCGCTGGTTGCGGTGACGGGGTCGCAGCCCCCGTACATCTATGATCTGCCACTGCTATTGTCGCTCCCTGACGGGTTCGAGTTCCGTTTCCGTTATCACCAGATCTGGGTCTCTAACGACGTGCTACGCGAGATGGAGGGCACACCGGATTATCTCCTTCGTCGACCACTAATCGTAATGTTCCATTCGCAAGAACAAAAACGTCTGCTGCCTCTTCGCAGCTGCAAGGTGATCGGCATGGAAGGTGGAGAGCGACAAACTCAGCAGTATCGGCAGGCGACTTCTCGGCCTAGAGACGCACGATCTGGCCGCAGCGCTACCGGTTGGACACTACCTGAGCATGGCGGCGGCAAACGTAACGGGTATTGAATGGGCCAACGTCGATGGCTCTGATGCGCAGATGGTTTCGTCAGCTTGGGCCGCATTAGCGGCTCTCCTGATGAATGAAGATCGGCTTTTCCAGATACCGATGTTCCACCTCCTAGGCTTCCAAGAGTTGAATGGAGACTTCGAGTCCCCGAAGAACCTTGGGCGCGTGCCTAGCTTGGGAGGCATCACGGGAAGTACGCCCGCAAGGACGGGGTTTAGACTTGTCAACGGAAAGCGCTACCGTCTACGCATTCTCGAGTGGTGCGAGACCATCAAGGGGTCTGCCCGGCGGGCGAAGCTGGCCGTGGATGCCGCACCAGAGCTGCTTTCTCTCGAAGGAAGCTCCAATCTAGTCGTCGGGGGGTACGATGTCCTCGAGTTCTTGTTCAAAGCAGTGCGACCCGGTTACGCCGAGCTGTCAGCAGGAGTAGCATCCGTTGATGAGAACGCAGGATCAGGCAAAGCACAGCCGGAGTCACGCACCTGGCCTGTGGTTTACGCGGCTCAGGTGCCGGTTGAGATTCGCCACAATTGGATGAGAGTTGGGACGCTTCTTGCGGTTGCGGCTCTGGGGGCGTTCGTCTACACGTCCTTGCCCGGAAAACTCTGGGAACTGGCAGGGCTTCTAATCCTATTCACAACTCTGGGGAGCCTGCTGGAAGGGTTTGTGAAATTCAGTTCGGAGATGCGGGACTTCCCGCAAGGAGGGCGAGCGCCAAAGTCCCCGTAGTGGGCTCAGTTTTGTGCCCGTTGCCGGGTGCATCCCATAGTATCGTAGGTGGTTACGAAAGACAGAGGGTGGTGGCGAATGAGACGTATGACCATGAACAACGAGACCGAATTCCTTAAGGCCCTCGGTGCTTTGAGAGACCGCTTGGAGAGAGCCTTTGCGCCCGATACAGCAGCTTCTGGGTTTTCTGGAACCAGCCCCAGCAGCGGGCATTGCGCCGCAGTCTCTACAATCGTGAACCAAGTTCTGGGCGGAAGTCTTGTGAGCGCCAGGGTGTCGGGGTTTAGCCACTGGTTCAATCGCGTTCGAGTGCGCGGAGGGGATGTTGATCTTGACTTGACCGGTGACCAGTTCGGCTTCGACGCCATTCAAGTAGCCAAAGCGGGGACGCTGTACCCTGACACAAGGGTTAGACCCTTTTTGGATTTGAACACGGAGACGCTTGGGAGGGCTCGCGTGCTGGCAGGGCGATCAGGGCTTGCCGAAGTCGTGAGTACATTGGAGAAGGCGATTGAACAACGTGCCGCTTGGCGGTCGGCTGCGCCTTGATGTGGTCGAGTAGCCGCAAGCCTGAGCAACGGCCCTGCCCCGTGCCTTAGGCTCTGGCCAATATTACTGACTTAACGCCACCAAGGGCGCCAATGTGACGACCGACAGCATCACGCGCCGCTCGTCATTGGATCGCACCCCACGGCCTCGCATTCACGATTGAGCGAAGGAGTTCCCGTGTCTCGGCGTCCGTAGAGAATACAAGGGTTCCTCTGATTCCACGGGTGAGAAGCACCCTATATGTTTGGCGAACAAGAGCCTGGACCTGACGCGGCTCGAGTGCGCCGCGTCGGATCGCTGGATCTTCAGACAGCTGCTTTGAAGCAACCCAACCTTGAGCGCCCCGCCACACGTAGTCGTTACCCATGATTACCGCGCAGTAATCGAACTCGAACCCTTGAGCGGAGTAGATACAGCCAACTTGGTCAACCCCTTGGGGCTGTGTTGCCCATACATGGTACGGGTGGCTCTGCGGTGGCGGGCTCGCGCCACCAGATCGCGTTTGCTCACGAGATTTCTCATTCCACGGCCTTCTCCATGAGTCGATCCGAACATCATCGACCAAAGAGCCGTCTTCCCGCGGATCTGACCATGGCCAACAGAATCCTGCCACGAGCCGACCAGTCCGACCGCTGGAGACCTCTTCATGGAGCCCTTTCTCCAGCGCGTGCGGAGTATCAAACACCCGCAACTCATAGTCTCCGGCTTCGAGCCATCGGCCGGCGGGGGCCGGTGCATTAGAAAGAAGACGGTCCACCCAGTCGATGTATGCTGAGCATCCATTGCACCGGAACTGACCGTTAAGATCAATCCTATAGACGGCCGCGTCTTCGTCAGCTGCACCTTCTTCGATTTCACTGACCGTCCCGATCTCCCCTGGCCGCACATTCTGACGTTCATCAAGCAAGAAGACGCTGACCCTAGCTGCGCGGATGAGCTCTCGGACTTGCGAGATTTCAGAGCGTAAAGCCTTTTTCGTAAAACGATCGTTCGAGGTCTTCCGTATACGGTGTGCTTCGTCGCAGATGAGAACGTCTACGGCGTTTGCCGTCGTGGCCTTGTGCCGAAAGTTGTTGAAGTACTGAAACAACGCGCGTCCGGCAGGGGGCCCGATGGCACGAAGGTTGGTGGTGAAAGCTTTGGAGCCAGTAGCGTGGCAAACTCGGTATCCGTTCGCCTGAGATAACGAAATGAGCAGGTGAACGGCGATAACGCTCTTTCCAGTGCCAGGCCCGCCGACAATCACCACTGCAGCCTTCTCGCCCGTGCGGGCCGTCTTCTTGACGAGGCCCAGCACCATGTTGAACGCAACGCGTTGTTCGTCGAGTAGAATCCAGACAGGAGACTCACCCAGCGACTTGGCAACGCTTTCTATCAACCTCTTCGATGGACTGTACCGCCCTGCGACAACTTTCGGCAGCAACGTCATCCCCTCTCCCCCCGCGAGAGCGTCGGCGAGCATGTTACGAAGGGCTGTCTCCTCACCTTGCGCGAAAAGGGGCGCTTCGCGAACGGCTCCTCGATAGGGATCATCCCTGAGTACCGTTGCCGCGGATTGGGGCATGTCGTGGAGGAATGCGAAGGAGGTCAGAGTGAAGCCGAATTCAGTAAACGCCGAGTGGGAGTCACGGAGGTAAGCCGCGTAGTTCGCGACCTGGACGGATGGATGTAGGAATTCCTTGCCACCGATCACCACATTGTCCGGAAAATCGCTCGGCTCGACTCTGTCCCACTGCTTCAACTCAACGAGCGCGACATGGGGATCCTGCCGGCCATCCCGACCGACGAACGAAACGTCGATGCGCTTGTCAGTCAGCGGTAGCCGCAACTCAACACCAACGCCTGCCCGCAGCAGCGATGGTTCGTCGGCAACGCTGGCGAGCGCGGCGAGACTCCGTTTCCAAGCCAATTCCTCGGATGCCGTGACCGTCCCCCAGCGCCTGTTGAACTCCTTGACCAGGTGGGCCGTGAGGGTACTAGCAGGCGCCAATTCGACGAACTGCTGACAGCTTCCCGCAAACAGGGCTGCACCGCTATTTCCGATTGGCATGGCGCTCTCGGATGTTTCGTGTAACAGCGGCGCGGATGCCGCAATTGAGCCCCTCGGTGCCGCAAAAACACCCTATGCACTGTCAGCCTATGAAGCACAGATTGTAGCGACACCGGAGTTTACCTCCGGTGAGCTGCAAGAACCTCACCGACTCCCAGGAATGGAGAGCATGTTCGAGATCCCAGAACAGGCCATTGAAAAGGTCGCTGAGGAGATCCGGCGGCGCACTTCGAGGGATCATAAGATCCCAGTCCTGGGGACCGCCGATAATGTCGAAACACCACAGATCTTCGAGATCCTACCCTTCGACGAGATAGACACCCTCCCGAACAAGGTCTTCGCTGTCGACGGCAGTCACAACTTCCACACCTTCTATAATGGGCTCACGGTTGCGCTCTATCGCGCTGGCTACGTGTGCTTTTATCACGGTGAGCAACTGCGACTGACCAACAACGAAGACCCGCTTGCCCTAGGGAAGATGCACCAGGGAAGCAGGATGCTCATTCTCTCCCCATCTCATGCGGAAGAGATGTACGACGAGCTGCTGACTCTGCCACCTGTCGTCGACCTCTTGAAACTCTTCGGCGAACCTACGGCAGATGTCTTTGGATACGGCAAAGAGCAACTAGTCGCATCAGTATCCACTTTGTTGGCCTTCGCTCAGCAAGTCTTGGAGTGGGCGTGCGTTTACGAAATCGTACAACGAGCCGACTGCAACCAGGGCGACATCATCCTGGTCGACGGGGCCTTGAGAAGCCTTCACATCAAGCAACGATTCTTGGTGAAGCTCGGCCATCTCCTACACACCAAGGGTGTGCGCGCAGTGGGAGTGACCAAGCAATCGCCCATCAAGACCGAGTTGTCGTACACATTCACCAAGATTGACAACTATTTGCAGGATAAGCTGAAGCCACAATACCCTTTTACCCAGGGCGATCCTCGCCGGCAAAAGCTATGCTGCTATTTCGAGGTGCGCGATGACGTCTTGGAGGCGGCCTACAGCGGCTCGAATAGCGGGATTTACATCAAGAAGGATATCACAGGGGGGCGTGGGTTCGGGCTGTTTTTCGCTGCGCGACTGGATTACGTGGAGAAGCTTCAGAACTACGATTGGATTATCTGCGATCTGAACATTTACGACTGTGTTCCGAACATTGGGCACAGCGAACTGAAGCGGGACACAGCTGCCATCAGTCAGATCTTTCAACAACTCACGGCCCTCACCCAAGAGCACTACATCTTGGGCTATCCCTACCCGCTCGTTGAGGCCCACAACTTTGTGACACTGAAGGCCGAGTTCCACGAACAGGCGGTCAGACTCTTGAAGCATGCTCTGTACAGCAGTCAACAGATGGATCACACAGACATAGAGAATCTCTTCCTGGACATCCACCAGAGGTTCTAGAGAGGTCCGGCAAGATGGAACGCGCTGACTTCGGAGTGCTGTACGGCCAGAAGACAACAGAAGACGCTCTTCTCATCTACTCCTCTTACGAGGACTCGAAATCATCCCCCAGCGTTGGGGATTTCATAGTCCTTGCTCCACGGGATGAGTCGGGCCACAAGTTCCTCGCTCGTGTCGAAGCGGAGGTATATGACGAAGACCCCCTCTTCAGATCTCAGGACAAGACCCTGGTGGCCGTTCACTACGCCCGCATCGCTGAAAGAGAGCTCTCCGAACGGGACCGTCAGAAGATGTTCAGCTACACGTACAAGGTCCGACTCCTGGGGACGTTTCGCGAAACCGCTACCAACATCGAATTCACGACGGCAGTCCGCAAACTACCGGTTGTTTCCTATCACGCCCGCCATCTCTCAGCGAGCGAGGCTCAATTCATCCTCAACATCGGCAATGCAAAGGGAATCCCGCTGGGGCACCTGTGCATTGGCGAGGACGTTCAGACCGACAAGGGTGTGGTGCTATTCGATATCAACCGCCTGAAAAACACGAGGACCATGGTCTTTGCCCAATCGGGGTTTGGCAAGACGAACCTTGTGAAGGTATTGCTCTTCCACATGGTGAAGGACACTTCCTATGGGAAGCTAGTCTTTGACCTGAACGGTGAGTACTACAGCTCGACAGCTGGAGGTACCCTTGGACTCGGCGATCTGAAAGACGAGGGGATTAAGCAAAACCTAGTGGTGTATTCCGATCGCAAGCTCAAGCCCGAGCAGACCAAGGGATTCACGTACGGCGGGAAGGTGCAGCTAAACACACATAAGTACATGACGGTGAACGACGTGCTCACCTTTGGCACTGGGTTTTCGGACGTCATGAAGTCGTTTCTTCTCTACTTGGACGAGAACCAGGTATCTGACTTCCTCCAGAACATCGACAAGTACTGCGACGATCCCAGCCAACTCCACAAGAAGTACGGAGATTTCTTCGGGGCCCAGAAGACGAAAGCGGGAACAGAGGACTTAGGCGCCCGGAAGACAGTCATGGCCATTCGAAAGCGCCTCCGACACCTGATAGACGAGGGTGGGATTCACTCCTCTAGCTCGACCCTAATCGAGGATCTCTTTGAGCACCTGAAGAAGGGTCGAACCGTCATCCTAGACCTTTCTCTTCGCGACAACTACGAAGCATCAATCATCTCAACCCTGCTGGTTCGGGAGCTGTTCGACCACAACAAGCTGAATTACACTTCCGGCTCCGAGGCCGGCGTCATCCCGACAGTCCTCTTCGTCGAGGAAGCGCAGAACGTACTGTCAGACGAGTTCGTGAAGTCTCAAGCGAACCCCTTCGTTCGATGCGCGAAGGAGGGTCGCAAATTTGGTCTTGGTATCACGGCCATCACCCAGCGACCGTCTGCGATCTCAGAGGAGATCCGCACACAGGCAGAGAACTTCTTCGCCTTCCACCTCGGAACCACAGATGACATCAAGGCTTTGAGCAAGTCGAACGTGAACTATGAGGGAGTGGTTTCGGACTTCCTCCAGACCGAGACCATCAAGGGCAACCTCTATATGGTTACAACCGAGCAACCGTTCGTGATCCCAATCCGCGTAAAGAAGTTCGAGGACCTCGCCCAGCAAGCGGCTAAGCAGTGACGGCCCCCTTTCATCGTGAACTCGTCCTGCCCGCGCGCTTTGGGCAGAGCGATCTCGCTGATGTTGTCCTGAATGGGGCGTCACGCGGAGAACTGCTCGCTAGCCAGTCCTCAGTGGCTGCAGCCGGCACCGGGCTGCGGTTGGATCACCGAGTGGCCATCTCCTTGATCATTGATCTGAGAGACAGCGGATGGCGGGTTCGTGAATCGCCCGAATCGAGCAAGATCATTCTCAAGCCGCCGCGAATCACCTCTCGCGACCGACAGAGAGCGCTACTGTCACGCTGGAAGAGGAAGAATCCCCAGGAAAGTGCGGAGTGGCTCACAACACGAGCTCCGGCATTACTGCAGCAAGTTATCTCCGGCCCGGATCTGCGGATCGATCGCATCACACCGGTATTAGTTCCATGCACATCGGAGCGAGATCACGAGCTGTTCCGCTTTCTCAACGCAACCTGGTCCGCCCCTCAAGGGAGGTACCTGGGCCGGCGCCTACGCTTCATTGTGAGAGACTACGGCCACCCAGTGCGACCCGTGATGGGCATCCTTTCGCTTGGATCCAGTATCGTGCGATGCAAGGAAAGGGACGCTCAGATCGGTTGGTCCCCTGAACTGAAAAGGCGCAATCTCATCAGCATCATGGACATCACCGTGCTGGGAGCCGTGCCGCCCTACTCGTTCGTCTTGGGTGGGAAGCTCATGTGCTACCTGGCAGCATCAGATCAGATACGGAACTACTACCGGAAGCGGTACGCCGGCCGTAAGACCGAGCAACTGCGCCGTTGCGAAAACGAGCTAGCGTTACTGGTCACCTCGAGCCTATTCGGCCGGTCCGCGTTGTACAACCGCGTTCGCTTTGACGGGGAGGACCTGTTCGAACCCATCGGGCAGACGGGTGGCTACGGGACCCTCCATCTCTCGACCACTACCGTTGCCTTGATGAAGGAGCTCCTAGCTTCGCAGGAGACACTTCCCGCGAACCGCTTTGGAGACGGGCCCAACTGGAAGATGAGGCTTGTGAGGACGGCTTGTGATGCGCTTGGGATCGACCATGAGGTTGTGCTCCACCACGGACTGCGGAAATCCCTCTACGTGGTGAAGACCGCGCACAACAGCCTAGAATACCTCCGTGGCGAGTGCGATGGCCTCAACTATCGTCAACGTCCGGCGAAGAAACTAATAGGGTATTGGAAAGAAAGGTGGCTCCATCCGAGGGCAGCGAGGAACGAAATAATGGAGCAAGTTCGCGCATTCCGACCCTCGAGGTGGCAATACTGGCGCTAGCCGACGTCGATAACCTAGGCGCCGTTGCTCAGAGCGGAGTTCAGGAAGGATCTGGTCTCCGGATCCTCACAATGGACGACGGTTCCGAAGATCCCTCGCGTGAGCAGGATGCGATAGCGATTCCTTAACAAAACGAGCGCCGTGAACGGCTCCTCCCTCATTAGCCTCGAGAGCGAGCGAGCACCGGGCGCGCGATCAAAGCAGTCATCGGGGTTCCCGATTGCCCACCGTCCTTGTCGGAAAACCAGGTCGTCACCCCAAAACAGTCCCGCATAGTCGAGCTCAAATCCCTGGCACCCATAGATCGACGCACAGGTATCAAGGTCGTTCGACTTCCCATCTAGGTAGAAAGGGACATACTCGGTTCGCGGCTCCATGAGCCAACGGACTGGGGGGTGAACCTCTGGAACGCGCACCCGCCCAAGGTCACGGGGATTCCTTCCTCCGTCCCGGCCGCTCGCGCGTGTGAATGATGCCAAGAGCCCAGTGCGACCTGCCCTTTGTCGAAGCCAAGTTCTGACTGCCTCAGGGTGAGGAACGACCTCTAGCTGGTAGTCCTTGGCCCAAGCACGAGGCCGTTTGATAGCGGATTGCGGCTCCTCCAGCAGCGCGTCTATCCAGCTCAGATACGCCTGCCCACCTCGGCATCTATGTGGCGTTGGCAAGCGGAAGAAGCGTGGCTGGATCCCGAGTTCGTCGCATGCGCCAGCCAGTCCAACTTCCGTCCCACGCTCCGCGGTGTTGAGTACCTGACCTTCATCAAAGAACACGACTACAACCTGAGCGCGCCTGAGAACATTCGGCGTGGTCAGCGCGAGTCGCTGTCCTTCGTCACATACCAGGACATCTGCTATCTGCGTAGCCTCATCCTCCACTCCCGCCCGGCCTGAAGTGGAGAAGTACTTGATCGCTCCCTGCGCCCCGACGATCTCACTCCGCAGGATCTCACGCAACGCGGCGTTAAGCCGATTGTTTCTGACGGCTAAAACGGCTCTGCGACCAAGGCCGAAGGAGGACAAGAATACGTGCATGGCAAGAAGCGACTTGCCAGAGCCTGGTCCACCAGAGACGCACACTACCGCCCGCTCCTGCCGCTCCACGGCTGCAAGGACCTCGTCGCGAACACGAAGTTGGTCCTTCGAGAGTCCCCATCCGCACGCGGCGATAACCTCTGATGCGCGAGCCATCAGGGCCTCTTGCTTGTTACGCAGGGTCTCTAGGAGGTGCGCCGACTGTGAGTAGGTGCCCGTAACCAACGACTGAACCCAGCTCTCCTTGGGAGGCTCAGGCAGTGACTTGCGAAGCGACGCTGCAAAGTCCTCCAGAACTGGAGCGATGAAAAGAGGGGCGGTCGAAAGAAGGGAAGTGAAACGTCCTCCGAGCAGCGTCGCGTGCTGAGAAGGGCCACCGTCGGCGATCACCGCGCTCCCGGACAATTGCAGCGATGGCCCAAACGAATGAAAGTTCGCCAACTTCCCCATGTAGTCAATAACCTGATACGATGGGTGGGGCGTTAACCCACCTCCAACGTCAACGAAGTGCTCCAGTCTCTCGCTCGCAGTGGAGCTCTCCCACCGCTTGAGCTCGATGAGGTGGGCGGCAGGCTTTCCACCGCGGCCGCCAAGGAAGGTGAGATCAATTCGCTGGTCGTTGAACGGCAGCCCATACTCTATCAACACGCGACACTCAGGGGATACTTCAGACTCCGCGACTCTCAAGACCAGTGGAAGCACAGAGCGCCACGTCTCAATCTCGTCCTCTCCCGGGGAACGACCAAAAGCCTGTCGAAACCCCGAAAAGATTTCTCCTGACAGCGTGCCATTGGAGGCGGCCTTCGTGGTCTCTGATACAGTAGAGAGGAGGGCAAGGCGCATGATTGGCAGCTCGCCCTCACATCCCAGGGGCCCAGCCCAGTTGCTGGAGGCAAGCGTGTAAGCGCCTTAGGCGCTGCCACTCGACGTCGGTGATAGTGGAGTCTGCGAGGGCTTCACTCAACATTGACGCGAACACGCGCCCGTGCACTGCTCGTATCTCGTCAGGTGATAGAGCGAGGTGAGCGCGCTTAGCACTGAGCTCGCTTAATTCGGCGTCGGAAAGTTCCAGATCGGCGACCGCAGCCATAAGCGCGTCGAGGTACTCCTGCACGCGCGCGATGCGGCGCTGAGTCTCGTTGGTCGTCTTCAGTGTCGAACGCGGCTTCAGATGCCCGTTCGAAGACAGGAAGGCGATCATCCACGCTCGGAGCGTAGGGCTTCCCAAGCTATCCAGGAACTTGTAGCGCTTGAGCCTCGTGAGATCCCGAAACGTTTGGATTCCCTGCTTAGCCATAACGTCTTCGTATAGATGCCAGAGCCCAGCTCCAGCCATAGCGTCGAATGCCGCCGTGTGCGCCTCCTCATGTTGAATGCCATGGGCACGGCACGCGTCAGTGAGGCAACACTTCTTTCCCAGCCCAAGCATGGGCCGAAGGTACATAAGACAGACGTGCGGGGGGGTGTGGCGCAGCTTCACTCTTCGAAACTCATCCTCCAGGAAGCGCATATCGAAATAGATGTTGTACCCTGCAACCACAGCACCCGAAAGTGCCCTCGCTACGTCCCCGGCGATGTCATCGAAGGTTGGTGCATCTGATACGTCGGCAT
>WNFY01003150.1_pt1 | contig 16990 bp, 16 predicted proteins | sample 5400091 | NCBI WGS metagenome assembly WNFY01 (sample SAMN13153364, study PRJNA577476) | soil metagenome | isolation source: 60 cm soil or saprolite under grassland replicate 1 | place: USA:California | collected 2016-06-15
CTCGCGGCGAGAGCCAGGCGGGTTACGTTCTCAATCTGAAACTTTACAAAGAGAAAGAACTTTTGCTCGAGACCGATGCCAAATTGAGCAAGCGCAGTCCACTACTGATCAAAGGCCCGCAGGTTGGTGGGGGACAACTGCTGTTGGTGTTAGTTGTGCAGTAGGTAGATCGAGCAATCTCTGCTCGATGGTAGGATATGACGGATGACGGCGAAGCCGCGTCTATTGACATCGCTCGCGGAGACTCGATCCACCTTACAGATGCAAACTTCGGTACACGTTGTTTAGTGCGGGAATGCGGATGGGGCTGATTTTTGCTGGTCTATTTTTCATTATGCTGCGCGCCACCATGAACGCAGAAAAACCTTTCAACTTTGAGGACACGCCGGGGAAACTGCCCAAAGAGGTCGTGCCTGTGGAATATTCCGTTCGGATTGTCCCTCGTGTCGGCCAGATAACCTTCACTGGGATGGAAACGGTTAAGCTCAGTGTGCGGCACCCGGTTCGTAAGCTTGTTCTGAATGCGCTGGAGCTCAAAATCGCAGACGCCTCTGTCGATGGCGAAGCGCTGTCCAAGTCCGCAATTAAGATCGACAACAAAAACGAGCTGCTAACTCTGGCTTTACCGTCGGAACTTACAGCCGGTGGGCATACTCTCACGCTCAGCTTTTCCGGCAAGATCAATCAGCGGAGCCAGGGGCTTTTTTATATGCCTTATCAGGAACAGGGCATCCCGGCAGGCGCCGCAAAAAAGATCATGCTCGGGACGCAATTTGAAGCAACCGACGCCCGCCGGTTTTTCCCTTGTTGGGACGAGCCGGTTTTTCGCGCGCGCTTTCAATTAACGGCGGTTGTCCCGGAAAGCTGGTTCGCCGTGTCGAACATGCCGATCGACGGCGAGAAAAAATCCGCTGATGGAAAAGAGGTGCGCTTTGCCGCGACTCCGCCGATGTCGAGTTATCTGAATGTTTTCGTCGCGGGCGAACTCGATCTCATCGAATCGCGAAGTCGCTCCACGCAGCTTCGTGTAATCACAACGAAGGGCAAAGCAGAAATGGGCCATTACGCGCTCGAAGCCACCGCGCAGATTCTACAATATTATAATGATTATTTCGGCGTGCCTTATCCGCTGTCGAAGCTTGATCAAATCGCTCTTCCCGGCGGTTTCGGTGGCGCGATGGAAAACTGGGGCGGCATCACGTATTACGAATCTGCGCTGCTATTTGATCCGAAAAATTCCTCTGCTGAGACGAAGCAAAATATCTACGAAGTGCTCGCGCACGAGATGGCGCACCAGTGGTTTGGCGATCTCGTGACCATGGCCTGGTGGGACAATCTGTGGCTTAACGAAGGGTTCGCATCCTGGATGGGCACGAAATGCACGGCCCATTTCAACCCGAAATGGGAAGTTTGGCTGCGCAGAAATTTGCCGCGCGATCCGACGAGACGCGCTGGTATTGCCAGGGAACAGGCAATGGAAGGCGATGCCAGATCGACAACGCATCCGATTCAGCGGCCCATCGCGACCGAGGCCGAAGCCAACAGCGCCTTCGACGATATCACCTACAAAAAGGGCCAGTCGTTTCTGCGAATGCTGGAGAGTTTTCTCGGAGAAGAGGTCTTCCGCGACGGCATCCGCCGCTACATCGCTGCGCATAAATATTCGAACACCACCACTGCGGACCTATGGAATGCGCTTTCGGAGGCGTCGAAGAAACCGGTCGGGGAAATCGCAGCCGGCTGGACGGAGCAGCCAGGATTTCCGGTCGTAAAAATCAAACGAGGAGAAGGAGGCAAGGTCGCGCTCACGCAAGAGCGCTTCACGGTCAATTTCAAAAACGCTCCACCACTGGAATGGAAAATCCCGCTGACTTATGCAGTCGTCGGAGAAGCCGCCGAGACTTTGCTGATGACTCGCAAGACCGACAAGCTGGAAAATGTTCCCGCGGATCGAGCGCTCAAATTGAATGTAAACGGCGCTGGAAATTATCGCGTCCAATATGACGACGTCTCATGGAACTTACTGCTTCAGGCTTTGCCGAAGTTAGGCGTCGAAGATCGCGTGAACCTCCTGAGCGACGCCTGGGCGCTGGTCCAGGCTAATCGTGCGCCGGTCTCGCTCTATTTCGGATTAGTCGAAGAATTGCCAGCTTCGACCGAGCTCGCTGAGCGTGAACAGCTCATCAACGTGCTCGATTACATTAACCGGCTGCTCATCGGCAGCCCGGAGCGAAACAAATTTCAGCGCTACGCGCGATCCCTCTTGCGACCCACGTTCGAGGCGCTCGGATGGGAACCGAAGGCCGACGAACCGCCTGCCGCAGGAAACCTGCGCGCGAGCTTAATCTCCGCACTTGGGGATCTGAACGATTCGGAAATTACCGCCGGCTGTCGCGAACGTTTTGAGAAATATCTCGCCGATCCGGCATCCCTTGCGCCCGATCTTCGTCCGCCGGTTCTTGCGGTGGTCGGGCGTTATGCCCACGAAGAAACCTGGAACAAGCTTTACGAGCTCGGTCTGAAAACGACCAGCATTGAGGAGAAACAAAATTATTACAACGCGCTGGCTGGCGCGAGCGAGCCGAAGTTAGTAAAGAAGACGCTGCCCATTGCGCTCACCGATGAGCTGCCAACGAGCCGTGCGATATTTCTTGTATCGCGAGTCGCGCGCCAAAGCGATCATCCAGATATGGCGTGGGATTTTGCCAAGGCAAATATGAAAGCGCTGCTCGCCAAGACCGATGCCCTCGGCGCGGCCAGATACGCGCCTGGTCTGTTCACCTTCTTCTCAGAAAATTCGCGCGCCGACGAGTTGAGAGCGTACGCGAAGGCAAATTTGCTTCAGACTAGTGCTCCGGAAGTCGCAAAGGCGGTCGATGAAATTCAGTTTCGGTCAGAGTTTAAAAGACGTGTCACGCCTCAATTAACCGCCTGGATCGAGAGGAAGAACCGCTGATAACGCGGATGGCAGTCATGGCTCTCGAAGTAGAAGCACTGATCACTGATCACGTTCACTATTCTGCGGGTTGATCCACAGGCGCATCGGAATCATGGATGATTCGACGAACCCGTGGCGACGGAAAAATTCCTGGGCCACGTTTTCTGGCCGATCGGTTAAAAGAGTAATGCGGAGAAAATTCTTCTGCTTCGCGAAGTCGATTGCGTGTTGAAGAAGCTTTGAGCCGTAACCCTTCCCCTGGTACTCTTGGTGAACCACCAGGTCCTCGAGCAGGATGACGAAACCGCCTTCAGCCGTGCTGATGGTAAAGAGCAAATTGATCATTCCGACAATGGCGCCATCGCGCCGGAGCACAAAAACGCGGCCCCGGCTGGGTTGTTCGAAAATCAGGCGCAGTCCGCGAAGCTGTTTCTCTTTGTCCGGGCGAAAATCGCTTTCCTGGGCAAATAACTCGCCGAGCATTGCCGACAATTCGTCGAGGTCGGCTTCTGTTGCTGGCTCGATTACGATATTTTCGCTCATTTGTTGGCACCGCTTATTTCAAAAATCGGCGGTGCTGGCAATCCCCGAATAAAACCGTCGCATTGAGACCGCACCCGCACAATTGACAATGCCATGCTCATTCCTAGTGTAACCGCCCTGAAGCCCACCTAAGCTTTCTTGGTTTTATGAAACGGACTTACCAGCCTTCCAAACGAACACGGAAAAGTCAGCACGGTTTTCGCGCCCGCATGAAAACCAAAGGCGGCCGGGCGACCCTTGCGCGCCGGCGGCAGCGCGGGCGCAAGCGCTTGCTCCCGAAAGGCGTCGAGAAACATTACGCGCGCCATACGCAGGCGTAATTTCACGTTGCGAACGCGCGATCCCGGCCTCGCTGGTCTTTTCGCGACTGCATCGAGATGATTTCCTCGCGTAGCTCGCGCGCGATTTCCTTGCGATCGCCGACCCGAATTCTTGGAAGAGAAAAGGAGCACGTCGCCCGGATTTCGCGTTTGAAGAAAAGATTAAGCAAATGCGGCACGAGGGTCATGTCCCGCCAGTAGCACACCTCATCGGCGACCGAACCGTCATCGAGCGCATATTCGATAGCCACAGCCGTAACCGGACAGCGCAGTTGAACAGCAGATTCCAGCAAGGATGATTTGAATGGCAGGACGGTCGACCCGTCCGAACTGGTCCCTTCAGGAAACAGGACCACAAGCGAACCGCCAGCAACTGCTTCCTGGACAAGGTCGACAACATCTGCACTCGCCAATCTGCGCTCGCGATCGACAAAAATTGTACCAGCGGCGCGCGCTAGCCATCCAAATAGTGGCCATACCGCGACATCGCGCTTAGCGACAAAGACGCACGGCCGAATCGAGCTGAGCACAATCACGTCGAGATAGCTAAGGTGATTACACACCAAAAGGCCGGACCGCGGCATCGAACCGCGAGTCGTTACGCGAATGCCGACGACGCAACATGCAAACCGGCTCCAGCGACGCAGCCACGCAGTACGCGCGTGCAGGCGGCGTGCCTGGGCTAAGAACGGAACAGTGATCACATTCTCAACGAGAGCGCAGAGGCAGAAAAACGCGACCGCGAATGCGCGCCAGATTCCAAAAAGTACGATGCTCATCGTTTTAGGCAGATCGTAGCACAACCCATCTGCCTGTGGGGCAACCAAGCGTCTCGCTTGGTCATCTGGCAGCCTGGAAGCCCGCCGGCTCCACAGTCAAATGCATGTGCTTTGGCACTGAATTCACTTTTTTATCGGAGAAAATGCGCACGCACAATTGCGGGAAGTACGCAGAGATCGAACAGGGTGAGAAAGTCGCGCCGCTTTTTCATACGGCTCGTCTCGTTCCTAGAAACAATTCGCAGCGCACCATCAACAGTGTGTACGATGCGAACGGTATCATTGTTTTGTATAAGCGCTTTCCTCATCACGTCCTCAACGGTCGCGTTAAGGGTGATAAAAATATGCGCCTTCCATTCATATGAGTCCTTACGGCCTGGTTCACCTCGCTGTCGATCTGGTTGGCGCTGGCCGTCTTCGACAGCCTCGACAGCAGAGCAGCGACTCCCAAACGAGCGCGGTGAAGAGGAGTATAGTGTGTTGATTTTTTTAGGTGGAATTCTTTGTCGTTTCTGACTTTACTCCGCGGCAGCGTAATCAGACTGAAATGGCGACTTCGTACGATCGGACGGCGATTTCAAAGCGAATTACAGAGGCGAGGATTCGAGTGCGAGTGTGCGGTCGCTGTGATATTCGCCATCGCGCAAGATTGCAATCCGACATTCGCGCGCTGGCAAACTCGTTAAAAGCACTGCCCGCAGATTCACAATCCTACGTTCGTGCTGGTCGAAAAAGAAAACTCCCGAGGGTTGAGGTCTGCAGGGTTCTAGCTGATGAGTAACGCTACATCGCAGCGAGGAATGTATGCGCTGAAAAACAAAGCTATTTGCACCGTTAGCTCAATTGGCAGAGCAAGTGACTCTTAATCACTGGGTTGCAGGTTCGATTCCTGCACGGTGCATTTCATCCTCCACTAATTGAACAAGTTATGCAAGCTAAGGCTTTCAAAACGTAGCCGCCCGCGTAGCCATTAAGACTCATTTTTGGCATCACGGAGTCCCAAAGGTTTTGGCGAACATTAGCTTTATCGGAAATTCTGGAGAGACTCGATCGACTCGCCGCTTATTTGAAAAAAACAACCCCACCGGGTGGCGAAGAACGGAAAAGTCTAATTTATGTTTGGGGCCTGCTTGGAAATCTCGCATTGTTGGCCCGCGGGCGTGGACTGGCTTCGTAAAGGAAGACAGGCGTGGCAACAAAGCCGTCCTAGGATTCGGTATCATTCGAAAACTGGATCGCCGGCTGCTCGTTTTCGTAGCTGAGCGCGCGTAGGCTTGCTGTGTTCAACATAAAATATTTTCCGGCGGCCGCTTCGAGCCCGAGCCAGAGAGCGCCGAATACTCGCAGGAAATGTCCGCTGGAAAAAATCAGCACACTGTCTTTGATCGGGCGCACCCGCGTGAGGACGCGATCAGCCCGAGCGCCTACCTGATCCGGTGATTCTCCATTAAGGCAACCGTCCCGAAACGATTCCCAGTCGGGTCGCTTCGCGTGAATATCCACGGTGCGCAGGCCTTCGTAATCGCCATAGTTCCATTCGACCAGATCGCGATCAATTTCTGCGACGCACCGAACCCCGCCAGTTCGCAGGTTCGCGCGGCGCGCTGCAAGCGATTCGTCAGGACCTTAACGTAAGCCAATCCGGTCAGCCGCGCTCCAAGCCGCTTGGCATGCTGTTCGCCGCGCTCCGTTAACGGCAAATCGGTAAATCCCGTATGCTGTCCCGTGAGGCTCCAAGCGGTCTCGCTGTGACGAGCGAGATAAATCACGGGAAAAATATCCGTTTTCATAGCCGGTCTGCCCCGAATCCGTTTGCGGTTCGAGCTGTCACTACAAAATGTTTACCTGCCAGTTGCGTTCTTCCCAGCGTTGCTCGCGTTTCCAGAAAAATGTGAATGCAAGCGCCGAGCTACTTGGCAAATCTGAAGCCGGAAAATCTGCGTACCAAAGATTCAGTTCTTCTTGATGGATGGTCTCCGATTTGTTGGTTCGCGCCCAATTATCCGTTGACCAGATGACAGTTGCGCCCGCGGCAAGAATGATTCGCAAAATCTTGCCGCGCGGCACACGCTGTAATGGATGACGCAGACTCCAAATCTCATAACGGCTCTGCACTCGATTCACCACGTAGCGTTGGAACGCCGGCTCAACACGACCGAAACAGACGCCGTCATGCCGGCTGCGCACGAGTGAAACATATTCGGCGTGCGACCAGCAAAGCGGCATTGCCGCGCCGGTTGGGCAACCGCGTTTCATCCTGGCCTCGGGCTCGCCATGGCGAGTCCCTCTCGCGGCGGACAAGTCAGGTCCGTCCCATAGCTGTTCGGTGAGCATGCCACCCTGATTGGAAAAATTCTCCATGGTCATGATGAACGGCTTTGGGTCGCGTCCTGCAGCCAATTCGTAATGGCCGCGCTCTCCTGTCAAAATTGGCCAGCACCGCCCCACGCCGGTTCCGTCGTACGCGCTGCCGTCATCTTTTTGGCCGTAGCCATCGTGATTGTAGCGACGCCAGCCCGGGCCTTGCGGCAGATCGTGCTTGAGCACGCGATCGATCACTTCGATCGAGTCGCGCACGAGCGGATCGTTGGCATCACGAATACCGTATCGCACCAGATGAAGAAAATCGCCGCCAACGACATTGCGCGCCGGATGCAGGCCGCCACCGTTGGCGATCTGAATCGTCGCCGTATTCAGATCGGCATGCGGGTCAGGCGCGTTAGGATCGGTCGGATTAATGCGGATGTAATGCCGAGGAATGCCTTCGATCAGCTCGCCCTGTGTCGTGACCATCCAATCTTCGATGTGTGCCGTGAGCCAATCTGCATATGCAAGGATGAAATCTGCTGTGTCTGCTTTGCCAAATTCTTTTGCCCACTCCGCAGTACATGCGAGGGCGGCGATCACGACCGCGAGCGTCGAAGGTGAATAGCCGGCATTTTCTTCCCAGCGCTCCTGCGCTGTCACCGGGCCCTGCAGAATCAAATTAACAGCGGCGCGCATAACCATCACACGAGGGCTGAACAGACCGAGGCCATTCTGTTTACGCAAACGCCACGCAAGCAAAATCGGCAGGGCCACTTGATCGAGTTGCAGGCTCGACCAATAGGCGGTCCCATTGATCCAGCTGTTTTGCGGAAAAGTGCCATCCGGCCGCTGAATCGCCGCCAGCCAGACCAACGCGCGCAGCGGGGTACTTGTCTGACCCGTTGCAAGCAGGGCGCTTGCACTCTGCACAAGGTCGCGTGTCCAAACGAGGTGATAACCGCCCAGATCGTTATCGCCTTTGGTCTCGCCCCAGGGAATGCTCATCGACGCGACGACTGCACCTTGAAAAACTTTATCCTCATGCGCCAGCAACACGCACCGGCTCAGCCGATACATTCCGCCGCCGTCACATGTATCAGCGCTAAAATCGAATTCGGGATTCACCACCGTGCGCTGCCACTGGCGAACGTATGCCTGGCGATGCAACTCAAACGGTTCGGCCAACGATTGGAATAACTTCGCGATGGCGGTTTGATAGCTTCGGCCAAATGCAACCGCGATGACGAATTCACCGTTGTCTCGCAGATCGATTTCGCCCGTCAACGCGATGTTGCCTTGCTCGGCCGCTTGAAATTCCCAATCCATTTTGAAGTTGTGCATCAGGTCCTGCCAACCGTCGCTGAAGCCGACATAACCGACCGATCGGCGCGAGAACCCGGTGCTGCATGCCATCACCAGATGAAACGTTTCGCGCTGAGCGTGAATGAGTTGGTTGCCGCCGATCTCCGAGCACCACGCTGAGTTGCCCGCGCCATAGCCGGCAACGTGAGGCGCGAGTAACGCGTAAACGCGCAATTTGCCGTGCAAGGATTCGTCGAACACCTCGAGTTTTGTGTGCACAAGCACGACCGACAGATGGGGATCCGTCAGCACATGTTTGATCAGACGGTAGCGCCCGCCAGGCTCCAAATTCGTTAGGCGATAGTAGAGGCAGTCGCGCTCGGGATATTCGATCACGTGATTCAAGTCGCGCTTTTCTTCGTGACAAAACGTTTCGCCGTCGCTGATGAGAAATTGAAAGTCGCGTGTGTTCGGTTGGTCGATGTGTGGATAATAAATTTCATTGACGATGCCGTGACTGAGCGTGAATCAAACGCGGCAACTGGTATGATAGGCTGTGCCCACGCCTTCTTTGGCACTTGAAGTCCAGCGCGGCTCGATCCCTGGCGCACCAAACGCGAGTCTATTGTCGGGCGAATTCATGGGTTCACGGCGCATCCAAAGATCGAGATCCAATTATGGGAGTGCACGAGGCCACAACGAAGCGGAAAGAAATAAAAGATGTGGCGTCGTTGATCAGACTCTCTCCTTCCAGGATGACAATTATCTTGCGGGGCACTCGCAAACCTTTGAGTCACCGCTAGCGCGGCCACTGCATCTGGCGGCGAGCTGAGCGCACCAAACACGAAACCAACTGCCAAAGGTAATCCGACCAAAAAATGGAACAGACAAGCCGTCGCGGCCATCGTCAAAAGGACCAGGACGATCGCTAGGAGAAAAATTGGCCGAAGGTTCGCTCGGAAATCTCTCCATGAAGTGAATACGGCGGCGGGACGGATCAGAGGGGGAAGGAACAGATTAAAGACCAGTTGAGGATCGAGCTGAATCGGAGGAAGGCCGGGAATCAGAGTGCGGATCAAACCACGGATGGTCAGCAGGATCGGATAAGCAACCCGGATTTTCCGCGCAGCGATGGCTAGCAGAGCGATCGCCACAAGACAAATCAGGATTAGTTCGGTCTTGCCTACCATAATTCCTATCGCAACGGAGCCTGGCCGGAAATCAGGCGTCCAGAAACCAATCGGCCGCCGATGCCTTCGGCGAGTTGAAAGTTTCAAAGGAATTTGATCAACGCCTCAGTTGTTTCTTTTGGCCGAAAAGAGCCGTTCGAGAGGTCACTAAAAAAGTTGAACAAAATAGTTGACTGGTCGGTCTACTCAATGTAAAAAAGAGCTGTATGCCAAGAGTGAGTGACATGAAAGAGCGCCTGACCGATGCAGCGATGGATCTGATCTGGCACAATAGTTACGGCACGACGTCGGTAGATGCGATTTGCGAGCGCGCCGGTGCAAAGAAGGGGAGCTTTTATTATTTCTTTAAGTCGAAATCGGAGCTCGCCGCCGCCGCCTTGGAAGCGGACTGGAAAAAGAAGAAGACGGAAATGGATGCGATTTTCTCACCGACGGTTCCGCCATTGGAGCGGCTCGATCAGTACTTTGACTTCGTTCATGATCGTCTCGCAGAACTTCAGAAGAAATGCGGTTCGATCCTGGGTTGCCCGCTGTTGAGCATCGGTAGCGAGGTTAGCACCCAGGACCAAATTGTTCGTGAAGCGGTCGATCGGATCATGGATCGCAAGATGAATTATTTCGTTTCGGCAGTACGCGATGCTCAGGCGCAGGGATTGATTGATGCACCCGATCCGGTGGGCAAGGCAAAGGCGCTGTTCTCCTGTTATCAAGGGACGATGGCGCAGGCGCGCATTCAGAATGACATCGACCTGCTTCGTGAATTCAAGCAGGTAGCGAGGGATGTTTTGGGCGCGAAAAAGGCTCACGTTGTCGCTTCATGACTCTTTTTTTCTCAATTTTATAGATGACCGGTCAAATAGAAATACACCGAAACCAAAAGAACCCGATCCTATGAAAACTGACACACAACTCGAACCAGTTTTCCTCCAGACAGTCTCAGTCGCCGTCGCGCAACTGAAACAGCAATTGCAGCGGGATTATGAACAAGCTTACCCGGACCTGCGAGAAATCATTCACCTCGTGCTCGACGAGGAAGAAGCGAACGCCTGGGAGCTTTCGTTGTTCCCACATCTGCTTCTCCCCGATCTGGTCGAAGCGCACATCACCAATCTGAATCTGCATCCGGTCGAGACGAAGCATGACGACGCCTTTGCGCCGCATGGCTTCAATGGAATCGAAACTCGCCAATCGGCTTTCGCTTTGTGTGGATAGTCAACCAGCAAACAAATCAACTCAAAAGAACTCAAAATCATGAAAACTAAATTCTATTTGGTCGCACTCCTTGCGAGCGCGGCCATGATTGCTCAAGCAAACGCAGGCGGCCGTTATGGGGGCGGTGGAGGAGGGTTCGTCGCGCGGGTTGCTCCCGCGCGCGCAGCAGTGCCATCATTCAACTCTGCGGCGAGTCGAAGTTTCGGCAGTGGCAGGATGGTTTATTCAGGCCAACGCTTCTCGCCGACCATGATGCGTTCGCCGTCGTCACCGGCGGTTCGGCAATATTACATCAATGCGAACGCCGGAACGCGTCAGTTCGCACGCGCAAATATCAATCGCGCCGATCGTCCCGCTCGATTCTCGAACGGAGGAAATCGAGCGATAACAAATGGGCGACGCCAAGGAAATGGGTCAGGCCTAAGCAGGAGCGGGAACAATCTGCCTTCCAACTGGCGAGATCACGTCGTCGCGCGTCATTCAGCCGATTGGCATCGCGACTGGGATCGGCGGCATGGACATTTCCACCACGGTCACGTCTTTGTTTTTATCGATGGCTTCTGGTGGGGATTAGATCCCGGATTCTATCCGTACGATGACTACGGTTACGCCAACAATGGTTATCCGTATGATTACTACGAGTATTCCCCGTACAACTATGATGACGAGCAGGGCTACGCTCCTTCGGATCAGGACGCAAATAATGCGACCGTAAGCGCAGTTCAATCAAAGCTCGCGAAGCTCGGTTACTATCGCGGCGCGATCGACGGAGTTGTCGGAGACGAAACCCAGGCCGCTCTCGCGCGTTATCAAGAAGAACACGACTTGAGCGTAACGGGGACACTCACCGCGGCCACGCTGCAATCGCTCGGATTACGACAGACGGCGAGCTAGTGGGAATAAGGAATCTTGAAGAGCTGACACGAAAGCAACGAAAGGAACACAAAATGAAAAACGGAAAACTAGACGGAAAAGTTGCAGTAATAACAGGGGCGTCGAAAGGAATCGGCGCGGGCATAGCGAAAGAGTTCGCGGCGCACGGTGCGTCCGTGGTCGTTAACTATGCTTCTGCAAAACAAGACGCGGATCGCGTGGTCGACGAAATTAGTAAGCGCGGCGGAAAAGCTGTCGCTATCCAAGGCAACGTTGCGAAGAAGGCACAAGTCGAGCGGCTCTTCGCTGAAGCGGAGAAAGCCTTCGGAAAAATCGACACACTGGTCAATAACGCCGGCGTTTACGAATTCGTGGCGCTCGAAGAAGTGTCCGAGCAACAATTCCACAGAATGTTTGATACTAACGTTCTCGGGATGCTTCTCGTCACTCAAGAAGCACTCAAGCATTTCAATCCCGACGGCGGGAGCATCATCAACATTGGTTCGCTCGCCAGCTCTTTGACTCCGCCGACTGCCGTGGTTTACAACGCCACAAAAGGCGCAGTAGATGCGATCACGCGGACTCTCGCGAAGGAGCTCGGTCCGCGGAAAATCCGAGTCAACTCCATCAATCCCGGCATGGTGATAACAGAAGGAGCGGTTGCCGGCGGTTACACGGAAGGCGATATGCGGAAAATGTTTGAATCGCAGACGCCACTTGGCCGCGTCGGCGAGACAGAAGACATCGCGCCGGCCGCGGTCTTTTTCGCGTCGAACGATTCGAAATGGATCACGGGTGAAACACTCCTCATCGCGGGCGGTCTTCGCTAACTGACGAATCCACAAACTATGAATTCAAGAACCAAAACAGACATTGGAATACCCGTTAACGGGCGAGAAACAAAAGTGAGAATTGAGCAACGAAATCTCGCTGCCAAACGGCGAGAAATGTTCTCGCGCCGGCGACGAGTGCATGATCCCATGCTCGTACTCAACATGTCCATCTTCAACTTCGCGGACGGATGGAGTCGCACGTTCAATCCATTCAAGACTCACGAACGCGGTATCTGAAAGTTCACAAAATGACGCGTGACAAAAATGGATGCGAAGGCGTGGAATTGCCTGAAGCGCATTTCCATTGCTGAGCGTATCCATCGCGGCTCGAATACTGGCACATCGGCGAGACAAACACCCTATTAGTAAAATTTACTTCTCTGATCGCGAGCGAATCAAACAGGCCAGCCATTTGCATTCCTTCTAGTTACTTTGTCAGTAATCCGAATGCGGCGGATGAGCAAAGTTCAATTCATCCGAACACCTGCTAGGCGGCGGCACAAATTTCTGATCTCTGACTTCATCCCGGTTTTAGACTCGTAGCCAGTAAACACTTGATTCACGGTCCATTTCTCCGGATACTCGCCGTTGAAACGAAAATGCCAGGTGTTCGCCGATCGTTTTCGTCACGTCGCTGATCACTCCGGAAGAGGCGCGAGACGCGCGTCGCATCAATGGACATCGCATCTCGGCGAAGCCTCACACCGCCGCCGGGCTTCTGCGCGTATTCGAGGAAAGCCTGCCGTGCTGTGCCGAGGTCTAACGAATCAGTTTTTTTAGCAGCAACAATGAGCACAACCACTCGGGACATGATCATTTCATCCGAAAGAGGTACTCGCTCTTCCGGCTCAATCACTTTAGCGTAAGTATTTGGAAGCGGACCACGACCGAGTAATGAAAACCAAAATCGTTATTGCGGGCGGCGGATTCGGCGGACTGTACGCAGCGAAGTATTTCGACAAGACGCTGGCGCGTCGCGACGACGTCGAAGTTACGCTGATCAGCCGCGAGAATTTCATTCTGTTCACGCCGATGCTTCACGAAATAGCGGCGGGTGATCTTTCTCCGAGCGACATTGTGAATCCGCTCCGGCGCATACTTCGTTACGTGAAGTTCGTCGAAGCCGATGTCCAGGATGTCGATCTTAACGCGCGAAAAATCCGCTGTATTCACGGAATCGGAGACGTCGAGCTTGAGCTTGAATTTGACCATCTGCTTCTCGCACTCGGTTCGGAGACAAACTTCTTTGATAACCAAGGCCTGCGCGACTGGGCGGTGACGATGAAAAACGTGATGGACGCGGTGCTGCTGCGAAATCGCATGGTTGCGTTATTGGAAAACGCGGCGCTGGAGAAAGATGAAAACGCGCGCCGCGAGTTGCTCACCTTCGTAACGGCTGGTGGCGGTTTCGCCGGCGCGGAAACGACTGGCGCGGTCAACGACTTCCTCCGCGATACCGCGCGGTTTTACCCGGCGTTACGCGAGGAGATGATTCGAGTCGTGGTTGTTCATCCGGGAAGCTATTTGTTGCCCGAACTTGGCGAAGAACTAGGTCGTTACGCGGAACGAAAGTTGATCGAGCGTAAAGTCGAGGTAATCAAGGGCGCGCGCGTGGCAAGCTACGACGGTTCGGTCGTAAAATTGAACGACGGCAGATCGATTCTGGCAGCGACCCTTATTTGGACAGCGGGTGTGAAGCCCAGCCCAGTGATTGCATCGTTACCGGTCGCGAAAGAAAAAGACCGCGTTCGGGTAAACGAAAACCTCGCCGTTCCTGAGATGACTGGATTATGGGCGGTTGGGGATTGCGCAGCGGTCCCCGATTCGGAGAGCGGACAGTTTTATCCACCGACTGCGCAACACGGGTTGCGCGAAGGAGTCGCCGCGGCAAAGAACATCGAGCGCACGATCCTCGGTCAGCCGTTAAAGCCGTTTCGATTCAAAACACTCGGATTGCTGGCAGCTATTGGCCATCGCACTGGCGTGGCGATGGTATTCGGAATGAAGTTCTCCGGTTTCGTCGCGTGGTGGCTTTGGCGATCGGTCTATCTCCTGAAGCTCCCGCGTTTGGCTAAGAAGCTGCGAGTCGTTGTCGCTTGGACGCTCGATCTTTTCTTCGGGCGAGACATCACCCAGATCATTACTGTGCGCGATGTGGAGGAGATCAGCGATCGACTGACTCGGATGCGAACGCACAGAAAGCTGACGGCGTCGATGGCGACAAAATCCGCGCTCGACACTTCTACATAAACCGCGATAACGGCATTATGAAACGGTCCGCATTTCTTTGGGCCTTAATGGTTGTGTTGGTTGTTGCCGGCTGTTCGCGCAAGCCAGCGCAAGTCGCTCCACCGGCGCCGGAAGTCCTCGTCACAACGGTGACGCCGCGGGATGTGCCACGTGTCCTGGAACGCGTCGCGACACTTGATGGTTTTATCAACGCGAATATCAACGCACAGGTGCAAGGCTACATCGTTTCGCGCGACTACCAGGAGGGCAGCGTGGTAAAGAAGGGTGACCTCCTTTTTCAGATTGATCCGCGTCCCTTCGAAGCCGCATTGGCACAGGCCAAGGGCACTCTGGCAAGAGATAAAGCCAATCAGGCGAAAACAGACGCAGACGAAAAGCGCGCGATGGATTTGTTTAAGAAGAAAGTAATCAGCGATCAGGAGCGAGACACTGCGATTGCAGCCGCCGGTTCAAGCAGAGCAAACGTTGAAGCCGACGAAGCGGCGGTGAAACAGGCGGAGCTCAATCTTGGATATACAAAGATCACCGCGCCCATTGACGGTGTTGCTGGGTTCGCAAACAATCAGGTGGGCGATCTGGTCGGGCCAAGTACGGGACCGCTCACAAACCGTATCGCAAATCGATCCGATCAAAGCTGTCGTGACTGCTGGGGAAGGGCCGTTCACCGATTTCGTTTCGCGCCATCCTGACGCAACTGAGCGCAATGCTTACATAAAAAGCCTCGACTTCGACTTGATCCTCGGCAACGGCGAGGTGTATCCGCATAAAGGTAAGTTTTATGCGCTCGATCGCAGCCTGGATCCGAAGACTGGATCGATCCGCTACTATGTGACGTTTCCGAATCCGGGAAACATTTTGCGGCCCGGCCAATTCGGAAAAGTGCGTTTCGTCGCCGACATGAAAAAAGGCGCGATGGTTGTGCCGCAGGCGATGTGGGAAGTCACGGAAGGTTTGAAGTCAGGCGACAAAGTTGTTGTGCAAGGACTCCAAAAAGCGCGTGAAGGATCGACAGTCACCGCAAAAGACTGGACCCCTCCCGCCGACGCGTTGGTTTCAAAAGCGGACCAGCAAAAGAAGCCCTAAGAAATGTCCGCGTTTTTCGTCCGGCGCCCCATTGTCGCGATCGTCATCGCGATTCTGATGACGCTGATCGGCGGTGTGTGCATTCTGGCGTTGCCGATCGCGCAATATCCGCAAATCGCCCCGCCGGAGATTCAAGTGCAAACGCACTACACCGGTGCAGACGCGTTGACCATCGAGCAATCGGTCGCGGCGCCGATCGAGCAGCAGATGAGCGGCGTCGATAATATGAATTACATGTATTCGATCAATGCCAACAGTGGCGACATCCGATTGATCGTGGATTTCGACGTCGCGACCGATCCGAACATTGATCAGGTGCTGACACAGCTGCGCGTCTCGCAAGCACAGTCGCAATTGCCCGCCGACGTGAACAACTACGGCGTGACCGTTAAAAAATCGACAACAGCGCCGCTGATGTTAATCGCGTTGTATTCGCCGAAAGGAAGCTACGACGGAGTTTTTCTGGCGAACTACGCCTACATCAATCTGGTCGATCAACTGACGCGCGTTTCTGGAATTGGCAATGTTCAGGTGTTCGGCGCTGGTCAGTACGCGATGCGGTTGTGGGTCAAGCCAGACCAGCTTGCGAAACTCGGCATCACCGTGCCCGACATCATCACCGCAGTGCAAAAGCAGAACACGGTAAATCCGGCCGGGCAGGTCGGTGGGGAACCGATTCCGAGCGGACAGAAATTCACTTACACCGTGCGGGCGCAGGGCCGATTGCAAACGCCGGAGGAATTCGGCGAGATCGTGGTGAGGGCGAATGCGGACGGTTCATTCGTTAGGGTGAAAGACATCGCGCGGATCGACCTCGGCGCGCAAACCTACAACTTGAAGGGGCGGCTCAACGGCCAATCGTCGGCAATTGTCGCGTGTTACCAGCTTCCGGGCACCAACGCGGTCAAAGCAGCACAAGGCGTGCGGCAAGTCATGGCGGAAGCCAAGCAACGTTTCCCGGCGGACATAGATTTCGCCGTCTCGCTCGATCAAACGCTGTCGGTCACCGAAGGCATGCAAGAAATCTTGAAGACGTTGTTCGAAGCGCTAGCGCTCGTCGTTTTGGTGGTCTTCATCTTTTTGCAAGGCTGGCGCGCCACGCTCATTCCATTGTGTGCCGTACCGGTCTCGTTAGTGGGCACGTTCGTGCTGTTCCCGTTGTTCGGGTTCTCGATCAACACGCTCTCGCTCTTCGGTCTTGTGCTCGCGATCGGCCTCGTTGTCGATGACGCAATCGTCGTGGTCGAAGCAGTTGAGCGTCACATTGAGGAAGGAATGTCCCCGCGCGACGCGACATTGCAGGCGATGCGCGAAGTTTCGGGGCCGGTTATCGGCATCGCGCTCGTGCTTTCGGCCGTTT
>WNFY01009098.1_pt1 | contig 16990 bp, 17 predicted proteins | sample 5400091 | NCBI WGS metagenome assembly WNFY01 (sample SAMN13153364, study PRJNA577476) | soil metagenome | isolation source: 60 cm soil or saprolite under grassland replicate 1 | place: USA:California | collected 2016-06-15
ACATACCAGGTAGTCTCTTCCGGCAAATTGCCCGACCAGATGATCAGATACTGCGAGAATGCAAAGTACGTCCAAAGCATGACCAGCGCCAGCGTCAGGTTTCCCAGGTCGTGAAAGTGCGATGGCTGCAAGACGGCATTCATCGGTTCACGCTGAGACAGCCACGCCATTGTAAGAATCGTGAAAGCAAGCGCGCTCAGGGTCCACGCCGCGACGAAAATCAAACCAAAGATGGTCGACGACCAGGTGGGGTCAAGCGACATCACCCAGTCGATCGCCGCAAACGTTACCGTCAGAATAAACAACACCAGTCCGGGCCCGCTGATCATTTGCATTCGCTTACTAAGCTTTCGATCGGCAGTGCGATCGTGCTCAAGCGAAAGCCAGTTCAGCGCGACCGCCAGCAGCGACCAAATTGCAAAATATATTGCGGCGCGCGTGATAAAGAACGACGGATTGAGGTAATGCGCAGCTTTCTGTTGGAGCGCGGTACTCTGATTCATTTCTGCGGGACTGGTCCACGAATAGATCTGCTTCAAACCAAGCACGATCGGCACAAACAGAATCAGCATCAAAGGCAACGTGCGTGTCGCGGCTTCCAGCACGCGTCGAATGACCAAACCCCATGCGCCACCGGTCAAATGCTGTAACATCAGAAGCGCCAGACTGCCGACCGTAATTCCAATCCAGAAGATGAATGCAACCAGATAGGCGTGAAAGAACAGGGCACGATTTATCAGCATTCCGAAAATAAAAATAATGAAGAACAAAGCACCGACGACGAGTGCGACGTTTCGCACCCGGTTAAGCTCTGCCGGAGGCGTGTAGCCAGCTTGGATCATTTTGGTTGACCTCTCGGCGGCGCACCGCTACTGCCCCGCTCGGTAGTCTGCGCGCTACGGCCCGGCGGCATCTGGCTCAACTGCAGCGCCCGAATGTAGGCGATAATCTTCCAACGATCCTCGACCCCTATCTGGGATGCATACGAGGGCATCGCTCCCCAGCCATTGGTCATCACGTCGAAGAAGTGGCCCACCGGTGCCTGGCGCAAACGGTCCTGGTGATAGTTTGCCGGCGCCGGTCTATTGAAGCCACGACGCGCCACGATCCCGTCGCCATAACCGGTCATGCCATGACAAACCGAACAGAAAATCTGATAACGCTCTTGCCCGCGCTCGAGTGCTTCCTTCGTGATCGGAAGCGGAAAAGTGTCCACGTCGTCGGGGTAAAGCGCGGCAACATTGGTCGCCGGCAACAGCGAATTTTGTGAACCGGCAGTCGCAGGGTTTCTTCCCTGCACGACCCGCTGACTACTGCCAGCGGTCACCGAACCGGATTTCTTGCCGAAAAACAATTCTCGATCCTCTCGGAGGTAACCGCGCGGGACCGTCCCCTCAACCGGAGGTCGTGCAGATATGCCATCCCTGAAGAACGAGCTCTGCCGGTAAGCGATCGTTTTCGGTTGATCCTGCATGTCTCTTCTGCAAGAACCGGTGAGCAGTGGGCAGTAAGCAGTGAGCAGTAGTAAAACTATGACGCGTAAGGGGCTTGATCCTGGGGATGTGGCTTTGCCAGTTCGATGTGTGGAAAGGCTCCGCCTTTCCGACCGCCCATCTTGGATTTGAATTTGCGAGGCTACGCCTCGTAAAAACCTCCGAGGCATGACCTCATCTGAATGCGAGGAGCGAGTCTCCGGAAAGGCAGAGCCTTTCCGCAAATCACGGCGGCCCAGCCGCGTACTGCTTTCTGCCTTCTGCTTTCTGCCTACTGCCTTCTGTTCTTCACAGTTCCACATCACAAATGTCTCTTGCTTCCAAAGTCCCCATAAACTGCATCACTTCATCGTAATCGAACTTCGGATCTTTCGATTCAATCACCAGAAAGAAACTGTCGCGGGAGGCCAGCGCGAAGTTCGGCGCATTGAAAACCGGATGATAAGGTTGCGGCAGTTTGTTCAGGGCCAGCATGCCGAGCACCGCCGCTAACGCCGCCACCAGAACAGTGCACTCGAAGGTGATCGGAATGAATGCCGGCCAACTGTTGAATGGCTTGCCGCCAACATTAATCGGATAGTCAATCACTTCCATCCAGTACTGCATGAAGAATCCGCCCAGCGCCCCGACGATTCCGCCGATCAAAACGATCAGCGGCAGGCTGGTGCGCCTGAATCCGATCGCTTCCGAGAGCTCTTCGATCGGAAATGGCGAATAGCCGTTGATGCGTCGGTAGCCGGCTGCGTAAGTCTCGCGCGCGGCTGCGACCAACGCGCTGGGGCTGTCGAACTGGGCCATTACGCCATAGAGTTTGGGTTTCGCCGGCATAGAGATCCGTCAATCATTTTCCATACGACATTTGACATTTGATTTCCGTGACAAGTGTCAGAAGCCCGACCGTTAGGGAGGGCTTGGTTGATAATAAGCCCTTGCTTACGCGCGGGCTTCTGACACGCTGACTGAAATGGTCAATGACAAATGATAAATGAAAAATGGATCATTCCTCCGCCACCTCCGCTTCCATTGTGTCGGTTGATAAAAGCCCCACGAGGACGGCAGAAAGTCGCGATGCAAACTCGTCACCACGATCACAAATCGCTCGAGCCACATGCCGATGCTTACCACGATCGAGATCAACCACAGCAAGAGAAGATTCGCGCGAACTTTCCTAATCCACAGAAACTGCGGCGTAATTCCGTTGCATAAAATCAGCGCCCAGTAGTAATGCGCGTAGGGCCCATGCATGCGATTCCAGATCATGAAGCTTTCATTAGGGTTGCCGCTGTACCAGCCGAAGAATGCTTCCATCAGGTAGCCGTAAACTACAATCAATCCCGTGGCCAGCATCACCTTGGCCATATTGTGCATGTGGCGCATCGTGATAAAGCTTTCCAGTCCATAGAATTTCCGCAGCGGAATCGTCAGGAACAAAACCATGGCAAAGCCTGCATAAATTGCGCCGGCAACGAAGTAAGGTGGAAAGATTGTCGAGTGCCAACCCGGAATGATGCCGATCGAAAAGTCGAAGCTGACGATCGTGTGCACCGACAGCACCAGCGGCGTCGCCAGGCCGGCCAGCAGCAGGTAAGCCATCTCGTATCGCTGCCAGTGACGAGCAGAACCTCGCCAGCCCATTGCCAGCATGCCGTAAATGATCGCAAAGACCTTGCTCTTGGCGCGGTCGCGCAAGGTCGCAAAATCGGGAATCAATCCCACGAACCAAAACATTGCCGATACAGTCGCGTAGGTGGAAACTGCAAACACGTCCCACATCAGAGGGCTACGAAACTGCGGCCATATGCTCATGGTGTTCGGATAGGGAAATAGCCAGTAGGCGAGCCATGGCCTACCCAGGTGCATCAGCGGAAAAATTCCCGCCTGGGCCACCGCGAACAGCGTCATCGCTTCGGCGAAACGATTGATCGACGTGCGCCACCTCTGACGCAAAAGCAGCAGGATCGCGGAAATTAGAGTTCCCGCGTGACCAATTCCGATCCACCAAACGAAGTTGATGATTGCAAAGCCCCAGCCGACAGGCTGATTGATTCCCCACAACCCGATGCCGTTGAAGAGAAGATTGGTAATGGTGAGCAGCAGTAGTTGAAACAAGGCGAACGAGATCGCAAAGCCGATAAACCAACCGATCGGCGTCTTGCGTTTCAAGACAATCGCGCTGATCTTGTCAGTGACTGATCCAAACGTCAGCTCAGTGCCAACGACTGGGTGGGTTGCGTGTATCGATACGTGGCGATCGTCGCGCTTGTCCATTAGGTCTCTAATGTCCGACAAACTTTAGTTTGTCGCTTTCTTGCCAAACATTCTCTTGCGCGATCACGACAAACTAAAGTTTGTCGGACTGGATCTCCGGATTCGGATTTCGCAGTGCCGATAAATAGGTCGTACGTGGCCGCGTGTTCAGGTCACCCAGTAATGAATAATCTCTCTCCAGCGCTTTCAATTTAGAAACCTTGCTGTTGGGATCGTTGATGTTGCCAAAGACGATTGCTTCGGTGGGACACACCGACTGGCACGCGGTCACGATCTCGCCGTCGCGCACGGTACGGCCTTCGATCTCTGATTGAATCTTCGCGGCCTGAATGCGCTGCACGCAGTAAGTGCACTTTTCCATCACTCCGCGGCTACGCACCGACACGTCCGGATTGCGCATTAACTGATAGGTGGGCGTCTCCCAATCCTGATACAGAAAGAAGTTGAAGCGACGCACCTTGTAGGGACAGTTGTTTGAGCAATAGCGCGTACCGACGCAGCGGTTGTAAACCATGTCGTTGAGGCCTTCGGAGCTGTGCACAGTTGCGTGCACCGGGCAGACGGGCTCGCATGGGGCGTTTTCGCAATGCATACATGGCACGGGCTGGAAGAACGGCCCCGCAGGTTTGTCAGCGTCACCTTTGAAATAAGCATCGACACGAATCCAATGCATTTCGCGGCTGCGCAAGACCTGTTCTTTGCCAACAATTGGAATATTGTTTTCCGATTGACAGGCGATCATGCACGCGTTGCAGCCGACGCAATTGTTCAAGTCGATCGACATCCCCCACGCATAACCATGGCCCTGGTTCTGGTAATCAAAGTCCGGATAGAGCGAGAGATCGTGCAGCTCTTTGCTTTGCTTGTCGCGTTCTTCGCGCAAGCGATCCTTGTCTTTCAAATATTCTTCGAGCGAGCTCTCCCGGAGCAGATCACGGCCTTCCATCGTAAAGTGAACCTGAGTCGCGGCGAGCTGATATTGAGTCCCGACTTTTCTAGCCTCGACACCAGTTGCGAACCACGGCGAATCTGAGGCGCGAATCTCATAAGCGTTGAAACCTAGAGCGCCACCGACGCGACCCGCGCTCTCGCGACCGTAGCCGAGATGAATCGTAATCACGTCATCGGGCTGTCCAGGCAAAACCCATGTGGGAACTGCTTTGCTAATAGCGCGGCCATTAAGCTTCAGTTCAATTTGATCAACGAAAGCTTCGCCACCCTTCTTTTCCTTTTCGTAATTTGGCAGCGACAGGCCGAGCTTCTTTGCAGTGTTCGGACTGATGAGCGCGACATTCTCCCAGGTAAGTTTCGTCAGGGGCTTTGGCAGTTCCTGCAACCAGCCGTTGTTTGCGAAGCGACCATCGTAGATAGTTGGATCGGTGCGGAAAACTAATTCGAGGCTGTTGGGTTTAGTGGACTGTATGTTGGCCGCGTGGAGTGCCGATGTCCCGTCCGCATTCGAGCCCTCCCTATCGACCACCCCAAGCGGGGTGCCCGCTTGGGGACCCCGGTTGGTCGGGCTACTGCCCGCTAGTGCATTCGCCCAATCCGTTCTCAACGAAACACTTTTCGCCGTCAGCGCACTGTTAGGAACGAAGCCATCATGCAAACACTTGCGCCACCACGATTCGAAATCCGGAGCGCCCGCAGGCCCACCTATCGAGGCCCTTGTTGGAGCGCCCGCATCCTGCGGGCGGTTCGCAGGCATCCTGCCTGCCTCTTCTACCCGCTGGCTACCGCCAGCGGTTCCGTACCCGCTGGTGGCGACGCTTGCTCGCCAATACTCCCGCACAATGTCGTAAGGCTTTCGATCGTAGTTATCGCTGAAAAGCGCCAGCAGCTCGTGCGCGGTCTTGCCTCCGTAAAGCGGCGCAATCAATGGCTGCACGATTGTTACAGTGCCGTCATAAGAGCGCGTATCGCTCCACGACTCGAGGTAATGCGCCCCGGGAATGTGCCAGTGACAGATCTCGGAAGTTTCGTTGTTGTAAAGACTGAGGTGCGCGCGCAGTCGGACTCTATTCAGCCGATTCAGATCCAACCTGAGATCGAAAGGCGTGTTGTAAGCAGGATTGCCGCCAATGATGATCAGTGTATCGACTCGTCCGGCATCGATATCGCCCACGAGTTCACGTAGCGATTGAGTTTGATCGACTGAGTTCGCTTCGACGGGATCGGTGTAGAAGACGGTCTTGCCCACGTTGCCGAGCGCGTTGTTTATCGCGTGAGCCATCAAGTGAATGATTGGGGGCTGCTCGTCGCCAACAATGACGACGCTTGAGTCCCTGTGATGCAGCAGATCGCTTGCAAATGGTGAGATCCAGTTATACGTCAACTGGCTACCGCCAAGGTTCGCACCTTGCGACGCGGCCGTAATTGTGCGCATGACATCTTCTAGCTCGCTCGAACGAACCACTAGGCGATGATCCGCAACCGCACCTGTCGTCGTCGGCGTACTCTCCACGATATACAAGCGACTCATCTCTTGTTCCGCGTTGGGGCGCAAGCTGGCAGCTTGCGCTACATTGCGACGCTTCGCGGCAAAGTCGCGCGCGTAACGCAGGGAGCCCGGCAGGCAGGCAAGGAAGTCTGAACCGATAGACAAGATCCGATCGGCCTTGCTGAAGTCATGAATCGTGTTGACCGGCTGGCCGAACGCCATCATCGCGCCGGCGCGCGCATTATCGCGATTGGCGGGTTCGTATTGATGCCATTTCGCTTCGGGAAAGTCCGTCAGGATCGATTTCATCTGGGCCGCCAGCGTCGGCGAGGTGATTGTTTCCGTCAGGAATCGCAGTCCCGCGCCCTTCCTGGCTTTCAATCCATCATTCTCTTTTTCAATCAGTCCGCGAATTTCGGCGATGAACGTCGTCCATGGCCGCGTCTCGCCGCGGTAGAGCGACGTCTGTGAACGATCGGGATCGTAGAGCGTCAGGATTGATGCCTGCGAAAAGATGTCGGTTGCGCTCGAGCCGCGATCATTCGGATCGCCGTTGCGATTGTTGGGATGATCGGGATTGCCTTCGAGCTTCGTCGGCCGGCCTTCGTTGCTGCGCGCTAATAGCGGCGTCGCAATGCCGCCGAGCGAGAATGCGGTGGCGAACCAAAGGCCACGTCCCGGAATTTCTTCTTCGGGTTGCTTAACATAGGGAACGATCTTCTCGGGCGGCTGAATCACGCAACCGCTCAAGCCCGCGAGCGCCAGCGACGCGCCCATTAATTTCAGAAACGTGCGCCGCTCGACCGGATCGTTCCACTCTTCCGCCTGCTGTGGAAATTCGCGTTGGACGAATTCTTCGAACACGGGGGAGTCGGCCAGCTCTTCGAGGCTGCGCCAGTATTGTCTGTCAGTATCACCCGCGTGAGCGGGTGGGTGCCCGCCCCCTACCGCAGGCGGTTCTGACCTCAGGATGCGGTCACGCAACAACTTGAAATTGATGTGACGGTCGTTATCCATATTCTTGTTCCCTCCACCTTTGGGGGAGGGATAGGGTGGGGGCCTGTGCGCGTAAGCCCTCACCCCAACCCCTCTCCCAACGGAGAGGGGATTAGCGAGGCTGAGCCTCGCTATGCGGACAGGATGTCCACGTTCCGCAGGCAAGGATGCCTGCGCTCCTACCGATGACAAGTCGAACAGCTCGTCAAAACATTCGCTTTCTGAATGTGATATTGCTCCTTCAAATTCAAACCTTCCGAAACCTCCGCCTTTGTGCTGTTTCGCTGTCGCCATTCCATGTCGAAAACCTTCTCCTTCGGTCGCACGAAGTTCTCCGGCCGTCGATGACATTCCAGACACCACTCCATCTGTAGCGACGCTGCCTGAGACACGACCGGCATTTGATCGATCCTGCCATGACAGGTCGAGCAGCCGACGCCTTTGTTCACATGAATAGCGTGGTTGAAATAGGAGAAGTCAGGAAGGTCATGGACCCGAATCCATTCCAATGGCTTGCCGGTTTTGAAACTCGTCCGGACCGGTTCGAGATATGGACTGTCGGCCCAAATCTGCTTGTGGCAGTTCATGCATACAGCCGTCGAGGGCATGCCTGCCGACGCCGACGTTTCCACTGAAGTATGGCAATAGCGACAATCGATGCCATCGTCGCCGACGTGATGCTTGTGACTGAATTGGATTGGCTGCTGGCGCTCGATCCATTGACCGGTGTTCCATCCGGATCGGGTGATCTCTGCCGCTACCCAAAGCGCCGCGAACAGGATAAAAATCGCGCCGTAGATCGTGGCCCGCGCCAGATAGTTCGTGCTATGACGGAAAATCTGTGGCATCGCCGCAGAAAATGCGTCCATTTAAAAAGCGGACTTGTCCGCCTATCGCCGTGCACAGGCAGGGTAAGTCCCGCCTCTAAACATCGTTTACCGAATTAAAGAAACTGTAACGCTTGATGCGATTACTTTAGCGACATGTGCAGATTTTTTCAAACTAATCGTCGATTCAGTGTTAGCATGACGCAACTAAAATGTTCATTGGACACTATGCAGTTGGCTTGGCGTCGAAGAAAGTTTCTCCGCGCGCTTCGTTGGGCGTGTTGATTGCCGCGCCCATCTTGCTCGACCTTCTCTGGCCCATTTTTCTACTGATTGGTTGGGAGCGGGTGGCCATCGAACAAAACGGTAATCCATTCCTACGGCTCGATTTCGTGTCCTATCCTATCTCGCACGGCCTGGTCGCGGTTATGGGTTGGGCAACCTTGTTCGCCTGTCTATATTTTGGCTTCGCGCGTTACGTTATAGGCGCGATCACGATCTGGATTGGTGTGGTCAGCCATTGGGTGCTTGATTACCTGGTCCATCGTCCGGACTTGCCACTCTATGCCGGCAGCAGTCGTCTGGTGGGACTGGGACTCTGGAATCATCGTTGGGTGACGATCATACTCGAAACCTTGATGTTTGCTTCGGCGATTTGGATCTATCTGCGCCAAACGAGAGCGAGGGACAAGATCGGCGCGTACGGGCTTTGGGCGTTCGTAGTTTTCCTGTTAGCCGCGTATACCGCGGCGGCGCTGGGCCCGCCACCGCGAAGCGTCAAAGAAATCGCGGTTGTTACACTCTTCAGCTGGTTGCTGATTCCGTGGGCCTGGTGGTTCGACCAACACCGGGATCTGCGAATAGTCGGGACGGAATCTGCGGCGCCTAATACCACGCTCGCCCGCGGCTAATCAGATTTATTACAGCAACGAACAAAGCCGCGCCAATAATTGACCAGATGATCGGGAAGTTCATTCCTCCGACCGGAATCGCTAGAATTTCCGGAAGGTGGAGCGCCCCTGCCACCCATGAGCCCAGAAGCGCACCGATGAAACCGAGCGCTATTGAAACCAGGCATCCGCCGTGCGAGTATCCGCCGATCGCTTGGCCCAAAGCGCCGCAAATACCGGCAATCAGAAGCAACAACAAAAATTGAAGGATCATAAAAGTTCTCCCGTGTAGGATTTCAGGTTGTAGCGCAAGTCAATAACTTGCGCCTGCCGTAGCTTTCCCCACCCGATGCGCAAGTTAACAGCTTATGCCTCAAAAATCTTCCAAACCATCGAGCGAGTATCGTATAATTCACAAAGGTTCGTTGGCCGTGGCAATTCTCCTCCAGGTCAGTTAAGTCACAGCCCCTGGCCATCGATTGACAAGCCGAACTGCCAACCGCGACGTCAACATTGCGGTGGCTGCCACTATTTCGAATTCAGGAGTTCAACTTATGTCGAAAGTTCTCTTAGTGCTGCTAATTATTGTCGCAATGTCTTCACTTGCGTTTGCTCAGGGACCAACCAAAAATATTGACGAACCGCCCAGCCAGGGGATCGCACCAAAGATACCTAATGGCATCGGCCGCGCGGACGTGCGTGTTTTTGACGAGAATGGGAATCCTATCAGAAACGCCTACATCAAACTAGAATCGACGCGCAGCGACGGCTTCTTTTGCGAGAGTTGGGGCGAGACCGACGTGCGCGGCATTATCGCGCTGCCGCCGATCCACATGGGTAGTCTGAAGTTGAAGGTCAAAGCCAAAGGTTATCGGACTCAGGAACTGGATGTGCCGGCGAGCGATCTGGGTAACCCCGTTCATGTGACCTTAAAGAAGAAATAGTTTCGCTAATGAACATGATTTCATTCAGCGCTCCGTGCGGAGCGGTATCTTTATAGCTTCCGGGTCGTTGTTGGAAGGATTCTCCGCGAGAATCAGATGCGAACATCTCGATTCTCGCGGAGTTTGAATTTTGGGGTGTTCCTGGCTATAAGCATGATGCCTCGCTCGGGCGCGGAAAGACCCGCATCATCCATTTCCCGGTCGCTAATTGTTCCGCTTCTGTATCGTGGCAACTACGAAACGCCAACGGGCTGGGCAGCTTTCTCGGGCGCGTAGTAGAGAATCCGATTGCAGTTGTCGCAAGTGATTACCTCATTGCCGCGACGTACGTCGGCCATCACTTGCGGACGCAGTGCCATATAGCAGGCGGTGCATGCGCCGTTGCGCGCTTCAGCCATCGCGACTCCATCGCGTATGCGACTGCTGATGCGTTTGTAGAGCATGCTCATCGCTTTTGGTAATTCGTTCAGCAGGCGTTCACGCTCAGTACGGGCAGAGTCAAGTTGTTGTTGTTGCACGCGCGCCTGTTCGTCAAATCCCTTGAAGCGCTCTTTCATGTCGGTGCCGAGCTTCTCAACTTCAGGGGCGCGCTCTTTTAACTCTTTTTCCGCCTGCTCATAGATTTCCATCTGCTCAAGAATCTGGGTTTCAAAAGCAGAAATTTGTTTGCGCGCTGCGTCGGCTTCGCGGATAGCGGCGGTGTACTCATCCTGTTTTTTTGCCGACATTAAATTGCGATCGGCGCGTTCAGCTCGGTGCTTTTGTTCAAAGACTTCGGCTTCCAGGCGGGTGCGTTCGTGGCGAGCTGTGTCGCGGCGCTCTTCGAGAGCGCGAATTTCAAAGGCGCGCTGATCGAATTCTCTTTCGATCTCGGCGCGCCTCTGAGGAATGCTTTCTATTTCGGCCTGTAGTCTTCTTATATTCGTATCAGCGTTTTGCAAAGCGATTAACTGCGCTAACTCCGCTTTCACTCTTTATCGACTCCTCGGATGGCTGCACGGTCTTCACGAATGCGACATCTGGCGACGCTGACTGTTTGGATGGGAGGTTATACCACCCTTAATCAGTTGAACCGCCTTCGCCAAATCCGCCGATGCAGGCAACGACAAAAGAGTGTGCAGATGATTAGCCGTGCCACCGATGGCCAGCGCGCGCATCTTGTTCTCGCGTGCAATGCCGCCAGTGTAAGGCCATAGACGCAACTCTAAGTCGTCATCAATGAAGGGAAATCTTTCCTTCGTGCTGAAGATGCAATGGACGAGGTTGCTCACGTAGGAGTGTGGCATGATGAAGCTCTTATCATCGTCCGCTGCGCGGACTCAACTGAAAAAGAACTTGCTATTTCGGGCCTTCTAATTCCTGGTTACCTAAGCTAATCTCCTCACCATGACACACGAATTCATCCGATTGATCTGTTCGTGTCTCGCGGTTTTCGCCTTCTGCGCAACAATGTTTTCCCAAACTCCTTCGCCGACACCGACCCCCGCGCCGCCCTCGAGCGACATTTTTATCGTCGACGTAAAGAACCAGGATGGCCAGATGAAGTTTGGCCAGCCGGTGAAGATTACGAACTCGGTTGGCTATAACAATCAACCGGCATTCTTGCCTGACGGCAGCGAGATCCTCTACACCTCAATCAGAGACAAGCAAGCCGACATCTATCGCTACAACATTCGCAGCGGTTCCGCGACTCAGATTACCAACACGCCCGAGAGCGAGTTCTCACCGACGCTGATGCCGGGTGGAAAATTTATTTCCGTAGTGCGCGTCGAAGCCGACGGCACGCAGCGTCTATGGAAGTTTCCGCTCGCCGGCGGCACGCCTTCACTGATTCTGGAAAAGATCCAGCCGGTCGGTTATCACCAGATTTCCGACAAGGAATGGATCATCAAGGCGTTCGATTTAAGAATGCGAACCAGCGCGTCGCTTATCACTACACTTCCCGGGGTCGAGGACTACGCGTGGATGCCTTCAGGTCTGCTTCTAATGGCTAAAGATTCAAAGCTTTTTGCTGTGATTCCTTTGCAGGGGAAAGACTGGACTGAGCTTGCCGACTTCAACAGTGCGGGTTTGAAGAGCATTACTCGGATTACAGTCAATCCGAAGGGCAACAAAATCGCCATCGTTGCTGGCCATTAGGTCTCAATCGAGATCTCCGAAGAGGTGCTGCAACAAAGCGACGATCGCGATCGCGGCTGTCTCAGCACGTAATGTCCGCCCGCCGAGAGTGACGACGTTCCATCCATGAGCGCGGGCAAGGTCGATTTCGTCGTCTGTCCAACCACCTTCGGGGCCTATGGCAGCCGCGATCATTTTGGAATCCTTAGCGGCGCTCCTGGACGTTTGGGACAAAGAGTTGCCGCCGCGCTCGGAAAACATCAGGCCGATTTCAGTGAACGAGCGTTCTCGTTCCGTCGCGAGCAAGGATTCGACGCTGAGTGGGGCGCAGATCTCAGGAACATAGGCTCGGCCTGATTGCTTTGCGGCTTCGAGCGCAATTCGCCGCCAGCGAGCGACGCGCTTGTTTCGGTCAGCGCTGTCTCGCAGATGCACATCCGCGCGTCCAGTTTCCAGCGGTAAGATGCGTCTGACGCCGAGCTCGGTAGTTTTTTGAATCACAAGATCAAACTTCTCGCCTTTGAGTAAAGCAACAGCGAGCGTGAGATGAACTGGCGACTCGGGCCGGGCAGGTTCGACTTCTTCGTGCACATCCAAAATTGTTCCGGCGCGCCCAAACTCGCGCACGGCGCAACGAAATTCCTTTCCTTTGCCGTCGAAAACATGAACTTCATCGCCCGGGTGCAGGCGCAGAACGTCGCGCGCATGACGTGTCTCTTGCCCGCCTAGCGTTACGGACTTTTCGCTCGGTGTGAAAGCCGCTGGCGGCGCGTAGAATCTTCTCCGGGCCATTGGTTTTGTCGGTAGTGGGTCAGTTCGCTTTGTAACCTGTATCTCATCATTCACGCGGTGGCTTTAGCCCGGCGTCATGACGAACTATGAACCTGCCGAACCGTTTTAACGGTTTTCTCCTGCGCCTTGAAGCAGCTGACTCCAAACCGTTCTATGAAAGGGGTTGTCAAGTCAATACCTCACCCTACGCGTCCGTTGGTCGACAACCAGCCCTCAAGTTGGTAGGAGGGCATCAACGTCCGCCAAAGACACTGGGTACAGAAGAGCTGCGCCGAGGACCCAGCTCGGGCCAGCGAATGATTTGCGCGGGCAGTCATTGCTGCCGATTCGTTCCGCAAACTTTAAAGCAAACAGCCTTGGTTATTGGTAACCATGGTTCTATCTGAGACTTTTTCAGACTATGGCTTTGTTAGGTTAACCGAGGGGCATAGGGTTAAAATTGGGACTGGCGCCGCAACGCCGCACCATAGGTTTGGTAGATACTGCCCTCGAACCTTTTCGTCTCCGGAACTCTTCGCCACTGCCAGCTTCACACTGATAGCGGACCAGGCTCGACACTCCACTCGGTTAGCTGTTTACTTCAGTTTCTGAGGATCGAATCGTTCTCCTTTCTTCCACATGGCCAGGGCGATCGCTGAGATCCTTTCTTGAGCCGGCGGTTATAGTTGCGATTCAGTCCGCGCGTCAGCCCTGGCTTGCGACGTTTGCGCAACTCTCCCTTTTCAAAGTAATGATCTGAACTCGACCTGGTGACCACCGCAAAGCCACAATAAGTCCAAAACTGGCGCTTGGTGCGAAAGCGATGCGGTGTGTCACAAGTGGCAATGATCATGGCCACTGAGATTGGTCCCAGCGTCGACAGGCTGCGCAGGATGGACGTGGCTTTATGTTTGCGGCTCTCTGCCAGCATCTGTCGCTGCACTTCACCCACCTGGTTATTCAGACTCTCGAGTTGGCTGTAGAGACTGACTGCTCGCTGCTCTACACCCCGCTCCGTCAGCTGTGCCAGCCACCGCTCACGTTTAGTAGGGTTGTAGATCCCTTCCCCTTCACAGCTGATCCCGCGGCCGCGATAGATCGCTTTCAGCCGATTCTTCACTCGCGTCCGATCCCGCATCAGACTCTCATAACAATGGACCAGCTCCTTCAGCGCCCGGGTCCCGTGGTCACCGTGGTACACCGGCCGCAGCATGCCCGCCTGAAACAGCTGCGAAAGCTTCTGCACGTCTATCCGATCTCCCTTGTTACCCTCCTCCAGCAGCTTGTTTTTCCGCGGATTACAAACCACACACTCGGCCACATGTGGCTTCAGCAGGTCATATAACCAGGCCGACTGCGTGCCTTCTTCAAACGTCAAATGGATCGTGCCGCTCAAACCTTTCACCAACTCCAGCAAGGTTATTGCTTTGGTCTCCACGATTGATTCCATGATGTACTTACCCTCAGCATCTCGGACGCCAATCGCTACGCTTGCTTTGTGCACATCCATCGCTACATACTTCTCGTTCATAAGGGTTCTCCTTTTCGGTGTAAGTTTTGGTCTTGATAACTTCAACTTACCACCATTAGGGGCGCCCTTTCATAATGCGTTAAAACGGTTAGAGAAATTTGAGACACAGTTCGTAACACCGGGCTAAAGCCGCGGTGTGAATCAGAACAACGCAAGCGAATCATCCCACCCGCCCAGATGACCGGTTACCACAACGATTTGGAAAGTCTTTGAAACTGAGCGCCAAGCCGCAAAGCTGAACTTCGGGATCGTTCAGACCACTAGCGCGATCCACTCGCCATCTTCATTCGACTCAAGAGTGGCTGCGCCCAGTTCATTCAAGCTTGACTGCACCAACTCGACTTGTGAATCAAGAATTCCGGAAAGAATCAAACGACCGCAAGTCGCTCCAAGCAACGCGGGAAGCAACTCGACAATAACCGGCGCAGTCAGATTTGCGCAGACTAGATCAGCCGACGCCGTTTCTTCATCGACGCTGCCGACGCGAAAATCAATTCGGTCCGGAACGCTATTTAGTCGCGCATTATCGCGGGCAATTGCGATTGCATCTCCATCAGTATCACAAGCCTCCACGCGCGCGCCTTGAAATAATTTCGCCGCCGCAATCGCCAGAATGCCGGTGCCGGTGCCGACATCCAGAAAGCTGCCGCCGCGAAAATACTTCTCGATTGCTTTCAGACAAAGCCGTGTGGTTTCGTGCGTCCCGGTGCCGAAGGCCATGCCGGGCTCGATGCGAATCACGATGCGATCCTTTACTGACCCACCCGGTACCGCAGGTGGTACTGACTCAATCCAGGGCGGGGCAATGATGAAGCGGCCCACTTCAACCGGCTGCCAGCCTTGCTTCCATTCAGCCAGCCAGTCGCGATCGGCAAGCTCACTAACTTTCAAATCGATGAGGGACGTAGGCCGATGACTGTAAATACGAAGGGCGTCAAGCAAAGCCGCACGCACGATTCCAACCGTCGGGCACGCGTCGAAATACCCGCGCACCGAGATATCGCCGTTGGTTATTTCGTTGGTTTCCGTTCCAATTGCGCCTGCTTCAAGCAAGCCATACTCGATCGCTTCGCGGGCCCCCCGGAGCGCAATCGCATCAACTGCGTGCCAGATCTTTGCGGACTCGGTCACCGACTAATTCCCAATTCATCAAGCAAATGTTCGCGTTCGCGCCAGTTCTCTTCGACTTTTACGAACAACTCAAGATGACAACGATGATCCAAAAGCTTTTCAATATCGCGTCGCGCACGGATGCCGATCTGTTTCAAGCGCTCGGCTCCATGACCAATGATGATTCTCTTCTGCGATTCCTTTTCGACAAAGATCGCGCAATAAATACGAGTAAAATCTTCGCGCACTTCTTCAAACCGCTCGGTTACGACGGCTGACACGTAAGGAATTTCTTCGCCGGTTACCTCGAGAATCTTTTCGCGGACTATTTCGGCCGCAAGTGAGCGCACGGGCTGGTCCGTGAATTCATTTTCGGCAAACAGCGCTTCGCCCTCGGGAAGTTGTCACTCAACAGCGCATCGTGAACTGCTGACATCATTCTGCGATTCAGCTCATAGCCGGGTTTATGCACGCCGGGCGTATCAACCAAAACCATCTGAGCCTGGGGCCGCGTGAGGATGCCAAGAATTTTGAAACGGGTAGTCTGGGGCTTGTTGGAGACGGCAGCAATCTTTTCGCCAACCAGCCGATTCAGCAACGTCGACTTGCCGGCGTTCGGCCGTCCGATAAGGGCGACATGGCCGGCGCGGTAGGAATCAGCCTTTGATTTCTGAGCCATCTGGCAATTCAATTTCAGATCAGGAGGCGCCCCATTTCGCTGGGAGCGCGGACGTCTCGTCCGCACTGAGCGGAGCGCGAAGAACTATTAATACGGCCTACAATGGGCCTGGAAAAAACGTCGCGCCTACCGCGGGGTGCGGACGAAACGTCCGTGCTCCCGGCGATAGATGGCCTAACATCTCAAGACAAGCCTTTCAGCGGTTGACCGAAAGTGAACTCAATCAAATGCCCGTCCGGATCGCGCACCATTGTGAAATAGCCGACAACGCCGCCGATATCAGCAGGCGACTCGACCAGGATATTTAGTTGGCGCGCCTGCTCGGCTATACGATCGACTTCTTCGCGCGAGTCGCATTGAAAGCCGAAATGATCAAGACGGGACTTAACTTCATCCTGGACCATGACCAGGACGAACACCGGATCCTCGCCAGCACGGGTCGCCGGCCCAAGCCAAACGTTGTGTCGCCCTTCGGTCCGACGGTCTCGAACGATCGAAAGCCCGCAAAGCGAAGTATAAAAATCAACTGAGCGATTAAGATCGCTCACGTTAATGGTGATGTGCGTCCAGCGAGTTGGCATTGTGATACGACTATCAAAAGACAGCGCGCCGCCAATATTACGGCAGCGCGCTTGTCTTGTTAACTGACGTCGGCTTAACTCTGCGCCCTTGCTCACGCGCGGGCTTCTGCCTGCTTCGTCGTAGAGTTAACTCTGCGCCCTTGCTCACGCGCGGGCTTCTGCCTGCTTCGACGTAGAGTTAACTCTGCGCCCTTGCTCACGCGCGGGCTTCCGCCTGCTTCGTCGTAGAGTTAACTCTGCGCCCTTGCTCACGCGCGGGCTTCTGCCTGCTTCGTCGTAGAGTTAACTCTGCGCCCTTGCTCACGCGCGGGCTTCTGCCTGCTTCGACGCCAAGTTAACTCT
>WNFY01008862.1_pt1 | contig 16987 bp, 16 predicted proteins | sample 5400091 | NCBI WGS metagenome assembly WNFY01 (sample SAMN13153364, study PRJNA577476) | soil metagenome | isolation source: 60 cm soil or saprolite under grassland replicate 1 | place: USA:California | collected 2016-06-15
AGACGTTTGGCTTCGATAAAATCAAGTTTGAGCTGTCAGTGAAGGGAAGTGACACGAGCAAGCTCTACCTCGGAGCCGATGAAGAATGGGCGAAAGCAGAAGCGGCACTGGCGGCCGGCCTGGAAGCGCGCCGCATACCATACGAGCGCATGGAAGGCGAAGCCGCCTTCTACGGTCCCAAGATTGATTTCAAGATCGAAGACGCGATTGGCCGTCTGTGGCAGCTCGGCACGGTACAATGGGATTTCAATCTGCCGGAACGCTTCGAGCTGGAATATATCGGCGAAGACAACAAACCGCATCGGCCGGTGATGGTCCATCGCGCGCTGTTTGGTTCGATTGAACGCTTTTTTGGGGTACTGATTGAACATTATGCCGGCGCCTTCCCGACGTGGCTGGCGCCCGTGCAAGTAGCAGTTCTCCCGATCACCGATCGTATTAATCAATACGCTGATAAGATCGCGCAGCAATTACGCTCGGCCGGCCTGCGCGTTGAGCTAAATCTTCGCAGCGACAAGATCGGGGCCAAGCGCGCAGGCTGGTCGAGACGCGCGCACTTACGAATGGCTGAGTCCAACGTCCAACGTCCAAGGTCGCTAGACAGACTTTGGACATTGGACTTAAAGCTTTGGACTGAAACGCAGGAGGTGCAGCAATAGCTACAGGTTTTCGCGGCCGCGGTCGACCGGATTTTCGTCGCGCGCCAGTCACACGCATCAATGAACGTATTCGCGTGCCGCAGGTGCGCGTAGTTACCGAGGATGGTGAAGAGTTCGGCGTTATGGACACTCGTGATGCTATTCGCACCGCGCGAGAGCGAGGCATGGATCTGGTCGAGGTAGCGCCAAATGCTGAACCGCCGGTTTGCAAAATTATCGACTATGGCCGGTTCCAGTACCTGGCCAAGAAAAAAGCCAACGAGGCCAAAAAGAAACAGGTCGTCATTGTAGTCAAGGAAGTGAAGTTTCGTCCGGGCACGGACGAACATGATTACAGCTATCGAATGAAGCACGCGCGTGAATGGCTGCAGGAGGGCGACAAGGTGAAAGCGACGATCTGGTTTCGTGGACGCGAGATGACGCACCGCGAGCTGGGTGCGCGAATTCTCGAGAAACTGGCCCATGACCTGGAAGACATTGGTGAAATTGAAGTCGCGCCGCGCATGGAAGGAAATCAGTTGTTCACGATTTTTCAACCCCGGCGGCACAAGAAGCCAGAAGGCGGTAGGCCGGCAGAAGGCAGCAATCAACGGCCGGGAGCAAATCCGTAGTCGCGACCTCTGCTTCAGACATAAATCGGTATTTGAAATTGTAAATGGAGTAGATCATGCCAAAACTAAAAACACACAAAGGGGCGGCCAAGCGCTTTCGTCTAACTGCAAGCGGCAAGATCAAGCGCGGGCATTCGCATGCGCGCCACATCTTGACGAAAAAAACCAATAAACGAAAGCGGCTTCTGGATATTGATGGGTTGGTTGCCGACGGTGACATGAAGCGCGTCGAGCGGATGCTGCCGTATGGAAGAGATTGATAGATTGATGTCCGACAAGCTTCAGCTTGTCGTCGACGCGAACTTAATGGAGACGCGACAAACTAAAGTTTGTCGGACAATTATTGGAGAGCAATCATGCCCAGAGCAAAACGTGGTAATAAGCGCCTCGAGCGGCGCAAGAAAATTCTTAAGTTAGCAAAGGGTTATCGCGGGACTAAGTCGAAGCTTTATCGCTCGGCAAAAGAGTCGGTCGAGCGCGGTCTGAACTTCGCATATACCGGACGGAAATTAAAGAAGCGCGATTTCCGTTCGCTTTGGATTGTACGCATCGGGGCGGCTGCCCGGCTTAATGGTTTGAACTACTCGCAGTTTATGCATGGATTGAAGCTCGCGGGGATTGAGCTTGATCGAAAAATTCTCGCAGACTTTGCGGCTAACCAACCGGAAACATTCGCTGAGCTATCTACACAGGCGAAGGCGGCTTTAGAGAACAAGCCACAGGCGCGGGCTGCCGCGTAGTTCCTGACTATTGATGGCTGGGAGCAGTCAGCGGTAATTAGTCTGTGAAGCGGACGGCAAAGGGGCAGTAGCCCGACCGTTAGGGAGGGCGTCCAATAGAAAGTGCCCTAAGAAAGCGCCCTCCCCCTAACGGTCGGACTACTGCCCCGTTTCACGGGCTTTGATTTTATTCGGCCGGAGTTTACAGAGCTGAAGTGCTGGGCTATTTTCACACCGTCCGCTTTCGCGGACGTTTCTTTAGGAAGCCAACGGTACGTCAAAGTAATGCCTGAAACGATTACGTTCGAAGACCTAAAGATTGAAGCGGATAGAGTGTACGGAGCGTTTGAGCAGGAGTTCAAACGCTTCGAACGCTTTGCTGTCGATCGTCTCTACGCCGAATCCTTGCCAAATCTAATCCGGCAAGTTAAGAGCGAACACTACTCGCTTGCCGAAGTTAGAAATCAGCTCAGCGATCTAGCTGGTTTGAAAACGAAATATACCGGAAAGAAGAGTGAATGGGCGGCCGCCAAGAAGCAGATTGGAAAGATCGCCGATGGACATGAACGCTCATTCGCGGGTCAGCACCTGCTCCGTCTCGAAGTTTCAATGATCGACCGTCTCGAAAAGTCAAGAATGAGTCTTGAGCAGATCATTGATGCGTTGAGGATCGAGCGCGAAACGATCGACGTAACCGTTCCGGGTCGCCGTCCCCGAACCGGTCATCTTCATCCGATTACCTTGATGCGTCAGCGAATCGAAGACATCTTTGTTTCGCTCGGGTACGCCGTCGAGGATGATCGCGAAATCGAAACGGATTTCTATAACTTCGACGCGCTGAATATTCCCGAAGGCCATCCGGCTCGCGACGCGCAGGACACGTTTTATACAACGGACGGCTTCGCCCTGCGCTCGCAAACTTCGACCGTGCAAATACACGCAATGCAGCGGCGTGGTGCGCCGGTGCGCATGATTGCTCCGGGGCGCGTCTTTCGCCGCGATACGCCGGACCCCACTCACAATCCAATGTTCTTTCAGGTTGAGGGACTCTGTGTCGATCGCGGAATCACCATGGCTCACTTGAAGGGTACGTTGGCTGAATTTGTCCACCGTCTGTTCGGGCCGGAAACAAAAACTCGCTTTCGTCCTTCGTATTTTCCTTTCACCGAACCAAGCGCCGAAGTCGACTACAGTTGTTTCAATTGTGGCGGCGGCGGCTGTCGCATTTGCAAATGGTGCGGCTGGATTGAGTTGGGCGGCTCAGGAATGGTGCATCCGAACGTTTTGCGTGCCGCGAACGTCGATGCTGAGGAGTTCACCGGTTTTGCATTTGGTCTCGGTATCGATCGTACCTGCGCGCGAATCTACGAACTCGACGATATTCGTTTGTTGTTCGAGAATGATGTTCGATTTTTGGAACAATTTCGGTAGTGAGCTTTTAGTGCTTGGTACTTAGTGCTTTGTGCTTTGTACTTTGTGCTCTTCCGTTCCTTCGCTGATCCGCTACTAGCTGAAAAAGCGAACTAAGCACAAAGAACAAGGCACAAAGAACAAAGATCATGTTCATAAGTTACAACTGGCTTCGCGAGTTGACCGGCACTAAGCTCAATCCTCAGGAGGTGAGGGATCGGCTGACAAATGTTGGTCTGGCGATCGATGCCGTTGTAGAGCGTGACGGTGACTTTGTCCTGGATGTCGAAGTTCCTTCGAACCGCGGCGATTGTTTGTCGCATGTAGGCATCGCACGCGAAGTCGCGGTCATAGAGAGGTCCAAAGTCCAGAGTCCAAAGTCCAAAGTTCAAAACACTAATGGAAAGCCGGTCACGTTCGCTTCAGTCGAAATTAAAGATCCGGATTTGTGTCCACGTTATGCGGCACGAGTTGTGCGCGGCGTCAAGATTGATCCGTCGCCGGAATGGCTGACGAAGCGGCTGGAAACAATCGGCCAGCGTCCTATTAATAACGTTGCCGACATAACGAACTACGTGCTGCACGAGCTGGGTCAGCCGTTGCATGCATTCGATCTCGCCAAACTCAGTGATCGCAAAATCATTGTCCGGCGCGCCGGGAAGGACGAGACGATCAAAACGCTGGATGGTGTGAATCGGAAACTCGATGCGAATATGCTGGTAATTGCGGATGCGCAGCGACCGGTTGCCATTGCCGGTGTCATGGGCGGTGAAGATTCTGAAATCTCGAGCTCCACCGGCGAAGTTCTGATCGAAAGCGCGTATTTCGATTCGGCTTCGGTGCGTCGCACAGCGAAGTTGCTCGGGCTCCATACCGAAGCTTCACATCGCTTTGAGCGCGGCACGGATCCTGAAGGCGTCATAAACGCGCAGGAACGATGCGTGGCTCTGATTTGCGAAATTGCCGGCGGCGTCGCGACCAGCGATGCGATCGATGTTTACCCAAAACCGATTGACACCAAAGCTGCGAGCCTGCGCCAGCAACGTCTAACAGCCATCACTGGGCTGCGTGTCCCCAGGGCGGAGATTCTGCGAATTCTCACTGCTCTCGGATTTGAGCTCCGCGAGGAGAGTTCCGAAAAGCTAGCTTTTACAATTCCTTCGTGGCGTCATGACGTCGCCATTGAAGAGGACCTGATCGAAGAAGTTGCCCGTCATGCCGGTTACGATGAAATCGCAACTGGCCTGCCACCGTCCAGTCTGGCCGGCGAATACCACGCTACCGAGCAGCGCAAGCGCGCTCTACGTCACGCGATGGCCGAACGAGCGTTTGACGAAGCGATAGGTTTCAGTTTTATCGAAGCCGCCCAGGACGACAAGTTTCAACTGATACCGGCATTCAACGACGATGCCGAGCATGAAAAGTTCGTAACCTTGCAGAATCCGATCATCGAAGATTGGAACCGCATGCGACCGACGCTTCTGCCCGGGCTTTTGAGTTCACTGCGGCACAATATTAATCAAGGCACGCGCGACGTTTGTCTGTTCGAGTTGGGTCGAGTATTTCGGGCCTCGGCTAAAGACAAATTGCCGGAAGAGCGCGAAGCGCTGGCCCTGGTTGCAACGGGTGGCGTCCTCGAAGCTGACAAAGCGGGATCGGCGCGCGACTTCGATTTCTACGATCTGAAAGGAGCACTGGAAACTGCCGCGGAAGCTTTGAAATTACCCCCACTGGAGTTCGAAGCCGCTGCTGTCAAACACCTGCGGATCGGCCAGGCCGCCATAATCAAGATCAACGGCACGGAAGTCGGATCAATCGGAATATTGGGTGAAACAACCGCGTCTGACTACAAGTTTCGACAGCCGGTCTTCGTTGCTGAAGTTGATCTGACCACGCTTTTGGAAGTCGAAGAAATTCCGGTGCTTTACTCACCGCTACCTCGGTTCCCGTCGATCATGCGCGACATTTCGTTGCTCATGGGCCGGAAGGTGACTGTAGCCGAACTTCTGCGCTCGGCGAATGAAGAGAAGGCCGAGAATTGTGTCAGCGTGAAATTCGTGGGCGCGTATGAGGGCGAAGGAATTCCTGAGGACAAACGCTCAGTGACGCTGCGCTTCGAGTATCGCGCGCCGGATCACACTCTGCGGGATGAAGATGTCGACCAAATGCATTGGCCACTCATCAAGGCTTTACAGGAACAGTTTTCCGCCGAAGTTCGGTAACGAAGTAGCACAGACGGCGGTCGCTGTTTGCTTTCGACACAGCAGATGAGGTCAGTACCACCCGCGTCAGCGAGTGGGTCTAATCAGGCAACCCGATTCTTGAGTTCTAGATCCACCCGCTGACGCGGGTGGTACTGACTTCATGGGGCCAGCGGTGATCCCTGAAACGTACTAACTCTTGCGCTCGCGCTCGTGAAGTCGGATAATCAGCCAGACTTTTCGAGCGCGCGCGGAAGCCGGAGACGAAAAATGGTCGCATTGAACGGGCTGGAAAAATTTTCTCACCTGGAAGATAAAATTTATCGCACGATTGAGCTGACCAAAACTCTACGCCAGGAAAAGGAAGAACTGGAACGAAAGCTGGCCACGGTTCGAACCGTCGGCGGAGATAAGCAGCAATTGGTCGCGCAGATCGAGCGGCTATTGGAAGAGCGTGAGGCAATTAGAGTGAAAGTCGAGGCGATGTTGGAAGCGGTCATGGCTGCCGATCCTGAAATTGCGGAGGCGATACGTGGATGAGTACTGAGGCGATTGGAGTAGAAAAAGGTGCCGAGGCGGTCGCGCCGAATATCAAGGTCGAGATTTACGATCAGTCCTACACCATTCGTTCGGATGGCGATTCGGAATACATTCGCAAGCTCGCCGAATATGTCGATCAGCGTATGCGCGAAATTTCGTCCGGGACCCTGACGGTTGATTCGCGCAAAGTGGCGATACTTGCCGCCCTCTACATTGCTGACGAACTTCACCAGCTCAGAAAGATTCATGAACAGGCCGATGCTCAACTGGCGACACGCAGCGCCGAGTGCTCAGAAATGCTCGACCGCCTGCTAAAAATTCCGCGCAGCCTCGATCGACCGACAGCCACTTCCTGAATAATTGACTGTAATCGGATCGTTTCCAGGGGCGGCGCGCCAAGGCGCTTGCCCCTGGCTACTGTCTGTCACCGCCACGCGGTGAATATGTTTAGCATGCGATCCAGCAACTTTCAACAAAATCTGAAAACCCGCTAACAGTCGCCTACTTTCTTATGTTACTATCCCCGCGGCAGAGGGAAGTTTCTGCTGGGTTCGTCACCGATTTATCGATGGTTGAGCCAACGTCGTTCAAAAGGGAGATCGACGCCGCGAGCTAGTGCGTTTCTTCATCGTTAAGAAATGCCGAGAGGTTGCGGCGAAAAAAAGGTCACCCACCTGTTTCACACAGGTTCAATTACGACTTCGGAACGGCCTGGCGGTTTTCCCTCTGTCAAAGCCGTAAATTGTAAATGGTAAATCGTAAATAGGCATTCTCTATTTACGATTCACGCTTTTCGATTTACGGTCTTTTTCTATTCACCATTTACGATTTACTATTCACTCTCTTATGAATCTCCTAATGATTGGCGATGTCGTCGGCAAGCCGGGGCGCGCGGCCCTCCTGGATCGCCTGCAAGACTTGAAAGAACAATCCGCGATCGATTTCACAGTTATGAATGCTGAAAACGTCGCCGGGGGATTTTCGATCACTCCGGCAATCGCCAATCTGCTCTTTTCCTCAGGCATTGACGTCATGACCTCCGGCAATCACATCTTCGATAAGCACGAAGTCATCGATTACATCGAGAAGCAACCACGACTGCTGCGGCCCGCAAACTATCCACCCGGTACGCCGGGCAAAGGAATCTGGATCGGTGAAGTAAAGGGCGTAGGCATTGCCGTATTCAATCTGCTGGGTCGGGTTTTCATGCAACCTTCAGACGATCCATTTCGTGTTGCAAACGAACTGCTTTCTGCTCTGCCTGATGAAGTGAAAGTGCGAATCGTAGACATACACGCGGAAGCAACTTCGGAAAAGATCGCGATGGGTTGGTTTCTCGACGGGCGGGTGTCCGCGGTCTTAGGCACGCACACTCACGTGCAAACCGCGGACGAGCGCATTCTTCATGAAGGCACGGCTTACCTTACCGACCTGGGAATGACCGGCAGTTATGGAGGCGTGATCGGGATGAAGAAAGGCGACATCATTAATCGTTTCACCTCGCCGATTCACCGCAAGCCCGATCACTCCAAGAGCGAAGTGCGCATCTGCGGCGCGGTCATCGACATCGATGAAGAGACGGGGCGAGCGCGATCGATTAAACGAATCAATCTCAGTCACGAACAATAAGTGGGCAGTGGGCGGTGGCAGTGAGGAGTGGGCGGTTGAAATTTAAACGCCGAGGGAGTTCGCCAATCTCAGCCCAGGGCAACGCCCTGGGTTTCAAGGCAATTCACAAATCAGAACTCCGAAGGAGTTCGCGAAAACTCAGGCCCAAAGATATCGTTCGTCATATTCAACCTCATACTTCTTAAGCAAGGCGCGGTATTCGTCCTGAAACGTCACAAGTTGGTGATGTTGTTCCTGCGTCTCTATATAGCGGGTAACTTGATCGAGCTGCGATCGGCTCACCGAAAACGCTCCATAACCGTTCTGCCATCGAAACTTTCCTTCTCTCTGCGAAATATCCTTGATCCAACTGGATGATGTACGCTTTACTTCTTTAACGATTGCAGAAATCGAATACTTTCGCGAAAGTGCAAATAGCGCGTGCACATGATCTTTTGTGCCGCCAACTATAACGGTATGGCAATCTTGGGATCGTAAGACGGTCGCGAGATAGGCATGCATGTCGCGCCGAATCTGTGCGTCAGAGAGAAAGGGAAAGCGGTCCTTCGTTGAGAAAATAAGATGGGTCCAAACCTTCGCGAGTGATTGGGCCATGGGAGCGGCTCTTTTTGCGTGATCGATAGGCTATCCAAGTTTGCGAACTCTTGCAGAGTTCGTATTATCGATTTTCGTTGACTACCCAGGGCGTTGCCCTGGGCTGAGATTCGCTAACGCCTTCGGCGTTTTGGGTGACGAGTCCAGCGTAGCCCACTGCCCACTGATTCAAAGAGGTGCTTCATCCTCGGGGACCCGTTCGCCCGTCATCTCGGTCTGGGTCGGAGCCGATAGTAACAGCTCAGCAAAGCCAGGCGGCATTGAACGAACACGGCCGGTTGCATCGGTTACGACGTGGCCGGTTTCACCTTCGGCGATGATTGTGCCGTCCGGCTCCCTGATGATCTCGTAACCAAAGCGCAGCGAACGCCGGCGCAGCTCGGTGATGTGAGTTCTGACCACCAGCACGTCGTCGTAGTAAGCCGGAGCTTTGTAGCGGCAATAACTTTCAGCCACGACCAGAAAAGCGTTTTCGCTCTCTTCCATGTCGCGATAGGAAAAACCGCGAGCGCGGCAAAATTCGGTACGCCCAATTTCGAACCAGATGAGGTAGTTTGCGTGATAGACTACGCCCATCTTGTCCGTTTCCGCGTAACGGACTCTGATAGGAGCGGATTGGACCGCCCGGACGGAGCTATGAAAAAAGGGATGACAGTCGTGACTATAAATATTTCTCTCCTACGGAAACTAACTTTAGAGACCAACCATCGTGTTAGTCTCAATTTCTGTATTGGCGTTAAACTCGTTGCGTTTAGCGGACTATAAGAGCGAAAGATGAGGATGTCAAAGCAAAATTGCCTGGGGCAGAGGCTGGGAGAACGCGCCTGCCTCTGTGCGGAACGTAAGCATCCTGCCCGCACTTTGGTATTTTCGCTAGGCATTCTTGCAAGTCTATTCATGCTGTTTTGCTTCACGGGATCAGCACAGCGCACACCGCAAGGGCCGGTCGCAACAGCCGCGTCTCCCAATGCCACCCTGATCGCGGCGACTGAGTCAGGGGCAGTAGCCCGACCAACCGGGGTCCCCGCGCGGGCAGTCCGCGTGGGCTGGTCGATAGGGAGGGCTCAACAAGATCCAGTTGGGATTATGACCGCTCGCAACGCGGCTCTTGTCGCCGCGACCAACGATGTCTTGAAAGAGACCAGCGACATTCGTCAACTATCAATTCTTCATCCGGTGCAGAGTTCTACCCAATCACGCGCCGAGATCGAGCGCATGGTCATTAAAAATCTTGAGCAAGACACGACGCCCGCTGAGATGCACGCAGACGAAATCATGCTAAAAAGACTCGGGCTCGTGCCCGAAGACTTTCAATATGGTGCTTTGATAATTCGCTTGCTGACTGAACAAGTCGCCGGCTATTACGATCCGAAAACACAGCAGTTTCATCTGGCTGATTGGATCGATCTCGATGGTCAAAAGCCGATTATGGCGCATGAGCTGACGCATGCCCTGCAGGATCAGCATTTCGATCTGCGCCGCTTCGAGCATTGGCCTAAAGGTAACTCCGACGCCGAGCTGGCCGTACACGCGCTAATCGAAGGCGATGCCACACTCGTGATGGCGCAATACATCTCTAACAATCCGTTGCGCGCGCTCGCCTTCCTCAAGTCGCTCGGCACAACCGGCATGGCTACGGCGGAATTGCAAAAGTCTCCACGAGCGGTTCGCGAGACTTTGCTATTCCCTTATCAGGAAGGGCTCGGTTGGACGCGAACTTTATATAGAGAAGGCGGTTGGGACCGCGTGTCCAAAGCTTTCAACCAACTGCCGCAATCGACTGAACAGATCCTGCATTCGGAAAAATACTTCGCGCACGAAGCGCCCGTGAAAGTGACGCTGCCGGACATCGCGCGCTTGTTGAATAGCTCGGAGCGCGCGGCGGTGAGGTCAGTACCACCCGCGTTAGCGGGTGGGTCAAGCCTTCGGTCTATGATTAGTGGTGACGCGTTAACCAGGAGCGCGGGCGTGCGGGATCACCAGCGGGGCAGCCCCGCTGGGGCACTCGGCTCGCCCGCACCTGTTCGCCGCTCATTACTCAGTCCTCATCACTCATTACTTTTTTCCCCGACCCCTGACGACCGATCCCCGACCCCTACCTCTTGGCGGAGGATCGCCTACGATGTCGAAGGCGAGTGGGGCTTCTATCTAATTCTCGATCAATTTTTGAAATCGTCTGCCGAATCACGCCGCGCTGCCGCCGGCTGGGGCGGCGATCGCTTCGAAATCTACGAAGGGCCGAATGGCCAGGCCTGCTTCATTTCGCTTTCGGTTTGGGATACTGAAAACGATGCCCGTGAATTCTTCGATGCTTATGTGAAGCGCAGTCAAATCCGTTATGCGGAGGCGACGACTTTATCACCGCACGATGGCGCAGCCCCGCAGTCCGAACTCAAAGTTCCGAACGCATTCACGTGGAAAACCAATGACGGCATGGTAAGAATGGATCTTCGTGGCTCGCGAGTGGTTATTATTGAAAGCGGTTCCGACCTTGGTGAGATAGGAAGTCTGTTGAAGGCGCTAGAGCATTGATCGTCACCACCGAAATTGCCGCCGCTCAATCACTTGTGGTATTTTTTTCCACAGCAAAATTCGAAAACACTAGCAGCAAGCCAGGAGTTTTAAGTCGGTACTCAGCAGGGACACGACCTGGCTGAGATAGAATCTGAAGTTGTGCCAGCTTCCGGATTCAAGCTGCGGTCGCCCTCCAAGCAGTGAGCGGTGACCAGTGAGCAGAAAAAATGTCATCGGAATCTGAAACGGTACAAGCCTCTCGGTTCACAGGGGGACCGCTATCCAAAATCGCAAATCGCGATGACCAGACAGAAGTAAACAGAAGGCAAACGGCAGAAAGCGATTCTTTGAAACCTCATTCTTCCCAGTCCCAAACTCAACCTTCCCGATTAAGAGAGCTGACGATCGAGTTGCGCGAGCTCGAAGGGAAACTGCGTCTTGGCGGTGGGCCGGAGCGGATCGAAAAGCAGCATAAGCAAGGGAAACTTACGGCGCGTGAGCGGATTGATCTGTTACTCGATAAGGATTCATACAGGCAAGAGATTGGGTTGCTGGTTGCTTACGATCAATATAAAGCAGAAGGCAGTAGGCAAAAGGCAGAAAGCAGAGAGCAAAGCGCAGAAGAAATCGGAGCGGCACCCGCGGCGGGAGTTGTCACAACCATCGGCCGCGTTGGGGGCAGGGAAGTTGTCGTTGTGGCTAACGATGCTACGGTCAAGGCCGGGTCGTGGTGGCCAGAGACGATTAAGAAGATCCTGCGTGCGCAGGAGACTGCGATGCGCTCGCAAGTGCCGATCATCTACCTGGTCGACTCGGCGGGCGTCAATCTTCCTTATCAGGGCGGCGTCTTTCCCGGCCAGTACGGCGCGTCGCGCATCTTCTATTACAACTCGATCATGCGGCGGTATCTGAAAGTGCCGCAAATTGCCGCGGTGATGGGTCCATGCATTGCCGGCGGCGCGTACCTCCCAGCGCTTTCGGACATCATTATCATGGTCGAAGGCACCTCGTTCATGGGATTGGGCGGCGCGAACCTGGTCAAAGGCGCGACGGGACAGACCATTGACAACGAAACTCTCGGCGGCGCACGGGCACATAATGAGCTGTCAGGAGTTGCTCATTATCGAGTTAAGAACGACCAGGAAGCGATAGCAAAGATAAGAGAGTTCGTTTCTGAGCTTTCGCCGAAGAATGTCGGCACAAGTGCCAACTCTAAACAGGGTGTTGAACCTAAGACTCCTGCAGAAAAGATCTACGAAATCATTCCTGAAGATCATCGCCAGCCCTACAACATGCGCGAGCTTTTGGATTGCCTGCTTGACCAGGGACATCTGGACGAGTTTCAGGCGGACTATGCGAAAGAGATCATCACCGGGCATGCGCGCATACGCGCGATTCAAGTCGGAGTGATCGCCAACAACCGCGGCATGTTTCGCGATCCCTCTGGCGGCGCTCCCAAATTCGGAGGAATCATCTATACCGAATCGGCCGAGAAGGTCGCTTACTTCATCGAAACTTGTAATCGGCATCAAACGCCGCTGCTATTTATTCAAGATGTTTCCGGCTTCATGGTGGGCGCGGAAGCAGAGCATTCGGGCATCATTCGCGCGGGCGCGCGCTTTGTCGAAGCGATGGCCACGGCTGTAGTGCCGAAAATCGTCCTGACGGTGAACCATGCGTCGGGGGCGGGCTATTACGCGATGGCGGGTCAGGGCTTTGATCCGGATTTCATTTTTAGTTGGCCGACTGGACGCATGGGGGTGATGGAAGGCGAATCTGCCGCGCAAGCCGTATTTGGAAGCCAACTGGAAAAGTTAAGGGCAAAGGGCGAAGCGCCAAGTGACGAGTTGGAAGCAGAAATGGAACAAGTGCGCGAAACCTATGAAAAGGAATTGGACGCAAAATATGCCGCCGCGCGCGGATTTGTCGATGCGGTGATCGCGCCGGAAGATACCAGAGACGCGCTGGAGCTTGCATTGCGCGTGAGCCTGAATTATTCGGGACCGCATCTCGGCCAGTTTGTTTTGCCGGCATCATTAGCTTAGGAATTTTCCGCAGATTACGCAGACACAAACTAAAGGAGGAATATCGTGAGAAGGAGCACTATCTATCTTCTTGTTTTGGGTTTCACCGTTGTCATGACGGCGGCGCTGATGAGCGAAGGCTTGATCGTGTCCGCGCAGAACACGAACTCATCCACAACGATGACGAACACGAACGAGAGCAAGCCGAAGCCCAAACCTCGTAGGGGAACGAGCCGAGCGAAAAAACCGGCTGCGACGGAAGGCGCTGCGACTGAGACGGAAGCCATGCCTCAAGCGACGCCTGCTCCAAGAAAAACAGGTCGTTGCGATCCGAGTCAACAGGAACAGGCTGATCTCTCCGGAACGTATACCGGGAAGGTGAAGCATGGCGATCAGCCGCCTGCCGACGCGACGCTGACCATCACAGGCAACAACTTTACGATGACTTCCGGTACCGACACGCATTCCGGACGTATCACGGCCGTCACGACGTGTGGCTACACAGCAGTTACGATGATGATGGGTGACCTTACGCCGCCAGCAGCGGGTCAAAAGCCGCCGGCAGCTATGCCGGCAATGTCGCTGCGCGCTAAGAAGGTCGGCGACAGCTTAACGCTGACGAGCGTACCCGGCGAGCCGCAAATGATTTCGTTTACTACCGCGGGTGCGGCAAGGACGGCGCGGAAACGTCGAGCCAGGAAGACCGCCGCTCCGACACCGCCGCCAGCAACGACACCGCCGCAGTAACAGTCGCAGACTGCGTGCAGGGAAGTGATCGACGCGGAGACGCGGAGAGAATGCCCTGAAAGGGCAAGAGCTGGATTAGGGCGAGCTCGGCGCTGGAAGTAGGACTAACTTGGTATCCGCAGCCTGGCAAGGGTCCGCGGAACAATGAGTCTTGCCCCGTTCGAAAGTATCTCTGGCGCCCTTTCAGGGCGCATCCATATTTCTAACTTGATCCAGGGGCGGCGCGCTTCGCGCTTGCCCCTGGCTACTTTCTGCCGCCCCTTCGGGGCTCGGTTTTCGTAGGAATGAAATCGAAGATTCGCATCGCTGCGGGCCAGGGGTTTTGGGGCGATCTGCCCGACGCACCGGTACGACAGATCGAAGGGGGTCCGATCGATTATCTGATGCTCGACTATCTGGCAGAAGTCACGATGTCGATCATGCAGAAACAGAAGACACGCGATCCGAACGCAGGATACGCGCGCGACTTTGTGTCCTTGATGAAGCAGATTTTGCCTGCTTGCGTTGAGCGAGACATCAAGATCGTCGCAAATGCCGGTGGCGTAAATGTCGAAGGATGTGCCGCTGCCGTGCGTGAAATCGCGCGCGAGTTGGGTTTGAGCGGCAAACTCAAAATCAGTATCGTCACCGGCGATAATATTCTGGGTCGAATTGACGAACTAATATTGCACGGCTTCGAATTGCGGAACATGGACACGGATGAGCCGCTCGCAACCGTGCGTGATCGAATTCAAAGCGCGAATGCCTATCTTGGCGCGGCGCCGATTGTCGAAGCCCTCAACAAGGGAGCGCAGATCGTTATCACCGGACGGGTTACGGATACAGGCCTGACGCTTGGACCGATGATTTATGAATTCGGTTGGGCGGCTGACGATTGGAACAAGCTGGCGGCCGGGACAATTGCCGGACACATAATCGAGTGCGGCGCGCAATGCTCCGGCGGGAATTGCCAGTATGACTGGCAGAATATTCCCGATCTTGCCAATATCGGCTTTCCTATTGCCGACGCATCGGACGACGGAACATTTGTAATTACTAAGCACCAGGGAACCGGCGGGCGGGTAAATATTCCTTCGGTCAAAGAGCAGCTCGTTTATGAGATGGGTGATCCACACGAGTACATCACACCGGATTGTGTTGCTGACTTCACTACCGTTCAGCTTGCCGACGATGGCGCCGATCGCGTGCGGGTGTTTGGGACTAAGGGACGACCGGCGACCGACTCTTTGAAGGTTTCGATAAGCTATTCGGCGGGTTACAAGGCCGTCGGTACTTTGGTCTATGCATGGCCTGATGCTTATGAAAAAGCGAAAGCTGCAGATCAGATTCTGCGCGCGCGCCTGGATCGATTCGGCCTGCGTTTCGAAGAAGTGCTGACGGAGTTCGTCGGGGCGAATGCGACCCACGGACCGTTGGCGGGGGAACCATCGCCCGATCTTGCTGAAGTCCAACTGCGCATCGGGGTGAGAGACAACGATAAAAAGGCGTTAGAGACATTCACGAGAGAAATTGCTCCCCTCATCCTAACCGGGCCGCCGGCGGTAACCGGGTTCGCTGGTGGCCGGCCGAAGGTAGAAGAGATCGTCGCCTATTGGCCGGCGCTAATTCCAAAAAGTGAGATCACGCCGATCATTGATGTAATCGACGTCTGATTGATGAATGGGTTTCTTCCCCTCTCCGTTTGGGAGAGGGATAAGCGTGAGGGAGGCGAAACCTGAACGTACCGCCAAGCCCTCTCCCCAGCCCTCTCCCAGAGGGAGAGGGAAATAAGAAGATATCTGAACTTCGGCGAGAAATGTTTTCTGGATGAAAGTACAGCTCACAAAACTCGCGCATGCACGTTCGGGTGACAAAGGCGACACGGCCAACGTTGGACTCATCGCGCTGCGCGACGAGTTGTACCCGCTGCTGGTACGTGAAGTCACTGCGGCGCGCGTGAAGGATCATTTCCAGGGCATCTGCAAAGGTGAGGTGGAGCGATTCGAGTTGCCAAACCTTGGTGCGCTCAACTTTCTGCTGCATGAAAGTCTCGGTGGAGGTGGCACTCTTTCGTTGATGACCGACGCGCAAGGCAAGACATTTTCGACGGCATTGCTGCGGATGCAGATTGAGGTCTCTGACGATGAAGCACAGAGCCTCGGGCTAAGATAAATTTCACGCAAAGGCGCGACGACGTAAAGACATAAAGCGGCAAGGTCTAAAGGCGCAAAGAAAAAGCTTGCGACATGGTTATGCTCAGCTCGGTCGTATCCGCTTGCATTACGCCGAGTGCGGAAGCGGAGACGATTTAGTAATTCTGCTTCACGGGTTCCCGGAGTGCTGGTATTCATGGCGACATCAGTTGCCGGTGCTTGGCGAACGGTATCACGTGTTTGCGCCGGACATGCGCGGCTACAATCTCAGCGACAAGCCTCCGGGCGTGAAGCAATACCGAATCGAACTGCTCGTGGAAGATGTCGTAGATCTGATCCATTATTTCGGCAAAGAGAAGGCGGCGATCGTGGCGCATGATTGGGGCGCAGCCGTCGCCTGGGCCCTGGCGCAAAGGCGCCCCGATGTCGTCTCGAAATTAGTAACAATGCAGGTGCCGCCGCCGGCTGCATGGCGTGCGAACTTCACCCTTCGGCAACTGCGACATAGTTGGTACATGTTCTTTTTTCAGTTGCCGCGTTTGCCGGAATGGTGGGCGCGCGCAAACGATTTCGCAAGGGTCGAGAAGATGTATAAGGAGACAAGCATCAGGCGCGGGGCGTTCACGAATGAAGACATAGCAGTTTATAAGGAAGCACTGCGTCAACCAGGAGCGTTGACGAGTTCGATCAATTACTATAGGGCGAACGTTTTTCGTTCGTTGCAGCGTGGCCGCGTTGAGACATTCAAAACAAAGGGCGGTATCCGCGTCCCTACGCTCTTTATCTACGGCGAACATGATGTTGCCATCTTGCCGGAGACTGTGCGCGGTTTAGAGCGCTTCATCGACGCACCATATCGCGAGATTCGTATTTCCGACAGCGGTCATTGGGTGCAGAATGAAGCAATCGGAGAAGTGAATGCCGCGCTGCTTGAGTTTCTTGCCGACGAATCGCTAACGAAGAACAAGTGAAAGTAAAGAGTGAATAATGTCGGAGAATAAGGCAACAATTCTTTACGCGGTCGACTGTGGAGTTGCGCGCATTACGCTGAACCGTCCCGAGAAGCGTAATGCGCTGAATGACGAGCTGATTGGCGCGCTGAAAGACGCACTCCGGGTTGCGGATCAAGATGAGGAGGTTCGGGCGATAGTGCTGTCGGGCGCTGGATCAGATTTTTGTTCCGGCGCTGATCTCGCGGCGTTGCAGA
>WNFY01003859.1_pt1 | contig 16985 bp, 15 predicted proteins | sample 5400091 | NCBI WGS metagenome assembly WNFY01 (sample SAMN13153364, study PRJNA577476) | soil metagenome | isolation source: 60 cm soil or saprolite under grassland replicate 1 | place: USA:California | collected 2016-06-15
GACAAACTGAAGGAAACTCTGAAAAAGTCAGAGGGTACGCATTAATTGGCAGTTGTTCCTGGTCTTTTCTCCCTTCTCCCTCTGGGAGAAGGGCCGGGGAAGAGGGCCCTAGCTATAGCTAATGATAGGCGCGAGCCTTAAGTCCCTCTCCCCAACCCTCTCCCAGAGGGAGAGGGAGTTAAAGCAGCTAGCGACAAACTGAAGTTTGTCGGACATTTGCGTTGAAACTGACCCACTACCTACGATTTAGTGGTGGGTTTAATTTGATGTCCGACGAGCTTTAGCTTGTCGACCTTGGGCGACAAACTGAAGGAAACTCTGAAAAAGTCAGAGGGTACGTATTAATTGGCAGTTGTTCTTGGTCTTTTCTCCCTTCTCCCTCTGGGAGAAGGGCCGGGGAAGAGGGCCCCTAGCTAATGATAGGCGCGAGCCTTAAGTCCCTCTCCCCAACCCTCTCCCAGAGGGAGAGGGAGTTAAAGCAGCTAACCACAAACTGAAGTTTGTCGGACATTTGCGTTGAAACTGACCCACCACTTACGATTTTCCGTCAAGGTAATGTACTTGCGGCAAGACCCGAAGTTGGTTAGCCGCCAGCTCGGGAGTCAGGTCCCTTTGTGGGCTGGCAAGCAATTCATAACCGACCATGAATTTTCGGACCGTCGCCGAGCGCAAGAGCGGCGGATAAAAGTGCGCGTGAAAATGCCATTCACTATGTTCTTCGCCATCGGTCGGTCGCTGGTGAAAACCCATGGTGTACGGAAAGGCGGTCTGAAATAGATTGTCGTAGAGCGTGGTCACCTGCTTGAGAATCTCGGCGAGTTGGTTTCTTGCTTCTTCTGGAAGTTCCGGTAGTGCCTCCAGGTGGCGCTTGCTCACAATCATCGTTTCAAAAGGCCAAACCGCCCAGAATGGAACCAGGGCCTGAAACCATTCATTCGCACAAACCAGACGTTCCTGCAGTTTCACTTCCAGTTTCAAATAATCGCAAAGCAGGCAACTCTTACGGTTCGTGTAGTAATCCGCTTGAGCGATGCTTTCCTTAAACAATTCGTTCGGGGTGTTTTGGCTTGCCCAGACCTGGCAATGAGGATGAGGATTGCTGGCGCCCATCATAGCGCCTCGATTCTCGAAAATCTGAAGCCAGTTCACAAACGAAAGCGCGCCGAGTTCGACATATTGAGAGACCCAACTGTCGACTATTGCGCGAATATCAGCGACGCACATTCTCGCAATCGTCAGATCGTGGCGTGGTGTGAAACAAAGTACGCGACAAATCCCAGGCTCGCTCTGGGCCACAATCAGCTCAGCTTGATCTACGCTTCCCTCAGGCGTGTCTGGTCGCAAAGCCGCAAAGTCATTATCGAACACGAACGTGTTCGCATACTGCGGATTGCGCGCGCCGCCGGCGCGTTCATTGCCCGGACATAAGTAACACTCGGGATCATAACGGGACGGTGTCGCCGGGACCTTTTCTTCCACCTGTCCTTGCCAGGGCCGATCGGTTCTCTGAGGGGAGACCAGCACCCACTCACGTGTAAGTGGATTGTACCGGCGATGCGGCTCTTGCTTGAAATCGAAATCGAACGCGGTCATTCAGTCACTTCGCCGGCCGCTGCCGCGGCCCCGGAGACATAAACCTCCGGCGCCACTCCGGTGGCTTTCTCATAACTCGTGGCCAACGCGGATTTAAATTCCTCAGTATGTTCGGCCTTGACAAGATTAATGGTGCAGCCACCAAAGCCCCCGCCCGTCATTCGGCCCCCGAAGACGCCAGGTATTGGTTGCGCTAACTCAACCATTAGATCCAACTCGGGACAACTGACTTCGTAATCGTTGCGCAGGCTAAGATGAGATTCGTTCATCAGGCGACCGAAATCGGTCAGATCGCCTTTCTCAAGTGCAGCGGCGGCTTTTAACACCCTTTTGTTTTCGCTGATCACATGTCGACATCGACGGTATACAATATCCGACAACTCCCGGCCATGTAATTCCAGATTAGCTTCAGTGACATCGCGAAGCGCGTGGATGCCGGAAAGTTTCCGGGCCAGATGCTGAACGCCCTCCTCGCATTCGGCGCGGCGCTGGTTGTATTCACTACCCGCCAGCTCGTGCTTGACCATCGTGTTGCAGATCACGAGTCTGGCGTCATCGGAGAGCGGCAAAAGCCTGGACTCAAGCGATCGACAATCGAGTAACAATGCTTTCCCGTCTTGACCATGACAGGAAATGAATTGATCCATTATTCCGCAACGCATGCCGACAAATTCGTTCTCAGCCAGTTGACAAAGCTTAGCCAGCTTCATGCGGTCGACCGGAAAACCAGAGTTCGCCAACAACGCAAAGCCGGTCGCGACTTCGATTGCCGCAGACGAACTGAGTCCGGATCCGATCGGCACTGATCCGGTAATACTGAGTTGAGCGCCCCGCAATCTAAACCCGGCCCGTTCCAGGGTCAGCGCTACTCCCTTAACGTAATCGCTCCAGTGTCCCGTGGCCGCGGAGGCAACGTCATCCAAATTGAATTCAAACTGTTGGTTGAACTTGTCGGAAAACACCGACACCACGCGGTCGAGTCGGGGAGAAACCGTGACCCACGTCGCGAAATCAATGGCCACGGGCATGACAAAGCCATCGTTATAATCCGTGTGTTCGCCAATTAAGTTAACGCGTCCGGGTGCGCGGAAGACGCGCGACTCGCCGCCAAACGAACTCAGAAAGGCCTTGCCCATTTCTTTGGCGACCGTCACGTTTCGAGACCCGTGCGATGTTCAATCTCTTCGATCTTCATTCCTTCTGGACTTTCTTCGGTCAGCCGAGCCGTCGCTGTACCACGACGACCGAGCAGAAACATCACGACGCCGAATATCAACATAACCAGGCCCCACCACAAATTCACGTTCAAGCCTCCGATATGCAGCCGGAGTTGTTAGTGATCAGTTGTTCTTAGTCCTTTCTCTTTCTCCCTTCTCCCTTTGGGAGAAGGGCTGGGGAAGAGGGACTTACTGTGAGCTTAACGCCCTCTCCCCAACCCTCTCCCAAAGGAAATCATATAGTTGACTCACCAAGATCTAATCTCGATAACGCCGAAGGCGTTCGCAACTTCAGCCCAGGGTTGCGCGCGTCAGCGCGCTACCCTGGGAAATAGCACAACCGACCTCGTTGCAACCCTGAAGGGGTTGCCGGTCCGATTTCTCAGGTGAGTCAACTACATGATTGCCCTCCAAAAGGGAGAGGGAGTTCAAGCAGCATCGACAAACTAAAGGTTCTCAGACAGCGAAGCGTTCGACATCTCACCATCAATCATTCTCCAGATATGCAAAGGGTTTCCATCCCTCAGCTCATCCGGCAGCGCAGCGCCTGGGAAGTCCTGATAACAGATCGGGCGCGTAAAGCGAAACGCCGCGCGCGTGCCGACCGATGTTGAGCGTCCCTCCGAAGTCGCAGGAAATGGACCGCCATGGACCATCGCGTGAACGACCTCGACTCCAGTGGGAAATCCGTTGAAGACCAGACGGCCTGCTTTCATTTTCAGAATCGCGCTTAGATCGCTATGGCTCTTCAGCTCTTCCTCGGCACCGTGAATCGTGGCCGTTAATTGTCCTTCAAGACTACGCGCGGCCTCGAGCAACTCTTCCCGATTGAAATATCTGATTAGCAAGGTCGATGGACCGAAAACCTCTGCGCATAGAGACGGATCTTTAAGAAATGAAATCGCATCAGTCTGGAAGAGCGCAGCACCAGCCAGACAATTTCCACTATTGTTCTTCGTCCCTGGTTGGGCGATTAGCTCAACCTGGGAGTTCTGCTGCAGTGCACCGGTGCCTTCTCGATAAGCCGAACAAATTCCCGAGGTAAGCATGGTGAATGGCGCAGTGGTGGCTATCAACTCTGCGAGCCGCTTAATTAGTTTTTCCGATCCTTCTTCAGGAATGAACACCAGGCCGGGATTAGTACAGAACTGCCCGGCCCCAAGTGTGACTGATCCGTGGAGGCCGGTCGCAACCTCTTCACTTCTCTCGCCGAGGGCCGATGGTAGAATGAATACTGGATTTACGCTGCTCATTTCAGCATAGAAAGGAATTGGTTCAGGCCGCGATGACGCCAGCTTCATCAACGATCGTCCGCCCTCACGCGAACCGGTGAATCCTCCGGCCTTGATTAGCGGATGTTTTACAAGTTGCGCGCCGACTTCATTGCCGGGTCCATATACTAAAGAGAAGACGCCCTCTGGCAGGTCGCATCCGCGGACCGCCTGGCTAACAGCAAGTCCAACCAATTCAGAGGTGACGGGGTGCGCATGATGGGCCTTCACGATTACCGGGTTCCCCGCAGCCAAAGCTGAAGCCGTATCGCCGCCGGCAACTGAGAACGCCAACGGAAAGTTACTCGCGCAAAACACGACGACCGGCCCGAGAGGCTGCAACATCGATCGCACGTCAGGCTTGCGCAACGGCGTTCGATTGGGATCAGCCTGATCGATGCGCGCATCAATCCAGGAGCCTTCGGCAACCAATTCAGCGAACAAGCGAAGCTGATTACACGTGCGCACAGTCTCAGCTTTGATCCGTGCCGGCGGCAAGGCGGTTTCTTCGCTTGCGCGCGTGATCAACTGTTCGCCCAGGGCCTCGATATTCTCGGCAATCCTGTGCAGAAAGATAGCTTTCTCTTTTCCGGTCGCGCGACTATAAATTTCAAATGCTCTGCTTGCGAGTCGAGCAGCCGCATCGACTTCACTTGTACTCGCGGAATAATAAATAGGCCTCAACTCTTCGCCAGTTGCCGGGTTAATGGCATGAATTGGCCCATTATTAGAAGCTGTGCGTCGAAAGCCGACAATGGATTGGCCAGATAGTTGCAGCATGTCCTTACTGTCCGACAAACTTCAGTTTGTCGTCTTCTCGCTTTCCATTCGATTTGAGATAAGAGCGTCAACGACAAACTAAAGTTTGTCGGACACTTCACTCCGACAGTAGGTCCAACGCCACTCTCGCCAGTCTTCGACCAGACCTGCCTTGACTGGATTGTTAAGTACATATTTGATCGTGGCGTAAAACTTCCCCTCTCGGACGACATGGTCAAAACTTTCGTGTTCCCAAAACTGACCAGTGCGCGACAAAATTAGATTGCAATCTCTGGCACTGGAGCCCTTCACTGAATGCATAATTCGCGAGGGGCTGGGACAGTCACTCGTAAAAAATGGATGACCTTCTTCGTCAAGCCTCTCGATCAATTCCCTTTCCGAAAGAAACGGTTTGAAAACCGCATGAACGTGATTTGACATCACAGAAAAGGCATCTAGCCTGTAGGCATCTCCATCAAGTTTCTGCAGGCTTAACGCAACAGCGTCCGCGACTCTCTCATCTTTCATCCACATCGGACCATTGTTCGCCTTGTGCATAACGTCTTCGAACTTTACGAACCAGTCGCGATTGAAATTCTCGACCTGCTCAAGCCATCTCTTCAATTCAGGAGCGTCGTTCTTTGGCGCCTCATTATTAACAAGCATGAGTTGACCGGCGAGCCATTGCTTCCTCGCTTTATATTCACGTACCGTAGCTCTTGGAATTGACCCGGCCAACCGGTAAGTGACGAAAAGAATAGCGTCGGGCGGTTGGACGTGCGGCCGATGCCTCTCAGTGAACTCTTTGTAATCCAAGTTACTCATGTAATGTCCGACAAACTTCCGTTTGTCGTCTTCTCGGTTTCCATTCGATTTGAGATAAGAGCGTCAACGACAAACTAAAGTTTGTCGGACAAATGTGCAATAAACCTTAATGGTTGCGATCGATTCGAACTGAGAAATGAAGTCAGTACCACCTGCGTTGGCAGGTGGGTCCTATAGCCAACCCTGGCACTGAGTGTTTGACCCACCCGCTAACGCAGGTGGTACTGACCTCATCCCGCGACAATTCGACAACCTTTAGTTTGTCGGACAACACTCAATGAATCTCCGGTTCCCCGATCTCTGCACCCGCATCCAGAAAATCAAAGTCACAACCCTGATCGGCCTGTGTAACATGCGCGACGTATAGAGCTCCAAAGCCGCGTTCGTAGCGCGGCGGCGGCGGCTTCCATTCCACGCGCCGCTTAGCCAACTCATCATCTTCAACACGTAGATTAAGCCTTCTCTTAGCCACGTCTAATTCGATCAAGTCGCCATCGCGGACAAAAGCCAACGGACCACCAATGAACGACTCGGGTGATACGTGCAGGACACACGCGCCGTAGGCAGTCCCACTCATTCGCGCGTCGGAAATTCGCACCAGGTCCCGCACGCCTTTAGCTAATAACTTTTTCGGAATCGGCAGCATGCCCCATTCAGGCATTCCTGGTCCGCCCAAAGGCCCAGCGTTTTGAAGAACTAAAACAGAATTCTCGTCGACTATGAGATCTTCATCATCAATCCGTGCGATCATGTCTTCGTAATCCTTAAAAACAACGGCTGGTCCAACGTGATCGAGCAAACGGGATTCAGCGGCAGTTGGCTTAATGACAGCTCCTTTCGGCGCGAGGTTTCCATAAAGAATCGCCGTGCCGCCTTTCGGCGAAATAGGATTGTCGAGCGAGCGAATAACTTCCGGGTTGCAAAGACGCGCCGACTCAATATCGGCGCCGAGTGTTGCTCCGGAAACAGTCAGACAATCGAGATCGAGCAGTTCGCCAATCTCTTTGAGTAATGCTCTGAGGCCGCCCGCATAATAAAAATCTTCCATTAGATATTCACCCGAGGGACGCAAGTTGGCAATCATCGGAGTACGCTGAGAAATCTGATCAAACCTTTTCAGATCGAGCTTAATGCCAGCGCGTCGGGCCAGCGCGACCAGGTGGATAATCGCGTTCGTCGAACCGCCAATCGCCATATCGGCTGTGATTGCATTTTCGAACGAGGCTTCGCTGAGAATGTCGCAAGGCTTCAGATCTTTCCAAACCATCTCCACAATGCGCCGGCCGCAGCCGCTCGCCATCCGCGAATGATTTGCGTCGACGGCGGGAATCGATGAAGCACCCGGTAAAGTCATGCCTAAGGTCTCGGCGATCGATGTCATCGTGGAAGCGGTTCCCATCGTCATACAATGTCCCGGGGAGCGCGCTATGCCGTCTTCCATTTCCGACCATTCGCAGTCGCTGATTCGCCCCGCCCGTTTCTCAGCCCAGTACTTCCAGACGTCGCTGCCACTGCCGAGCACCTGTCCGTTCCAATTGCCGCGCAGCATCGGTCCAGCGGGTAGATAGATCGACGGCAGGTTCATACTGATCGCACCCATCAACAAACCCGGAGTGGTTTTGTCGCAACCACCCATCAGCACAACGCCATCGATTGGCTGACTGCGCAGCAACTCTTCGGTCTCCATCGCCAGAAAGTTGCGATACATCATCGGGCTCGGCTTCATGAAGGTTTCATTGACCGGCATCGCCGGTAACTCAACTGGAAAACCGCCGGCCTGCCAAACACCTCGCTTAACTTCATCTGCACGCGTGCGAAAGTGACTGTGACAATTGGTCAGATCGCTCCAGGTGTTGATGATTCCGATAACCGGCTTGTCTTGAAAGTCTTCATTCGCATAACCCATCTGCTTAGCGCGCGACCGATGACCAAACGAACGAACGTCCTCTCCGCCAAACCACCGCCGGCTACGTAACTGTTCAGGCGATTTTTTCATCTTTCTGTCAGACTTCACGTCCCGCGAATTCAATTTGGAAGTGCAACGTGCATTAATGCAGCGAGCTTTGGATTTAGCGCCAACGGCGCGGAATAAGGGTAGCCAGGGGCAAGCCGGGGTCCCCGGCGCGGCAGCCGCGCTGGGATGGAAGTGCTGAGCGATAGCGAAGCGCGCCGCCCCTGGAGCCGCACCAAATTGAACGGAGCTCTGAAGGAGCGACATAGCGCGCGGGTTCAGAGGATTTCTATTTCGCACTTTCAGTGCTTGCGGCCTTTGACGCATCGATCCAGGGGCGTCGTGCTTCGCTTCGCTCGCACTTGCCCCTGGCTAACATATTTCGCGCCTTTGGCGCTTGAGGTTCGCACTCCTCAAAGTTGCACTTCAAACTTGAATCCACCACACCTCGCTCGTCCACTACTCTCCCTCAGGCAAGGCAATATCCTTCCACTATTGTGCCTGCGAAGCTGGCAGGATGCTGCCAGGCAAAAAGGGCACCCTGCCCCGATGCGACTTTTTTGCTATCAAATTATTATCCCGACGCAAAAATAGAAAAAGTGTCCCCGATGAAAAGCGCTGCCGGCTCAAAACCTTCCCGGATTACGCTCAGCGGCGAACTGAAGCAGCTGCGGGATGTGAGATCGGCATGACCTCCGGGCAGTTTGGAATTGGGGAACGAAGAGCCAAGTCTCGACTCAATCAGCCGTTCCCTACCCGAGCCTGGGGAACTGATGCAGCAGGTAAGGATTTTGAAATTGACGGCGTGTTGGACAACATAAGTTCGACCGGGCTGTACCTCAGAATACCCCGAGAAATGAAAATGGGCGCTGAGTTCAGTGTGGTTATAAAGTTTTTGAATCGTCGAGATGGCGCAACTGCTCTTTTGCGCGTTCAGGTATTGCGAGACGAGCTTCAGCCTGACGGATATCATGGTCTCGCGTTGGCAATCAAGGATCACCATTTTTTATGAAGCCGGCTGAAAGGCGCCGGCGCCCGAGCTCGCCGGTGTCCCACTGATTAACTCCGACTGAAACCCTTTGAATATACCCGACCGACCATGAGAGATATAGACCAAATACCCAAATGATGGAGCCTTAAGCCTTTTCTCGCTGGTTAATTTACGAGAAGAGGACGGGGGAGACCGCGCTGCGAAAGCAGCATTGTTAGTTGAAAACAAGAATTTGTGCTGAATCTTTACCATCGGAACCGGCCCGTAGCCGGAACACTTCCAAGGTTTAGATCTGCACGACTGAATCTCATGCCCCTTCCCCTTTTTAATGCGAAGTGTTGGATTGAAGCAATAAGAAATACCCTTTGGTCGTCAGTGCTAACAAATCGTTTCGGATTTGCGGCATGACTTCCAGTTAGTTCTGAAAAGGAGAACGATCTTTATGATTACCCGGAAGATTCTTAGAGCTGCGCTGCTAATGCTGATTGCAGCAGCAGCAACTCAACTGTCAGTATCAGCGCAAACCCCCGCCGGAACATGGCAGTTGTACCCGTCGGGGACCTTCGAAGCTGGCAGGATGCTGCCAGACAAAAGGGCACTCCGGTCCGATGCAACTTTTTTGCTATCAAATTATTATCCCGGCGCAAAAATAGAAACAATGTCCCCGATGAAAAAGCTCAACATACCCTTGAACCGCTATCGAATCTGGATACTGCATGGCCTATTTCCCGCAAGGTAGTCAGGCACGATGACTAGGTAGTTCCAAGTCCATAACATACAGCAGATTGAGGTACAGTTGGAAATGCGTGGGGTACAATTCTCCGATGGACACGAAGAGAATTCGGTCCTGATCGTCAACGACATACCCGAGCAACTCATGCTAATGGACGCGCTTCTGCGTAAAGCAGGCTATTGTGTCCTCACCGCGGAAGACGGTCTCGAAGCTTTCAATATCGCTAAGGAAAAACACCCTGATTTGGTGATTAGCGACGTTCGCATGCCCCTCGTAAACGGCTTGGAGTTTTGCCGGTTGCTGCGCGCCGATAATCAGCTTCGCTCGGTGCCCATTCTGCTGGTGAGTGCGCTACAGAACGATACTGCAAGTGTGGTGGAGGGTCTTCGCGCCGGCGCTGACGATTATCTGGAGATCCCCTTTGATGCTTCGCGCCTGGTGGCGAAGGTGGCTAGGCTGCTGGAGCGCTCGCGCCTGGAAGCTAATTATCGGGACCTGGTCGAACAGGCTAGCGATGTCATTTTCACTCAAGATCTGTCCGGGCGGTTAACTAGCATGAATATTGCCGGTGCCAGGTTTGTAGGCCGAGAGTCACAGGAACTTATTGGAGAGTCGTTCTCTTCTGTTTTCGGTTTGCTCGGTCTCGACCCGAATAGCAATGGTTTCGCACCCTACTTCAATCATCCTGAAACCGTCCAAGAGTTTAGACATCAATTCGTAGCAAAACGAGCGTCTGGTGAAGAACGGTGGCTTGACCTCGCCATGTCGCCCATCCGGGATAGGATGGGCGAAACCGTCGGTTTTCGTGGTTTAGCCCGCGACATCACCGAGCGTAAGCAGGTCGAATTAGCACTGCGCGATTCGGAAGAACGCTATCGGTTACTTTTCGAATCGACACCACAACCTATATGGGTCTACGATGAAGAAACTTTTGGATTTCTCACGGTAAACGAGGCGGCTACCCGCATCTATGGTTATACAAAAGATGAGTTTCTTTCGATGACTATAGATGATATCGGAGCAAAAGAAGGTATACGAGCGCTGGTGATCAAAAATATCATGAATGCGGATGAGCCAGTCATTTCCAGTCCGTGTCGACATCAAACCAAAGACAAGAAGACCATCTATGTTGAGATGACATCGCATCCCGTGGTCTTTGACGGCAAGAATAGTAGACTCGTTATTATTAACGACATCACTGAAAGAAAGCTATTGGATGAGAAACAGGAACGTCTGCACGCTTCGTTGCAACAATCAGCAATGGAGTGGCGGCAGACTTTTAATGCAATTGATTTCCCAGTACTGATTGTCGATCTTGAAGGAAGGATCGGGCGCTCTAACGAGGCGGCTGAACATATTGCGGGTGCCGAGGAGGAACAGCTCGTTGGCCAGAGCGTTGCTGGTTTGGGTGAAGGTCAGCCATGGAAGACAGCGGCCGAGCTGTTAGAAAGGATTCGGGAGAACGGCTTTCCGGTTTCGGAAGAGGTAACAGACGAGACAACCGGTAAAACATGGTCGCTTACACTCTTTTTGGTTAATGAATTTGGCTCAGTCGGTGACAGGGCAATACTTATTGCTCAGGACATCACCAAGCGAACCGAACTTGAAGCTTCGCTGCGACAGAGCAAAATAATGTCGCTGCTGGGATCCGTGGTCGCTGGCGTAGCTCATGAAGTAAGAAATCCGCTTTTCGGTCTCTCTGCCATTCTGGATGCCTTTGAAACGCGCTTCAGCGATCGGACGGAGTATCAGCGCTACACAGGTGTTCTCCGCGATGAAATTGAGCGGCTTACCGTGCTCATGGAAGAACTGCTTGAATACGGTAAACCTTTTCTTGGACATCTCTATCTTGTATCCCTCGAGGAAATGATTAGCAGATCGATCCGCGTCTGCCTTCCGGCCGCGGAAGCAGCACACGTAATGCTTGTCAATGACGTGCGCGATTCATTGCCCCGAATTATGGTTGATAGGCGCAGGCTTTCGAAGGTATTCGTAAACCTGATCGAGAATGCGATTCAGAATTCGCCGCCAGCTGGTATTGTTAATGTTGAAGGCTACAAAATCACTGAAGGTAATCAGGAGTGGCTCGAGTGTGCCATTAAGGATCTTGGGCCCGGCATTCAGGACGAGGACTTTCCTAAGATCTTTGAGCCCTTCTTCTCCAAGCGGCGCGGCGGCACAGGCCTCGGACTCGCTATAGCTCAGAAAACCATGGAAGAGCATGGGGGCAAACTACTCGCCGGTAACAATCCGGAAGGCGGAGCTTGTATGATTGCAAGATTCCCACTGCCGACTGAGGTAAATGCTGATGGCTAGAAATCGAATCTTGATCGTCGATGATGAGCCGGCAGTGCGTTTCGGTATCCGTGAGTTTCTCGAGCTTCATGGCTATCAAATCGCAGAAGCTGAAAGCTGCCAGGACGCCCGGCATATTTTCAGCACTGCAAGACCAGACATCGTCATCGCTGATTACATGTTGCCCGATGGTACCGCATTGGATTTGCTTCAGCGTCTAAAAGATATTGATTCAGAAATCCCCTTGCTGATTTTGACCGCCTACGGCTCCATTGACCTGGCCGTCAGAGCAATCAAGGAGGGAGCAGAACAGTTCCTTACCAAACCCATCGAATTGTCTACACTTCATGTGATTCTGCAACGACTAATCGAAAAGCAGCGAAGCCATCATAAGCAACTGGCTACTAAGTCGCGCCAAGTACGACAGACCTTAGATCCCTTCATAGGGACCAGCGCTGCGATTCGTTCACTGGCGGAACAAGCCAGAAAGTTTCTGACAACTCAGAGTCCGGTTTTGATCCTTGGCGAAACAGGATCCGGCAAGGGCGTACTTGCGCGATGGCTGCATGAGAACAGTCCCAGGGCCGAGGAGGCTTTTGTCGACCTTAATTGCGCCGGCCTTTCCCGAGAGCTTCTCGAAACAGAGCTTTTCGGCCATGAGAAAGGTGCTTTTACGAGTGCTACGGCCACGAAGCAGGGACTTTTCGAAGTAGCCCATCGGGGTACGATTTTTCTTGACGAGGTCGGTGACGTCGATCTTCAGATTCAACCAAAGCTTCTCAAGGTGCTTGAAGACAATCGGTTCAGACGGGTAGGAGATGTCAGGGATCGGCAAGTTGACGTTCGGTTAATAGCGGCCACGCATCAGGACCTTAGCCAGCTCGTTCGTGAGAAGAAGTTCCGGGATGATCTCTATTTTCGGATCAGTACAATCCCACTTTTTTTTCCGCCTCTTCGTGAACGACTTGAAGATATTCCGGTCGTGGCCCAGTATCTCTTGAATAAAGTCTCCGCCGACTTAGGACGGGGTGAAATCCAGCTTGATGATGATTGTGTCAAGGCCTTGCAAACTTACGCGTGGCCGGGAAATGTCCGCGAGCTACGCAACGTAATCGAGCGAGCCGTACTGCTGAGCGGCGAAAAGAGTATTGGTCTCAAAGACCTTAATTTCGATGGCTATGCCAATATTGGAGCGCCATCTCTTGATTCACGGCTCACTCTTCTTCAACTCGAAAAGCAGCATATCCAAAGAGCCTTGCAGGAAGAGCGTGGACGAGTAGAAAAGGCCGCAAAGCGATTAGGTATTCCCCGCAGTTCCCTGTACCAGAAAATTAAGAAGCACCAGATTTCCATGCCTAAAGCGTAGGCTGCACCCTTTTGCCCCCTTTTGGTCGGAGCTTCTTTTGACGTCCCACGCGAGAAGCCTGTCAGCACCTTCTCACCCCTCGAGCTTGTCCAAAGTCTGGAATCCAAGTCTGAGTATTAGACGACTCGCTCTCCATTAGTTGCCCAATGTCAAAAGTAGCTCAAAATAACTGGGGTTTTTCCCAGTTCCAACTTTTGCAGACTCCGGCCCGGTGATTGCTTGTCGGACGGCACGTGCCAATCTACGTTTAGCTCTTGGGAAGTAACAACCAAGAGAACCGCTGGCTGGATCTGTTAGAGCCTGCACTTGCCCCTGCATCGCTCTCGCAGCCCGAGCCCCCATAATCAGTTTATATTTGAGACTCCCTCGTAAAAATTTTAACGAGGGGAGCCTCATAGAAAGCACAAGGAGATTTGAAATGCCCCCGTTAATAAGTTTTCGCAAGATCGCAATCTCGCTCGCCATGTTTGCGGTAGTGGCTTTGGGCTCGGTCGCAACTGCCAAAGCTGACACCGTATACAATTTGACCTTCAATAACTTTGGCCAGGCAGGATCGCTCGGTACGATAACGACGAGTCTGATCACTTCGGGTCCGGATGCCGGTTGTATCCACGTGGATGTTCAACTCACTGCGGGCTATGTGTTGCATGGCAATGATGCCCTCGGATTTAACGCAGGGTCCTTCACCGGTGTCACCATCGAAAATATAAGCACCACTGAGTTTACAGTCGGAGACGGTGGGACGTTTAACGGTTACGGTAGCCGTCCCTACAGTCTTGACGGGCAAACTACCGCCCAGGCCAGAACTGACAACGTTACTAGCTTCTCGTTTAATGTATGTGCGGATACAGCCTTTACCAACTCCAACCAGTTGACTGATTTCGCAGTTCAGATCGCGTCGTTATCATCCAACGGGTTAACTGGCTTCGCCGCTTCGGGCCCGGACACTCCAGCCCCTGAACCAACCAGCATGCTTTTGTTGGGTACGGGATTGATCGGAGTTGCTGGTCTAGCAAGACGGCGCTTTAGGAAGTAAGTAGGCCGGGTTCCTTCCAGAAAGAAAAAGGAGATTTTGCCCCAGATATTCAACTTACAACGCCTCGTTCTTGCAATTGCTACGTTCGCGGTGATTGCGCTAGGTTCAGCCACCGCTTCGGCTGACACAGTCACCTTCAGCACCGCAGCCGGCGCGACGAACAGTACCGGTCAACCTGTCAGCGCCTCGGTGACATTCACTGTCAGTCCCAGCGGCACCCTGACAATCACATTGACGAATACCCTCGTCAACCCAACGTCCGTCGGCCAGAACATCAGCGACCTATCCTTCCAGGCCGGTACCCTGACCGGCACGCTCACCGGTTCGAGCGGTTCTCTGATCAATGTCGCTGCCAACGGGACATTCAGCAGCGCAGGCACAGCCAATCCGACCGGCTGGGCCCTCGCTAGCAGTGGGGGTAGCTTCCATTTGACGGTGCTGGGGACGTCAACTGCGCCGGCGCGAACCATCATCGGGGCACCGGGCGCGGGCGGCATCTATAGCAATGCCAACGCCTCGATCGCTGGTAATGGTCCGCACAACCCGTTTTTGAACCAGACCGCAACGTTCACGCTGTCGATCCCAGGGCTGACGAGCGTGACGCAACTCAGCAACATCAGCTTCTCGTTCGGTACGACACCCGGGGATAACGTGCCGGTGACCGGCGCGCCTGAACCGGCAACGATGCTGCTGTTGGGCACGGGATTGCTCGGAGTGGCGGGGGTAGTAAGACGCCGCTATAGGAAGTAGCTGGGAATGGTTTCGCCTTTGCCGAGTAATACTTCCGTTTGCGAACTTTGCCAACAACCTTTGCCCAAGGTCTAGGCAAGCGAACATCGAATGGCTCGGAACTTCCGAGTTTTGAAGTTTCTTTACAGCAAATTCAAAGTGAAAAGGAGTCACATGAAAAATCTTTTAAGGACCTCTCTGATGGCTGCGCTGGTTACCGGTTTAATGGCAGTAGCCGCATCGGCTGCCCGTGCTGATAACGTAACGTTCAGCACTTCGGGTGTATTTACCTGCGTTACGTGTACCGGCAGCGGTAGTAGTTTAGTTGTTTTTGGTTCAGGAGGAAACACAGCAACTCTTACCTTCAGTGGTTCAGCTTCAGGCACCGTTAATACGCCCTCCAATATCAGCTTTGGAGATATTCTGGCCAACGCGACGGGAACAGGCTCCGGTATTAACGGAACGCTGACGATCACGATCACGCAAACCGCGCCGATAGCGGGGGGTTCGACGTTGTTAGGAACGCTAACCGGAGCAATTGCGACGAACCAGAGCACGGGCTCGATTACGTTTAGTCCGACATCAACAACCATTGCCGGCTTTACGTATACGATTGGCAGTACGTTCCTGCTCGTCGCTCCTACGACGGGTGCCGGCGGCGGTGCCATTGCTGGTGATACTACCCTGCAAGGGACAGTCACAGGCTCTGCAGTTCCTGAGCCGACCAGTATGCTTCTGCTGGGAACTGGACTGTTGGGAGTAGCTGGCGCATTTCGCAGACGGTTCAAAGCCCTATAAGCTAGAAGACCGTAGGCTGTCCGGCAGAGTTTTAGGTTGCCCTTAGTTAGCGTAATTATGAGCCGCCCGTCGTGCGAGTGTGCGGGCGGCCCAGGAGAAAAGTGTATATGTCTTCGAAACCAATGATCCTTCCCCTCGATATTCAGGGCAAGATTTGTGCTCTTCAGGATGAGAAGGGGAATACTATCGGAACCGGCACACGAGAGGTGTGCGAGGTTCTGATGTACATCATCACCAAGGCAGCAACCGGACCGAATTCATCGGGTAATGAGCGAGCACACGTGACCCGAAGGCCCAATGTGCGGGCTGCGATAGCAATATAACAACCAAGCAAGTCAGCAATTAAATAGTTTAGCTTCCGCTACTTGTCTGCGTTTTATCACAGGTGTGGAGATTGGACCGAGCTCAAGGGGGGTTGAAAGGTTTGCCAAGACTCGAGAATCCCCATCGTCGCATAAGCTGCACCTACTTCAGGCCGCTCGCTTTTGCCTGAAAGCTTCGCGAAGATAGCTTTCTCACTTGGTAATCTGTGACTTCTGCGCGGGTGGAAGCACAGTTCCTTTCCAACGATAATTTCTTCCTCGCCCCCTTACGAGCCGGTCTTTCGTAACAGGCACAACAGGTTTCACCTTATTGTTTGTGTAGGTTCCAGTTGTTTATTTTAAATTCAGCGGGTTGCTACGCAGTGTACTCGAGCTGCTCCGGTATGGCGTGAAGCAAAGCAGAATTGGAACGTTGAAAAAAGTCTCGGGTAAGCTGAGACGAGTATGGGCCGGTCGTGACCGGACACCCGAAGAGGAAGTACAGATGCTCCGTCTTTTAGTCGTTGATGGCGAAGAGTCAATTTGTTTTTCTATGAAAGAATACTTCACCTTGCAAGGCTATGAAGTTGATACTGCGCGGGACTTGGAAGAGGCGGAGAAACTGGTTGAAGCTGCGGACTATAACGTGGTAATTCAGGATCTCAGGTTGGGCCCGGCTCAACAACCGGACGGCCTGGAGCTGATTAAATTCATCCGCGGGCAAAATCCCCACACCCGGATCATAGTCCTTACAGCTTATGGATCGGCCGAGATGGAAAAAGAGGCACTAGGTTGTGGTGCCGACGCATTTTTGCGAAAGCCTAAACCGCTCTCTCATGTGGCCCAGGTTATCCAGGGACTAATCGAGTCACCCCCCAAGCAAGCAGCCCAAGGCGCCTGACACGGCCGAATCAGCTACCAGCTTTACTTACAAATCTGGACCAATCTGGTTCGGCAACTTGCAGTTCTGTTCTTGCTCGCCCCAAACATCGGTAACTTCCTCGGTTCACATTGCGCCGAGTTCGCGAGCCAGCGCTTGATGTCGTTCAAGATCGCTGACGGCCCTTCTTCATCGAGAGTCGTGAGATTCGTTAAGGCGCCGTTCCAGGCAGCAGCCGC
>WNFY01007055.1_pt1 | contig 16975 bp, 14 predicted proteins | sample 5400091 | NCBI WGS metagenome assembly WNFY01 (sample SAMN13153364, study PRJNA577476) | soil metagenome | isolation source: 60 cm soil or saprolite under grassland replicate 1 | place: USA:California | collected 2016-06-15
AACTCTCCACCCAACGGAAGCATGGTGCGAAACACTTCGCCGATTGGAGCCAAGTAATACTCACTGATCCAGCGGCCCAGCCGAACTAATTCCTCGGTCAGTGCCGGCAACCCATGGTCATCGAGCGATTCAATTATGTTCTTGGCTGCGAATTCCGGCGCCCGGTTGTGCAACTCAGTTACGATCCCGACTAATCGCCGATTACGAAATGAAACTAGAACGCGCCCACCCGGCTCGGATGAAATTCCGCTGTCGAGTTTATAGGTAAATAACTGATCGAGCGGAAGCGGGACTGCGACTTCGCAATAGTCATTCATGGGTGGAGAACGCGATGGGAATGAAAATCAAATCCTACCATCGGTAATTCGTAGGAAGCGAAGCCTAGGTGAGCCTACCGGGTTGTTCCCTCCTTTCTTATCTGACTGCCTAAGGCCCGAACTTTGTCTATGGCACGGAAGTGTAATTAGTTCCGGAAGATGCATCCAGTCAGGCAAATTTGACCTAAGGCGTTTTACCTAAGGAATCTAAGATTCCACAGCTCAGGATTTTTCGGGCTGAAACCAAAACGGTTTGAGGCGAAATCTACACACCAATGGCGGGTACACTCGCGCGCCCGCCTTTCAAGTGAAGTCCTTAATATTCCTTACATTTGTGTGACTTAGGTTGTGGAAAATCTCCCCTTGATTCTCTCCGAATCGACTGCTTACACCTAGTCCCTCGTTGTCCCGCCGAAATGAACTGAGGCGATCTAAATCGGTTCAAGCGCTCATTTTTTAGGAAAATGGGTGGTACGGTGGCAAAACAGATGCAGGGAATTCACCCATGCACCGAAGTTCTACTCGTTAGTGCCAGTTCGTTTGGCGTCGCGGTGAGGTAAGTCTGCAAGTAGAAGAGGTGAGTTGTGGAAGAGAAATGCTTACGGCCACGGGAGCGGCAGGTCGTGGAACTGCTCCTACAAGGCTGCGATAACGATGAAATTTCCAAGCAACTGAACATGGCGCGTCGGACAGTGAAGGCACACTTCAACCGGCTGTTCACGCGCTTTGGAATTAATGGCGGAGTCAAACGAGTCAAATTAGCGACACTTTTATACAGGAGGCAGCTATGTTCGGAGGAGGCAACGGTAGGACCTATCCCAGCGAGCGCGAACAGCGAGTCATCGAGCTCGTCGCTCAAGGACTTAAAAACAAGGAAGTCGCAGACGAAATTGGAACCACTGAACACGTCATCAAAAACTATCTCCGCACCATCTACGACAAGCTGGGGCTCTGGAACCGCGTAGAGCTCGCGCTTTGGTATGAAGCCCGCAGGCACGAAGATCTTGTGCCTCAAGTGCATTAATCTTTCAGCATCAATGAGCAGTCATCTTGAGCGAAGCGGCGCGGAGTTTTACGCGCCGCGAAGTTCTTCTGCTGGAAGCCAAAAATACAAGACCCCTCGGCTTCGCATGATCACTAAGATCATGCTTGGCTCGGGACCATAAGTTAGTTGGTGATTCGCGCGGCTACGGACAGGCAGTCCGCGTCGCGGACTCAAACTGGTCTTCTTGCGCCGCACGCTGAGTGCTGAAGCGCCCACCCGGAGTTTTCCCATAGAGGTCCGAATCCTGACAGTAATAGAGGGCCGTGTGAACGTCTTCCCATACCCGGACATTTGGACTCCCCACATAGACGGGCGCCTGATGCGGCTGGACCTCGGCTAGGCCTAGGTCAATTAGAAGAGATTCGAACCATGTGAGCCGCGACGCTGGACGAGCATTCCACGAGAGCCACGTCGCCAAAAAGAGGGCCGCGACGATCGAGCACGCGGCGAGCGCTGCGGTTTTTCTGCTCATTCTTATGCGTAGAGAGAGCAGCGGCCGCAAGCCTTCCAAAATAGAAGACCAGTATCGAGCAGCGGATTCTGCGGCTGTCGACTCATCTTCAAGAATTCGCAATTCAGAAGCAGGCAACGAATGCGTGGGTACCTCCGCGGAAACAGGGTCATGCTGCACGGTTGGTGTCGCACGATCTTCGACAGTGGCGTAGGAAGGCGACGGGGTACGCTCGCTGGCCGCATTTGAATTGAATTTCGCAGGGGCAGCAGGGCTCGGTGCGGGCGGCAGCGAGAACTTGCCGGAACCCGTGCGACGCTCCTGCATCGTGTCTTGCGCCTGCTGCATGAACCACATGGAGGCCCATTTGCTCTGCAAGCCGTCGCTACCCGTGGTAGCAGCAACGCGTGGCAAGCTGCAATTGCCACAAAAGGCTTCTTCTGGTGAGAACGGGCGTCCGCAAACCCGGCAGTGCGAGGCTAAATCCTGCTCAGCCCCTGCAGTGCTCGTTTTGTCAGCTTCGATTACGTGATCGGGAAGCACGGGCATCGTCTGGTGCCCTGGCATTTCTGGTTGCTCCGGGGCTTCATCCGCAGAAAACAATTCTGGAGAGAACTGCCGCGGTAGAGGAACCTCGCGTCCCAGCATTTCAGAGAGCAAGTTGGCCATCAGTCGGGAAGTGCGCACGTCGCATTCATGCAGCGCATTTGAAAGGCCCCAGCGCACCTCGACTAAGCCGGCGATCTCCTCTGACTTCTGGATTGGAACTGCCAGCAGCGACCTAACCCCGAGTTCGTTACAGAGTTGGGTATCAAGCCGAGCGTCAGCCTGCGCATCGAGGGACTGAAACTGCCTGCCATTCCTCAAACGCTCGATAGCCGCATGCGAGGATGCAGAAACGGAGCGTCCGGGAGTTCTTGCCGCGACTCCATTCTCCGTCACGCATTGCACGCTCTCCTCGTCGAGCAGGCAAACGGTCACGCTCATGGCGCCGGTCATTTTACAAAGGCGCTCGCCAATCAAGCCCGCAGCTTGGGGAAAATCCAGAAGTCCCTGGCGTAGCAGAGTTTCGGCCTCGGCGATCTGAGAAAATATCCAGGCGGCATCGAGCCGAGGATCTTTCGCGCGAAGGCTGTCGTTGTGCTGCTGTAGGACGTAGGCTGCCGCCAGCAGCTGTTGAAAGCCACCTTCATCCAAGACAGGTTTCGATTTTGCGCCTGTGGGAGACAACATCACTGGCTGGAACTCCGCTGGGCGTATTGTAATGCAGTTTGCGCAGCTGATTGGCGGAGAGATGTCGGCCTAAGCCCTACTTAATGGGCAAACACCTCGATAGACGAGCCGTCCGGCGGTTTCTAACTCCCGCAGCCCGCTATACTTCCATGCACGTCGAGGAGGAATTTTGCAATATCTGCGAATGGCGATATCTGGAGTTCTGGTTTCCCTGCTACTCACATCCGCATGGGCCGGCGAGCCTCAGGTCATTCAGCTTTGGCCGAATGGCGCTCCCGGATCCGACGGCAAGACCGCTGCTGAAAGTGTCCGCATTTCGCCTGAAGGCGATCACGTGGTGGCGAGCGTCCATCACCCCAGCCTGACGGTTTACCTCCCATCAAAGGAGAAGGCCACAGGAGCGAGCGTAGTCATTCTTCCTGGCGGCGGCCATCGCGAACTATGGATGGACCACGAGGGTTACCGCATTGCGCAATGGCTTAGCGACCATGGTGTCGCCGGATTTGTTGTGAAGTATCGCCTCGCGGCGGAGCCAGGATCGACCTATAGAGTCGAGCGCGAATCGTTGTCTGACGTGCAGCGGGCCATACGTATGGTGCGCAGCCGGGCAGACGAGTGGAACGTTGACCCGCAACGTGTCGGCATCATCGGATTCTCTGCCGGAGGAAACCTGGCCGCCATGGCTGCCACACGGTACGATTCCGGAAGCCCGGGCACTGCAGACGTGATCGATCGCGAAAGTTCCAAGCCCCCATTTCAGGCGCTGATCTACCCCGGCATTCCAGCTGACGAAAATCAGCGGATATCGAAAGACACTCCGCCGACATTCTTGCTTTGCGGCGAGGATGATCGTCCTGACATTTCGCAAGGTGTTCCTGAACTGTATGTCGCGCTGAAACGCGTGGGAGTGTCGGCGGAGTTGCACGTGTTCGCTGGTGTAGGACATGGCTTCGGCTTGCGCGACACCACACGCGGCCCGGTGGCCGGGTGGATGGAATTGTTTTATGGGTGGCTGGGGAAGCAGGGGTTCTTACAGCAGAAGTATCCCCGCACTTAAACGTCTATTCACGATTCACTTGGGTAGCCGGGCGGGTGAGGGCACCCGCCCCTACGCGATTCTGCCAGTTGCAGCGCCGGCGCACGAATACCGAGGTCGTGGCAAGACGAAAGGCTCGTTTACTTCACCACGCTCTCTTCCCTCACCCCGGCGAAACTACCCTCTTCGTGGCTCAAGTAGAAGTGCACCGCCGGGGTGATGATCAGTGACAGCACCATCGAAATTAAAATCCCGCCGATCACGGCAATTGCAAGCGGCTGAAGCATCTGCGATCCCGCACCGAGAGCGAAGGCCAGCGGCAGCATTCCCGCGATGGTCGCCAGTGCCGTCATCACAATCGGACGCAGACGGCGACGGCTGGCTTGCAGCATGGCTTCTTCGGCGGACGCTCCCGTCGCACGAATCCTCTGATCGGCGTCAAGCAGCAGAATTCCGTTCTTGGCGACGATACCCACGACCATGATCATTCCCATGAAAGACGAAACGTTGAACGTCGTACGCGTAATCAGTAGCGCGATAAACACGCCTGAAGTGGAAAGCAGAGCTGAGGCCAAAATCGCCAGCGGAGCCGCGAAGGTGCGGAATTCAAATAGAAGAACAATGAAGACTAGAACAATCGCGAGAAGAAGCACAAACACTAAGTCGCGAAACGACTTCTGCTCTTCTTTATAAGTCCCGCCATAGACCACGCGAATACTCGGCGGGACGTGCAGGCCGCTGACTGCTTTTTGGACTGCGTGGTTGCAACTTCCTCCGGAGTAAAGCCGGAACGCGCGGCCACTGCCGGATCAATCTGGAATGACAAGGCCGGCCCGCTGATGGTGTTCTCCACGCCATCAAACACGTCGGTCACGCCGTCAATCTTCTTTATTGCATCGGCGATTTTGGGGCCCCACTTTTCGGCTTCCTGCGCATTTTGCGAGAAAAGTTTGATTTGAATCGGCTCGCGCTCTCCTTGCAGGTCGCCGATCATGTCCTGCAGAAGCTGTACGAACTCGACTTTGACAGCTGGCTCCTGCGCATTGACTTGGGCACGGACGTCTTCGATTACGTCGTCAATGTTGCGCTTGCGGGTCTTCTTCAGTTTGACGAGAATGTCGCCGCGATTGGCCTCTGTCACTGCCGCGGGACCGAGTTCCGCTCCAGTGCGCCGTGAACTACTTTCGACCTCCGGAACAGAACTAATGATCCGCTCGATGTGCAGAACCATGCGGTTGGTTTCGGAGAGCGAGCTTCCGGCCGGCGTCCAAAAATCTAGCGTGAAATCGCCTTCGTCCATGCTTGGCAGCAGGTCGTTTCCTGAAAACCGGTAACAGACGTAGGAGCTGACGATGAGCAGAACGCTGATCCCTGCCAGCCACCAGGGCTTCTGGAGCGCACGGCGCAACCAGTGTTGATGGAACTCGACAATTTTGCGAAAGCGGCTGCCGAGCGATGCCTCTTCCGCTGCAAGCAACCGTTCAAGCGATTCTGCTTCGCCCGCGTTCTCTGATTCAGCCGCATGTTTGCGGATGAAGTAGCTGCTCAAGGTCGGAGTCCACGACAATGCGAGGGCAAGCGAGGTAAACAACGAGACGCCCAGCGTCACCGCCAACGCGCGGAAAAATGTGCCGGTCACACCGGTAATCGAGATCAGCGGAAGAAACACCACCACCGGGGTCACGGTTGAGCCGATCAGCGGAACTGTGATCTCGTGCAATGCGCTGCGGATTGCCTCCAGCCTTCCCTGCCCCGCATCGCGATGCAACACGATGTTCTCGACCACGACGATGGCATCGTCAATGACCAGCCCGACTGCAGCTGCGAGCCCGCCCAGTGTCATCAGGTCGAAACTCTCGCCGAGGACTTTCAGAACAACGAATGTGACGAGAATGGTGACTGGGATCACCAGACCTGCAACCACCGAAGTGCCCCAATCGTGCAAGAAAACGACCAGGATGATTGAAGCGAGAACCACGCCGATCAGGATTGCATCGCGCACGCTGGCGATTGAGTCAGTGACCAACTGCGACTGGTCGTAAAAAGGCTCGATCTTCACTCCCGCTGGCAGCGTACCGCGGATCTTTTCAACCTCTTGGTGCGCTTCGTCGGCAACTTCCTTCGTATTGCTGTCCGGCTGGCGATTGATGTTGAGAAGCACCGCCGGCTTGCCGTTGGCGGTCACAATCGTATAAACCGGTTTCACCTCTGGTACCACGTTCGCCAGATCGCCAACTCTCACCGGAATTCCTGCCGCTGTGGTCTTCACCACAATGCCGGCAAGTTGGTCGGGGCTGTGGACCTGGCCGCTGATCAATCCAAGCACAAGCTGATGGTTCTGCTCGAACAATCCGGGAGAGTCAACGAGGTTGGTACGCTTGATGGAGTCAAGAATGTCGGTCACGGTGACGCCGGCGGTGAGCAGCTTCGCCGGATCAGGCTCAATGTGGAACTCAGGTTCCTGCCCGCCTTGTACCATTACCGTGGCAACGCCATTCAGGCGATTCAATCTCGGCTTGAGCTCGTACGTCGCCATCTCCCAGAGCCGCGTCTGCGGAACCGTATCCGAAGTCAGGCTGTAGCCGATAATCGGAAAACTGGCGAACGTCATCCGCCGCGTATCAATTTTCGCTGTCGAAGGCAGTTCCGGCTGGACGCGTGAGATCGCCGCATTGACGTATTGCAGCGTCTGAAACATGTCTACGTTCCAGTTGAAGAAGAGATCGATCTCCGCCGAGCCGCGGCTGGTGGTGGATCGGACTTCTTCAAGTCCGGGCACGCTGTTGACCGCCTCTTCTACTGGACGCGTGATGGTGACCATCATCTGGTCGATCGGCATTACGCCATTGTCGACGGCTAGAACAAGCCGCGGAAAATTTGTCGTGGGGAAAACTGCAACCGGAATATTGAACGCGAGGTATGCCCCCAGGGCGGCTATGGTGAGAATTAGAAAGACCAGCGGTTTTGAGTAGCGCGCAAACCAGTAGGAGGCCTCCGGACGGTTCACTCGCTACTCCTTCTCATTCTTTGCTTCTGGTTTGGCCTCAGCGGTCGTGATCCTGCTCTTGTCCGGCAGTCCGTATGCACCGGATGCAACGACTTTCTCGCCCTCGTGCAGTCCTTCCGTGATCTGCACGCGGTCGTCGTCACGAATCCCAGTTTTTACTTCCGGCTTCAGCCGCTCGGCAGGATTCTTGATCTGCACCCAAACTTCAACGGTTGTGCTGTTGGCATCAAGAGCAGGACTCACCAGCGAAACTTTGCCCGCCATGGGCTGCTCTAATCCGGGCACAACAATGGTCGCCTTGTCTCCGGACTTCAACAGCGCCGCGCTCTGCTGCGGAATGTGCGCGCGAGCGGTTACCGTCGAAATATCCATCACGGTTAGGAGCGGCGTTCCTGCGGCGGCCATTTCTCCGGGATAGAGTGGGCGGTCAGTAATCACGCCATTGATCGGGCTGCGTATTTGGGAATATGCGAGCTGCGCCGAGGCCCCGGCATACTTGCCCTGCGCCGATTCGAGCTGTCCCTTCGCCGATTTGAGTGTCTGCTGCTTGCCAATTGCGTTCAGCGCGTCCAGATGCTTTTGCGCGATCTCGTACTGATTGCGCGCATTGGTTAGGTCCACGCCAGCCTGGTCTAATTCTTTGCGAGGCAAAGCTCCCTGCTGAAACAATTCCTCTCGGCTGTCATGGACTTTTTGTTGCGCATCGAGTTGCTGCTTGGCGGCTTGCGCGTCGAGTTGGGCCTTCTGAATTTCCGCCGGCAGTTCGGTGGCTGTAGTCGTCGCATATTGCGCCTGTGCCTGATCGTAGGCGCCTTTGTTCTCTTGCGCCGCAGCGGCAAGATCACGGTTTTCGAGCACTGCCAGCAATTGGCCGGCGCGAACATGGCTGCCACGATTGATCAGGAACTTTTCGACCGGCGCGCTGATTTTAGGAACAATGGCCGACTGCGCGATCGGAAATAGTACCGCGTCCGCCGTCACTTTTTGTTGGAGTGTCGCTTTCTCCACTTGAACCAACTGCACCGGCACTACGGGCGCTTCGTCCTTAGGCTCGCCTGAACATGCGAACACCGCTGCTACTGACAGACACAAGACGCTAGTGGTGATGATGCGTGACCGGAAATTCGGATGGCGCACTTCCCAATCCAATGTGGACACGTTCTCCATCAGAATTTTCCTGTGAGGGTTTCGAGATTCGCCACTGCCACTCGAAACCGCACCTGGCCATCCCCCAGCGCGTTTTGCGCCGTGGTCAGCGTGTTCTGCGAGTCCACTACTTCAAGCACGGTCGCTTCACCCGCCTGATAGCGCAGCGTAGTCAGGCGTTGGCTCTCGGCGGCAAGATCCGCGGACAGTCGCAACGACTCCAGTTCCGAGCGTGCGGTCTGCGCTTCGCCATACAGCGACTTCAGATCTGCGACTAGCTTCCGCTGTGTGAAACTCAGCTCCACTTTCGCCTGATCACGTTGCAGCTCGGCGCTTTTCACCTTGCTCCGGTTTGCGCCCCAATTCCAGATCGGAATTTGCAGCGTTGCTGTCGCCGAGTATCCCAGGTTACGAAAAGGACCGATCGTCTTATCGAACCCATTCACCGCGAAATGGTTCGCATCAATTCCGTAAAAATAATCCAAGCTCAATGACGGCAAGAAGCTGTTCCATGCCACGGCTACTTCCTGGTTGGCCGCCCTAAGAGACGCCAAAGCCGCGCCGAGCTGCGGGTTCGTATCTCCGGCAGCCTTCTCAGCCTCCTGATAAGAAGGTAGCGGCTCGATGTTTTGAAGATCATCCACCGTAATGAAGTTCTCGTTGAAACTCGGGAAAATGAGCACCGCGAGCTCCAGCCGACTGCGGTCCATTTCGAGTTGGGCATCCTGCAGCGCACGTTGCTGCTGCTGAAATTGAAGTTGCGCCTTGATGGTATCGGCGTGTGCAACTTCGCCACCGCGCTCGAGGTTTTGCGTGATGTCGAAGAAGCGTTCGGCTTCGCCGGCGGCCCTTTGCGCTGTCGAATATTTGCGCTGCGCCACGACCGTTCCGTAGTATGTGCCGACCACGGCAACGACCAGCCCCCGCGCCGCAATCTGCGATTTGGCTTTCGCCAGAGCCTCCTGCGCGCGCGCCCTTCTGTACTCGGCGACATCCTGCAGTGAAAGCGACTGATGCGCATTGCCCTGGCTGACGTATTCGTGCACGCCATTGGCCCCAACAAAGCGGCCGGTCGCGGTACGGTTTCCCTGCGTATACAGGAAAGCAGCGTTGTAGTTGACACTCGGCAGAAGGGCGGCACGGGCCTGCACGCTTTGCTCTCTTGCTACTCCATAGTCGGTCAAGGCGGCATGAAACTGCGGCTCGTTGGACTGGGCGCGGGTGAGCGCATCCTGCAGCGTGACCGTGATGGGCGCGGTTGAGCTCGTAGCGGATATTTGATTTGCTTCTTGCGCAAGCGCGACCGGCAGCGTGAGGAACAACACCGCTAGTTGTGACAGGGTACTCACTCGCCAAGTCCAGATCATGATTTCTCCCGCCCAGCTTGGAACGGTGAGTTTCATTGTGGCACAACCGTGCAGGGCAAAGACTATCGTTTTGGCTTCGCCCTTACGCTTTCCCTTGTGCACGTCCTAACGTGCCTTCGCAACACCTTGGGGCGCGGCCTTAAGGACGAACAATTGGCGAAAGAAATGCTTTAAAAGAATTTCATTAAGAACTAAAGCAGCAATGAAACCGGAGGAAATCCATGCTGAATTTGGACCACGTCAAGATTACCCGCCGTGACCATGAAGTTCTGCACTTGCTAGTGCAGGGGTGCAGCAACAAGGAAATTGCGGCGGAACTTAACATCAGCCCACGCACGGTAAAGCAGCACCTGCGCACGATATTTCTACGCGCCGGGATCAAGCAAGGACGCAAGCGCGTCATTCTAGCCACCGCAATCTTTGAAAAGGAGCAAATGAGTCATGTCACCATGTGATCAACTCGGGCAGAGAGAAATTCAAGTGGCCACCATGGTTTGGGAAGGCAAAACCAATCCGGAGATTGCCGGCGTTCTCGGCAGCACCGAACAGGTAGTGAAAAACCAGTTGCGCGGTATTTTCGACAAGCTAGGAGTATGGAGCCGCCTGGAACTGGCGCTCTACGTTGCCTCGCACGGCGGCGCAAGGTGGGCGGCGGACTTGGGGCCGACCGCTAAAGTGATCGCGTCGGCAGCAACTCTGGTTGGACGCACCGCCTAGCAGCAATTTATCGACTGCGGTGAAGGGGAAAGTCAAAATCATTGGCATGGATTACACGGATAAAGGCGGATCCGAACCCATGGCGACCGTCCCTTTGGCGGTTTGGTAGCGAAGTACCGCGCGAATTGAGCCGGAAATCCAGTTCTGGTCGCTGCACGTTAGGACGCGATAGACACTTTCCGGAATTGAGGAAACGGTTGCAAAGGCTTGCAGAATCACGCAAACGAACGACTAAGACCACGTGAAAGCAATGGATTAGCGGCCACGGGTGCGGCCCCCGAATTGCTCAATGAAGGCTGCGGGAAATCGCGTTTCCCGCTTAGGAATCGAACGAACTGAAACAAAAACCGAGACAATGGTGGAAATCCTCCCGGGGCGAGCTGAATGATCTACAAGGAAACGTTTTGGATGGCCTGCGACTCCACCGAGCAGTTGCGGGCTGAATATGGGCCGTTCCACACTCGCGCCGAGGCCGAGCGCGAAGCCAACAAGCTGGACTTTGGTTACATTCTCCGCTATGAGCACGTGATTGGCGAAAATGACGACATCAAGGAAGTCCGTTGCATCTTTATCGAGCTTCAGACCCAACATTCTTTACCACTCGCGCCACTCAAACTGCACACCCGCTGCGCTAGTTGCGGGGAGTCGGCTGTCCACGAGCGGGGGTGGCAGGCCGAGGTCTGGGCCGACATCCACGAGTTCGAGCATTCCCGGCACCGGGTTCGGCTGTTCGAGCACCGCGGCGAGGGGCTGAAGGAAATCGCCGGCTGGCGTGACTTGTGCGCGTGAGTTGGGCTCTCGGACTCCGGCCTTCGAGCTCCGGGTGTGGGAGATTAAGCATTCAGTAACTTCAAATTCTTCGCCACGGATTTTCACGGATTGGTGCGGATCAAAGCAGATCAGAGACGGGGGGTTCCATTTTTGCCCCCAATCCGTGTTAATCCGTGGCAGACGATTTGATCTCTTCTCCGTGCCTCAGTGCCTCCGTGGTGAGGTCGTAGCGGACATCGCAAGGAACTGGTTGGAACCGCGCTCCCGCTGCTAACATCATTTCAGGATGGCCCTTCGCCGCATAAAAACAAAGCTCAAGAACGCAACCCGGAAAGTCGCCCACAAGAAAGCTGTCCCATATGATGGCCGGCCAGCCGGCGAACTGGTCATCATCACGGGCATGAGCGGATCGGGGAAGGCTTCGGTCCTGAAGGCTTTTGAAGACCTGGGCTACTACTGCGTGGACAACCTGCCGGTCGGCCTAATCCCGCGCTTTGCCGAACTCGCTGGCCAGTCTGCGGAGATTGAGCGCACCGCACTGGTTGTGGATGTGCGCGAAGGACGCCAGCTCGAAGAGCTCCCCGCGATCGTCAAATCCGTGCGGCGGATGATCGCCACCAAAGTTATCTTTCTCGAAGCTTCGGATTCGGTCTTGCTGCGTCGCTATAGTGAGACTCGCCGCCCGCACCCCCTGGGAACACACTCTCCGGTGAAAGCATCGCTCGCCGCTGAGCGCCGCCATCTGCATCACATCCGCGCCATGGCCGACCTGGTCATTGACACTTCGAAATTTAACGTGCATGAGCTGCGTTCCCACATCATCGAGCTGTTTCAAAAAAAGGAAAAGGGCAGGAACATTCTGGTTTCGTTCGTGAGCTTCGGATTCAAGCACGGCGTCCCCGACGACGCGGACCTGATGTTCGACGTTCGTTTTCTTCCAAATCCCCATTTCGTCCCCGAATTCCGGCCCTTGACTGGACGCCATCCCAAGGTCGCAAAATACATTCGCTCGTTTCCGCAGACGACCGAATTTATTCAGCGCATCTCCGATCTGCTGATCTATCTCCTGCCGCATTACATCCACGAAGGCAAAAGCTATTTGACGATTGCTTTCGGCTGCACCGGCGGGCAGCATCGGTCAGTGATGATTTCCGAAGATGTCGCGACACATCTCAAGAAGGCGGGATATCGCGTAAAAGTCGCTCACCGCGACAGTCCCAAATAGGCGGCAGCCGAATCTAGTCAGAACTTGTCACTCTTCGGCAAGCTAACTCCGGAATTGGTTGCTTCAGTTTGGGAATTCCTGCCCCTTGCTCCAGCGGAGAGGCCTTCGCAAAGTACTCGCCTGCCTGACCTTATCGGTTGAGGACTGTTAGACCCGCAAATTACCCGCAGTGTATCGACAGTTGAATGGCCCTGCACTACGTTGGCCGCGCTGCTTCGAAGAAAAATCGGGGTCGCGAAACCAAATTCGTCCAAAAGGAGAGGTTATGCGCAAATACACGATGGTTGCAGTTGCGATAGGCGTGCTCCTGCTGCCGGCGGTGGCCCAGGAGAAGTTGCAGAGGGTTGAAGCATTCGGTGGGTATCAGTTCACGCATTTTGATCCGTCCATAAATGCTAACGGGTGGAATGCGGCGGTCAGCGGCAATTTCAATCGCTGGATCGGAGTAACGGGGGACATCAGCGGATCGTATAAGGACGGAGCTCACCTATACACCTATATGGTTGGTCCAACCTTCTCGGCACGGACAAAACGACTGACGCCGTTTGCCCACGCCCTGTTCGGGGTAGCGGGATCCTGCGGAAGCTGTGATGCCGCGTTCACCATGGCCCTCGGCGGCGGATTGGATGCCAACGCAAATGACCACTTCGCCATACGGCTGATCCAGGCCGATTGGCTCCTGTTTCGATCAGGCAGTTTCACTGATAAGAAGAACGGCAGAGTCTCAGCGGGCGTTGTGTTTCGTTTCTAAACGAACCGATGTTCTGCGAGTTTCAGAGTGCGTATACCGCACAGAACAGGACACGCAATGATGAGCCGAAATTCGAACTCGACGATCCGGGCGCAGACTTTTTGTTATGCGCCCGGTATTTTGATTCTTTCGATCCTCAGCCTGACGCTCACATACGCTCAGACTGAGACAATTGAAAAGCCCGGCACGGCGGGGCAAAACACAATAGTGACCGAGCCGGAAAGAAAGCTTCTGCTTGCCGCGCTCGAAGCGCTGAAACCTGAGGACATTCCGAAACTCACTCGCGACGCAGAAGCTGGGGATAACAAGTCGCAATGGATGTTGGGGGGCGCTTACGCGGACGGTAAGGTTGTCCCAAAAGATTCAGGCAAGTATTGGTCGTGGATCCAAAAATCGGCGGCAAATGGCTGGCCAGTCGGTCAAAGCGCCGTCGGCATTGCCTATATGAAGGGTGAGGGCGTCGACCGCAACCCCATCGAGGGTGTGAACTGGTTCCGTAAGGCTGCCGATCAAGGATATGCGCAGGCGCAAGCGCGGTTGGGGACCGCTTATTATCTCGGCATTGGCGTGCCTCGGGATCCGAAAGAGGCAGTCGTTTGGTTTCGAAAGGCGACCGATCAGGAAAACCCGTTAGGGCAATTCTGGTTGGGGAATGCCTACACGGAAGGCGAGGGCACGGAGAAAGATGTTGCTCAGGCAGTGAATTGGTTTCGCAAGGCGGCCGAGCAAGGAGATGCCGCAGCTGAATACCAATTGGGCCGCCTTTACGATAATGGCCAGGGAGCGTCGCAGGACCATGCTGAAGGCGCCCGCTGGTACAAGAAGGCAGCAGAACACGATTTGCCAATCGCACAATTCGACCTGGCAATTGACTACCACAATGGCATCGGCGTTCCCAAAAACAAAGACGAGGCTGAGAAGTGGTTCCGGAAAGCGAGTGATGCGGGCTGGGCGCCAGCGACTTATTACTTGGGCAGAATGTACAGTGACAGGAATTTCCAAACCAGCCCTCAGAGCGGGGAGACTGCGGTGAAACTTTTCGAAAAATCCGCCGAGCAGGGCTATGTAATGGGAGCCTTTGTGCTGTCGGATATTTATTCCAACCGGTTCCTCGCCTATCACCTCTGGATTTCGCGGGATGAGGCCAGAGCCTGCCACTGGCTGTTGGTGGCAAGAGAGCTCAGTAAAAATGATCGCTGGCGGGCGGACATGCCCGACGACTCCGCGAGAGCAAAAGCAGAAGTTCAAAAGCAGGTTCCAAAGTTTAAAAAGAACCTCAAAGCAGGGTTCGCCAGTTGCGAACAGTCGGCGTTGGACTGGGTCAAGGCGCATCCGGCATCATCATTACCGTAGAAAAGCCAAATGCGGCAGCGCGCAACGAAATTGACACGCGGTCCCAAAGGACTATAAGGTGCCGACGAAGCAGAGCGGCAAGGACTTTGGCCGTAATGGGCCTACAGCTACCGTCTGGATCAGCAATCGAGTGACACAGTGCTCGCGGCCGGAAAGGTCACAAAAACTTGGCGGCTGGTGCCCTTTTTGTCTAACGCAATTCGGGAGACCAAGAGTGATTTCAAGACGCGAATTCGTTAACGAGGGGTGATTCAGGCCTCCGGACCGCACCTGAAGCAGCCGACGCAATGGCAAGAGCAGCGGAGCCGGCTACGCGCTATCCGCAGTTTCCGGAGTTTCTCTAGCTCAAGAGAAAGTACGATTCATACCAGCGCTTTCAAAGCGATTGGTATCGGCCACTACCGACCCATGTTTCAGTCCGCATAGATATCAGGCGATCTTTCTGACGCCATTGAAGCTCGGAGCAGAAAAGACTCACTCCTTTTGGCCCTCGGGCGAGCCTTTCCTGGGATCAGTGAGCTCCATGTTCCACACCGGTCCTCCTTCGTACAGCTGCCCTTGGAACCTGACGAATGTCGGCGCCTCGCTCTTGATGAGCCAAAGATGAATATCCGCGGGCTGCTTTCCAACTAACGGCGCGATTTTCCCCTTCACTCCGCCAATTTGAATTTTGAGCAGATACTGTTGCGCTTTGTATGGGACCGGACCTACGTGAAACGTGGTTTCCGGCTGTGGCGAGAAATTGACCTTTACAACACGTGGGCTGGTCGAAACTGCGACCATCGAAACAGTAGTTTCCGGGGCACTGGGATCAACATTTTTTGCGAGGGTCAGCAGCAAACCATTGGCCAGATCCGGCGGCAAATCTAGCCGTTTCGTAGTTACTTTTTCTTTTCCTTTTTCAGAGGTGCGCACCGTGACGGTCCCGGTCGTCGCATCTACCCACGCTTCCATCGGCTGCTTGAACGAAGGCCCTGTTTGGGTTACTTGATCACTTAACAACCGGAACTTGCCATCCTGAGTGAATTTCGTGATCTCTTCATAGAAGGACCCGTCTTTGAAATGGAATTTCATGTCCTCCATGACGTGGCCTTTCTTAGCCACCTGTTGCAGATCGCCATAGGCGATCGGAGTGCCGCTCTCATCGCGCAGCACCAGGAATCCCAGACTCACTCCCTCGATGTGACGCACGGGAATCTGCTCGGCCGTCGCGCGTTCACACGCTGACAGTAGCAACGACAGAGTGAGCCCAATGCAACAGACAAATCGGATGCAAGACGAGGTCATGTGGCCACCAACCTAGGATGCTGGCAGGCCTCTCGCTGGATTCCACGTGCCGGTAAGTTTCCCTGCGGCATACGTGTTTTCCCTGGGCTGGAATCTCAGGTTTTGCCAATGCAGCCGGTCACCGCTAGAATTCCGACCACATGCCGATCAATCGTCGTCAATTTCTGAAGCGGACGGGAGTAGTGGCCGGCGGGCTGCATTTCCCCTTCCGCTCTGGCTGGGCAATGCCGCAAGCGGCAGTTCCCAGAAACTCGAGTGGCAAGCGAGTGGTCATACTGGGCGCGGGCCTCGCGGGGCTTTCTGCCGGATGGGAACTTAAGGAAGCCGGATACGATGTCGTAATTCTCGAGGCGCAACTCCATCCGGGCGGGCGCGTACATACGATCCGCGAAGGACTCTCGGACGATCTGTACTCCGAGGCGGGCGCGGGCCGAATTCCGAACACACACAAAATCACTGTCGAGTGGGTCAATAAGTTCGGACTCGAACTGGAACCGTTCTTTCCGAAGGAACTTGCCGATATTGCGCTGCTTAAAGGCAAGCGGGTAAAGATCCCGGTCGGCAAAACTGTCGACATGTCGCAGGTTCCACTGGATCTCACGCCCGATGAGCGAAAGTTAGGTCTCGGCGGCCTCGACGAACACTATTACGGCGAAGCGATGCGCAAGATCGGCGATGGCATCCGCGAGGATTGGCCGCCCGAGATTGCGGGGCTCGCCGACATCAGCATGAGAGATTTCCTGCACCAGCGCGGCGCCTCAGCCGATGCAATCCATTACATGCTTTTTGGTTTCGAAGAGGATGCTGCGCTTGACTTCATTCGAGACGCCAATAGTCATCACACTGAATCGCTCTCAAAAATCAAAGGCGGGAACGATCAACTGCCGCGCGCGTTCGCAGCCAAGCTCAGTGACGTCACTCGGTATGGCTGTGTTGTCGAACACATTGAGAGGCGGGAAGCACGGGTAAGCATCGCCTATCGAAGAGCCGGGATGCTTGATCACGTCGAGGCCGACGCGATCATCTGCACCATTCCGTTTGGCGTGTTACGCCACATTGCGGTCACGCCGGAGTGGTCGGCGGAGAAACGCAAAGTGATTGATGGACTGGTGTACGGTCCGGTCGTGCGGACCACATTTCAGGTGAACCGCCGCTATTGGGAAGATGAGGGACTCAACGGCTTCGGTTCGTCCGATAAGAATTTTGAAGTATGGCACCCGACCTACGGAAAGCCCGGTAAACGCGGTTTGTTGCAGTCGTACTGTTATG
>WNFY01004497.1_pt1 | contig 16971 bp, 14 predicted proteins | sample 5400091 | NCBI WGS metagenome assembly WNFY01 (sample SAMN13153364, study PRJNA577476) | soil metagenome | isolation source: 60 cm soil or saprolite under grassland replicate 1 | place: USA:California | collected 2016-06-15
CTTGAGTGAACGGCGCGTTCCAGTAGTCGTCTCCCCCGCCCTTGCCGTAGCGCGAGGCTTTGAACAGGCGGGTGTAGTCGAGCGAATCGGCGGACACGATTGGCGCGATCGCGTCGAAGAACGCCAGCGACGGCGCGCCCAGCCGCGCGGCGATTGCCGTGGCGAGTGCGTCCGATGTCAGGGGGCCGGTGGCGATGATGCCCGGGCTGGGAAGATCGGTCACTTCACCACGAACGATCGTGATATTCCCGTGTCCCGAGACCCGAGCCCCGAGCCCCTTCGAGAACACGACGCGATCGACGGCGAGCGCGCTGCCGCCGGGAATCCGCGCCGCGTCCGCCGCCTCGAGCACGATGCTGCCGAGCTGCCGCATCTCGGCCTTGAGCAGACCGTGCGCATGCGTCGGTTCGACCGATTTGAAGGTGTTGCTGCAGACCAGCTCGGCGAGGCCTTCGGTCTGATGGGCCGGCGTCATGCGGACCGGCCGCATCTCGTGCAGCGTTACACGTACTCCCCGCTCGGCGAGGGCCCAGGCGGCTTCACGAATCCGCAGCTCGGACACGGAACGAGGACCGGCTTGTTCCAGGTGGAATAATCGCAATCCGGGTAGCGCAGGCAACCGTAGAACGTCCTGCCCTTCCTGGTGCGCCGTTCCGCGAGATCGCCGACGCTGCACTTGGGGCACTTGATGCCGAGCGGCACCGGCTGCGTGTATTTGCACTTGGGGTAGCGCGTGCAGGCCAGGAACTCGCCGAAGCGCCCGGTCTTGATGACCATCGGCGCACCGCACTCCTTGCAGATCTCGTCGGACGGGCGATCGGGGATTTTGTCCTTTTTGATCGACCGCGAGTAGTCGCACTCCTTGGAAGCGTAACGCACACAGGCGATGTATGGCCCGAACCGGCCACTTTTGACTTCGAGCGGCGAGCCGCACTTCGGACATTTCTCGGTGTCGAGCCCCGAGAGGTCGTGCACTTCGTGGATGATCTTGTTGATGTCCACCGCTTCCAGCGCACGGTTGAAGGGCACCCAGAACTCTCCGAGCACCGCCTGCCAGTCGAGGTCGCCCTCTTCGACCTTGTCGAGCTCGTTCTCCATGTTCGCCGTGAACCCGACTTCGAAGACCTCGGGGAACGAGCGCTTCAATACTTTCCAGACGGTTTCGCCCTGCGGCGTCGGCTGGAAGCGCCGGTCTTTCGCGGTCGCATACCAGCGCGTGCGCAGCGTCGAGATGATCGCCGCATAGGTCGAGGGCCGCCCGATTCCGAGGCGCTCGAGCTCCTTCACCAGGCTCGCCTCGCTGAAGCGCGGCGGCGGCTCGGTAAAGTGCTGGCTCGGCACCACCTGCTTGAGCGTCGCCCGGTCGCCCTCGGCGAGCGCCGGAATCGGCGCGAGGCTGTCCAGCGTCTTCGCGTCCTCGGCTTCGTGCGCTTCACTGTACAGCGCGTGGTAGCCGTCAAACAGCACGCGGGAGCCGGTGGCGCGGAACAGGAACCGGCCGCCCGCCAGTTCGAAGTCGACCTTGGTCGCTTCGTAGACGGCGGGCGTCATTTGCGAGGCGAGGAAGCGGCGCCAGATGAGCTGGTAGAGCTTGAAGAGGTCGCGTTCGAGGTACTTCTTCAGGTCATCGGGCTTGAGGCCGACTTCAGTCGGCCGGATCGCTTCGTGCGCATCCTGGACCTTCGAGCCCCGCCCGCCCTTGTGGACGTTGGGCTCGTCGGGCAGATAGCGCTTGTCGAACTGGGCGTTGATGTACTCGCGGGCCTGTTTGATCGCCGCATCCGACACGCGCACGGAGTCGGTGCGCATGTACGTGATGAGACCGACCGACCCCTGCTCTCCCAGCTCCACGCCCTCGTAGAGCTTCTGGGCGGCCCGCATCGTGCGGCCGGCCGAAAACCCCAGTTGTTTGGCCGCTTCCTGCTGCATCGTGCTCGTCGTGAAGGGCGCCGGAGCTTTGCGGCGGCGCTCGCCCGTCGAGACCGAAGTGACGACGAACGGCAGCTTTTCGACTTCACGGACGATGGCACGCGCGGTGGCTTCGTCTTTGATCTCGGGCTTTTTGCCGTCGAGCTTCTGCAGCCGCGCCTGGAACGCCTGGCCGTCCTTCTCGAGATCGGCCGCCACGGTCCAGTACTCCTGCGGTACGAACTTCCGGATTTCCTCTTCGCGCTCGATGATCAGCCGCAGCGCCACCGTCTGCACGCGTCCTGCCGACAGGCCGGTCTTGATGCTCTTCCACAGCACCGGCGACGCCTTGTAGCCGACCAGACGGTCGAGGACGCGCCGCGCCTGCTGCGCGTCGACTTTGCGCTGATCGATGTCGAGGGGATTGGCCAGGGCTTCGGCGACCGCGTCCTTGGTGATCTCGTGGAACAACACCCGCCGGATATTTCCATTTCCATTTAACTGGGACGCCACATGCCAGGCTATCGCTTCACCTTCTCTATCAGGATCCGTCGCGAGTAGCACGCGATCAGCAGCCTTGGCCGCCTTCTTGATCTCGGCCAGGGTCTTCGCCTTTTCCTTAATAGTCACGTACTTCGGCGCGAAGTTGTTGTCGACGTCCACGCCGAGCTCGCGCTTCGGCAGATCGCGTAAATGGCCGATGGTCGCCTTGACCGTGTAGCCACGGCCGAGGTACTTGCCGATCGTCTTCGCCTTAGTCGGGGACTCCACAATGACGAGTGCGCCGCCCTTTGCAGGAGCGGCGTCGGTGTCTTCAGTATCCACCGTCGGGAGAGTCTCGTCCGCGACTTTTTTCTTTCGCGGCGCTCTCTTCTTTTTAGGTTTCACTTCTTCTTCGTTATCAGGCACCCATCAACCTCAGTTCAACCTGTAGAGGGTTCGCATCTTTACCATCCGGCACCCGTCTGCGCAAGCTTTACGACCTCGGCGGCGACATTTTCGGCACTTTTGGCTTCAGTCAGCACCGTGGCGTCGGCTTTGGCGTAGAACGGATCGCGGGCGGTGTACAGCTCCCGCATGAGGACCACTGGGTCATCACCCATCAAAACGGGCCGGGTTCCCGACGGCTCGGCGCGGCCGGCTGCCACTTCGGCGCGCGACTTCAGATAAACGAGGTATCCGCGCGATCTTGCACCGTCGAGCGCGCCCGGCTGCGCGGCCCAGCCGCCGCCCGGCGCAATCACGGCGGGCTCATTGCCGAGCGCCGCCTCGACTTCCTTGCGTTCCATCTCCCGAAACGCCTGCTCGCCCTTTTCGGCGAAGATCATGGCGATCGGCTTTCCTTCTTTGCGGATCAATAGGTTGTCGATGTCGACGAATCCTGCGTGCAACCGCTCGGCGACCAGCCGGCCGACCGTGCTCTTGCCGGCGCCCGGCAGTCCGATGAGCACGATGTGCCGTTTCATGCCTCACCCCCTGACCCCCTCTCCGCAATGCGGAGAGGGGGAACGGACTGCGTACGCGCGCGCACCTGCGCGAGATAGCCGTCCACGTTCCGCTTGAGCTCGCTCAACGCATCGCCCCCGAATTTCTCGAGCAGCGCCTCTGCCAGCACGATCGCCATCATCGCTTCGGCAATGACCCCCATGGCAGGCACGGCGGTCACATCGGAGCGCTCCGATTGCGCCTGCGCCGGGCTGCCGGTCTTGAGGTCGACCGTTTTGAGCGGCGACATCAGGGTGGAAATCGGCTTCATCGCGACCCGCACGAGGAGCGGCTCACCCGTGCTCATGCCGCCTTCCGTGCCGCCCGCGCGATTCGTGGCCCGCGAGAGACCAGGCATGATCTCGTCATGGACCTCGGAGCCCTTGCGGCGCGCCGCCTCGAACCCGAGCCCCAGCTCGACACCCTTCACGGCCGGAATCGACATCAACGCCTGCGCGAGCCGCCCATCGAGCTTCGTGTCCCATGAGACGTGCGAGCCGAGGCCCACGGGCACGCCGAGCGCGACCACCTCGACGATGCCGCCGAGGGTGTCGCCGGCGGCCTTCGCGGCGTCTATCCGCGCCACGATCTCCCGCTCGGCGTCTGGATCCAGGCAGCGCACCGGGCTTTCCACCACGTGCGATCCGATTTCGATCGCGAATTGCCGCAACAGGGTTTTGCACACCGCGCCGCACGCCACACGCGCCACGGTTTCTCGCGCGCTCGCCCGCTCCAGGATATCCCGCGCATCCGTGCGGTCATACTTGAGGGATCCGGCGAGATCGGCGTGGCCGGGGCGAGGCCTCGTAACCTGGCGGCGCCGGCCCTGCGGATCGGGAGTGGCATCCGCTTCGGGCGCCATGACGTCCTGCCAGTGCTCCCAGTTGGGGGAGCCGAGGGTCTCGCCGGCACGGACGCCGGACAGCCACTCGATGTGGTCGGATTCGATTTTCATGCGGGCGCCACGGCCGTACCCGCCCATGCGGCGCTTCAGCTCTACGTCCACGTCGGCGGCAGAGATGGCAAGGCCCGCCGGAATCCCCTCGAGGATTCCTACCAGGCCTCTGCCATGCGATTCGCCGGCCGTCGTAAACCGAAATGTCATCCGATCTCCATATAACAGCCGAGCCCGACGTGCGTCGGGCTCGTGTGTGTTGCACCCGGGCCCGAAGGCGCCGGCTTACTTGATCGGCAGCGGTGGCCCCCACATCGGGTGCGACGGGTTCGGGTTCGTGACCACCGGCAGCTCGATCATCACGACGCCGACGGGTGTCACGCCGAACAGCCATTGCCGCGTGTTGGCCAGATTGCGCGCGACGCGCAGCGGCCCGATGATCGGATCGCGCACCACGATCGTGCCGATCTGATTAAAGAAGAAGGTATCCCACACGTCAATGTTGCCGTCGGCCCGGGCCGAGAATGCGATGCGGTCATTGGGGTTGCCCGAGCCGCCGAAGGTCGGGGTGCCGGGAGAGCCCGCGAGGAAGGAATGATTGTAGTTCATGTCCATCCCGAACGCGCCGAGCGGCGCGGGAGTGGTCCCCTTGACCTTCATCCCCTCGTCGAGGAAGTAGATCGAGTCGGCGCGGACCATGTTCGTGCCGCCGTTGAAATTCGTGGCGACCGAGTGGATCGAGACGCCGGTGTTGCTGATGAAGTCGCTGACGTCGACTTCCGGCGTCACACCCCTGTCGAGGTGATTCTCACCCGTATCGTCGGTGAAACGGACCGCCGTCGAATCGGACGTAAAACAGTGCCGAGCCGTGCCGGGTCCGTGGGTCAACGGCGCTTTGGTCGTATACCCCATCACGCGGGCGAAGTCGGTCTTGATGTTGCCGCCCTCGCCGATGATGGCGTGGGTGAAGTTCCCGGAGTTGCGCACGTAGGTCGAATCGCCCAGGCCGAAATGCGCGAGATCGACGGTCACGCCGGCGCAGGCGGAGAGAATGACCTTCTGCTGGTTGTAGGGGCGGCCGCGCCGGATCTCGATCCGGAGTGTGTCGCGGCCGACGCTCGTGAGCGTGCTGTCACCGGCCAGCTCCCAGAAGAGGTGGCCGAACAGCTGGGTGGTGTCGCTCGTGTTGATCAACTTCTCCATCCGCAGCGTCGCCTTGCCGGCGAACGGCGACGTGCTGCTCAGCGTCGGCGTCGTCGAGTAGATCGCGAAGATGGAGTCGGCGAAACAGTTGGGGGTCCCGCTCGCCACCCGGCACACGGTACCCACGTACTGCGGCCGGTCGGAGACGTCGAACAGGTTGATCTCCTCGCGCAGCGGCGCGACGAGCACCTTATACGTCTCGATCAGGTAGTCGGGCAGATCCTGGCGCCAGGCGAGGCGGCGCACGCCGGCCCGGACGTCGATGACCGACAGCTCGAGGCCGCCCGCGTTCGCCACGACGATCGTGTCGCCGTAATGGCCGAGCGTGTCGCGCGGCCACAAGGCGATGCCCCACGGCACGGGTCCGGCGGTCGGAATGCCGGCCGCGACGAACGCCGTGTTGGCGACCTGGAAGATCTCGACGCGCCCGAGTGTCGGGTTCGTGAGATAGAGGCTCGAGTCGTTGCCGTTGAAGATGGCGTCGGCGATGCGGCCGCCGAACGGCAGCGGGCGCGTGATGCCGGCCACGACGACGATCGTGTCGATCAGTCCCTGCGGCGCCATGGGCGCCTGATACGACGGCGCGATCCCCTTGCTCATCCGGATCGGCGCGCTCGGAATCAGCGTCGTGCTGTTGGTGAACGAGCAGTTCCGCGCCACGGCGGCGTCGCACGCATACCCCTTCACCACGATGGTGTGGGGCAGCGGCTGCAGGCCCTGTAATCCCAGCGAGAAGTTGCGCGTGATGTCGCTGAGGTTGCCCGCGGCGACGTTCACGGTGTCGAACTTCATCCGCACACCGTTGCCCGTATCCACCTCGAACCCGATCCAAGAGATGGCGCTCGGATCCTGCGCGCGGACGTGGATGGTGTCGTCCACTTCGACGCGATCCGCGACGCGGTGCGCCACCACCGGCGGGGCATTGTCGGTCGCGACCGACTGAATCGTCACGGTGACGACGCCGCTAAAGCCGCGCCGGCCCGCCGAGTCCTCCGCGAATCCGACGATGTTGAACGTCCCGCTCGCCGGCACGACGACCAGTGTGTCCACGTACTCGACCGAGTCTGCAAACGGCGGGCTGAACACGATCGAATCCTTGGGCGGTGAGGTCGGGTTGGTCACGCTCCCCGCCGGCGCAACGAGATAACCGATCTTCGTGATACCACCGTTCTGCACGGCGATGACGTCGACCGGAATGCCCTTGCCCGTCGACGCCAGCGCGCCCACGGACGGCAGCACCAGCCGCACCCGCAGCGCCTGCACGTTCGACAGGAAGATCGTGAGCGTGTCTTCGGCGAAGTTGCCGGCCCCATCGGTCGCGCGTCCGATGATCTGAATGCTGCCGCCGGCGCCGGAGCCGGAGGGAAACGTGAGCGTGTGAGCGACGGCGTAGGTCTTGACCTGACTGCGGAATGTCGTATCGAGCACCGCGATGAGACCGCCGCTGAACGAGAGGTCGACGCTCTTCAGCCCCAGGTTGTCGACGGCCTGCACGGTGAAGCGCAGCCCGCCGGCGATATCCTGCGTATCGCCCGCGGCGTTCGTGAGCGCGATGACCGGTGAAACGACGTCAGGTTGGATGCCGCCAATTCGCCGCGACGTCTCGCACGCGTAGATGGCGAGCGCGAGCGCGCTGATGCTCAAGAGTGCGGTACCGCGACTGACGTGCATATCTATCCTCTCCGCTCCGCTCCGCCCCGGCGCTACTGTCCGCTGGGTGCGACGAGATCGTCGATGATGTGGGGCGTGATCAGAATCAGCAGATCACGCCGATTCTCCGTTTGCGACGTAAATCCGAACAGCTTGCCCAAAATCGGCAGATCTACAAGGAACGGAATTCCGGACTTTGTCACCGTGACCTCAGTCACCGTAAGTCCGCCAATTACGGCCGTTTCCCCATCGCTGACCAGGATCTGGTTATCGGCCTGCTGGGTCTGGAAAGTGAATCCAATGTCCACCGACGCCGGACGCACGCTCGAGCGCTCGGCATGCACCTCCATCAGGATCTGCCGGGTGCCCGTGACGTGCGGCGTGACGCGCAGGTTGATACCGGTCTGCTGGAACTGCACCGTCGCGCGCGGCACGTTGGTACCGGTGCCCCCCGCGGCGCCCACGGCGCTCACGTCGATGACGCGGATTGGCACGCGGTCGCCGACGAGGATCTCGGCCTGGCGGTTGTCGAGCGTCGTGATCGTCGGCTCAGCCTGGATGTCGGCGAGCTCGACGTTGCTCAACGCCTGCACGAATGCCGTCAGATCGAAGTTGCCGATCGCGGTCGAGAAGATCAGGTCGAGCGCCGGGTCGATGACTTCCTGGCTGGCGTTGCCGAGCGCGGAGAGCGAGTTCCCGCCGAGCGAGATGATGTTCTCGTTCGAGGCGAAGTTTTTCGTCGGCACGAGCGCGTCGGGTACGCCGTCGAGATCGGTGTCCACCGGCTGAGCCGAGCGCGGATCGGGACGCTGGATCAGCCTGTTGAAGAACTGCGTCTGCGAGCCGAGGTCGTATTTGACGCCGAGATTCTCGATGTCGGTCCGGTCGACGAAGATGATCTTCGCCTGGATCGAGACCTGCGGCGTACGCTGATCGAGCCCTTTCACGAACTCCACGACTTCGTCGATGCGCGAGCTGACTTCGGTGATCACGAGGGAGTTGCTCGTCGAGTCGGCAACGGCCTGGCCGCGCTTCGTCAGAATCGACGCGACGGACGGGACGAGCGAGGTCGCCTTCGCGTAGTTGATGCGCACGAGCCGGGTCGTGATCGGCACCGTCGAGTCGGCACGCGCGAGCTCGACCTGGCTGACGACGTTGAGAATCGCGCCCGGCAACGTCCGGACCGCGAGCCCCTGCGACGCGAGCACGGCGTTCATCGCGAGGTCCCACGGCTGGTTCTTGATCTCCGCCGTGACGTTGCCTTTGATATCTTTTCCGAGGATGATCGTGCGGCCGCTGAAGGCGGCGAAGCCCGCGACCACGTCTTCGATGCTGGCGTTGTCCCACTGCACGGTGATGCGGGCCGCCTGCGACTGCTGGACTTCGGCGCTGTGCATCGCGAGGTATTCGTCGATCGACATCGGCCGGCTGGGCATCGGGGTCGTCACCCGGGCGGCTGCTTCGCGGCGAGGAGCGGCGGGAGCAGGGGCTGGCGCCATCGCGACCGTACTGCTCGACCACGCCGCGAACGCGGTGCGTTCGCTGCCGATGCGGACGCGGACCTGGCCGGCCGCGCGCTCGATCTGGTAATCCTTGAGCGCATCGAGATCGATGACGACGCGGACGACGTCGGGCTTGAACTGCCCGTAGCGCACGTTCCGCACGCCGCCGCGGTTCTGGCCGTCGTACAGCGCGACGGGCGCCGTGAGGCGCGTGCCCTGCAGATCGATGACGAGCCGCGCGGGATTCGAGAGGGTGAAGTCCTGCACCAGCGCGGCACCCTGCAAATCGATCACGATCTCGACCTTGCCGCTGGACGGCAGGACACTCACCCCACGCACTTCGCCGTCCCGCCCGCCCGTCGTTGTCCCCGCAAGGGCCCGGGGAGCAACGACGGCGAGCAGGAGGGCGACGCGAGCTAGAGCCTTCATGGTGTTTCCTCCTGCTTGGCGAGCGACAGCGTCTCCTGCCGCTCGAACCCGAATTCCTGCACGGTAAATACGACCTCGCGGGGCCGGATCTGTGTGACCTTCAAGCGCCCGATGATGTCGCCCGCTTTCACCCGGTAGATGCGGCGATTCGTGATGTCGCGCAGCACGGCGACGCTGCGCGAGGCGAAGCGGCCGTCGTACACGACCGTCGTCAGCTTTAGATCGGAAATCAGCGGCCGCACGTCGCCGGACTTGAGCAGCGACATGAACGGATCGCGGCCGCCGCCTTCGTACGCGAACACTTCGCGAATCAGGGACTGGGGCTGCACGGCCGTCGTGTCCCGCTCCGGCCGCTGCGCAGCGACCGGGGCCGACACCAGGGCGACTGCGAGCGCGATCGCTGCCGGCGCGGAGTTAGCTGCGCGCACGAGGCGCTCCGGCGGCAGGCTTCGGAGGCGGCGGCGGCCCGGCCGATTTCACGAAGGTGCGAATCGAGAACTCGGCCAGGAGCAGCGCGCCCGCCGTGTCGCCGAGCAGTTTCTGCACCGCCGGCGTGGCGGACGACAGAATGACGTCCTGCGGCACGACGATGCGCGGCAATGACGCGACGTCGGCGAGATACTCGCCGATCTGATCGTAGTGGCCGTACACCTCGAGCCGGTAGCGATAGGTATCGAACGGCGAGCCGGGCTCGGGGTTGAGCGGCTGAATCTTGCCGAGCGTGATGCCGCGGACTTTGGCTTTGGTCGAGACATCGTCGATCAGCGTCGGGACTTCGTTGCGCTCGGGCACCAGGCGCCGCATCAGCTCCAGCGAGCCCTGGTACTCTTCCACGCGCCGGCGCAGATCCTCGATGCTGCCGCTCGCGAGGTCGGCCTTGGCGGCTGCGACGATCTTTTCGAGGCTGTCCGACTCCTGGTTCGCCGCCGTCAGCTGCACGATGTCGGGGCTGTGCTTTTTCGTCCAGAAGAAGTAGCCGCCCGCCCCCGCCACGAGGACGAGCAGCGCCATGATCTGGCTGCGTTGGTCGGTCGGTAACATGGCCATAGGGCTTACCTCACCGATTGCACGAGCGGGATCGTGCGGATGTACACCGAATCCGCCACGCGATACTTCACCGTCACGTTGAACTCCGTGACGGGACGGTCCGCTTCGATCACCGTCTGCGAGCTGGCCGGCGTCACGTCCGTGAACCACGGCGACGCGGCGAGTTGGCGCAGGAACGTCGTATAGGCCTGGATATCCACCGTGCGCCCTCGGATGGCGATGCGGACCGCCGGAGCGCCGCTAGAATCCCGCTCGACGGTGACGGGACCGTTCGCGGGCGGCGCCGCCTGTCCCGGTGCGACGATCGACGAGACCGACATGATGCTGGTGATCCAGGTGTAGGGCGGCAGCGCCTTCGTCGTCTGATCCAGGACGTGCGGCCAGATGTAGCGGTCGGCGTCGATGCCTTTGATCACATTGATCTCGAAGAGCAGCGAATCGCGAACCTTCTCGGCCTGACGTTTCTGTGCAATCACGATGTCGTAGCGGCGCTTCTCGGTGCGCACGTTCTCGAGCCGCGACTCGGCGGCCGCGAGGCGGGCGCGGTCGGTGATGAAGAGCAACGCCCCGCCGCCTCCCACGACCACCCAGGCCGCAATCGCGCCGAGCAGCCAGGGATCTTTGACCTGCGCGATGAGGCCTTTGAAGTCCGGCATGGACAACTTCATGCCGGCGCCCTTGGAGACCTTCTTCTTTCCTGGGAGTAGGTTTATCTCAATCATGCGGCGCGCCTCAGCGCCAAGCCGACCGCCAGCATCAGCAGCGGTGCGACTTCGTCCACCGGCACGGTCTCGAACACGTCATCCTTCACGCGCAGCCGTTGGACCGGATTGGCCAGCTCGATCGGCACCTTGAGCCGCGCGCCGAGCACTTCATTCAGGCCCGGGATGCGCGCGCCACCGCCCGTCGTGTAGACGCGGGACAGGCCACCGGCCGAGCGCGACGCCGTCGCGAGGAACGCCGCGGCGCGCTCGACGCCTACCGAGATTTCCTCGCCGCGCGCGCTCACGTAGCCGGCCAGGTCGGCGTGTTGCGACTGGCCTTGAATCACGCGTTCCGCTTCCTCGCTCGCGAGACCCTTTTCGCGCTGCAGGTCCTCGCGGAATCGCCGCGTGCCCACGGAGAGATCGCGGGTCAGCACGGGGATGCCGTCCTCGAGGATATTCACGTTGGTCACTTCGTGACCGATGTTGACGAGCCCCACGACGCCTTGCATCGCGTCGGGGTGGTTCAGCTCGAAGGCGTTGTGAATGGCGAAGGCATCGACGTCAATGACGGAGGGATCGAGTCCCGCCTCGCTCAGCAATCCAACCCTGCTCTCCACCAATTCCCGTTTGGCGGCGACGAGCAGCACATTCATCTGCAAGCCTTCGGCGTCCGGATCGAGGATCTGGAAATCGAGCTCCACGTTGGCCATATCGAACGGCACGTGCTGCTCGGCTTCCCAGCGGATGACCTCGCGGGCGTCCCCCTCTTTCATCCGGTCCATTTGGATCTTCTTGACGATCACGTCGCGGCCGCCGACGGCGGTCACGACCGATTTGCGCTTGACGCCGGCGGCCTCGAACAAACCCCGAATAGCCTCCGAAACAAGACCGGGGTCCATGACTTCACCCTCGACGATGGCGTCGGCCGCGACTTCGGTTGTCGCAACTTTGGTCAGTTCGGGCTCGCTGCCGCCGTGGTCGATGACCACGAGCTTGATGATGCCGGACCCGATATCCAGACCGACTGAGGTTTTTTTGCCACCAAATAACCCAAAAAGGGCCATTTGCACCTTTGGTCTAGAGACAAGAAGGGGCGAGGGCAAACTACAATAGGCCCCGCCCCTTATCCTGTCAAGCCTCGAATCGACTTGAAGCCGAAGCAACAACTGTTGCGCCTACAGCTACTTAGGCCACTTTTAGTAGAGCTGGACCCAACCTCGGGACCGCATCATCGAGATCGGACTCGTGCCCTGTAAAGCCGATAAGATGCTGCAGCTAGAGTAGTTCAGCGTCGCCTTACCACTCAGGCTCTGGATTGATAAGTCAGCGTTCTTTGCCAGGACACCACCCCAGAAATGGGCGTCCGTGCTACCACCACCGGCGGTTTTCAGATCGCCCTGGACGATGACGATGCCGAAGAACTGGTACGACCCCTGGACCTCCAAGTCGCCGTCCACCAACAGGATACCCTGCCCCTGGTCACCGTTCAGGGTTGCGGAGCCCGCGATGTGAATAATCGGAAAATAGGATCCGCACGCGGTGGCCGGGTTCATCCCGTCGCCCCAGTTCAACAGGTCGGTCTTGTCGCATCCGGTGGGGCCACCAAAATGCGGGTTGGTCTTATACGTGCCCCCGGACAGCACCACGTTGGCGCGCGCCGCCAGCTGGGCGTACGTCGCGCCGCCGAACGTCGTGAACGTGTTGTTGTTGATGGTCGGGTCGTTGACCACCGGCGGATTCCCCGTCACCGAGCCGTTACCGTTTTCGGTGACGTTGCCGCCCTGATCGCGGATCCCGGGTTGCGACACACCCGGAGGATCGCAGCTGACCCAGCCCGTCGGGATCGAATCGGCGCCATTGACCGCGGCGTTACCCGACAAGTTCGTCGAGCCCTGCGTGGTCAGCGACGCATGGATGCCGAAGTCGATCGGCGCGATGCGCGTGATCAACCCAAGACGCTGGCGCGCACCACCACCGCCGGCGATCACGCCGGCGGCGCTGGCCCGGTCGCGGCCGGTCACGTCGATCAGAAACAGGTTGGGCCCGAGCTTGTAGCTGTAGCCGCCATACGACCCCGTGCCGTTAGGCGCGGGCTGGTTCCCAATCACGACTGAGTCTTGCGGATAGTTGTTCCGCTTGTTCATCGAGTCGGGTATCCAGGTCATGACGCGCTCCTGCGCTCCGGCCTCGGCGACGCCAAACGAGGTGAACACCCGGCGCTGGTTCTCGCCGACCCGCTGCTCCTGGGTGCCGGCGAAGAACGCTCCGGCGACCAGCGCCCCAACGACCACCAGGGCGAAGATCGCGACTGCGAGCGCCATGCCGCGCTCATCACGCAGAATCCGTTTCATGCCTTGCTCCTTCATAGGTTACCGTCGGCCCTAGAACCGGCGGTTATTGCGCAGAGCCACACTAGTCGTGATGCTGTCGACGATCGTCGCCGCGGCCGCCATGCCGCCGCGCCGCACTGCTGAAACCGTTCGCGCACGCACCGTGATATCCACGCGTGCGACCTGACTTGCCACCGCGGTCACCACGCCATTCGCGTTGAAGTACTGAAACGTCAAACCGTTCGTGAGCACGGGTCCAATGAGCGGCTGCATCGTCCCGCCGGCGGGCTGAAAGCCCACGTAAAAGGACGTGTCGCCAGCCGGTTGGTAGAGCTGGTAAATCACGTGCTCGTAGCCGCGGACTGGCGCACCTAGCGGAATCGCCCCGGCCGCGTTCACGCCCAGTCCCAGCAGTTTCAGGTTGAACGTCACGAGACGCCCCGGCTGCGGCGGCACGATCGGATCAGGACAGTTCACCGCCACCGGCGCGACGCCGGTAAACTCCCCGCGCGCCCAGTAGTCGTCGTTCCGCGACGTCGGATCGCCGTCGTAGTAGATGAGCATCGTATCGGTTGCGATGTTGATCCCGCGCGCGCCGTAGAACATCGGCTGCCCTGGCGCCCCACCGCGGATGACCATCGTGATGGGGGTCAGTACACCACCCATCGCCGGCTGGACGCACGCAAACCCGAGCCACCGCATCGCCCGGATCTCGAGCCGGGTGGGCGTCATCGAAACGATGTCGCCCTCGGACGCGTCGATCTCGCGCAGCTCGGCCGGCAGGATGTTGGCCGCCGCCCGAATGTTCTGCGACAGATCGATGCGCTGCGTCTGGGCCATGTACAGCCGCTGGTTGTTCACCAGCACGCGGTACAGGGCCGCGCTCACGAGCCCCAGCAACACCAGGGCGACGAGCAGCTCGACCATCGTGAAACCGCGGCGCGCGGCGCGCCCCTGCCCAACGCCTATAAGAATGGGTTGCATGGGATCGTAGTCTCCGTTGAGTCGCGGCGGACCCGGTTTTTGACGGTCTTGTAGAGCGAGACGACTTTCAACCGGTAGTTCTGGTTGCCGACATCGGCAAACGTCCACGTGTTGATCGCGACCCAGGTGGATCCGCGATACAGCGTGTCCTGCCCGTTCACGCGATTGGCGAGCACACACGCGCCGGCGCGCAGCCGCTCCAGCCGGCGCGACGCAAACGACGCCGCGGTGGCGGAGCGCTGTCCCCGCGCGATCATGCGAGTCACCAATGCCGCCGTGGTCACGAGGCCCAGCACACCGACGGTGAGCACGATGATCGCGATGATGATTTCGATGATCGTGAAACCACGCTGGTTCTTTGGGATGTTCATTGGCGGACCACTTTCCCGACAGAGTTGATCATGACCGAATCGGTGTAATGCGCCCCGACGATCCGAATCGAAGTGTTTTGAAACGCTGTCGCGATCCCGCGCGGGTCGTACACGACCGACGCGGCACTCGGCACCAGCGTGACACCGAACTCTTCGCCAACCAGCTTCTTGGTGCCGATCTGGACTGAGGCGGCCGGCGGGTTCACGCCGCACGCGGTCACCCACACGCTGTCGACCGTCATGTTGAGCGTCGCTGCACAACCGCGCTGGACGGCCGTGCTGCGCGCCGTTGCCACCAGCGTCGCGAGCAACGCCTTCGAGCTGCGGACGTTTTGCTTCTCGAGACTGTTCCGAAGCCGCGGGAAGCCGATCGCCATGATCACCCCCGCCAGCACGAACACGAACATCATCTCGATGAGACTGAAGCCCTTGCGACCCATGTGACCTCCGTTCGCCGAGTCCTATTACACGATCTGTGCCGAGGCGTAACTACAACTGCGTCAAGCAGATACGTCGAGCAAGGACGTCGAGAAACACCGCAAAACACTGCAGTAGTGCAGATTCTTGCATTAGCTGATGCCGTAGCGGTCAATCTTGTAAAACAACGTCCGCAGGCTGACGCCGAGCCGTTTGGCTGCCTCGCGCCGGTTGCCGCCGCTCTCTTCCAACGCTGCGGTAATCGCCTGCCGCTCGGCCACCTCCACAAGATCCTTGAGGGTCCCTGCAGGGGCGTCGTGCGTCGTGCGTGGTGCGTGGGCGAAATCGCCGGGCGCCAGCGTCTCCTTGTTCGACAGCACCGCCGCGCGTTCGATGGCGTTCTCCAGCTCGCGCACATTGCCGGGCCACTCCTGCTGCTCGAGCCAGGCGATCGCGTCGTCGCTCAGGGACAGCGGCCGCCCGAACCGCTGCGCCAGGCGCGCGGTGAAATGGCGCGCGAGGGGTGCGATGTCGTCCTCCCGCTCGCGCAGGGGCGGGAGCTCGATGACGACGACATTAACGCGATAGAACAGATCTTCCCGAAATCGGCCGGCGCGGACTTCCGCCTCGAGGTCACGCGCGGTCGCCACGAGAACGCGCGCATCGACGCGGCGCGTCTTCTGATCTCCGACCCGGCGGATTTCGCTCTCCTGCAGCACGCGGAGCAGCTTCGCTTGCAGACCAAGCGGCAGCTCGCCGATCTCGTCGAGCAGGATCGTGCCGCCACTCGCGGCCTCGAACAGCCCTGTCTTGTCGACACTCGCGCCGGTGAACGCGCCGCGCACATGGCCAAACAGCTCCGACTCGAGCAACGATTCCGGAATCGCCGCGCAGTTGATCCCGACGAACGCCTTGCTCCCGCGCGGGCTGGCACGGTGAATGGCGCGAGCGATCACTTCCTTCCCGGTCCCGCTTTCGCCGGTGATCAGCACGGTCGTGTTGTGCTCGGCGACGCGGGCGACGAGTTCGAGCGCGTGGCGCATGGCGGGGCTTGCTACGATCAGGCCTCGCTCGGCCGGCCCGGCGGCGAGTTGTGCCCTGAGCCCGGCGACTTCCTCCCGCAACCCCTCGCGCTCCGCGGCCTTGCGGAGCGTGAGCACGACTTCGTCGGGCCGGAACGGCTTGGGGAGATAGTCGTAGGCGCCCTCTTTCATCGCGGCGATGGCAGCGTCCTCACCGCCGTACGCGCTCATGACGATGACGAGCGCACCGCCACCGCGCTGGCGGTAGTTGCGCAGGAAGGTGAGACCATCCATCTCCGGCATCCGCACATCGCAGAGAATCAGATCGAAGGACTCGGATGTGGCCCGATCGAGGGCACGCCTGCCGTCCTGTTCGGCTGTCACCGTGTAGCCCGCGTCCGTCAACAGCAGGCCGAGCGACTGGCGCAGGCCCGGTTCGTCGTCGACAACCAGGACTTTCTTCATCGCGGCAGGGCGATCGGGAAGAAGAGCTTGAAGGCCGCCCCGCCTTCCCGCGCCGCGTCCACCCACACGACGCCGCCCATCTCATGGACCGATCGTGCCACAATCGCGAGTCCGAGACCGGTACCGCGGCCCGGTTCTTTAGTCGTGAAGAACGGCTCGAAGACTTTTTCCCGGTCCGTGGGTGGGACGCCGGGACCAGAGTCGGCAACGAAAATCAGCGTGCCCGGTTGCCCGTCGGCGAACTCGACCCGTGCGGGGCGCCGCTCGGAGACGCGGGGGAAGCGCGCGGTACCAGGATCGCTTTCGCGTTTCGGAAGCGATTGCCCCGGCTCGTAGGCCCAGCGCCTCGCGCCGATGATGATGGAGCCGCCGGGGGGGGTGGCGTCGATCGCATTGAGCAAAAGGTTCACGAGCGTCTGCTCGAGCACGTGGGCTCGACCCATGATCTCGGGGACGTGCAGGCCGAGATCGGTCGAGGCCTGCACGGCGCGGAAGGCTCCCTGCCCCCGCAGCAGCTCGAACGCGCCGCGGACGATGCGGTCTGGATCCACCGGCA
>WNFY01002637.1_pt1 | contig 16964 bp, 18 predicted proteins | sample 5400091 | NCBI WGS metagenome assembly WNFY01 (sample SAMN13153364, study PRJNA577476) | soil metagenome | isolation source: 60 cm soil or saprolite under grassland replicate 1 | place: USA:California | collected 2016-06-15
AGGGAAAGCGGAGGGCCACTCCAACCGTAGCATTGTTGCGCTCGAACTTTCTGTAAAACTCATCGTAATTGTTATAGCGGGCCAGCACTGCATACTGCGCCGCGAAGTCAACCGAGGGCCAAAGGGAGCGGTGCTCACCTTTGGCTCGGAAAGCTTGTGCCCTGGCCCTGAGCTCTGCGACCTGCAAGGCGAGACTGGAGTCCGCGGCTTTGGAACGCAGATCCTCATCCTGTTTGACCTCGGGAAGCGCTGGAACAGACTCCGGCACCGTCTCGAATGAACTGCCGGTCACTCCAGTCAACTTACCAAGTTGCTCGCGCAAAACATCGATTGCACCTCGTGCTTGTAGAGTCCGTAGCCGGTCACGGGCGGCAGTCAACTGCGCCTTTTGGTCCTCCGTCTGGCTATCCACACCGGCTTCTACTCGCTGTTTGATCAAGGCGTGAGTTTTTTGGGCATCAGCATAAGTTTGTGTCAGTTTCGGCAGCATTTCCTCCCACTTCACTAACTCAACGTATGTAATGACAACTTCTTGCGTTACTTGCTGCCTTTGATCCTTGGTCTGGAGCCTACCAGCTCCTATTTCTTCACGGGCTGCATGAACGAATTCGCGGAGAGCGGGATTGATAAGGGCGGATTGCGCATTGACATTGAAGATGGAAGGAGCGGCTCCCTCAAGGCTCAACGGGAAACCCCAGGATGCGCCCAGTCCAGCGCCCATAACTACCTGCGGCACATACTGGTTGCGCGCCTCTGAGTAGGATGCAAATATGCGCTGCTCATCCGCCGAAGCTTGCGCCATGGCTGTGCTGTGCGTCAACGCGAGTTGGACGGCACGCTTGAGGGTTAATGGTTCGGCCGCTGCAATGCCGCTCGCTGAGAATAGGAAGCCTACAAATAAAAGATGTAAAGGCCGCCGGGAGATATACCGGGCAGATTTCATAGTTCCACCTTCCAGTCAGCAAATGATGTGATTCTATTGGAACGGAGTTCTGAAATGACGGACCTAGCGGTTCATCCGCTGCAGCGCCTGCTGCGCCGGCTGGAACTCTTTTGCCAGCGCGAGAGCTGACTTGTATTCGGTCGAGGCCGCCTGTTTGTCACCCAACTTCTCGGCTACGTCGCCTAGAAGATAGTGCACCTTGAATGCCGGAGCCTGTTCCACTTTTTTTTCGGATTTCAAATAGGCACGAAGCAATTCGACCGCTTCCGGCAGATTGCGCTGTGAATGAATCAAGATTTCAGCGGCATCTACCAGGGCATCAGGACGATCCAGCGGCGCTGAACGCACATGCGTCAATGCCTGTTCCATATCGTTGTAGCGCTCGCGATGGCGATAGAAGAGCCCCAGATTCAACCATGCACTGGCGCTCCCGTGACTGGCTTCAATGGCGGCCCGGTATTCAGCTTCCGCGGCAGCAAGGTCTTTCTTTTTTTCCGCGATGCGAGCACTTACCCAGTGCGCACGTCCGGGATCGAGCTGGGCCAGTGGGGTGATTTGCTGCACGGCCTTATCGCGCCCGCCGCCGACAATCCCGGGCGCTTCCAGGTAGAACTCGGCAAGATCGCTGCGGGCGTCTGCGCTGTTGGGGAGTAGCTTGACAGCAGTTTCGAACTCGGTGCGGACCCGCCCTGCCAGGCCAGCCGCAGTTATGAAACTCACGCGATCAGCCTTTTCGCCGTAAATCCTTCCCAGCCACAGATGGTATTGACCGTTTTCGGGAGCGAGTGCGACCGCCTTTTCGCAAGCGGAAATTCCCCGGTCCCATTGCCCGAGCGTGAAGTAAGCACGGCAAAGCAGGTTATGAGCGACAGCATCGTTGGGCGACGAACTGATCTGCCCATGGAGCGTGACAATGGCTTCGTCAACATGACCAGATGCCAACAGCGCGGGCGCGGTCTCGTCGGCACCGGCGATCGCAGCCGAAGCAGCAAATATCGCGAAGAGAAGAAATGAGAAGCGGCAGCGCATTGTCATTTCAATGCACCACCTTGACCGCCAGTTTGTCATGCAGCGGCTTGGAATTGGCAGAACCGCGTGCCACCTGGGCCCCTTCGGGCACGCCGCTGGTGATCTCAGCCTGAGTCAGATTTGAGATGGAAGTCTGCACACTGCGCCGGACTAGCTCATTATTTATGATCTGGAAAACGTAAGGAATGTCATCGTCTTGACGCAACGCTTCACGCGGAACAGTCAGAACATTCTGGTGCTCGGCGGTCACAATGGTTACGCCCACATTGATATTGGGCAGCAGCTTGAAATCCGGATTGGGAACGATGCAGGTCGTCTCACCGACATTGCGGCTGCCGTGGAGTTTCACGGCTGCCGGTATTGTGCTGACCGAACCCTTCCACTCACGGCTGGGCATTGCATCCCACGTAAGCTCAATTTTTTCACCCGGAGCCAGCCGAGCGATGTCGGGCTCGTCCACAAAGGAACGAACCAGCACCTGCGACAGGTCCGCTTCCTGGAGCACGAGGTCACCCGGATTCACATATGCCCCTTGTCGCACGGGCACGGAATAAACCACACCGTCGAATGGCGCGCGTATTACCAGTTGACTGAGAACGTCCTGTGCAGCGGCGTATGCGCTTTCCGCCTGCGAACGCTGCGCCTGAACCCGGGCAACTTCCGGAGATGAATAGCGCTTGGTTTGCTTGGACTCAAGGAACTTTACTTGAGCATCGTCAGCAGTGAGCTGCGCCTGTGCTGTGCGGACTTCACCGGGAGATGCGGCGCCGGTTTGCTGCAGATGGCTCAAGGCATCGAGATTGCGCTGTGCAGCATCGCGGTCTGCGTGTGCTTTGATTAGCTGCGCATCGAGTGTAAGCACTTCCTCTTGCGTGCCGCCATGTTCGAGGGCGCTGACGTCGGCTTCAGCCGCACGTACCTGAGCTTGTGCCTGCGCTGCCTGACTCCGCGCGCTCGCAGCATCCAACTCCGCCAACAGCTGGCCCTTCTTGACGTGAGCTCCTTCCTTCACAAGAAGTCGCTTAACCGTGATGCCGATTGGCGCATGGGCCTCGAAGTTCTGCAACGGCTCAACTTTGCCGTTGGTGGAAATCACGCTGCGAATTGTGCCGCGAGAGACGGTTGCGGCCAAAACTGGAACGGAATCATCGCGCGAGGCAAATGAGGCCAAGAGGACAACGGCAACAATCAAGCCGCCGGCCCATACGATCCAAGGGCGGCGCGCAAAGAAGCTCCGGTCTTTATTGTTTTGAGCCATTCAGGTTTTGCTGACGATAAATGTACCACCCGTACCATGGGCGCGAGCGAGTCACATTAATCCTTTTGATGCAGCGACTTTCGCGAAAGAACGAAAGAAATTCTCCGACGGTATTGGGTGTAACCTTTCTGCGGCTGGCGAATCCCTTAGTCCGATTAACTTGATACCGGAGCAGCCTTATGAACTCTCGTCTCGACAGCCGAAGATTCAAGAGCGTGAATCGGCGCGAGCTTCTCAAGCTCACGCCAGTACTGGCTCTGGGTGCATTCGCCATTCCTAAAATACAGAGTCGGCTGCTCCAGGCTGGTCTTGGCTTCAGCGACTGGGCGTCCGCAAAGCTGTTCCGCTCGGGACACCTTGCGCCTACGTTTGCCGATTCAGAGCTTACGCCGTTCAATCGGTTTCCGATCAACGACTACGATGTTGACGATCCGGGAGTTGATTTGGATAGATGGAACCTGACAGTCTCTGGCGCAGTACAGAAGCCGGGAGACTACAGGCTGGCCCAGGTTCAGTCCTTACCTAAGATCACGCAAAACACGCGGCATGTTTGTGTGGAGGGCTGGGACGTGATCGGTAACTTCAGCGGGGCTCGGCTTTCGGATTTTCTAAAAATGAGTGGCGCTGATACCGCCGCGCGCTTTGTGGCTGTGCAATGCGCTGACGACTATTACGAATCGCTAGACATGGCGACCGCCCTGCATCCGCAGACCCTGCTGTGCTATGAGATGTACGGTCAACCGCTGACTCGCGAACATGGCGCTCCGCTGCGCCTGACCATTCCCACCAAGGTTGGGTACAAGCAAGCTAAGTATCTAACGGATCTTAAGGTCACTCGCGTGTTGGAGAAGGTTGGGTATTGGGAAGACCAAGGCTATTCGGAATTCTACGGTTTGTAACTGGATTTTATAGCCAAGGACGGAGTTGAACATGGCCACCCGCGCGATCGAAATCGAAGACGCGAAGACAGGCGAAGTCACAGAAGCGGTGTATGAGCACCCGTTCATTGTGAGGCTTTGCCATTGGGTAAACTCGATATCGCTGTTCGTGCTAGTCGGGAGCGGGCTGCAGATTTTCCGCGCGTTTCCCAGCTTCGGTGCAAAAATCCCACAGAAAGACTTGATCCACTGGCCAAAAGCCTTCGCGCTTGGCGGATGGCTGGGCGGTGCACTGCAATGGCACCTCACTTTCATGTGGATTTATATCGGCACCGGGCTTCTGTACATCGGTTACCAAATTTTCAGTGGTAACCACAAGCAAGTCTTGTTCGGGCCACGCGATATTGTCGGAGTCTGGCCGATGGTACGCCACTACTTCTTCTTTGGGCCGAAGCTGCCGGCGAAGGAGGTGTACAACCCGTTGCAGAAGCATGCCTATACTTCCGCGATCGGATTGGGTGTGCTGTCGGTACTGACCGGCCTTGCGATCTGGAAGCCCGTCCAGTTTTCCTGGCTGGCGTGGATGATGGGTGGTTTCCATTACGCGCGGTTATGGCATTTCGTAATTATGTGGGCGATCCTCGGCTTCGTCTTCGGACATCTGGTGATGGTGGTCTTGCACGGTTGGAACAACTTTGTCTCGATGTTGACAGGATGGAAAAAGGACCCGGAGTATCCATCGAAGTAATTGTTGGCGCCGATAGCGGTGCGTTAAGAGTGGCCGTGAGGAGAGATGCCGGAGAAGACGACTTTGGTGGCAAATTCTGTGCGCGACGAAGAAGCCCTGATCCGGCGCATTCGGGACGGCGAACAGGATCTGTTCTATGACTTGATCCAGCCGTATGAGCGGCGGGTGTACTTCGCGGCATTTGCCATTCTTCGCAACCAGGCAGATGCCGAGGATGTAGCACAAGAGGCGGTTCTGAAAGCATTGAAAAACATCCGGCAGTTTCGTGCTGAGTCGCGGTTCAGCACCTGGTTAATTCAGATCACCGTGAACGAGGCTCGTATGTGGAGAAGAAGGCATCACGCCCACATGATGGAACCGATCGCTGGTCGCGCCGACGATGAACAAGGAAACTACACGCCACGTGACTTCGCCGATTGGCGAGAGATTCCGTCCGAGACGCTGGAGCGAAAAGAAATTCGCGAACAGCTGGCAGAAGCCCTTGCGGAGCTCGGCGAAATATATCGCGATGTTTTTGTGCTTCGGGACATGCACCATTTGAGCATCGAGGAAACATCCCAGGCGCTGGGAATCTCCACCGCGTCGGTGAAGACCCGACTGTTAAGGGCGCGGCTGATGTTGCGTGATCTGCTGTCGCCGGGATTAGGTGGCAGTTGGAACACGAGGTTGTCTTTTGAGAAGGGGGTCAAGCCATGGTAGTCCGATGCGAAGAGGTATGGCGCGAGATCTCGAACTATTTGGAAGGCGAAGTCCCCCCGGAGTTGCGCGCCGCAATCGAAGAACACATACACGGGTGCAAACATTGCACAGCGGTTTTAGACGGCACGCGTAATGTAGTTCACTTATATGGAGATGAGCGAATGCTGGAAGTGCCACTGGGCTTTAGTCATCGGCTGCAGCGCCGGCTGGCGGACAATACGCAACCTAACAGAAGAAGTTTCCTGGGGTGGATGGTGGCTGCAGCGGCTGCTGTAATCATGGTCGGCGCTTTCGAAGTTGCCCGCTCCGCCTCGTTCGGTCGTGCCGAGCCGCGATCGGAACATGCTCAAGTAGGCGCGGGAGTTCCGCCTGACATGATGGTTCTTGTTTCTGAGGATGGGAAAACGATGCATGTGGCCGGATGTCCATTCATCCACGATAAAGCGCACGTTCGGACACTGGTGGCGCGTCAGGCGTTGCGCGAGGGATACGTGCCTTGTGCGCGGTGTATGAAGAAATACCTGGAATCGAGCCTGGATAACATGTCGGGCGAACGGGAGCAGGATTCTTTCTCGTAGCCCGAAGTCATGCCCCGCAAGCTGCGATCTGACGAGTCCTGTAACTTTCGTTGTGCTGGAGACTCTACAACTTGCAGAAGCCGCGATTCTAGTAACGCGGCCGGATGGAGGCGGGTGTGTCCAAATTTGTTGTATTTCTGTCCGTTCTTGCAACTGCGTTGGCCCTGGTTCCAGTCAATGCCGCGGGTAGCGGCAACACCGCATTTCCCAGTCCGGCAAATGACGCTGCCCTTGCCACCGCGAGGTCTCAGCAAACTGCTGTCGTTGCCGGCGGCTGCTTCTGGGGAATTCAAGCCGTTTTTCAGCATGTGAAGGGCGTAATCAGCGTAACCTCCGGCTATTCCGGCGGGCCTGCGAAGACCGCCGAGTATGAAGTGGTCAGCACCGGCGAAACAGGGCACGCCGAGTCGGTGAAGATTACCTATGATCCTTCACAGGTCACCTATGGCCAGCTTTTGCGGGTGTTCTTTTCCGTGGCCCACGATCCCACGCAGCTGAACCGTCAAGGGCCCGACGAAGGAAGTCAGTACCGATCTGTCGTTTTTTATAGCAACGCGGAACAAAAGCGCATTACGGAAGCCTACATAGCGCAGCTAGAAAAAGCCCGAGTGTTTCCGAGCCGAATTGTGACGCAAATAGTTCCGCTAAATGCCTTCTATCCTGCTGAGGCTTACCATCAGAACTACGCCGCCAATCATCCCAACAATTTGTACATCGTTTACAACGATGCGCCGAAGGTAGCTCATCTGCAGCAGCAGTTCCCGGAACTCTACGTCGTCAAGTAGCTCACGCACAGGTCGAGGCGGAAGAGAAGCGGCTTTCAAGGATTTGCATTCCTCTTCCATTCCTCTGCCACAGCTTTGAACTCGGGCTGATCGCGATACCGCTGGAATTCATCCAAACCAAGCGCTGAGGCGTCGTGAACACCTGCCGTCAGGCACTTCTTCAATTCCGATAGCATGCTCTTCTTGTCCGATGTAATTGCGTAAATGCGTGCGCTCTGGTAATAAGCAAACGTGGGATTGGCGGAGCCAGCCGCTGCCAGGTCAAAATATTGCAGGGCGACAGAATAATTCTTCTGATCCATGCTGCTCTGCCCGGACTCGTATGCCTGGACAACGAGTCCGCTCAGAGCGCGGCGCGTCACCACGGAGGCGCGGTCACTGCCCGCCGCTTGTCTTTTGAGATCCGCGATACTGTTTCGCAGTTCGCCGAATGCGATTGCGTCCAACTCGCCACTTGGCAATTTCTGCATTTGGGCGGAAGGCGTGGCTTCAAGACGTTCCTGTTGATCGAGTTCCGCTGCCTCCTGCTTCTCTGCCTTCTTGAAGTTTTTGTTCTTCTGCAGTTCTGAGACTTGCGCCTGGGCTGTAGTGACGTCGGTAAGGTCGCCGAAATTGCGAGCTACACCTTCGTACTCGCGAACCGCTGCCAGCAAATCGCCTTTCGCTTCAAACTCTTTGGCTCGAGACATGCCGGCATCGACGGTCGCTTTAATTCGAGCGGGATCGCGCGTTAGAGTTCCAGCTGCCATTGCTTGAAGGTCCATCCAGTTCAGCGCCTCCAACCACCCGTCCGGAGGCGCCCATCCATGCGGACCTTCAAAGCTGCGAATCAGATAACGCGCGCCACTCGAGTCAAGCTTGGGACGTAACTGGGCAAATTCCGCGTAGTTGAAGTCGGCGTCACCCACAGTAGCGAAGTATGCGAATTTCATGTTGCCGGACGGTGTGCTGCTGATGGGAAATCCGGCAGCATTGGCGATGACGCCGGCCGCGCAGCCACCGCATGACAGTGCGAGGCTGGTTCCGACTCGCGCTCCTCCCGACAGGCCGGCGAAATACTGGCGGTTTGGGTCAAGCGGCAAGCGCTGATGCGTATCCTGCCAAACAGCTTCGGCTGCCTCTTTCGAACCACCATTGCGCCGTTCTTCGAGTTGTTCGAGGCAGCCACGATGTAGCCAAATTTCTCTGCCGCCGCACGTACGACTTCGGTTGCGTCTCGCCCTCGGGCGAATGGATCGAAGACATAAACAATTGGCCACTTGTGGGTTGCTGAAAAGCTGGAGGGAAGATACAGCGAATAACTCTGCTTCGGATCACCCAGACAGGTGACGTGAGGGACCACCGTCCCAATAGGAAACTCAACGGCTGGGCTCTCCGCAACCGCACTGTGCTGAGACGCTGTAATCAGCAACAAAATGGCGATGTGTAGTTTCAAGGCACCTGATCCCATTCGCAGGGTAGCCGTATTCACGATGCTCAATCAACCCGTAGCTTTGCGTGCAATATGATCAATGACGTCGAGAAACTTCTTGGCGAGGGAGGCCATGGTAGGAAAGCCGCGCATTGCCGTAATCGGTGCGGGCGCTTTTGGCGGATGGACCGCCTTGTATTTACTGCGTCGCGGCGCTCAGGTTGTCTTGCTTGACTCTTGGGGGCCGGGCAACTCGCGATCTTCTTCAGGCGGGGAGACCCGGGTTCTCCGCTGTACCTACGGGCCGAACCAACCTTATTCGAGAATGGCCGCTCGCGCCACGCAACTGTGGAAGGAGTATGAGCAGCGTTGGGGCCGTCAGTTGGTGCACCGCACCGGCGTGCTCTGGATGGCAAGAGCTGGGAACGATGAGTTCGAGCGTGGGTCACTGCACTGTCTGCGCGAGGCGGGTGTCGCGTACGAGGAGCTGTCGGTTGCCGAAATCACCAAACGTTGGTGCCAAATCAACATGGAAGGTGTGGGTTGGGGCATTTATGAGCCTGACGGCGGTTATGTCTTGGCGCGAGTTGCATGCCATGCAGTGCTCGAGGACTTTCAGACCGAAGGCGGCGAATACAAACAGACTGCGGTTCTGCCATCCGGCCTGGAGCGAGGCGTCAAGGATGGCCTTTCGCTCGCGGATGGGTCGAAGCTGGCTGCCGACCAATACGTATTCGCCTGTGGACCATGGATGGGTAAACTCTTTCCAGACACGATCGGCAACAAAATTCGTCCCACGAAGCAAGATGTGTTTTTCTTCGGGACGCCGGCGGGGGATGCCCGGTTCTCAGAAGAAAACCTCCCCGCGTGGGCAGACCATAGCGATCCGTTTATTTACGGAATTCCGGGAAATCAGGGGAGAGGGTTCAAAGTAGCCGATGATAGTCGCGGCGCTGAATTCGATCCGACGAGTGGCGAACGCGTGGTGAGTATGGAAGGATTGAAAAAAGTACGTGAATATCTTGGCTTTCGTTTTCCTGCGATGAATAATGCACCGCTCCTCGAAACGCGCGTGTGCCAGTATGAGAACACTCCCGACAGCCACTTCATCATTGACCGGCATCCGGAGGCAGCCGATGTCTGGCTGGTCGGCGGCGGCTCAGGACATGGGTTCAAGCACGGTCCGGCGTTGGGCGAGATGGTCGCAGGATTGGTGATGGAAGACAGAGAGGCTGATCCCTTGTTCCGGCTGGCGCGATTCAATCCGTAGTTTATTGTCTGCTGGGTGCCCTACGTCTCGCGGTTTTCGAGAAGCGGGGATTTCCTTTAACTTACAATGCTCCTTTGCCCAAGCGGCCTCGCTATACGCGGAGCATGCCAAGGCCGGACTCGACGCGAAGTCTCCGGAAATCGAAACTTGGCCGAACCAGTTTCCCGGGTACGAGATCGTAATTGATGACCCGGAGTTCACCTCCGTCTGCCCGAAGACCGGCCTACCGGATTTTGGCGTGATCACACTGCGCTACATGCCCGATAAACGCTGCCTGGAGCTGAAGTCGTACAAAGAGTACCTGCAGTCGTATCGCAACTTGGGAATTTTTCAGGCAAACATTGTCAACCAAGTGCTTGAAGATGTGGTGCGTTGGGCAAAGCCAGTGTGGGCTGAAGTGAAAGGCGATTTCCGGCCACGGGGAGGAATTTCCCCCGTTGTAGTCGCAAAATGGCCACGGCCACGGACGTGATGCTCCTACCTAAGGCTTCGGTGCCGCTGGAACAATGAACTCGCTCAGGTACTGCACCAGCTTCGCCCGGTTCTTCTGACGGTAATCATCGTAGTCGTGTGAAATGCCTTCGTCGGCAGCGCTCAGGAGAACGTAAGGTTCCAGCATTTCTGCCGAGGTTAGCTTCAGAAGGAGTACCAGGTCTTGGTCTTTGGGAAGTTCACTCTTTTTCTTCTTCTTGTCCGTAACTTTGTTGAAGACCGATGCCGCGGTGTTCAGCGCCTCGGTCTCTTCGGATAGGCTATGGCGATATGTCTTCTCGTTAGGAAAATGTGTAGCGAATTCCTGCTTGCGCCAGTTAATCCGTGCACCACTGTAAACCAGCCACGCAGCCATACTCTCCGCTGATTTGGTGGGATCGAAGGTAATATTGACCTGCCCGTCTCCGGTCGAAGATGGTGCCGCTGGGACGTTGATGTGCACGCGGACAAGGTCAAGTTTGTTGGCCCTTGCCCATTCGGTAAGTCCGCGCCAGGTAATCGGGTTGTAGGGCTCTGCAACGATAGCCTCGATTGCCATCGTGCGTGCAGTTTCCATCTCGCCGTTCTTGGTGAGCATGTCGGCTTCGTAGCGATAGGCAGTTTCACGGTTCGGATCGATTTTCGCCGCCTTCTCGTACCACTCCTTGGCCAGGTCAAACTTCCTGGCAGAGAAATAGGAGTCAGCTATGAATAAGGCAGCAGAGTAATTTGTAGGCTGCACATCCAGAACTCTTGAATAATTTCTGATTGCCTCATCGAAATCGCGCCGCGCGAATGCTGCTTCGCCTGCGCGCATAGCTTTACCGGCTTCGTCAGTTTGGTACGGTACAACTCCGTTTTCAGGTGTTATTTGCAAAAGGTTCTGGACGAAAGTGCTATTGCTCCCGAGTTGCTGAGCCTTAAGCAGCAGACCGCGCGCCCGAACTCGCTCCTTCGCTGCGGAATCCTGATCTTCCACAGTTGCTGAATGGTCGATAAGGCCGGCCGCGAGGCCAACCAACACATCCGGGTCTTCAGGTTGGCGCTTCGCTAGGTCTTCAAATAATGGTAACGCCTCAAGATACTTGTCGGTGTTAAAAAGCTGCATGGCCTTTGCACGCTCGAGTTTGTACTGATCGTCAATAGAGATCTGAGCACAAAGCGGCACGAAGGCACTCAATGAAAGAGTCAATAGAAGGGCAATGCGAGTCTGCATCAGCAACTCCGTACGTTATGGCCGCGATGATACTACGCTAGCGCTGTTAGTCGAATCAAAACTTTCTTCTTCGTCGAGCCTCGCCGGGTGCCCGGCTTCTCGCGGTTTTCGAGTAGTGGGGCCTTCCTTTCACTTACAATGCCGCTATGCCCAAGCAGCCCCGGTATACACCGGAACACGCTAAAGCTGGACTCGACGCAAAATTTCCGGAGATCGAAACCTGGCCTAATCAGTTTCCGGGTTACGAGATTGTCATTGATGACCCGGAGTTCACGTCCGTCTGCCCGAAGACTGGCCTACCGGATTTTGGCGTGATCACGCTGCGCTACATGCCGGACAAGGGCTGCCTGGAGTTGAAATCGTACAAGGAGTACTTGCAGTCGTATCGCAACTTAGGAATTTTTCAGGAAAATATCGTCAATCAGGTGCTTGAAGATGTGGTGCGTTGGGCGAAACCAGTTTGGGCTGAAGTGAAAGGCGATTTCCGCCCACGGGGTGGGATTTCCACGGTAGTGACTGCAAAGTGGCCGAGGTCGCGCGAATTGAAATAGTTAGATGAGAAAACCGCAAAGCTCGCGAAGGGACGCAAAGGAAGCCTTTGTCGAGCCAGAGGTTCTCTTTGCGATCGGTTGCTCTCAGCAAGCCTTGCGACCCTCATTTTTTCAGCGCACATGCTATATTCGCTCGATCCGTGTCCGAGTCGAACCTCAATCCCAAGACAGCGCTGACAATACTCACCGCGCTGAACTTGCTGAACTATGTTGACCGTAATGTCTTGTACGCCGTGCAACCGCTGGTGCAAGACGAATTCCACATCAACAAAGCACAAGTGGGATATCTGACCAGCGCCTTCCTGCTGTGCTACATGATCGCAGCGCCATTTGTCGGCCCACTAGCGGACCGTTATTCGCGGAAACTCATCATTGTGATCGGGGCCATTTTCTGGAGCGGACTAACCCTGCTCACCGCTGTTACTCATACCTACACGGAATTACTGGTTCGGCACACGCTCGTTGGTGTGGGAGAGGCAACGTTTGTTACCATCGCTCCTACATTCGTCGCCGACCTCTTTGCGGAGAACAAGCGGGGGCGCATTCTCGGCGTTTTTTATTTAGCGATCCCTGTCGGCTCAGCCGCTGGCTATCTATTGGGCGGGCATCTAGCCCCCCAGCATGGATGGCGTTTTCCGTTCTATATTGCGGCGGCTCCGGGATTTGTGCTGGCGCTAATGGTTCTGTTCTTAAAAGAGCCGGAGCGGGGTCAGTTCGATTCGCTGGAAGAGACTCCCGAGCGCGGCACGATTTTGGGACTGGCCCGTAATCCAGCATTCTTGACGGCTGCGCTCGGGATGGCAGCCATGACGTTTTCTCTTGGCGGGATTCAGGTGTGGATGCCGCAATTCCTCTACAGCGAGCGCCACTACTCGCTCCAGAAGGCGAACCTGATCTTTGGAATTATCGTGGTTGTGGATGGAATTCTCGCATCTCTCGCCGGAGGCTGGCTGGGAGATTACCTTTTGCCAAGGATGAAGAGCTCGTACTATTTCGTTTCTGCCGTTGGCATGGCTCTAGGTGTGCCGTTCATGATTGTTGCTCTCTTCGTGCAAGGTCCGCTGATGCTGCCGGCAATCGGTGTTGCGGCTTTCTTTTTGTTGCTCAACACCTCACCCTTGAACGCAGCCATAATGAACTCAGTTGGGGCACACATTCGCGCGACGGCAATTGCGGTTGGCATTTTTATTTACCACCTGCTCGGCGATGTGCCGTCCCCCACAATGATGGGATGGGTTGCGGACCGCCACTCGTTGCAGACGGCGTTCGTGTTGCCCGTAATTGCCATGATCGTCTCCGCGGCGATTCTTTTCTATGGCATGCGTTTTGCTCCAGCGGTAGCAACGGACTCTAAGCCTGCGCAGGCCCACGCGGGATGAATCTCTTCCACTGGATCACAGGCTGCGTTCTTGCGTTGATTTGGCTCTCCCGCGTGATTGATGCAGCCCGCGGACTGCGCACTTTGGCAGATATTTCACAGCCGGAATGGGACCGTGGTTCAACAATTACAAGTCCCAAGATCGCAATCGTCGTTCCGGCGCGCAATGAAGAAGATTCGATAGCACAGGCGCTCCGTCGCTTACTCGCCCTCGACTACAAAAACTATCAAGTGATCGCCGTGAACGATCGTTCCACCGACCGGACCGGCGAAATAATGGATAGTGTCGTGTCTGAAGCTCAAGGGCGGCTGAAGATCGTGCATATTTGCGAGCTTCCGCCAGGTTGGATGGGCAAAGCCCACGCCATGTGGACTGCTGCAAACCAGACCAACGCTGAGTGGCTGCTATTTACCGATGCTGACGTAATGTTTCGGCCTGATTGCCTTCGACGCGCGATCGCATATGCTGAAGCCGAACGTGCCGATCATGTTGTTCTGTTGCCGCGCGTGATCATGAAACGCCCCGGCGAAAAGATGATGGTTGGGTTCTTTCAATTGCTGTTCGTTTTCGGCCATCGCCCTTGGAAATGTGCCGATCCCAAAACGAAAGATCACATGGGCGTAGGCGCGTTCAATCTGGTACGGCGCACCACCTACGAATCCATTGGGACTTACGAGCGACTGCGCTTTGAAGTCGTGGACGACATGAAATTGGGCAAGGTCATCAAGACTGCAGGTTTTCGCCAGCGCGTCGTACTGGGCGACAACCTGATTGAAATTCGATGGGCCCACGGCGCGCGTGGCGTCGTCAACAACCTGACCAAGAATTTTTTCGCGGTAATGTCTTTTCAAGCTTGGCGTGCGATAGGCGGAAGCATCGTGGTGGCGATACTGAACCTCTCGCCCTTTTTTGGCGTGCTCTTCGCACCAGGCTGGACACGCATGGGTTACGGTGTCGCACTCGCTTCGATGTTCGGCTTGTATGCAGGCATCTGGAGGCGCGACGACATCCCACCATGGTATTTCGCTTTGCACCCGATCAGCACGGTGCTCTTCATCTATACGATCTTGCGATCAATGTGCGTGACGCTATGGAACGGCGGCGTGGAATGGCGCGGAACATTTTATCCGCTGAAAGAGTTGCGGAAGGGTTTGGTTTAAGAAAAGCATTTAACCGCAGAGTGTGCAGAGAAACCGCAGAGGACGCAGAGAGGAACCAGCAGGTCGCTCGGCGCTCTCTGCGAATCCTTTGCGCCCTCTGCGGTTAAAAGCTTTTGATTTTCAGTCCGACTCCACATCCTCCGGAATATCTGCGGGCAGAGTCGGGCGACCCTTTTTCTTACGCGTACCGCGGCTATGCGGAGCTCGGAATTGCCCCGCGCTGAAGTGTCCTCGTTGCTCGACGTCGAAATTTGTCGGCAAGGGTGGAAGACGAACAATTTCGCCTCCGAGTTGCTTGCTGTTTTCGAGAATCATCTCCGCCCGGTCGTCGTACTCTTTCACTTTGCCTCGAATTTCAATCATCTTGCCCGCTAGCTGTCGTATGTCACCAACGTTTTTCAGATCGTGCGAAAACACAACGACCGAAAAACTGCACAGCCGGTAGTCATCGCAAAAATCGAGATAGTGCACGCCGCCGGCTCCTGCCTCAACGCGAACAACCTTTCCAGTCACACACCGCATTTCTCCCATGTGTTTTTGGGCCTGATCGAAAGGAATGCAGGTCGCTGCGGCAGCAAAGGTGGAGAAGAGGGGCATGACAAGAATCTGCGCAATGCGCTTCACGCACCAGATTCTAATTTGAAGTTGAAGGTCGCGGCAAACAAAGTCGGAGAAAATGTGAAGCTCTTCCCAAAAGAGGAATGTGACGATGGACGGGCGAGCACGCCCGTCCCCTCATTACGAAACCTGTTTCTACCGGAAAGCCTTCACGGCCGCGGTCTCGTCGTCCTTCACATCGAAAACCGTGTATAGCTTGGTGATTTGCAGCAGGTCGTGGACTTTCTTCGTAAGGTTCAGCAGCTTTAGCTCTCCGCCCTGATTGCGTACGGTCGTGTAGGCGCTGACCAGTTCGCCGATGCCCGAGCTGTCAATGTAATTGACTTCGCCCAGGTTGAGCAGGATTTTCTTCTGCCCTTTCGAGAGCAGGTCCTTCACCTGGTCGCGCAGAACCACGCTGCCTTCGCCGAGCGTGATGCGGCCGCTGCAGTCCACAATGTTGACGCCGTCCACTTGGCGTGTACTGGTTTTCAGATTCACTGGGAAGCCTCCTTGCCGCCCGCGGGTGTTCCGTGGACGTGCTTAATGAGTTTGATTTCGGTGCCCGATTGAGACGGAGTGATCTTGACGTCGTCCATAAACGAGCGAATTAAAAAAATTCCGCGCCCTGACGTCTTCAAGAGGTTTTCCGGCGCCAGCGGATTAGGGATATGCTTTTCGTCCAGCCCTTTTCCCTGATCGCGAATCGTAATGACCAGATCACTCTCGGTGCGCTCAAATTCCAGTTCGACCTTCTTCTCGGGGTCGTAGGCATTGCCGTGCAGCACAGCGTTGACCGTCGCCTCGCGCACGGCCATTGAAATCTGCATAACTTCATCTTCGCCAAAGCCGCTCTCAGTGGCGACGCGGTTCGCGGTTTGCTCCGCGTTGTCCACGGTCTCCAGCGTCGAATCCAGTTTGTACGAGAGCCGGTCTCCGCTCATAAGAAGAGGTTTCAATGAAATTGAAAGTCTATTGTAAGTCTGAAGAAGCCGGAATCCCCCTGCCAAAGAGCGTCAGTCCGCGAGGCTTTCAGGCAGATTCGGTAGTTTGAACCCTCGGCTGTGGAAATGTCAACGGAGGACTTGGCTTACCGAGACCGGGGGAAGAACTTTTCGTATTCTCAACGACGCAAAACGATCTCGTGAACGGCCAGGTGATCTGTGTGATCGGAATAGCGCTGTCACGTCCAGCAGAGTTTGGCATCTTGTGCACTGAACTGGACCGAAGCGTCAGCTGCCGTTAGGGGCGGAGGCGAATTGGCGGGTCAGGAGTCCGGTCCTCACGGTTAGTGCAACTGTTTGGTGATGCACCGACCTTCTCTATCGCTACAATCTCCGCGGGTGTGCCGTAGCCGCGATCATGTGCTGCCTTTGATAATGCGTAGGTCTTCACGTCGCTTTCTTTACAACTATTGAAAACGGGTGGCCGCTGGCAGAAACAATACAGCAGGTATTCATCCCACCGACCGCATGGTGTGCGCCACAGATAAGATCCATTTCCATAGGGACTAAACGCGATCAGATATCTGGTGAGGCACTTCTTGCACTCCACGCAATGGCGAATGAACGGCACGGATAGTTCCCTCAGCGGCCACAGATAAAAGGTTGACCTAATGCCCGAGTCCGAATCGAGACAAAGATCCCGAGCGCTGAAGCATTAAGGCAATGTTCCTAGGCAAAACTACGTTTGTCGCAGCCGCATTGCTTCGCGGCGTGGAGGCAGCGCCAGAGCAATGATTAACACCAGACGTGGGCACCGCCAGAAACGCTGGCGCCTGTCCGGCGGCTGGATCGCTGGCTTGTCCCGTGATGCGTCCGCTGTTGTTGATGTCGTTGGCATAAATGAGATGGAGGGAATGCGGCACGGTCAGGCAGTTGAGATCAGTTGCGACTCCGTCCTGCCAGACGACGGCGCTGCTCCCATTCGGGCCGATGGACTGCCCGACAATTTGTCCTCTGTCGTTAATGGCGTAGGCGAAACTGAAGCTA
>WNFY01002638.1_pt1 | contig 16960 bp, 15 predicted proteins | sample 5400091 | NCBI WGS metagenome assembly WNFY01 (sample SAMN13153364, study PRJNA577476) | soil metagenome | isolation source: 60 cm soil or saprolite under grassland replicate 1 | place: USA:California | collected 2016-06-15
TGGGCGTCGACGGCGACCGGCAGGCGCCGCCACGGGCGGTCGAGCACCTGTGCGAGAAGCTGTCCGGCGCCGCCGTCACCCGCTGGCGGTACGGGCCGGCGGAGGCCGGGGCTGCCCGCCTGAGTCACCTGTCCTGGGTGCCGCACAGCGGCCAGCTCGCGGCGCGCATCCGAGGGTGGGCCGGTGGCGTTACCGAGGGCCGGTCCACGTGATGGGCCATGGGTCCTCGCGGCTGGCCGGGACGGGCAGGCGGGCGACCGAGCACCGCGAGGCTCTGCTACCAGTGAGGCCAGCCTCGGACCGCCGAGCATAGCCGGGGTTGAGCTGGGCAAATAGCGTTACCCGGCTTGCTGGGTCAGGCTTGCCGCTTTGATCCGGCGAGTGTGGAGGCGGCGGTGGCGGCGAGGGCCAGGGCACGAGCGGCGATCGCGGCGGCCAACCAGGCGGGCACGGTGACCGTCAGCCAGATCTTGGACGGGCACGTGACGTTGGAGGTGGAGTGCCTGGACCGGGTCTACCTCAATGCCTACGTCCCCAATCTGCAGGTCGGCGGGCAGGTCGTGCGGTTTTTGACCGAGCATCTGGGCAATCCGATTCCCTCGCCGGCGCTGGGCGGCCCGATCGGGGAGCGGTTCGGCCGCGCGGTGGCCCGGTTCGCCACGGCCAACGCCATCCCGGTGGTGCGCTTCGACAAGGACCAGCGCAAGGCCGAGGTGATGCGCCCTACCTGGAGGCCGCTGCCCACGACGGCCACTCCAAGGTGGTCGCGGTCGGGGTGGCGCAGGAGTTCCAGCGGGTCTTCACCGGGTATGACCGGGGCCGCGGCGATGGCCGGCCGGGTCCGCCCCGGTATGGGTTTGAGAAGGCCGACCGGCGGGTCAGCTGCTACTACTTCTCCGTCTGGGACGAGCAGTTCGGCCCGGGGTTCATCAAGCTGTGCAGCTACTTCCCCTGGCCGGCCAAGGTGTGGGTCAACGGCCACGAGTGGCCAAGCAGCAGGCCCGCCAGCGCGGCATCGGGTTCAGCGAGCTGGCAGGCGGGTTCGCCGCCTGCGACGACCCGGATCGGTTGTAGCAGGTGTGCGACCGGCTCGGCCCCACCCAGCTCCAGGCGTTCTTCGACCGCTGGATGGCCCACATCCGACCCGCTTGGCGCCACCGACCGGGCCGGCGGACCGGAGCCGGTCACTATATGTAGTAGATCGCCACTCTTGCGCTCACTGACGTTTTGTGTCGTCGCCTCTGACACTTCCTGACGCTTTACAACCCCCTGGAGGCCTCCCCGATGCCCACCGCCCCACAGCCCCTCGCCCCCATCGATCCCGCCGCCACGGGCGGCGAGCTCGTCGTCGCCGCGGCGGCCGCGCTGGAACCTGACGGCAACGCGCCGGTGGGGTCGGCGCGCACCTGGCGGGTGGCGTGCGCCGGCTGCGGCCGCCGCGGCTACCGGCTGCTGGAGCGCCACGCGCACGGGCTGGTGCCCGCCTCCGCGCGGCGGTGCGCGTGCGGCAGCGCCCGCTTCGAGCCGCTCGCCCCGCGCGCCCGCCGGCACCCGGGCGGCGACCCGCCCGGCGCGCACCGGTCGGACCCCGCCGCACCCCCGGCCAGCGACGGCGACCACACGCCGCTGGCGGGGCCCGCCGGCGGCGGCAGACTCCAGGCGCCGAGCTTCGCCCAGCACCTGGACGGCGCCCGCTCGTGGGCGGGCAACGCGCTGGCCCCCGCCACCCGCGCCGCCTACGCGCGCGCCTGGCGGCACTTTCGCGCCTGGTGCGCGCGCCACCACCGCCCCTCGCTGCCCGCCGACGCGGCCACGGTCGCCGCCTACCTGGACGCCCACACCCGCCCGCGCCGCTACCAGACCACCACCATCCAGCTGCGCCTGACCGCCATCGGCCACGTCCACCGGCTGGCCGGCGTGGGTGACCCGACCGCCGACGAGCAGGTCCGCGTGGTGTGGAAGGGCATCCGCCGCGACCCCGCCGCGCCGGCGGTCTCCCCCGCCAAGGCGGCCACCGGTCGGGTGCTCCGCCAGGTGCTCGCGGCCTTCCCGGACGCGCCTCTTCTCACCGTCGACGACGCCGGCGGGAACGGCCAGGCCGACGATGACACGCCGGGTGGGCTCGCTGCGGACGAGCTGCGCGAGCGGGCGCTGAGCGACGTGCGCGACACCGAGGAGGGCCTGCGGGTGCGGGTGCGCCGCTCCAAGACCGACCAGGAAGGCAAGAGCCGCACGGTCGGGCTGCCGTACGCTGCCGATCCGGCGACCTGCCCGGTGCACGGCTGGCGCGCCTGGCTGGCACGCCTACAGCGCGCCCAGCGCCAGCGCGGCGAGACGCCGGCGCCGACCGACGACCCGGCGTTCCGGCCGGTGGATCGCTGGGGCCACCTCGGGCCGGGGCGGCTCACCACCCGCGGCGTGCGGGACCTGCTCTCGCGCCGGTTCGCCGCCGTGGGGCTGGGCGACGGGTTCTCGCCGCACTCGCTGCGCCGCGGGTTCGCCACCGGCGCCCGGCAGGGCGGCGCCGACCTGGTGGCGATCATGCGCCACGGCGGCTGGAAGTCCGCGCAGACCGTCACCCGCTACATCGAGGAGGCCGACCTGTTCCGCGACAACCCCGCCGGCCGGCTCGGCCTGTAGTCAGCGAAGGGCCCGGGTGCACCGCCACGATTACGCCAGCTCTCTGCGCCGTCTGAGGCCGTTCTGTGAGCTTCCACAGCTTCCAGCGCGCCCCAAGCCGCTCGAGCCGGCGATGGGCGAGTGTCCACGTGGTCCGTAGTCCTGCGCCGTCGGCGCCCGCTCCCACCTTGTAACCCAGATGAAGCATCCAGTGCCAAGGTGTCTCAACCTGCCCGCGTAACCCCCTCACGCGGAAGGGAGGGAAGCCGTGGAACCCATGATCGTGGTGCTGGTCCTCGTCGCCGTGATCCTAAGCGGCCACCCGCCGGCGGTAGTCTGGTGGTGGCGTGGGCAGGGGAGCCGTTGTAACCGAGTTGTACTGGTTAATCTGAAGCAAGCGCCCTGTCCATTTAGGGCGTTCCTTGTCCACGCCGACCACTTCCTAAGCGGCTGCAGCACGCCGAGCTGGCCGACCTGCAGGCCGAGGCCAGGTCGCGCATGGCGCGTCGTCGGCCACGCCGTGATCCCGACGAGCAAGCTGTCACGAGACTGGGGCGAGATGGTGTCGACCATGGGCCTGTGCCGCGCCTGCGGATGGTCCGCATGGGCTGAACGCCGCTGCCCCGCTTGAACCTAACCTGCAAAGGACTAACCTGCAAAGGACTGACCGAGGTTGGCCGAGTAGGTTCGGCGATCGAGGCCAGGATCCCCTCCACGAGCTTGCCCGAGGCCGAGTCCTCCAGGGACTCGGTCACCGAGTGAAGCTGAACGTGCGCCTTGCGAAGGGCGGCTCGGACGGCGGCGTGGTCCTCGAGGTTGCGGGCCAACCGATCGAGCTTGTGGACAACGAGGCAGTCGATGGTTGGGTCATCCGCGAGGCGAGCCAGCATGGCCTGGAGCTGCGGCCGGTCGGCGCTGCGGGCCGATTCCCCTCGGTCCACGTACTCGTCGGCGAGCTCCCAACCTTGATCGGCGATGAACCGTCGGCAGGCCTCGGCCTGGGCGGGGATCGAGTAGCCCTCTCGGCCTGTTCCTTCGTCGAGACCCGGAGGTAGATGACGGCCTTCACGGCGCCTCCTCTCGGCTCAGCTGCTCGGCGAGCGCGAGCAGCGCCCTCGCGAGAGGCCTGAGGGTAGCATCGACCTCTGCCTCACCCGGTTCCGCGATGGGGTCGAGACCGTCCCGCTGCCGTTCGCGTCCCTTCTCCGTGGCCTCACCGTTCCTGCTGCGCGGGTGAGGGAGTCCGGCTTCGGTTGGCGCGTCCCCGCGCCGCGGCCTCAAGGGGCATGTCGGCGCGGCAGGGCGCGGAATCGGGGTGTGGCGGATGCAGGGGAGATGCGGCGTCGGTGTCCAGGGTCGGCGTCGGTGAAGTACCGACCGAGACATCGTGCGGTTCGGTACAGGTCTCGCGGTCGGGCTGGGAGGTCGACGAGGGACAAGCGATCGCCGTCGGTGGGCACATGTTTCCAGACCGGTCCGAGGACGCCGATCTCGGTGAGCCGGTCCTCGCTCGCGACGTACAGCGGGAACGAGCTCGCCAGCGAGCCCGAGGCGTGCAGGTTCCCGACGGCAGAACGGAAGACGGAGGCGACTTCCCCCCCGCGCTCCTCCTCCGGCACGAGGACGAGCAGGTTCGGGAACCCTGTGAGCTCATGCTCCCTCGTCCATCCCGCGCCGAGGCGCAGGTAGCCCTCGAGCTTGCGCGTGAGTGCGCCAGAAGCCTCGGTGGCCCGGTCGTACTCGAAGTAGAACTCGCATGCCCCGCCCGGGTGCAGGTAGCGGCCGAACCCGTCGGGCTTCACGTCGCCCGATTTCGTCCCGACCCAGTGCTCGGGCCGCCAGGTGGCCAGGCAGTGCCCCTGGAGGGCCCTGGAGGCCTCGGCGAGCGCGCAGAAGAACGCGTTGACCCCGAGGCGGTGGGCGAGCAGCTTGTTCGACCGGTAGCTCGGATCGGGCACCCAGGGCAGGTCCGAGGTCCGGATCTCCTTCGCATCGGCGATCTCAACCAGCCCGGCCTTCGTGAGGTACCAGCGGGCCGGCGCCCTCCCCTCCCCGAAACCCCTCCCTACCTGAAAGCTCGAGACCAACCCCATCTCCTTCAGCTCCCTCATCCGGTGCTGGCACCGTCTGAGAGATCTGAAGCAGAGGCTCGTGATCTGGTGGGTCGTGAGGATCTTGTGCTCGAGCAGGTGAAGCAGGACCTGATGGTCTCGCTCATCGATCGCGCTCGCGCGAGCGCGAGATACGGCCTTTTCTGCTTGAACCATGATTCGGGCACAGCCCTCCCCCTCTTCGGGTCGTGGCCTTCGGCGTAGAGGCCCCGTGACCTGGCCTTTTGCGCTCTCGCGCCCGGCGCCGTCGCGCCGCCCACGCGCCGTCTCCAACGGCTGTTGGGCAGCCCGACGCCGCGCCAGGGCGCGCGAGCACACACGGCCTGGTCGACGGATCTTCAGTTCGTGCCCGTGCTCACCTCCCTCCTTCGCCGCTCACACGGCGTCCTCAGCTCGCCGGCCGAGCTCGCCTTCGGCCATCCGGCACAGGGCTCCCTTCGCGGATCACCGCGGTCCTTACCGGCGCTCCGGTCCTGTTCGGTCGCCGCCCGAGCGCTCGTCCGGCCTTCCGTTCACTCCGAGCGCGCCTCCGCCATGAGGTGCCCGGGTTCGGGGCCGACCTGATCGCTCGTCCGGCTCGCGTCATGGACCGTGGCGCCGGCCTTCCCGCGGATCGCCCCTCGGGTTCCCAAGCCGGCTGCCGGTGGCGAGACAGCCGTCGCCCTCGGATGCCTGCTCGCGGCCAAGCGGTGGATCGACGTGACGTCTTCGGTTGTCTGCTCGATCGTGAAGGGTCGGAGTCCCCATTCAGTCCCCATCGCGCTCGATCCTGAGAGATCGCGGGTCCCGCTCAGTCCCATTCAGTCCCTCACGAGTTCCTCGTCGAGCCTGGGGAGCGCGATCCGCCCGAGGATTCGCGGTCCGGTACTCGGTGTGCGGCGGCAGAACTCGGCGGGAACCGAGTGGGAGCTCACCGCGACTTGCGTGACCGCCCAGGAGGCAGTGGGCCAAGGCGGTGCCGTGCGTCGTCCGCGGCAGCCGCTCTCGGCAGTCCAGTTTGCGTCCATCACACATACAAAGGCGCGCGACGGCTTCAGACCGTGACGCCTAGAACGGGGAGAATCCGGGGAGCCTTCGGGGAGTGCAGGTCAGGAGTTGTCGCGAAGGCGCAGCTTCACGGTGAGTCGTTCCTTTGCCGTCCTGGTGCTGGAATACGCAAGGAGGACGGAACGACCGGGCCAGATGTGACCGTCGGACGAAGGTTCAGCGCTCGATAGCCGACAGATCGAGCCGGCGGAGCCGATCTGGATCGGCCAGGATGTCGATCTCGACGACCTTGCCGTCCGCGATCGTGAAACCGAGCACGGCCACCAAGTGCCCATCCGGACGGCGCGCCAGGACGCCGATATTGCCGTTCACGAGGACCACCTGACTGGACGACGCGAGGTTCGAGAACGTCGCCGCTTGTGCCACGACCGCCTGAGCCCCACGCACGAGGCGCGACACGCCCTTCAACGCTCCGCCGTCGGCCCGCAGGACGATCGCCGGATCCAGGACGGTCACCAGCGCTTCGAAGTCGCCGTCCCGGACGGCCGCGAGGAACGCGTCGACGACGCGGCGGTGCGTCCGCAGGTCCGCGTCTGGGGTCGGCGCCTGGCCCTGGACCCGTCGGCGCGCGCGACTCGCGAGCTGGCGTGTTGCGACGACCGAGCGATCCACGATCGGCGCGATCTCCTCGAAGGTCATCGCGAACACGTCGTGGAGCACGAACGCCAGTCGTTCCGCCGGCTCCAGCTTCTCGAAGACGACGAGCAGCGCCAGACCGACGGAGTCGGCGAGTATGGCGTCCGCCTCGGGCCCTTCGTCCCCACGATCGATCGCGCGAGAGATGATCGGATCCGGCACGTGTACGTCCAAGGGATCCTCCCGGCGCGACGCTCGCGTTCGCAGCATGTCCAGGCACACGCGCGCCACGACCGTCGTCAGCCATCCCCGCAGGTTGTCGACACCACTGACATCCGTGCGGCTCAATCGGATCCAGGCTTCCTGGATGGCGTCCTCCGCCTCGCTGACCGATCCGAGCATGCGATACGCGGCCGCCCGCATGTGCGGTCGGTGCTCTTCGAACTGCTCGGCGAGCCGCTCAGGTGTGGCCATCACTCACCTTCCCGTCACGGTCCGTCATCGTACTGACGGACGAGACGCCGCCGATGTGACAGGACCGGCGGGCCAGCGGTCGCCGGCTCGGGGCGAGTCCATCAGTGGCTCCTCGCGGCCGGATCCGCGGGCGTGCAGCGTGTCTAGGGTGACCCAGACCACCGTGGTCAGCCGAGCTCAGCATCCGCAGGGCCACGGCGCGCATGCGGGCGGTGCTGCTCGAACTCGGCCGCCGGCTACTCGGCTTCTGCATCTGGTCACACTTCCCTGTCAAGCTCCGTCATAGCACTAACGGGCCGAGACGTGCCGATGTGACGGCAGCCGAGGCCAGCAGGCGAAGACAGCCCAGGAAGAAGGAGGAGCGCCAGAGGAAGGAGGCAGCCACGGGGGTGCAGATGACCACGACCATGGATCCCGGAGAAACGCTGAGCCGTCCGAAGGAGGTGTTTCGTTGTGGCTGAGAGCAAGACTGCCACCAAGGGCACGCGGAGGTCCGCCAAGCGCACCACTGTGACCAGCAAGAAGTACGAGGGGTTCACGGCCGAAGAACAGGCCGCGATGAAGGAGCGCGCCAAGGAGCTGAAGGCCGAAGCGCGTGCAGACAGGGACAGGGCGGCCGGGGAACGCGACGTGCTCGCGAAGATCGCCGAGATGCCGGAACCGGATCGCGCCATGGCCGAGCGGCTCCATGCGATCATCAAGGCCAGCGCGCCGGACCTGTCGCCGAAGACCTGGTACGGGATGCCCGCGTATGCCAACAAGGACGGCAAGATCGTCTGCTTTTTCCAAAGCGCAGCGAAGTTCAACGCGCGGTACGCGACGTTCGGCTTCCAGGAGGCGGCGAACCTCGACGAGGGCACCATGTGGCCGACCTCGTGGGCTCTGACGGAGTTGACCGCTGCCGACGAGAAGAGGATCGCCGCGCTCGTGAAGAGGGCGGTGAGCTGAGGAGAGGCCCGCAAACCAAAGGACACAGTCGCTGGGCGCTGAACGTTGCCAACAGTCACGCCAAGGGAACCTGTTGACGCGGCGAACGCGCCGAACATGACAGCTCACCGGAGGGGCGACATGAAGATCAAGCTGACCAGCATCTACGTGGACGATCAGGAGAAGGCGCTGCGCTTCTACACAGAGGTGCTGGGCTTCACCAAGAAGGCCGACTTCTCGAACGGGCCATTCCGCTGGCTTACCGTCGGATCACCGGAAGAGCCTGAGGGCGCCGAGCTGCAACTGGCACTCAACGACAACCCGGCGGCCAAGGCTTACCAGCAGGCCATCTTCGAGCAGGGCCAGCCGGCGGCGATGTTCTACACGGACGACGTGCGAGCCGACTACGAGCGAATCAAGGCTCGGGGCGCCGAGTTCACCACGCCGCCCACGGACGTGACCGCCTCGACTATCGCCATGCTGAACGACACCTGCGGCAATCTCATCCAACTGACGGAGCTTGCCCGCGGGTAGATCCAGCGGTCAGCGCATCAGGGCCATGGCCGGGCCGGCCGCTGACGAATCGATGCGAAGGCCAGGAGGGAGGACGACATGAACAGTTCCTGGTGCTCTACGTCGGGCCGGCGACACTACCGGATGCCTCCCACGAGGGCTGGCCAGAGTGGTTCGCCAAGTTGGGCGACAGGTTGGTCGACCGGGGATCGCCGATCGTCGAAGGGCGTGCGCTTCACGGTGATGGATCGACCGGTGACGCCGCGGCTCAGCTGAACGGGTACAGCATCATCCAAGCAGCGGACGTCGACGAAGCGCTCCGCTTGATCGGAGATCACCCGTATCTCGCCGAGGGCCGCGAGTACTCGGTCGAGTTCTACCTCCTACCTTGACCCCGCATTCATCGTGCTGGTGGTGCTTCGCGTCACCCACGTCTCGATCGTTATCAGCATCGATGTCCGAGGGGTGACCGAGGATGTCGATGGAGCAGCCGGAGTGGCCGGAGCGCAAGGCCGGGCGTACGTCGAGCGGACCAACGCCCCTGAGAGGCGGCCCGAGGAGCGACGCTCGATGAGCGCGTTCCCGAGGAGCCACGTCAATCTCCTCGACGGTCCATTGCCCGCCGTGCTCACGACGGAGATGCCGAACGGCCGGTTCCAGTCGACCGTCGTGTGGTTCAACCGCCGACGGCGGTCACATCCGTTGCTCGGCGGACCGCTCGACGGGCCGCTCGGCTAACGCCGATTTTCACGCAGCGAATCGGACCCTGACCACCTGCCGACGACCCGCGCTCCTCCTTGCCTGCATCCCTTCCCTGGCAATGGATCGGACCCCGGCAGGCCAATCGGCACACGGCACAGTCACTGACTGTCGGGTTCGCCGCGGCAGTGACCATGCGCTGACTGCTCTCATGCACGCCCAACGCCACCAATGGATCGAAGGCGTGTGGAAGGGCTGCCAGGCCGGACGATGTGGAGCGGCATCTCGGACCAGACAGCGAGATCGCCCCCACATTCCGCCTGTCGCCGTGGGCTGCCAGCTTGCCAGCAAAGGGATTGACACTCGTCAGGCGGCCAACGCCGAGGCTGGCGATCCTGCCGCGAAAATCGGCGCTAAACGCCGGCAGGTGTTGCCGGCGTGGGCCGATGGAGGTCGACTCCTTACGCAGCCGCTTGATTCCGGAGCGCCTGAAGGAGAGGGAGGCGGTTCACACATCGTCCCGCTAGGACGCTGCTGAGCAAGGCGGTTTCCCGCCAGCGGCGGCGGCCATAGACTGCTGGCTGGTGGCCCGGGAGCTGTCCGCTCCAAAGCGCCGGTGATGAGGGTGCAAGCCGGCCACGCTGGATGGCTCACGCCTTGAGACGTCCCTCACTTGACGCCCCGGGCCGCCCTCACCCTTGCTCGGCGAGCACCCACCCGGTTGCGGTGTAGTCGAGGGTGAGGCCGAGGTTGACCAGGCGGCGCAGGTTGATCGCCGCGACCCGCAGCGACAGCCAGTGCTGGTTGCGGGTGACGCCGCGGTAGCGGACCCGCCGGTTGCCACCGGCGACCAGCCACGCCAGGGAGCGTTCCACCATCGGCCGCCAGCGCCGATAACTGGCCTGGAACCCGGGGTCGGTGGCGTGGCGGCGGGCGGCTTGCAGCTCGGCCTCCCACGGGTAGACCTGCACCGTGCGCCCAGCCTTGGCCTTGGCGGTGGTGCACTTGCTGCGCAGCGGGCAGGTGGCGCAGCGCCGTTTGAAGGATGCCTGCCCGGCCGGGCTGATCGGGACGGTGTGCCCGGCCGGGCAGGTCACGGTTCGTGCAGCCAGGTCGATGGTGAAGTCGTCCTTGGTGAACCCGCCCGGCACCGCTGCCCGCAGCGGGAGCGGCTTGATGGTCTGCTGGTGGCCAGCCGCGCGCAGCGCGCTGCGGGTGGGCCCGCCGCCGTAGGCCGAGTCGGCCAGCACCTCCAACCCTTGCGGTTCGTCCACCAGCAGTTGGACGCCGGCTGACCCGTCAGCGGCGTTGGCGGGGGTGAGCGCCGCGGCAGTCACCAGCCCAGTCTCTGGTTCCACGGCGAGGTGGGCCTTGTACCCGTCGCGGTAGCTGCTGACGCTTTTGTGCATGTGCCGCGCGTCGGGGTCCACCACGCTGATCACCCGATCCGGCGCGACCTTGCGGGCGATCCTGAAGCTGCCTGGCTGCTCGCCCGGCTCGACGTCTTGGCCGGCGACGACCCCCAGCAGCCCGACCGCCTCAGCCTGCTCGACGTCCAACTCGGTGTCTTGGACCGCGTCCAGCACCGCCAACGCGTCGTTGACCAGCGCGCTGACCAACTGCTGGCGTGCGGCCTGGTCGTCCCACGCACACGCCGGCTTGCCCGTCCGGTTGTAGTCGTGGGCGGCAAGCTGCAGCGCGGCCGCTGCGGGCAGCAGCCGACGCGCCCGGCGGATCGCGGCGACCAGCTGCGTCACGGTGTCTTGAGTGGCGACCGCGTCGTCGAGCAGGGTGGAGTCCAACGCGCGGCGGGTCCGGCCGCCCAGCACCCCGGTCTTGGCGATGACCTGGCGGACCGCCTCGAAGATGCGCTCGGGCCGGGCGGAGGCGCGCAGCCTGGCTCGCCACAAGGTCAGCACACTGGCGTGGAACCCGGGATCGGTCAGGGCCAGTCCGCAGGCGACCTTCCAGGCGATGTTGCAGGCCAGCTGTCGGGTGGCGTCCCGGTCTGACAGACCCTCCAGGGCCTGCAGCACCATCACGGTGGCGACCACATCGGCAGGCACCGACGGGCGGCCCCGCGGTGAGCCGAACAGGTCGGCGAACAACGCCTCGGGGAACAGGTCGTGGCGGTGATCGGCGAGGAAGGCGTGAACCGAGCCGACGGGGACGAGGTGGCGGCAGTGGGCCGCAGCGTCGAGCAACTCGACGCGGGTGGGGTCACTGGTTCCCTGCATGGGAGAATTTTCCCATACGTTATTACAACCCTCAAATTATCCCCGGATTGCTCAGCAGCGTCCCAGAGAGGCTTCGCCTCGGACCGTCCAGATGAGTGACTGAGCTGGTCCTTTACCTTGCGGCGGTCGCATCCTTGCTCCATAGCCGTCGGTGTGGAGGTGGGCGGTCATGGGCGAGCGCGTGGTGACGGTCAACGAGGTGCTGGACGGGCACACCGTGCTGGACATCTCGTGCCTGGATCGGCTCTACCTGTCGGGGTTCGTGCAGAAGCTGCAGACCCCTGGCGGGGTGGTGTACTTCCTGCACCAGCACCGTGGCATGCCGATCGCGTCGCCGGCGGTGTTTGAGCAGATCGGCAGTCGGTTCCGCGACGGCATGCGGCGCTTCGCCGAGACCAACCACATCCCGGTGGTGCGGTTTCGACGCGACGACCGCAAGGTCGAGGTGATGCGGCCCTACCTGGATCGGGCGGCCAGGACCGGCCGGTCGCAGGTCGCCGCAATCGGGGTGGCCCAAGAGTTCGCCCCGGTGTGGACCGCCCGCAAACGTGACACCGACCCGGCCAAGCCGCCGCAGTGCTCCTTCACCAAGCAGCAGCGGCGCGTCACGGTCTTCTACGTGTACGTGTGGGACGACGACTTCGGCCCCGCGTTCATCAAGCTCTGCGCCTACTTCCCCTACCCGATCAAGGTCTGGGTCAACGGCCATGAATGGGCCAAGCGGCAGGCGGCCAAGGCCGGGATCGGCTTCACCGCACTGTCCAACGGGTTCGCCACCTGCGACCAGCCCCAGGCATTGCAGGCCATCTGCGACCGGCTCGGCCCCGGCACGATCCGGGTGTTCTTCGAACGATGGATCTCGCGGCTGCCGCTGCCGCTTTCTGCCGCCGACCGCGACGCCGGGTACTGGTGGGACCTGACCATGCGGCAAGTGGAGACCTCCCGCACCATCGTGTTGGACGCTCCCCGCCACGCTCGGGCCTTCTTCGAAGCGCTGGTGGCCGACAACCTCGACCTGGGCCGCCCCGAAAGCGTCGAGCTCATCTTCAAACGCGACCCGCGCGGACGAAAGGCCGACGGCACCTTCAAGACCGCGATCGACCGGCACACCGACGGTGTGACCGTCAACGTGTTCTACAAGCACTCCCGGATCAAGCAGTACCTCAAGGACGGCCGTGCCCTGCGCATCGAAACCGTGGTCAACGACGCCTACGACCTCGGCTGCCAGCGCCTGCTGCCCAACCTCGACCACCTACAGGCCAAGGCCCGTGCGGTCAACAAGCGACTGCTGGACACTGAACGGGTCGGCCAGGGCACTGTCCTTGCGAGTCCAGCCTTTGCGCGGATCGCGCAGTCCACCGTCACCGACGATGGCAGGAGGGCCCCAGCCTTGCGGTTCGGCGACCCTCGGGTCCAAGCCCTGGCCGGCGCCCTGGCCAACACGCTGTTCGCCGTCACCGACATCACCAACAAGCGCCTGCGCGCCTTGATGACCGGACTGCTCGGCACCCCCTACAGCATGAACCAGGCCAGCTACGACCTTGCCCGGCTGCGCCGCAACAGCCTGATCACCCGCGTCCCCGGCCACAACCAGTACACCCTGACCCCCGACGGCATCGGGTTCGCGATCTTCTACACCAAGGTCCACGACCGCGTCCTCAGACCGCTGCTCGCCACCCGAACCCAGCCCCACGCGCCACCCGAACTCCGTGCCGCCCTACATGCCATCGACCGGGCAGTCAGCCAGCGCCTCACCCACGCCCGGCTGCGCACGGCAGCCTGATCCACCCGCGCTCACCACGATCTCCACACATCAAACTCATGACGATCGTTCGAATCGCCCTACCAAAGGATCGCTAGCCCGTGCTCGGGCGTGCGGGTGCGGTGCTGGCTGGGCCAGCCGGCGCCGGGTTGGTCCGGCGCCGACGGTACCTGGCGGCGCGTTCCCTGCCACCGCACGCCGCACTGGAGCACCAGCGTCGCCTGCCCGGCCGGCTCAGGTCGACGAACAGCAGGCCGCACTGGTGGTTGGCGCACTTGCGGATGCGCCTGCTCGAGGGGCTGGTGAACAGCTCGATGGCGTCCCGGGCGACGAGGCTGAGCATGGCCGCCTCGGCACCGCGTGCCAGGACCAGGCGGGTGGCCTCACCGCGGTGCATCTGCGGGACCGGCGCGGGGGCCCTCGCGGCCGCGTTGACGATCTCCTCGTCGCCGGAGGCTGGCGGCTGGCCGGCGATCAGGGCCCTGGCGATCCGGTAGACCGCCTCCCGCAGCACGCGCGCTCGGCGCAGACCCGCTTGGCTGGTGGCGACGGGGGCATCGACCAGCCCCGCCTCGACATACCAGCGGGCGAGGTCGCCGGGGGTGCGCAGCCGCTCAAAGTTGCGCCGCCACCGCTCGCCAACGGTGGCGCAGAAGGCGAGGCTGAGCCGCCCGGACCGGAAGACGAAGCGGAGCTCCTCCGGCGGCAGGTCGCGGTCGGGTGTTGCATCTGCGTGCACGTCACGAGTATAACCTGTGACGTGATGGGCGATGAGGTGGCCGGATCCGACCGCGGTCGGGTCGAGGAGCTGCTGCTCGGATGGGGCGCGGATCGGCTGGCCCATCCGGGCGGGACGCTGTACGAGCATCTCCGGCGGGTCGCGTCCCTGCTGGAGGCATGGAGCGCCGATCCGGCAGTCCTGATGGCGGGGCTGTGCCACGCCTGCTATGGCACCGACGGCTACGATCAGGCGCTGCTCGGGGTGGACGACCGCGCGATCCTGGTAGAGCTGATCGGGTGGCGAGCGGAGTCCCTGGTCTACCTGTACGGCAGCTGCGACCGCGCCAGCGTCTACCCGCGGCTCGCGGGCTCGGACCCGGTGCCGTTCCGGGACCGGTTCACCGGCCGCACGGTCGTTCCCACCGAACCTGACCTGCGCGGCTTCCTGGAAATCACCGCGGCCAACGAGCTCGACGTCGTGGCGCACAACCCCGCCATGGCCGCCGAGCACGGCGCCGGCCTGCTGCGGCTGTTCACGCGCAGCCGTGAGCGCCTGTCGGATGCCGCATGGCGCGCGTGCGTGCAAGCGCTGGGACCGCACCGCCCAGGGCGACACGACGAACCGGCGCCCATCGAGGTCGCTCGGCTCGACCACGTCGTCCTGACGGTCACCGACCAGCAGCGGACCGTCGAGTTCTACCGGCGCGTGCTTGGCATGCAGCCGGTCACCTTCGGGCAGGGCCGCCGCGCGCTGGCGTTCGGCTCCAGCAAGATCAACCTCCACCAGGCCGGCCGCGAGTTCACACCCCACGCCGCCAAACCCGCACCGGGAAGCGCCGACATCTGCCTGGTCAGCACCACCCCCATCGACCAGGTGCTCGCCCACCTGCGCCTGCAGAGGGTCGACGTCGAGGAGGGGCCAGTGCCGCGCACGGGCGCCCTGGGGCCCATGGAGAGCGTCTACATCCGCGACCCCGACGGCAACCTCATCGAGATCGCCAGCTACGGGGCCGCAGCGGCGGGGCCGTGACCTGCGGGAATGCGCGAAGCAGGGGTATGGGACGCATCTCCTACGACGAGGCGGCGGCCTCCGCGCCCGAGCGGCACGGGAACTGCCTCTGGAGGGGCTCGGTGAGTGGTGGGAAGCGGTCGCCCGCCATCTCGCCCCGAGACCAGGCATGCGGCTGGTGGACCTGGGCGCCGGGACCTGCGGGCCGCCGCCTTCACCGAGTGGTTCGGCATCGAGGTCGTCGTCGTCGAACCCTCCCAGGCGATGCGCGCCGATCTCCCCATGCCCGCATGGTGGCCGGCGACGCCGAACGCCATCCCGCTGGCGGGCCGCCAACCTCCGCCGCGAGGCACACACCCCTGCAGCTGCTCACGGGGCCGAGTACCAGGCCGGCCTCGCCAGACTCCACGCGGCCGCCCGCATCCAGACCGGACCCCTCGACATGCTTGTCCTCCGCAAGCCTGTCCTGCCCGGTCGCAAGCGGGATGGCGGGCTCCACACCGGCGGGCACTACCCTGAACTGGGAGGTACGGCATGACAGGCGACATACGGCGCCACCAGCAGGAGTCGATCATCGCCGAACTCGGCGTGCCCGCCGAGTTCGATGCCCAGGACGAGGTCCAGCATCGTGTCCGGTTCCTGGTGGAACGGCTCAGGGAGACAGGGACGCGGGGGTACGTGCTGGGCATCAGCGGCGATGTCGACTCGTGCACCGCCGGCCGTCTGTGCCAGCTTGCCGTGGAGCGCGCGCGCGAAGGCGGAGGCCAGGCGCGGTTTATCGCCATGCGACTGCCATACGGCGTCCAGGCGGACGAGGCGGACGCACAGCGCGCGCTCGCGTTCATCCGCCCCGACGCGGTGCTCACGGTGGACATCGCGCCGACCAGCGACGCGCTCACGGCGGCGCTACGCGCCACGGGCGAGCCGGCCCCCGCACCACGCACGAGGACGTCGTGCTCGGCAACATCAAGGCCCGCGAGCGGATGACCGCCCAGTACGCCGTCGCCAACGCGCACGGCATGCTGGTAGCCGGCACCGACCACGCGGCCGAGGCCGTGACCGGCTTCTTCACCAAGTACGGCGATGGCGGCTGCGACCTGACGCCGCTCGCCGGCCTGACCAAACGACGCGTCCGCGCGATCGCACGCGCGCTTGGAGCCGACGAGGCGATCGTGAACAAGGTGCCGACCGCGGACCTGGAAACCGCTCGCCCCGGCCTGCCGGACGAGACGGCCCTTGGCCTGTCCTACGACGACATCGACGACTTCCTGGAGGGACTGGAAGTCGGCCCGCAGGTTCACGAGACGATCATCGCGACCTACCACCGAACCGCGCACAAGCGCGCCCTGCCCCTCGCACCTTCGCCGTCCGGCCCTGACCGTCCCGCCCGTCGACGGTGCCGCCCCGGGGGAGCGCCTCCGCCTGGAGGCGGCGTAGCAGGAATGGAGCCGACCGTGTACCAGTCGTGAGCTGGTACAGGGTTGGGACATGGGCTCCCTTCACCGAATCATGCACTCGCCGCCACTCGAGTGGAGTTCGCAAGCCTGGCCCGTGAGTCGACCAGCTCCCAAGCCGACAGCACCAGGGCATGGTGGCCGAGCCCGTGGCGCAGGCGCTCGGCCACCTCGGCTGCTGATCCAGGGCGTGGGCAGAGCCAGTGTGTCCGGCCGACGCCAGCAGGAGGGCGCACAGTGTCGGCCGGCAGGCCGAGATCCGCGCCAGAGGAGCCGAAACACCTACGGGCGCTACGCGGCACCAGGCTGCGGTGTATCCAGCAGCGCCCACGTGACGGCCACCCTCGCCAGCACCTCGGCCTCCCCCACCTCCACCGCCGGACGCCAGCAGCTCCCGCACCGCGGCGATGACCTGCTCAAGCGGGCGGCTGCACGCGTCCAAGGCCTCCCCGGGGGGCTGCACTCGGAGTAGCTGTCGAGCGGCCGACCCACGCTCGGCGACTACCAGGTGGCGTTCGCCCCTATCGAGGAGGACCCTACTCCCCCGCCTGAGGGCTGGGCAGTTGATCACCGGTTCTTCCGTGTGGAGCCAGCGCCACACCGTCGCTGCGCCTGGGCGCGCGCCATGAGCGCCTGGGCGTGCGGCTGGTCGTGGTTGATCGCCGCGTAGGCGGCCATCGCCAGCCACCGGGCCCGGTCAGGTGCGCCCTGGTCGGCGGCCCGCTCGAACAGTCTGGAGGCCTCCGCGGGCAGCTCGTGGCTGTGGGCGAAGGCGGCCAGCGCGGCCCAGGCGATCGGCGGGGCCGTCAGCA
>WNFY01009344.1_pt1 | contig 16949 bp, 11 predicted proteins | sample 5400091 | NCBI WGS metagenome assembly WNFY01 (sample SAMN13153364, study PRJNA577476) | soil metagenome | isolation source: 60 cm soil or saprolite under grassland replicate 1 | place: USA:California | collected 2016-06-15
CAGAGTTGAGGTTGGGGTCAGTGAGGAACCGGGTGTCACTGTGGGCAAAGTGAGCCATGTGTAGGTTGCCACGATCTGACTAAAGACCGCCGACTCAGCCGCTTCATTAACGGGCGCTGGAGGCGTTGCGAAGTTGCCAAGGTCGGCAATGCGCATGACGAAGTCGAGGCTGACGCAGACGTTATCGCGCTGTGTCGAATAAGCTGTCCATTTATTGATATGACCAGCGGTCGCATCCTGCCCGGTCTCTTTGATGAACGTGAGTCCGTTGATCGTGATGATCTCCGATGTTTCGAGCATGGACTGCGTTGCCAATGGACTGTGACAGTTGTTCACGTTTTCTGCGACGATGACTTCGAGATATTTATGTCCCAAATTCGTTCCCGGTATGATGGGCAAATCGATAATAAAATGATTGTCGGTAGCACCAGACTCAATTACACTCTGTGGTGGATATTTAAACTGGAATGCAAAGGTAGGATTGGTATAAGTCAACCAGTCGTTTCCGGGTGGAGCCGGAGTTACCGAAGGCGTAGCGGTTGCTGTGGAGACGACAATGTCCACAGATAAGGGCAGGTTTCCGCCCGAACCTATCCCGAACAGAGTTCCATTCGCATTCTTGAGCATCCAGTGACCATCATACGTTCCCGGGGTAGAAGGCGCGGTCATATTGATGGAAATATCAACAGTTTGTCCGGCTGCGACATTCGTTGTGAATGGAACTGCTGCAGGCGCGGACATTTGATCGCCACTCGAAAACACCAACTGGTAGGATGGAGTCCAATCGCAGGTGCCAATATTTTGTACCCGCCATGTCTTCGTAAATTGTGCACCGGGTTGCAGAAGTGCATTTGTGGGGATTGTGACATTCGCAATGAAGTCCGCTTGATCCACACATGCATTCGATGGAGGTGTTGGTGTAGAAGATTCGGGCGATGGTGTAATGCTTGGCGTGGAAGAGGGTGTGAGATTAATCGTCGGCGTAACAGTTGCTGTGAAATTTGGAGTTGGTGTCCCTCCAATGACCATAATCAGGGCGCGAGTCGATTGAATCTGTGTGAGTATATTATTTCCGGTTGAAACGCGTGCCTCGCAACCGACGTACATCTGATCGGATTGCAATCCCTTGATATTGTAAGTAAAGACGACTCCACTTGTTGTGGCTTTATTTCCGCTACTGCCTGCGATCGCGAGGATGAATTGGTTACTCGTCGGACCATGAATAGCTACAGCTGCATCCGAGCCGAAGAGAGTCCCCGCAGTAATATTGCTGATCTCGAATGAGCCAGGGTTGAATCCACATGTGAATTCGGCGCTAGTATAGCCTTCGGCAGGAACATTGTTCAAACTGATGGTGACCAGCGCGGTCTCACCGACATTGATCGTGGATGGATTCACGGTGGCAGAGACATAGGGACCGAAGAGTGTCGGCGTGGGCGACGCATTAAACGTGGGTGTGATTGTGGCTTGGGGAGTATCCGTAATTTGTCCGGTTGGTGTTGGCGTTGGTCCCGGAACATCCATCACATTCATCAGCGGTTTGAACAAGCCCACAATGCTAAGACCTTTTGTAAAGGTTGTAAGGTTGAACAACGAATTGTAATGAACCTCCCAACCTGCAAATGTCGCGCCGAGGATCGAAGGTCGCAGCATGAAATGCAAATGCGGAACATTGATATCCTGCGAACCGGGGCAATATCTTTGGGTCGTGCCATTGGCAATCGTAGCGAGGCGCTGGTTGCGCGCGACGACATCCCCCAGCTTTACTTTGATGTTGGCAAGGAATTGATATTGTGTGATCCATCCATTGGCGTGGGCGATCGTCACATAACAAGTCGATGTTTGGATCACGGTTCCATCGGCGGCGGCGGTCACCCAAAAATTGGATGTGTTCTCGCCAGTGACCATATTGTTATGCGGGGCAAAATCAATGGCACCACCTAAGTGATAATTGTGGGAGCTGCTCGCCGGTCGTTTTGTTCCGTTATCAATTCCATCGATTGCCACCCATGCAATCCCCTGATCCCAGGGCAGTTGAAACATATCTGCGGGCGGAGGCGCGGCCGAAACAAGCGCGCCTGCATTGCTCGTCGGAAAAAACGAGAACACGAAAATCAACAAACTCACAGCCCGAAATAAATTTTTGGATTTGGTAGACATATTTCCTCGCTTCTTTCTACGGGGCTGCCTCTTCCTTAAACCTGTGCGCTTCTCTTCACTGACAGTATTCCGGCAGCTATTGGATCATTTACGCTCCGAATACGAATAAAGCGCTCCTCCCCAAACGGACAACATCACCGGGCTTCAAAACAACAGAAGTGTTTCTGACTGCATGCCCGTTGATGAATGTATTCCCGCTCAGGTCCAGCAAGTAGTACTCGTTATTGGCAGAAAAGATCCGTGCATGCTGACCCATGATGTGAGGATCATTGATGCAAATCTCATTGCGCGGATCGCGCCCAATACTGCAGGGCAATCGACTGAGTGCGAAACTTCTCCCCGCTTGCGGACCATGCTTCATATGCAACATAGCCGATGCGGAAGAGGATGTCCTTTTTTGCGCCTGCTGATTTCCCAGGCGAAAATATTTGAAGAAGATGTACGCGCATCCAAGCACGAATACAGTTGCAAGCAAACCAATAATCCAGGCGAACCTAAATGTTCTCGTTTCTGCTGGCGGAGTGAGAGGCAGTAATGCGCCCGTTACCGGAACTTCCGATTGAGGCGTCACGGCTTCTTTATCAATGTTCAGCGCAAGGTCTTTTTGACCGATACCGACACCAGCCAACGGCGCGGCAAACCCTGCTGAATTCCGAATGGCAAGCGCGGCGCTCTCCAGCATAAGATTCGTCTGGCAGCCTTTCAGCGCCTGGAAACGCACTTCCGCTAGAACGCCGTTGACCAATTGAGGCGTTGTGCTGGCATACGATCCATCCACCAGACCGGCGAGCTGCGGCAGAGGTAAACCGTTCATGCCCGGCACTGTACTGGCGGCATTGATCGGTTTCAAACAGGAAGCATCATAGCGAATTTGAAATGTGAATCCCTGAACGGGTGTGGCAGAAGCGCCATTGACACTGACAATGACCGTTTCCCCGGTTTTGTAGGCGGTTGTGTTGGCGGTCAACCAGATACTTTCCGCGCTTTGAGCGCTGGCGTTCAACGTAAGAACAACAGTAAGGATGAACGCGAGGAGAAACGCAGATACAGATTTCATAAGGACTCCAAAACGAACCATGGGGCGCACTGAGTATGCGCCCCATATTTATTTTGACTTACGGATAACTGGTTCCCCAGGCACTTGGACCTGTTGCACGGTAGTTCATTGCAAGGAGTTCCAGATCAAGAACATTGATGGTGTTGTCATTGTTCAAATCTGCGGCAGCAGGAGTGTTCGTGTTGTAACTCATACCGATGGTCAATGCATCGAATTGATCGATGACATTGTTGCCATCAATGTCTCCGGCCAGGAGAGTAACCGTCGGCATCGAGGTGTTGCTCGCTGGGCTGATTGCGACAGATCCTTGAGCGGAGAGGAAACCGCTTGCCGCGGCACGTATTGTATAGATCCCAGCCGGCGCCGTGAGGTTGAATGTCCCATCCGAATTGGCAGATATTGCTACAACCAGTGTGTTCGTCCCATCATACAGGCTTACCGTCACGGGCTTGCCTGCTAACACTTGTCCAGTGACCGTTCCATTCGGTAACGGTGTTGACGTAACTACAGGAGTTGAAGTAAATGTCGGTGTAGCACTCTCAACGGGCGTGGATGTGAATGTCGGTGTATCCGATGGAACGGGCGTGAAGGACGCCGTTGGTGTTGCCGTATCAACTGGGGTGAGGGATGTTGGAGTTGGTGATGGACCCGGCGTATCAGATGCCACAGGAGTTGAGCTTGGCGTGGCAGTATCAACCGGCGTCAACGAGGTCGGTGTTGATGAGGCGCCCGGCGTGTCAGAGACTACTGGGGTTGGCGTGAATGTAGCAGTCGGCAGACTTCCGATCACTGTGACACTTCCACCCGTCGAGGAAATCTGCGTAAGGACATTATTCCCCGTTGAGACACGGACTACACAATCAATCGAAGATTGACCAGCTTGCAATCCGGTGACATTGAACGTGAACGCAGTTCCGTCAGTAGTCGCTTTGTTTCCATTGCTGCCAGCAATCGCAATGATGAATGTCCCGTTCTGCGGACCATTGATTGCCACTGCGGGATCGGCGCCAAAGAGAGAACCTGCCACGATATTGCTCACTTCAACCAGGCTTGCGTTGTAAGAACAACTGAACTCTGCACTGGTATATCCTTCTGCGGGCACATTGTCTAAACTGACGGTAACCAACGCGCTTTCCCCAGCATTGATACTCGTGGGTGTGACAACCACAGACGCAGCAGGTTGTGTTTGGGCGATTTCACGAAGCGTTAGAACATAAAAACCACCAGTTGTTTGGGGTTGAACCTGGATGGAATAGCTCCCTGCTCCCTGTGTGCTATTCAGGCTGCCTGTGCCAGTCGCAAGGGGACTTCCAGTGGAGTCCATCAATGTAAGCAGCGGGATAAAATCACCTGTGTTGGTGACTGGTGACACGCTGATTACGAAATCATGAGTCTCCGTAAAATCGAAATGCCAATTCTCAAACACGCTGGAACTTACAAAGCCAATGTAGGTGGCATCCCAAAAATTCAGGTTGCGATTGACGATCATCACATCTGACTGCAGCGCGGAATTGGTGCTTGCCAAAACGGATTGGCTTCCTCCGACCAGGGTAAACATCAACATAAAAACAACAAGAACTTGAATCGGACGTTTAAGTTTCATGGTCACATACTCCTTCTGAAATGAAGATTTTGCAATATGCAATGGTGCATATACTTCTATAGTCGGTTCCTATCTCCGGGCACAATGTAGCTTTCACGCTCAGCAATGATGGAGATATATTTATGGGTTGCAGAAATCCGCAAGGGACTCTGAAATGAAACTTCGGGCTGGATTGTTATTTCGTAAAACTGAATTTGATTGTTTTCATTGTATGTCGCGGTTGTACTTTCTTACGTTGCAGTAGAGTTGCCACGAGATTGCAAAATAATTGCGATGTGAAAATTTATGGTGTTTAGCAGTACCTTTGGGTGAGAAAAATCAATCAAAAAACAGCGGACTCGATGAGTCCGCTGTTTTTTGATTATGTGCGCTTATCAACAACTATTTGGTGTCAAGAAATATTTTTATGATCTGTGGATCAAATTGTCTGCCTGCCTCTTCTTGGATATAACGATATGCCTGTTCATGCGTCCACGCAACACGATAGGGGCGGTTGGAGGTCAAGGCGTCGAACACATCCACGACGGAAAACATTCGCGCTGATAATGGGATCTCCTCCCCTTTTAATCCGCGTGGATAACCGGAACCATCCCATCTTTCGTGATGACAGTACGGAATATCGACAGCATATTTTAGGTACGCAATCGGCGAGAGCATTTGGTAAGCAAAGGTTGGGTGCTGCTTCATAATTTCCCATTCCAGTTCTGAAAGCGAACCGGTCTTCAGTAGAATAGCATCGGGAACCCCCATCTTGCCGATATCATGAAGCAGCGCGCCACGGCGAAGATCCAATTTTTCGGCATCGCGCATCCCCATACGATCAGCAAGTTGCAATACCTTTTCTGTTACACGTTGCGTGTGACCTTCGGTTTCCTTATCACGCAAATCCAAAGCACGTGACCAGCCTTCGATGGTGGCATCATAAGCCAGCCTTAATTCCAAGTTGGAGCGCTGCAGGTTTTCGAACAAAGAGGCACTTTCGATCGCAATAGCCACCTGCGTGGCGAGGGTTTCGAAGTAATCGATCCACTCCGATCCAGACTCAAATGGTTTCCGATGGAAAATTTCAAGCACACCTTTGACCTGGCCTTTGACGATCAAAGGCGTGGCGTAATGTGACAGGAACTCTTCATCAGCCAGCAGCGACGATCTGCTGAATGCTTCGGCTGAGGATTGCAGGTTGGGGTAGGAAACTGTACGATATTCCTGTGCGGCGCGTCCCGCGCATCCATTTCCGAGCCTGACATGGGATTGCTCGATTCTGTGCGTTCTGAAACCAATGCCTTCAGCATAATCGAGCGTATGAGTGACGGTGTTGAGGCGCAGAATGCTGGCAGCATCGACCTTAAGCTCATCTTTTACACTTTTCAATATCACATTGAGAGTGACATATAGATCAAAGTTTGCGCTGATCGCAAGGTCAATTTGATGCAGGGCAATGAGGTGATGCAATTGTTGAACGGTCTGTTCATGGAGCTTGACCCGGTGGACCGCATTAGCAGCAATATCAGCAATGGCGTTGAGCAAACGCAATTCCTGTTCTGTGACGTCGGTTTTCCGGGCAATCCATAACGCGCCGATGGGTTGTTCCTGTGCGATAAGAGGAACAGATGCCAGACAACGGGATTCGCCGAGCAGGTCAGGCCGATAAAAAAGCGAATTCTCATCTATGTGGTTGTTCAAATAAGGCTTTTGATTTTCAATAACCCAATTAGCGACCCCGGCTCCCGGTGGAATGTTCAATCCGATCATTCTTTCACCGACCGGACCGCGTCCCATCTCGTCAATTAAGCCTTTGGTCTGTGCGTCGGGCAGCACCATCACTGCACCATCAGCTTTAAATAGTCCGATCAACTCATCCAAAATCACGCTGAGGATATCTTCGCTGGTCGTTGCCTGGCGGAGGGCTGAACTAACGGCTACGATGGCTTCACGTTCGAGTTCATGACGTTTCCGTTCAGTGATATTCCGCGCCACAATTTGTATATATCGCACACCCTGGAAAGTATAAGGGACAACGCCAACTTCGACATCAACGGTTGAACCATCCAAACGGAGAAATTTTTCCTCCACAAATGGAATGGAGACCCCGGTCGATTCCACCTCCTCCATACGCTTCCTAACAATTGCCTGCAAGTGGGGAGGAATGAAATCCAAGATCGATCTTCCAATAAGATCCTGTGTACTTTTTGCGCCCACCATCTGTATGGCTGCCGGGTTTGCAAACACAATCTGACCCTGATTATAGACAGCAATGGCCTCCGGCGAAAGATTGACCAACTGTCGATAACGCTCCTCACTTTCGCGAAGCGCCTCGTCCGCATGTTTGCGTTCCGTGATATCAACGGAAAATGTTGCAAACCGCTTTCCTTCGGGCGGGGTAGTAGTAATGTGGAACCAACGATCGGCCGGCGCATAATGCATCTCAGTATGAACAACCTGTTGCATTCGAGTATGCTTTTTCCACCAGTCACGGATGAATTCGGGACTCATGTGATAAATTTCCGTTGCACGCCTCCCCAGAACCTGTTCCCGGGTGAATGCTGAATTCTTCGTAAAAGCAGGGTTGACATCCATGATTACATAATCAACCACCTCATCGTTTTCATCACGGATAATCTCATTGACCGCTACTCCTTCATCCATAATGTTGAACAACATACGATAGCGCTCTTCGCTTTCTCGCAATGCTTTTTCAGCCAATTTGTGCTCCGTGAGGTCGTGGGCAATACAAAGTACAGTGACAACATTTCCCGTCGCATCTTTCTCAGGTATATAACGATTCTCGAAAATGCGCTCGCCTATGTATGTATCCCAGTTCACCTCAGTTTCGTTGGCGATGCCATCATCGAACGCGCGACGGATCCATATCAGGAGAGTGTCATTCTGCTCCACCTTGCTGCTTGGATGCAATTCCTCCAGAGTTTTGCCGATAATGGATTTGGCTGGCAGGCCGAACACTTTTTCAAACGCCGGATTAACGTAAAGATGACGACCGTCGCGTTCAAGCCGCATAATTGGGTCTGGAAAGTTCTCTGCCAACATCTGAAAGCGCCGTTCATTTTCTTTGATCTCATGGATATCGCGCCCAATAGCAAGTACAGATTCCACCTTGCCGCCCGGTCCCATTTCTGGAACAAAGCGCATATGCCCCCAGTGCATCTCACCTTGTTCCGTGCGGAACGGCATCTCCATGGCGCGTTCGGTGCCCGTCTCGATTACCTGCCTCAGATGATCGATATAAGCCTGTGGGGCATACACGGGCGACTGATCAGCCGGTGTCTTGCCGATCACGTTTTCTGGCGGGACTCCGAACAGCTTCTGGATGGCAGGATTAACATAAATGCGGTGAAATTCTCTGTCATAGCGGGCGATGAAATCGGGTGAGTTCTCTACTAGGGCGCGGAAAAGTTGTTCGCTGGCGAGGAGCTGCGCCTCAGCCTGTTTATGTTCAGTGAGATCAACAAACGTGATAAGATGTTTTTCGCCAATGGAAGAAAGACGAAATTCAACGTAACGATACGAACCGTCCTTGCATCGAACAGTTGCCTCCATCGGTTTGCTCTGACCTTTATCGCGGATGGCTCGCTCCACTCTAGCCTTCCATTGCGCCCTGATTTCTGCTTGCAAATAACTCAATAAACTTATCGTTAACCCATTCTACGTGCTCTTCAATCCCCGATGACACAACCATTGCCACAGGGGATGCATCGATCAAATGTTTGATCTGTTTTTCGCTTTCTTGCAGGTTGCGAAACGCCAACAGACTGCTTAAGGCATCCGAGAGGCGTCTGCCAACGTCTTGAAACAATCTCTCTTCTTCTTCTGTCCAGACCCGCTCGTAAGAACATTGATGCAGGCCAAACGACCAGGGTTTCCCAACTTTGGGATAAAAAGCCATGGCGATGAAGGATTGAATCTTGAACGACACCTCCAATTCCTTCGGCACAGGGTGTTCCTCTCTGGCACCAAATTTCACCGGACCATCTGCACTTCTCAAGATCCGAAAGATTGTCGAGCCTATGGGTTCAAGTGGGAGTTCAATCCCTATGGGGAGCAAGCCAGGATATTCCGGACGTGTTCTTTCCATGGCAACCTGCCAGGTAAGAGATTCCGGGTCACACGGATAGACAAGCCAGGAGCGGTCGCATTCAAAAAGCGCGAGCAGAACATCAAGCACATCTTTCATCGCCTGTTCCAGGTCGCTGGTTCCCTGCAAAGCCCGGTTGATTCGATCCATGCTTTCGAAGTGCCGGAGGAGGGACAATCGCCGCTGATTTGTCCGTTTTGGGGATGGTGGTTTGTCAGATCGTTTTTCCTTGTTTTCCTTAGGCATGACAACCTCCAAATGGTGGAAAGTTGAATTCTTTCCATTTGTATTGTGACACAATTAGTGCGAATTTTCTATTGACAAATGACACCATATAAGAAAAGAGCCTCTGAGTGTTCTCAGAGGCTCTTCGGTCTATCTTCAATTTTATATAACTATACTCACCAGTTTTTTCTGCGCCACGATGACTTTCTTCGGTTCCTTGCCTTCCAGATATTTTTTCACCGTTTCACTTGCCAGCGCGGCGGCTTTGATATCGCCCTCGCTCGCTTCTACAGGGACCGTGATGCGATCGCGCACCTTGCCGTTGATCTGAACAGGCAGTTCGATGGAATCCTCTTTAGCAGCTTCTTCATCCACTTTGGGCCACTGCTGTTGGTGGACGGAATATGGCTTGCCCAGATAATTCGTCCACAGTTCTTCGGCGATGTGTGGTGCTACAGGAGCCAGCATGCGCACATAAACATCCTGCGCTTCTGTCCATTCGGGAGAACCGACCGCACCTGCTTCTCGCGCCTTATACATTTCGTTCATCAATTCCATCATGGATGAAATGATGGTGTTGAACTCGAAGTTTTCGAAGTCGCGTGTGACCTTGCGCAGAGTCTGATGGACGCGTCTGCGTAGGTTCCGTTTGGTTTCGGCACTGGCATTCCCAGGTTGATTTTGATCCGTGTACAACGCCCAGGTGCGGCGAATCCAGCGAGCCGACCCTTCGATGCCTTGATAGTCCCAGGGCGCGCCCATTTGCCAGCGAGCAAAGAACATCAAGTAGGCGCGTACGGTATCTGCACCATATTTTTGCACCAGCACATCTGGCGCGACCACGTTTCCGCGGCTCTTCGACATCTTCTCATTATCTTCGCCCAGCACCATGCCCTGGTTGCGCAGCTGCATCATCGGCTCGTTGCCTTCGGTAATACCAGCATCGCGTAACGCCTTGTGGAAGAAGCGCGTATACAGTAAATGCATCGTCGCATGCTCGATGCCTCCGGTGTAGGTATCGACAGGCATCCAATAGTTATATTCGGCATCATCGAACGGACCCTTGTCATAATGCGGCGAAAGATAACGCAGGTGATACCAAGACGAACACATGAATGTGTCCATCGTATCGGTTTCGCGTATGGCAGGCTCTCCTCCAATGGGACAAGTGGTGTATTTCCAGGTCGGATGTAGTTTCAACGGGCTCTCACCAGTCGGTTTCCATTCCACATCTTCAGGCAGCAGCACCGGCAACTGATCTTCCGGGACCGGATTCCAGCCGTGCTTCTCGCAATAGACCATCGGGATCGGCGCGCCCCAATAGCGCTGACGGGAGATCAACCAGTCGCGATAGCGATAATTCACAGCGCGTTTTCCAATGCCACGCTGCTCCAGATACTCGATCACAGCCCTAATGGCAGGATTCTTTATCCCCTTGTCATTGGTGGCGCGGATCCCGTTGAACGGTCCGCTGTTGATCATGACACCTTCATGTTCATGTGCAGCTTCCATCGTGTCGCCGTTCAAGGGCGAGTCATGACTCGCCCCTACGGGTTGAATGACAGGAATAATCTTCAATCCGTATTTGCGCGCGAATGCAAAGTCACGCTCATCATGCGCAGGCACAGCCATGATCGCGCCGGTGCCGTAAGACATCAACACATAATCAGCGATCCAAATCGGGATGCGCTCATTATTGACCGGGTTGATGGCATAACTACCTGTGAAGACGCCGGTCTTTTCCTTATCTACGGCGCCGCGCTGAATATCTGACTGACGCGCGGCTTGCAGTTTATATTCTTCGACGGCGGCTTTATTTTCCGGTGTGGTGATCTCATCCACCAGTGGATGTTCCGGCGAGAAGACCATAAAGGTCTCGGTTTTGAAGATCACAGACGCGCCCTCGCTGCGGTCGATCCAATTCGTCTGCAGGAGCTTGACACGCTCGGGCCAGTCGATTCCATCAAAGTTCAGCAGTTCATCGGCATATTTGGTCGCCCGGAAGAACCACTGCTCCAATTCCTTTTTGATCACCGGTGTTCCGCAACGTTCACAGCGACGGTCTTCGCCGATCACCTGTTCGCGCGCCAGCGTTGTATTGTCCTTGGGACACCAATCCACGGCGGAGAGTTTGCGATACGCCAGCCCAGCTTTATACAATTGGATAAAGAACCATTCTGTCCATTTGTAATACTCCGGGTCAGCAGAGACAATTTCGCGTTCCCAATCGAACATCGTGCCCATGGTCCGCATCTGTTTGCGCATACGTTCGATGTTCGCAAATGTGCGCTTCATAGGATGGATACCTTCCTTGATCGCAGCATTCTCCGCAGGCAGACCGAACGCATCGAATCCCATCGGAAACAGAACGTTATAACCCTTCATCCGCATATAACGCGCTCGCGCGTCGGAAGGAGTCATCGCATACCAGTGACCAATATGCAGGTCACCGCTTGGATATGGCAACATGGTCAGCGCGTAGTGTTTGGGTTTACGCTCATCGATCACCGAGCGATACAGCTTGTCCGCTTCCCATTTCTCCTGCCATTTTTGCTCAATCGCTTTCGGATTGTAGGAAATATCTTTTACTTCTGGTGTATTGTTGTTTTTCGAATCCGTCATTCTTTCCTCATGAAATACAGTTTCAGGTTTTCCGGGTTCAGGTGTCAGGTTACCTGGTTGATTTCCTTTTTCCAAGTTTTGAAGATGCAAGGAGGCGCGGAAGAAGAGGACCTTCTTTCCAGAAGATATAGTTAATTCGAATACCTTTTTTCATTTGTGCCTCCTGTTTCCTGTCATTGCGAGCGACACGCTTCGCGAGGAGCGAAGCAATCTCCCGCTTTGAAGAATGAGATTGCTTCGTCGGGCTAACGCCTCCTCGCAATGACGGGTTACATATAAACAAAAAATCCTTCATCCACATCAGGGACGAAGGATTCCTCCGCGGTACCACCCGAATTACGTTTTCAAGTTGGAACGTGCTAACGTTTCAACGTTCAAACCTTCTAACGTCACTTTGGTCGCGCTAACGGGCTTACCCGTGGATGACTACTTCGTTCACCATCCAAGTCTCTCTTGCGAGATAACAGGCGAGTTCGGTCTTCTTTATTGGCATTCCCGTTCGATGCCAGTGAAGGGCTTCCACCTCACTTTCCCTTCTCGCTGACGGGACGACGTACTACTCCTGTCCTGACTTTTCAATATATTGCGCCATTATAGCACAAGAGCGACTACGTTTTCTAGTCGCTCTCGCATACCCTGAAGGGCATGATAAGGTGGACCCAGGGGGATTCGAACCCCCGACCTTCTCAATGCCATTGAGACGCGCTCCCAACTGCGCTATGGGCCCTTTGTTTCAGTAATCAGTTGTTAAGTGACCAGTATTCACTTTGTGGACAGTGACGCCTGAAAACTGCTTACTGATTACTGTACACTGTCCAGTGGACCTGAGGGGATTCGAACCCCTGACCTCCTCAGTGCGATTGAGGCGCGCTCCCAACTGCGCTACAGGCCCGGAAATGCAATCCCGCTATGCGGGACAAGGCGAAGGACATTCTACTTGAGGCGGATGGCGATGTCAAGCAATGTTTTGCTCGACTGGCGGCTTTTTCAAAGGCGTTAAGAGTTTGAAAAGGGTAAATCGCCCACTTCCCTGTAAAATAAGGGAACATCTTTCCAAGGGAACATCATGACAGACACAACACTTCACCCCAGCTATCGCATTGCAGATTTACACGAATCGGAACGTCCGCGCGAGCGGCTCGCCACGCTTGGACCTCAAGCCTTGTCCAACGCCGAATTGATCGCCATCCTCCTGCGCGTCGGTGTGACAGGCGAAAACGCGGTTCAGGTTGGACAACGTTTATTGCATAAATTTGACGGCTTAAGCGGTCTCCACCGCGCTCCATTCAAAGAACTTATGGATCAACACGGACTCGGGGAAGCGAAAGCCTCGCAGATCAAAGCCGCGATTGAATTAGGTCGAAGGCTCACCCTTGAGTCACCGGAAGAACGACCTTCCATCAACTCCCCAGCCGATGCAGCGGCGCTCGTGCAGTATGAAATGTCTGCCCTGGAGCAGGAACACTTACGCGTGATGCTGCTTGACCGAAGAAACCGTGTACTGGAAACCGTAGAAGTATACAAAGGTTCAGTGAATTCATCACAAGTGCGAGTTGGGGAATTGTTCAAGGAAGCGGTGAGAAAGAATGCTTCGGCACTGATCGTGATTCACAATCATCCAAGCGGAGATCCAACTCCCAGCCCGGATGATGTTGCGGTAACGCGCGCCATTGTCCAGGCGGGAAAACTATTGGATATAGATGTCCTCGATCATCTAGTGATTGGTCATGGCAAGTGGGTATCCTTGAAAGAACGAGGTCTGGGGTTTGCATAAAGTACCCAAGGAGGCGATCTGATGAAAATCCTGGTTCTGTGTGACGATTATTGGCATCCAGTTCGAGTCCCCCGAGAAGGCTTGGGAGCGCTGACAGGAAATGAATTCACATTTGACTGGATCGAAAATGCATACGATTGGTCATTGGAAAAGATGATGGAGTATCCGGTTGCGATTCTGACCAAATCCAACAACGTTTCTTCGACTGATCGAACCCCTTGGATGACAGATACCGTTCAAGCGGCATTTTCCGAATATGTGCGCAAAGGCAATGGATTGCTTGCCATCCACTCAGGTACTGCCGAGTATGCTCAAACACTGCTACTGCGTAGTTTATTAGGCGGCGTATTTACACATCATCCCGAACAATGCCTCGTCACTGTCGAACCACTCGTGGAACATTCACTGTGTGCTGAAGTTGGTTCATTCACCCTGAAAGATGAACACTATTTCATGGCATTAGATGACTTGCAAGCGGATGTGTTTGTGACTACGAAATCTGAACATGGAGAACAACCTGGAGCCTGGAGACGCATGGAAGGTGATGGACGCGTAGCAGTGTTGACACCCGGTCATAACCTTAATGTTTGGTTGCACCCCTCTTTCCAGACTTTGGTTCTGAATTCTTTACGTTGGTGTGCAAAATTATTATAGGAGTGTTGGAATGACCCGTACAACGTTTGTCACCGGTGCGGATCGCGGCCTGGGATTTGCGTTGTGTATCGGGCTGCTCGAACAAGGCTGGGAAGTCTTTGCCGGGCAATATCTGCCGGAGTGGCATGAGCTGTCGGCGCTATCAGGCAAATACCCAGGCAGGTTGCATATCGTTCCTTTGGATGTTAGTTCACAGGAGTCTGTGGGCGCAGCCGCGCGGGGAGAGTGTCAAATATCATGGGCTAACGAAGTCCATAACGTGTGCGGCATAATTTGGAAAGCGTTGTTTATGAAGTTGCCTACGATTGAAGGCAAAAACAAATAAGCGTAGCGCACATTCAAGTGCGTAAGGACTCCGAGAAAAACAACGCGATTTGCGAGCCAGGCGAGCCAGATAATGACGGAGTTCGGCATTATCGGCTTCGACTGAATACGTATCCGCCTTGCCCTTGGAAACTTCATATCTGCCAAAGTGATACCAAAGCCACTGGTAGGCATCCAACCCATCACTGTAGTACTGTTTTGCTTTCGGCGCTTGGTCAACGACATCCTGGATTGCTTCTTGGGTGCGTATCCAGACGACCGCCCAGCCCAAAATACATCTGGTTTTGCGGTCGACAACGGTCAGAATGTAGATTCTGTTTTTTTATCGCCGATAAACGTGAAGATTTCGTCCATTTCGGCTTCTTTGACTTCCTCTGGCACGGGTGCATTGGGCAGCGCCTCTGCCACATCTGTCACCCACAACGAAACGGTTTGAGGTGAAACTTTCAGATGGCGGGCAATCCGCCGTAAGTTGCCGCCATCCACATACATTTCGGCGGCCCGTTTTCGCAGGCTTTCTGGATAGCCGTGATGTTTCGGGTTCGGCGTGTACTTCCGCTGGCAGTGCATACACCGATACCTTTGCGAACCTGCATCGGTTTTACCCGCTTTGTTCTGACGAGTCGCGGCTTGGCAATTTGGACATTTCTGCATAGCATTATTTTAGCCCATCTTTTTAGACACTCTCCGCGCGGGTTGTATCAGAACAAACCGATCATATCGATCTGCTGATTAGTAACGCGGGCATTTATGCACCTCTTACCGAGCTGCCAATACGCGAACCGCAGGATTATAACCAGATGCTCCATGTGTATGATGTCAACGCGTTGGGACCTTTGCGAGTCACAGAAGCATTTTTACCGTTGATGGATCCCAGCGACTTCAAGCGTTTGTGCTTCGTGTCTTCTGAGGCGGGTAGCATCACGCGAGCATACCGCAAAGGATTATTTGGCTATTGCATGTCAAAAGCGGCATTGAACATGGCGGTTAAGATTTTGTTCAACGATTTACATCCTGCTGGATATACATTTCGAGTCTATCATCCAGGATGGATTCGCTCCTATATGCTAGGGGAGAAAAACAAGGAAGCTACCTTCGAGCCAGAAGAGGCTGCTGCCAAAGCAATCCCCATCTTTTTGGATGAGCAGGAAGATGAGGGGAAACTAACTTTGATCGATTATGAGGGCGCCGAATGGCCCTGGTAACGTTCAAACGTTACAACATTCAACGTTGAACTTGTGTATCACATACTTCTTTTCACCCCAAACTGCGTAAATTCTCCTGTCGGCGTTTCCCACTCCACTTTCAACTCATCTACCCGCGAAGAGCGAGGTCCCTCTTTCATCATGGCGATAAATCGATCGACTTTGTCGCCCTCCCCCTCTGCAATTGCTTCCACTGTGTCAGAGCTAACGTTGCGCACCCAGCCCGTTAGATCGCCGATTTGACGCGCGCCGTATTCCACATGAGCGCGAAAGCCCACACCCTGCACGCGTCCTTTCACCCAAACATGTGCACGAACAATGTTATTGTTTTCCGACGAAAGTTCCTGGTTCATTACGGTTTCCTTTTTTCCGAAGTGCGGTCACAATGCCAACAAATGGAAAGAACAATACCACACACAACAACACCAGATATGGCATCATGTTTTGCAGGGCTGGCAACCAGGCATTCTGCCCCAGGATTGTGGAGCGCCATTTTGCTTCGAGATTTGAAAGGGGAAGTCCAAAGGCGCGTTCTGTGCCATGGTCGCAATCCAGGCCGTCAGCGTAGGAAACGGCGAGTTTCAATAAACCTGAGGAACCGTAGGTCCGTTGCATATAGCTAGTAAGTGGTCATACTCTGTATTTGGATACAGTTCCACAAGTGTTGCCATCCCTTCATTCAACCAGGCAGGGATGTTGGTGTAGCCCACACCCACAGCGCGATACAACATCACATGCATCAACTCATGCGGAATTCGCTGTTCCATAGTGATGCTTTGCGTCGCGCCGGATTCGATGACGACCGTCACCACGCCGAGAGCAGGGTCGGCATGACCGGCGATCCAATCCTGGCTGCCCGATCCCAATGTGGCGCGCAAATCATCAACATTTGCATAAATAAAGAATTCGATGGGCTGAGCCAGATCCACAGCAATCAGGTTGCTCACAGAACCCAACCCCAACTGCACCGCATTCAATGCTGTCTGACCAAATTTCGAATCACCCGCATACCAATTCACGCGCAGTGTACCCGAATCAAGTGTCTGCCACTGAAAGCGATTATCTATATAACGGACAGAATATGTTTCACTCTGTGCCGTGCTTGCATCAGACAGCGTGAATTGATAGTGCCATTTCACATTCGCGAATGGGCGTATTACATTTTGTCTGGTATCGAAATGAAATTCGCTGTGCCCATCGGATGGAATATCCAATGGTTCCGTGTGAGTAGTTCC
>WNFY01008529.1_pt1 | contig 16937 bp, 20 predicted proteins | sample 5400091 | NCBI WGS metagenome assembly WNFY01 (sample SAMN13153364, study PRJNA577476) | soil metagenome | isolation source: 60 cm soil or saprolite under grassland replicate 1 | place: USA:California | collected 2016-06-15
TGCGCGGATCGCACGAGCCATTTGGGCTCTCGACGCCGACGGAGGCGGCTGGTGATAGTTCTCAGTCTAGTGAGCGTGCTGTCCTCGAAAGCTGCAGCCGCTCAGCAGCAAGGCTCGTCCCTCGCAGCGGCAAGCTTGCCCGCACCTGCCTCCGCGTAGCCTTGGCTGGGTGTACAGATTCTGCAGCCACCGGCCTCACCCTAACCGCCATGGGGCACCTGTCGCACGGTGAACCCCTTCTGCCGGAGGAGCGCCAGGATCCCCCTCGGTCCGACCAGGTGCGCGGCGCCTACTGCGACATGCGACTCCGATGAGGTGACCACGGCACCGATCTTCTCAGCCATCGCGACGTTGCGGGCGTAGAGGAGGGCCTCGTAGACCGGCGCGTAGACGGGATCGCCGGATTCCTTGAACGCCGCGCTCTCGATCGCGGCCGTATCGCCGGCCCGCCACGCTGCGAAAAGCTGCACCACCTGCTCTCCCGCGCCGGACGCTTCGCGCAGCGTCGCCTGCAGGAAACGCTCCTGCTGCGCGTCGGGGAGACCGGCGAACGTGCCGAGCTGTTCCTCCACCGTCTCGAGCGCGACGACGCGCTTTCGGTTCCTGGCCCAGCCCAGCAGGAGCCGGTCGATCCCATACTCAGGGTCATATCCCGCCCGCTGCAGCTCGACGACTGTGATCATCATGGCGAGGAGCCACGGCCGCAGCGGCTCGACGTTCTGGCGCGGCAGCCCGATCCGCGCGAGCGCCGGAGCGAGAAGCGCCTCCGTCTCCTTCGAGAGATGCGCCGACAAGTGATCGGGCGGCTGGTAGGTGCCGAGCCGCTGCGTGAGCCGCACGGCCTGCTGCTTCAGCTCAGGCGACGCTGAGTCGAGCTCCACCACGAGCACGCCCGATCGCCCGGCCCGCCCTGGGACGCGACGAGCTTCGCCTTCCGGAGCAGCGCGAGCAGCCGCCGGATCAGGACCGGGTTGGTGTTCACGCTCCCGGCGATGAACTCGGACGTCGTGGGCGAGTCGTCTCCCACGCCACGCGCGAGCAGCGTGAGGACGTGGATGGCAACGGTGAAGCGGCTGCTCGAGCGCATCGGACGCGTCACTGTAGCGCCACCATGGTCGCGCGCGAGCTCTCCCTTCCGCCCGCCGCCGTGGCTCGCACGCTCGAACTGCTCGATGGCGGGGCCACCGTCCCCTTCGTCGCGCGCTACCGCAAAGAGGTCACGGGCGGCCTCGACGACGGCGCGATTCAGCGCATCCACGACCACGCCGCCCGGGTGGATGCCCGCGAAGCCCGCCGGACCAGCATCCTCGAGTCGCTGCGCGAGCAGAACGTCCTCACCCCCGAGCTTGCGCGTGCGATCGTCGCCGCCGCCACGCTCACCGAGCTCGAGGACATATACCTGCCTCACAAGCCCAAGCGCCGGACGCGGGCGCAGACGGCGAGGGAGAGGGGCCTGGGTCCCCTCGCCGCGCTCATCCTCGAGCAGGCGCCAGGTGCGAAGGCGCAGAGCCGTGAGGCCCTCGGCGCACCTTACGTCAATCCTGCCAAGGAGCTGCATGACCTGGACGCGGTCTTCCAGGGCGCGCGGGACATCGTCGCGGAGCAGGTAGCCGAGCGCGCCGACGTGCGGGCCGAAGTGCGTCGGCTCTTCGAAACCAAGGGGGAGCTCACGGTGGACGTGGCCCGCGGAAAATCAGCGGCCCCCGAGCTCGGGCACTACCGCGACCACCTGGGCCGCCGCGAGCGCGCCATGACGGCCCCGTCGCACCGGGTACTCGCGGCCGAGCGGGGGGAGGCCGAAGGGGTCCTGCGCGTGCGCGTTCTGATTTCGCCCCACGAAGCGGCGGCGGCGGTGCGGGCACGCGTGGTGCGCAAGGGCACGGCGCCCGTGCTGGCGCACGAGCTCGACCTCGCGCTCGCCGAGGCTCAAGAACGGCTGCTCCTGCCTTCGCTCGAGAGCGAGCTGCGGCGCAAGCTCAAGGACCGCGCCGACGAGGAAGCCATTCGCGTCTTCGCGCAGAACTTGGAGGCGTTGCTGCTCGCGGCTCCACTCGGGTCCGTCCCGGTCCTGGCCATCGACCCCGGCCTGCGGACCGGCTGCAAAGTGGCGGCGCTCAGCGCGGAGGGTGATGTGAAAGCGCTCGCGACCATCTATCCACATACCGGCCAGGAGCAGGCCGCAGCGGCAACGCTCGCCGGGCTCATCCGGACCCACGCGCCCGCGGCGATTGCTATTGGCAACGGGACGGCCGGGCGGGAAACCGAGGCCTTCGTTCGCAAGCTCGTTGCCCTGCCGGGCACCGCCAAGGTTCTCATGGTGAGCGAGGCCGGAGCGTCGGTGTACTCTGCCTCCGAGCTGGCGCGCGAAGAGCTTCCCGAGCTGGATGTCACCTTGCGAGGTGCCGTCTCGATTGGCCGGCGATTGCAGGACCCGCTGGCGGAGCTGGTGAAGATCGACCCCAAGAGCATCGGTGTCGGACAGTACCAGCACGACGTCGACCAAGCGGCGCTCGCGGCGTCGCTCGACCGCGTGGTGGAACGTGCCGTGAACCAGGTCGGCGTGAACTTGAACACGGCGTCACCGACCTTGCTGCGCTACGTGGCAGGCTTGGGTCCAGCCCTCGCCAAGGCCATCGTCGCGCACCGGGCGAGCCACGGCCCATTCAAGACGCGGGCTGCCATCAAAGAGGTGCCACGGCTCGGCAGCAAGGCGTTCGAACAGTGCGCGGGCTTTCTGCGCGTGCCGCATGGCACCGAGCCGCTCGACGCGAGCGCGGTCCACCCGGAGCGCTACGCCGTCGTCGCTCGGATGGCGAAGGACCTGGGGGTGCCACGGGGAGAGCTGGTCGGAAACGGCACGCTCGCGCAACGAATCGACATCCAGTCATACGTAGACGAGCAGGCCGGCGTCGGCGTGCCGACGCTGCGGGACATCGTGTTGGAGCTGATGAAGCCGGGGCGAGACCCGCGGGCAGAGTTCCGCGAGGTTGGCTTCGATGCCAACGTGACCGAGCTCGCGCACGTGAAGGAAGGCATGACGCTCAACGGTCTCGTCACCAACGTCGCTGCGTTCGGCGCGTTCGTCGACGTGGGCGTTCATCAGGATGGACTCGTGCACGTGAGCGAGCTCGCGAACCGCTTCGTCAAGGACCCCGCCGAGGTCGTCAAAGTCGGCGACCGGGTGCGAGTGAAGGTCCTGTCCGTGGACCTCGCACGCAAGCGGATGGGCCTGTCCATCAAGGCACTCCAGGTGAGCCCAGGCGGGCCCGGCCGTCCTCCGCCGGCACCCGAGCCGGAGTCCTTCAACAGCCCGCGCCGCCGCTGAGCACGAATGTCGGACCATTCTGCGCTGCCCATCTTCGTTGGCGCCGTGCGTCTGCACGAGGGCGCCGCCCGTTTCAGCGTGGCGGAAACGGGCGGTGCGCGCCGGCCAGGCTACTTGGCCTTCTTCGGCGTGATCGGCGTGGCTGGCGCCACGGGCGGAGCCGGTACGGCAAGAGCCAGGGTTGAACCGCCGAGCTGGCCAGCCTTCACCTGCGCCTGGCGCGACAGGTCGATCGACTCGCCGAGGATGCGCGCCATCTCCTGCGGCGCGTGGAAGCCCATCGAGTTCTCGGCCGCCACGTAGTCGAGGCGCCACTGCGCGGCGCGCTGCAGCTCCTCGAGCTCCTTCAGGCCGGGATCCTTCTCCACCACCTCGCGCCACGCGGCGAGGAGGTTCGACTTCACCTCGGCAGCGAGCTTCTTCTCCTGCTCCTCCTTCGCCAGCTTCTGGAAGGACTCCTGCTTCTCCAGCGTCTCCTTCGCCTTCGCCACCGCCCCCTCGCGGTTCCTGTCGTCGTAGGGCTTCCGCACGGCGACGATCGCGTCGATCATGGCGACGGCGGCGTTGCCGGCGCGGGTGAGCAGCGCGAAATGGCGATCCTGGATGGCGGTGACGCGGGCCTTGATCTCGTCGTCGCCGTACGGATGGCAGCCGGCGCAGGCGCGGTTCGGCTGGAGCAGCGGGCTCCGCACCCAGTGATCCGACACCTTCTGCGCGCCCTCGCGCTTGTACGGCATGTGGCAATCGGCGCAGGCGACGCCGCTGCGCGCGTGGATGCCCTGGCTCCACATCTCGAACTCGGGGTGCTGCGCCTTCAGGACCTCCATCCCGGTCTCGGCGTGGGTCCAGTCCTTGAACCGCTTACCCTTCACCATCGTGCCGTCGTAGACGTGCTCCATCTGCTCCACCTTGAGCCCCTCCGCCCACGGGAAGAAGATGTTCATGCCCTTGCCGCAGAAGTACTCGACGTGGCACTGGCCGCACACGTACGAGCGCTTCTCCTGGCGCGTGGCGTCGAGGTTCGGGTCGTAGGGCTTCGTCTTGTTGCCCTTGCGCCAGCGCTCGATGGACGGGAGGTGAGGCACCTCGGCGGAGGACGCCGCGAGCTTCTGGATGCCGGCGATGAAAGCCGGCCGCGTGACGCGGATCTCCATCGACTGGGGCTCATGGCAATCCACGCAGCCCACCGGGTGTGCCTTGCCGCCCGAGAGCTTCTCCAGCTCCTTGTGCGCGTCCCAGTAGCTCATCTCTGACACCTTGGCGAGGCCTGCCTGCACCTGCTCCGCCTCCGAGCCTTGCGGCAGGGCCTGCTTCCCGAGCTGCTTGTAGAGAGGCATGATCGAGCCGTGGCAATGGAGGCAATTGCCCGACTGCTTCCCCTCCGCCGGGATGTTGCGCTTCGTGCCCTCCTGGTCGAAGAGCATGTAGGCATGGCCGCGCCGGTCGCGATAGTCCACCGCGAACAGGTACCCGGCGAAGACGCGCTTCAGCCACGGATCGCGATCCGCCTTCTCTGGCGCCGGCTGACCCTCGCTCGCGCCGGCGGCGCCGCCGTACTTCGTGCTCGTCGGCTCGGCGGTGCGCTTGTAGCTGTCGTACTCGCGCGGCCAGTTCGTACCCCACTTCGCCGGGTCGACGTCGTTCTCCGTCACGTCGACGAGCTTCACGAAGGCGTGCTTCGCCTCCTGCTTCTTCTCGGCGATGTCGACGAGCAACGCCGCGGCGCCGAGTGCCACGAGGGCGAAGACGCCGGCGACGAGGGCGATGAGGAGCCCGCGCTTCTTCTGGGGCTGGTTCTCGGCGGACATGGTGGATGCTCCTTCGGGCAGCGGGTGGTGACGGTGAGGTCAGCGGAGGTGGCCGACCGAGGCGTGACAACGAACGCAGGAGACGCCGTCGCCGTGGGCGACGTCGCTCACGAGATCGGCGTGGCAGCGGCGGCAGTTGCGCTCGACGACCGCGGCGCTCTGCGGCCGCGCCCGGATGACGTCCGGGTAGCCACCGAGCGTGAACGCCATCGAGTGGTGATAGCCGTTCAGCGCCTTCACGACGTACTTCGAGACGAGGCCGGCCGGCGTGTGGCAGTCGTTGCACGTGGCGACGAGGTGGTGCGGCGCCGCCTGCCAGCCGGCGTAGTGGCCGGCCATCACGTGGCAGTTCGCGCAGGTGGCAGGATCGTTGCCGAGGTACGACGTGCCCTTCGCGTAGTGGAACGCGTACGCGCCGATGCCGAGGGCCAGGCCGGCCGCAGCGGCGGCCAGCGTGAGCGGGATCGGGAGGAGTTTCATGCCACGGCTCGTCTGCATGGGGACCCTCGGAAGGCCTTCTCTGTGTTCATCGCGCTACGCGGGCGGCGAGGCGAGGCGGGCCGGCGGGAGTCTCCGCCAGCCCGCTCGCCACGAGCGACGCTAGGCCTTCGCCACGGTCGCCGGTCCGAGGATCTCGGCCAGGTCCGCGGCGGGCTTCGTCACGCCCTTGAGGCCGAACTTCTCGACGAGCACGTTCAGCACCGCCGGCGTCACGAAGGCGGGGAGCGTCGGGCCGAGCCGGATGTTCTTCATGCCGAGCGAGAGGAGCGTGAGGAGGATGGCAACCGCCTTCTGCTCGTACCAGGAGAGGACCAGCGAGAGCGGCAGGCCGTTCACGTCGGTCCCGAACGCCTTGGCCAGGGCGAGCGCGATCTGGATTGCGGAGTAGGCGTCATTGCACTGCCCGACGTCGAGCAGGCGCGGGATGCCGCCGATGTCGCCGAACTCGAGCGTATTGAAGCGGAACTTGCCACAGGCGAGGGTGAGGATGACGCAGTCCTTCGGCACCGACTCGGCGAAGTGGGTGTAGTAGTTGCGGCCCACGCGGGCGCCGTCGCAGCCGCCCACGAGGAAGAAGTGCCGGAGCGCGCCGGACTTCACCGCGTCGATCACCTTGTCCGCCACGCCGAGCACCGCGTTGCGGCCGAACCCCACGAGGATCGTCTTCTCCGCCCCGTCCTCGCTGAAGCCCGGGGCGGCGAGCGCCGCCTCGATGACGGGCGTGAAGTCGTGGTCGGCGACGTGGCGGACGCCCGGCCAGGCGACGAGCCCGCTCGTGAAGATCCGCCCCTTGTAACCGTCGCGCGGCTTCTGGATGCAGTTCGTGGTCATGAGGATGGCGCCGGGGAAGTCGTCGAACTCCTCCTGCTGGTCCTGCCAGGCGCCGCCGTAGTTGCCGACGAGGTGCGGGTACTTCTTGAGGCCCGGGTAGCCGTGCGCGGGGAGCATCTCGCCGTGCGTGTAGACGTTGACACCCTTCCCGGCGGTCTGCTCGAGCAGCAGCTCGAGGTCCTTGAGGTCGTGGCCGGAGACCACGATGGCCTTGCCCGTGCGAGGCGTGATGCGCACCGGGGTCGGCACGGGGTGGCCGTAGGCGCCGGTGTTCGCGCCGTCGAGCACCTCCATCGTGCGCAGGTTCACGGTGCCGCAGCGCATGCAGAGCGCGAAGAGCTCCTCGACGGTCGGGGTGGGGTTCGCGAGGTAGGCGAGCGCCTCGTGGAAGAACGCGTAGAGCGCCAGGTCCTCATGGCCGAGGACGCGGGCGTGCTCGGCGTAGGCGGCGGCGCCCTTCACACCGTAGGTGAGCAGCTCCTGCAGGCCGGCGAGGTCCTTGCCGTGCTTGCCGATGCGCTGCGGGATGACGGCCAGCGCCTCGCCCTGCGCCACGAGCGCGTCCACGCCCACCGCGGGCTGGAAGGTGGCGGCGCCGCCGAGCTGCTCCGGCGCGACGCCCTTCGCGGCGCAGCCCTGCTCGTACATCGCGCGCGCCCGGTCGCGCGCCGCGGCCATGCCGTCGATCTCGACGGCCAGCCGCGCGGGATCGAAGTTCACGTTCGTCACGGTCGTGAACAGCGCCTTCACCACGGCGGCGTCCACCGCGGCGTCGCGCACGCCCAGCGCCGCGGCGCGGTGCGCCCACGACGAGGCGCCGAGGGCGAGGTGCAGCAGGACGTCCGGCAGCGCCGCGACGGTCGCGTCCTTGCCGCAGTTGCCGATCTCCGTACACCCGCCCGCGCCGATCGCGGTCTGCTCACACTGATAGCAAAACATGCTCATGCCGTTGCTTCTCCTCGTGACGCCGGGACGAGGTGCCCCGGGATGTGGTGAAGGATCAGGTTCGCCGCGGCGTGTGCCGGTCCGCGGGCCTGGGGCGCCCGAGCGCGACGAGCGGTGCCGCGGGCGCGAAGGTGCCCGTGAGCTGCGAGAGCCGTGTGCGCGCCAGCCGCGCGTGGACGATCCGGTTCGCCTCGGCGAGCGCATCGTCGAGGATGCAGGCGCCGCACGACTCTGGGCGCTGCGAGAACATGCACTCCGCGACCTCGAGCTTGCCCTCGATGGCCTCGTAGATCTGCAGCAGCGTCGTCGCGCGGGCATCGGCGCGCAGCGCGAAGCCGCCGCCCGGTCCGCGCACGGAGGTGACGAGGCCCGCCTTGACGAGCCGCTGCAGCACCTTCGCGAGATGGGTCTCGGACACGGGGAGTCGCGAGGCCAGATCCTTCACCGAGACGTGCTCGTCCGCGCGCGACGCGAGCAGGGTCATCGCGTGCAGGGCGATGGAGGCGGCCTCCGAGAGCTTGACGACGCCGGACATGGAGATCACGAAAACAGGAACTTGAATACCGCAATACGCCGAAGCGCGTCAAGAGGCTCTCTCGTAGCCCTGGTGGCCGAACCAGCACCAGCTGGTGCCTCCCAGCTTCCCCTTCACGCTCATCCACTCGCCGGCGAGCGATCCGACGACGATGACAAGCAGCGCGACGAAGAGCACGTTCACAAGCAGCGCGACGAAGAGCACGTTCACGAGCAGTGCCTGACCCTTCGGCTCCACGCCGGAGACCGCCGGGCCCATGTAGAGGCCGGTCGCGAGCCACGCGGTGGCGATCCAGAATATGCCGAGCTGCGTGTGCCACGTGCGGGCGACCGCGTACGGCAACCAGTCCGCGAGCGGGATGCCGTAGAACCCGGAACCCTCGACGCCGTAGTGGGCCGTCACCGCGCCGAGCGCGATCGGGTTCGACCAGTCGTCGGCGGGGCTCCTGGTGTCGCACCGACAGGCGGGTGAGAGCGCACCGCGATTTGGGTGTGCAACGGCATTTGGTTGCCGCGGGCCGGGCGAAGTCGGGGCGAGGCTCCCGTGATGACTCGAGATTTCCCGAGACCGATCGTGCATGGCATGGGCGGTGCAACGGGGGCGTCCAAACCCCGAGGAGACGCTGATGCCAACCCTGGACCGCAGTGCAACCGTCGCCCGCATCGTCACCGAGCACGCCCCGACCGCGCGCGTCTTCCAGAAGCATGGGATCGACTATTGCTGCCACGGCAACGTCAGCGTGCCCGAGGCCTGTTTGCGCGCTCACCTCGACCCCGAGGCGCTGCTCGCCGAGCTCGAGGCAGCGCTCGCCGCGGGCGATGAGAGGCTCGAGGAGGATCCGCGCACGCTCTCCACCGCCGCGCTCATCGCACGCATCGTCGACCGGCACCACGGCTATCTGCGTCGCGCGCTGCCGTACATCGCGCCGATCATGGCCAAGGTCGCGAAGGTCCACGGTCCGCGCGACACCCACCTGAAGGATCTCGCGGCTACGTTCGACGCCCTCGCGGCGAGCCTCGCCCCGCACCTGGACGAGGAGGAGGAGGTCCTCTTCCCCGCGCTCGTGGCGCGCTCGCCCGATACGGAGCTCGTGGCGCGCGAGATCGCGCGGATGCACGAGGATCACCTCGGCGTTGGCGACCTGCTCGGAATCATCCGCAAGCTCACCGCCGGCTTCACGACGCCGGAGTGGGGCTGCAACACCTACCGCGTCCTCATGGCGGAGCTGGAGTCGCTGGAGGCGGACGTCCTCCGGCACGTGCACCTCGAGAACCACGTCCTCGCGCCGCGCTTCGCCGTTCTCGCCGCGCGCGCTGCCTGATCGGCGCGGGTCCACATGGAGACCACGGCATGAGCGAGCTCATCAACAACCGCGAGAAGCGCGTCCAGACGCTGAAGGAGGTGATCCTCCACCTTCACCGAGGCGAGGCGCCCGACGCGGTGCGCGGGCGACTGGCGGCGCTCATCTCCGAGGTGGACGCCGGCGAGGTTGCGGCCATGGAGCAGCAGCTCATGTCCGAGGGGATGTCGCACAAGGAGGTGCAGGCGCTCTGCGACCTGCACGCGGACGTCCTGAAGGACGTCATGACGCAGCCGGAGACGCCGATGCCGCTGGCGCCGGGTCATCCCGTGCACCAGCTCCGGGCGGAGAACCGCGCGCTCGGTGCGGCCGCGCAGGCGGCGCGCGAGAAGGTGAAGCGGCTCGCAGCCCTGCCCGACGAAGGACGGTTCGACGCCGAGCGCCTCGACGCGCTCGCCGCGTTCCACCCGCTCATGGACGTGGAGAAACACTACCAGCGCAAGGAGCACCTCGTCTTCAGCGTGCTGGAACGGCACGGCACGACGGGTCCCAGCAAGGTGATGTGGGGCAAGGACGACGAAGTCCGCGAGCTCCTCGAGTCTGCGACGGATGCGCTGCGCGAGGAGGACGTCTCGGGCGCGGAGCTGAAGCTCCTCGCCGCCACGGTGCTCGAGCCCGCCGTTTCCGCGCTGGAAGGCATGATCTACAAGGAGGAGCACATCCTCCTCCCCATGACCATGGGCCTCTTCACCGAGGAGGAGTGGGGCGAGATCTTTCGACAGAGCCCCGAGTACGGGTGGTGCCTGGTGGCGCCTGACACCGCCTATCGACCGCCGGTGACGCGGGCCGTGGAAGGCGCCGTGAAGCTGCCCGCGGCCCAGGCGGTCCAGTTTCCCAGCGGCTCGCTCTCCTTCGAGCAGCTCCTCGGCATCTTCCAGACGCTGCCGGTGGACATCACCTTCGTGGACCGGGACGACCGGGTGGCCTTCTTCAGCGAGGGGCCGGACCGCGTCTTCGCGCGCTCGCGGGCCATCATCGGCCGTGAGGTGAAGCACTGCCATCCGCCGAAGAGCGTTCACGTGGTGGAGCGCATCGTCGACGACTTCAAGGCGGGGCGGCAAAGCCTCGCGGAGTTCTGGATCGAGCTGCGCGGCAGGTTCGTGCACATCCGGTACTTCGCGGTGCGCGATCCCGCCGGCGCCTACCTCGGCACGCTCGAGGTGACGCAGGACCTCACCCCGCTGCGCGCGCTCCAGGGCGAGCGGCGGCTCCTGTCGTGGAGCGAGGAGCGCCGCGATGCCTGAGTGCCCCGCCGTCATCGGCATCACGCCCGACTCGCGGCTCGGAGACCTGCTCGAGCGCTGGCCGGGCCTCGAGGACGTGCTCGTCGAGCTCTCCCCGCACTTCAAGGCGCTGCGGAACCCGGTGCTGCGGCGGACGGTGGCCAAGGTGGCCACGCTACGTCAGGTCTCGACGGTGAGCGCGGTCCCGCTCGGCACGCTCATCGAGCGGCTCCGCGCTGGAGCGGGCCTCGTTCCGCTGAACGTGGCCGTCGAGAGCGGCGGCGCCCCCGCCGATCGGCCGCCATGGGCGGCGCAGGCTGCAGTCGCGCGGACGCACGACGCGCGCGCCGCCATCGAGGCCGGAGAGCACCCGATGCCGCGGGTGATGGCCGACCTCGCCGCCCTCGGCGACGGGCAGGTCTACCAGCTCGTGACGCCGTTCGTCCCGGCACCGCTCGTCGACCTGGCGCGTGGGAAGGGTTTCTCGAGCTTCAGCGTCATCGAGGCGGAGGGGCTGGTGCGGACCTTCTTCCGCAAGGCCGATGCGTCAGAACGGAAGGAGTGAGCGATGAGCCTCCCGATGGAAGGCGATCGGTTGTACCGGCAGATCGTCGAAGGAAGTCCCGATGCCGTCGTCCTCGGGGACGCGGAAGGGGTCATCCGGCTGTGGAACGGGGCCGCCGAGGCGATGTTCGGCTTCAGCGCCGCAGAGGCCATCGGCCGCTCGATGGACATCATCATCCCCGAGCGGCTACGAGTCCGGCACTGGGACGGCTATCGCAAGGTGATGGCGACGGGAGTCAGCAGATATGGACATGGAGACCTGCTCGCGGTTCCAGCCATCACGAAGGACGGCCGGATCATCTCCATCGAGTTCACCATTCAGATGCTGACAGGCGTTGCGGGCGAGATCCTGGGTCCCGTGGCGACGATCCGGGACGTGACGAAGCGCTTCCAGCGGGAGAAGGACATGGCGCGCCGGCTCAAGGAGCTCGAAGCGAAGGTGCCGAGGTAGGCGCGGCCGAGCTGTACCGCAACATGCACGAGAAGCTGCTCTCGCTGCCGGAGACGCTCGAGATCCTCCCGGCGCACTTCGCGGGATCGGCGTGCGGCGCCGGCCTGCCCGAGGGCGCGCTCGAGACATGGTTCGCCACGTTGCTCCGCGACGGTTTCGCGCTCGATACGGCGGTTACGTACCGCGGGTTCCGCGAGGTCGCCTCGGGCGCCCTCGAGGGACTTGCGGCACTGGAAGCCGCGCCGCGTGGTCTACCTCCACGGCTGAGCGAGGCATGACGGCGAGCGAACGGCGTGAAGAAACGCGACGAGCCGCTCACCCCTTCGCGGCCGCGCCCCTGAGCTCGAGCCCGAGCGCCCGGATGACCTTCATCACGGTGCCGAACTCCGGGTTACCGCCGGGAGAGAGCGCCTTGTAGAGCCCCTCCCGCGTAAGCCCGGTCTTGCGAGCGAGCCGCGACATCCCGCGCGCACGGGCGATGTTCCCGAGCGCGGTCGTGATGAAGCTGGGATCGTCGCGGCCCTCCTCGAGACACGCTTCCCAGTAGCGAGCGATGTCGGCCTCCGTCTTGAGGTGCGCTGCCGAGTCCCACTTCTTGAGCTTGAGCTTGCCTGCCATGTGCGGCTCCTACACCTGATTTGCCAGCTCCTTCGCGAGCTCGATGTCCTTCGCCTGCGTCGACTTGCCGCCACCCACGAGCAGGATGACGACCTCCGTTCCTCGCTGCAGGAAGTAGAGACGGTAGCCGGGGCCGTAGTCGATCCGCATCTCCGAGACACCCTCGCCCACCGGCTTGCAGTCCCCCAGGTTGCCGGACTCCGCACGATCGATGCGCGCCTGAATTCGGGCGGCGGCCCTTCGGTCGCGGAGGCGCTCGAACCACCTGTCGAAGACCGGGGTCGTGAAGATCGCCGGCACGGGGTGACGTTAACCAAGGTTCACACCACTCGTCAACCATGGTTCACGCACCCCCCGCGGCGGCCGCGCCCTCCCTGGGCGAGCGAGGCGCCGTGGGGCACCCCCGATCAGCTTCGGGTGCGCGACGTCGTGAAGATTTCCTGAACGGCCGCCGTTGGAGACGTCCACGCCGGAGGAGCGGGCGCCGCGCAGCGCGAGGGCGCATATGCGCCATTTCCGCAGCCGACGTCGAGGGCGTCGAGCCCTTCGACGGATCCAGCCAGCTCGAGGACCGCCCTGCGCTCGACCGACTCCGTGACCCTGCCGAGGCGCGTCGCCCGCCACGCCGCGTAATCCAGCGGGGTCGGACCGGTCACCTCGGGCTCGATGCCTCAACACGGAGCCCGTGGGCGGCCCAGTCGAGGATCCCGTCCTCGAGGCGGACGGCGCGGAAGCCCTTCCTGCGGAGGAGGGTTACCGCCTCTACCGCGAGGACGCAGTACGGACCCCGGCAGTAGGCCACGATCTCCTTCCTCTTGGGGAGATTCGCGAGCTGCTTCACGAGCTCGGGCAACGGGATGGAGACCGCGCCGAAGATGTGCCCGGCCTCGTACTCCTCCGGCGGCCGGACATCGAGCAACGTCACGTCTCCCTCGCGGACGCGGCGACGCAGCGCGTCCTCGTCGATCGCCTCGAGCTGGGCGCGCTCGGCGAGGAATTCGCGCTTGATGCGCTCCACCTCCGCCAACCGCGTCTCGGCCACCGCGCGCAGGGCGAGGAAGAGGTCGGACACCTTCGGGTCGGCGAGCCGATACGTGACGAATAGGCCTTCCTTCGTCGCCTCGGCGAGCCCGGCGGCTCGCAGGACCTGCAGGTGCTGGGAGGTGTTCGCGAGGCTCATGTCCGAGTGCCGGGCGAGCACCTCCACCGTGCGTGGCCCCTGGGCGAGCAGCTCCACGAGCTCGATGCGGTGCGGGTTCGCGAGCGCCTTCGAGACGCGCGCGAACTGCCCGTAGATGGCGTCCTTGAAGCGGCGACCCGTCGTCGGTCTCGGCACCCGCGCCTCCTCATTGCTCAACTGCGAGCTTGAATAGGTGGAACGCGCCGCCGGGTCAACCCGAGCGGTCCCGTTCCCGGGACAGCGCCGATCGAACGGCCGCCTCGATGAGCGATCGCGGGGGCACGCCCGCGAAGCCGTAGAGGCGTCAACCCAGGCCGACGTTGAGCGGCTTCTGCGGGTCGACGTCGACGCCGTTCACCCGGACCGTCGGCGAGCCGGGGAACGCGAGCCGCGCTGCGTCCTCCAGCGTCGCGACCGTGATCGTCTCGACCTCCGCTCGCGGCGCGTGCGTGTGGACCACGTCTTCGACCACCTCGAGCGCGCGCTGCCCGTGCCCGCAGCCCGGGCTCATGAGGACCTGGATCTTCACGGTCGACCCGAGATGCTGGCCCGCGCGTCCGTGCAGCCGCACTCCCGCTCTTCACGGCTGCTCGCGCGCTCCCACGCGGCGAGCTGGCAGCTCCGGCGCGCCATCCTCGCCCGGAGGTCGGAGAGCACTTCTTCCGTCCCGGTGGCGAGCCCGGCGGCAAGGCAGCGGATGCAGCGTACAGCCGGTGCGAGCCGGAAGACGACGCAGGCGAGGGCCTCGTGACCGCACAGCGGGCGAGAACAGCACGAGCACGGGGCTCCCGTGATGGCGTCGACCTTGCGGAAGAGATCCTGGTGGCCCGGCCGCGACCCTGGCGCGAGCAGCTCCCCTGGTACGCCCTCCCGCTGCGTGACCCGCCGCAGGCTCACGCCGGCCGGTTCCCGTGGCTCGGGGCCGGATCGAATCCCTCGGCGGCGGCGAGCTCCTTCAGCGCGTCGGCGGCCGGGTCCTCCGACTCGTAGACCGCGATCCCTTGCGCCTCGATGAGTCGAAGGGCATTCGGACCCACGCGGGCAACGATGAGCGCGCCGCAGTCCCGGATCAGCTCGAGCTTCCGCTGATGTGCGGCGGCACGCTCTTCGGCAGCCGCGGACGAAGGGGCGTCCTCCCTCGCCTCCACGAGGACGATCCCCGCACGATCGAGGTCGTAGACGTGGAAGCGGGTGGCATGCCCGAAGTGCTGCACCTCCAGGCCATCCTCGCTCGCGACCGCCACTCGAAGTCCCATGGTTCCTCGGATCCAGTGCGATGAACTCAAGCAGGTTGTTGAATATAGCCGATCGCGTTCCAGCGGGCGAGGCACCGGCCGGCGTCCTCGCGCCGCGATCCCTACGCCCGGGCGCGTGACCACGTCTCGAGCCGTGTTCCTCGTGGCGGGCGGCGCGGTGACGCCGGAGTTGACAGGCGATGCTACTACTCAATAGAGTCGTTGAGTAGTGACAACCGCGGCACAAGGTCCTGTGGTTGCCGAATACCCGTCTCCGCGGTCGTATCACCCACGGGAAGGTGAAGTTGTGGTCGACAAGGCAGCGGAGTTGACGTCCGACACTCGCAGTCCGGCACCTCGGGCAGGCGGGTACATGAGCAGGGAGCCGTCGCCCCTCCCCTTCTCGAGCACCATGGCATCAGGCCGCAGCGCGCTTGTAACGATGATGCAGCCCGCCGACCTCAGGCAGCTCAACCACCCTGCCGAGTTCGGGCCCGTACGCCGGCCTGGGTTCCGGCGCATCGCCTACCAGTGAAAGGTGGCAGCGAGCCCGGTTGTAGTACTCGAAGTACCCAGCCAGGATCCGGAGGAGATGGATCTCGCCAAGGACGACGACGTGATCCAGGCATTCCCGTCGAAGCGAGCCGATGAGCCGCTCCGCGTATGCGTTCTGCCACGGTGACCTCGCCGCCGTGACCACCTCCTCGACGTCGAGGATCTCCAGCATGCGACGGAACCGGCTGCCGTAGATCCGGTCTCGATCCCGCACGAGATACCGTGGCGCCGTCTCCTCGGGGAAGGCCTGCACCACCTGCCGCGCCGTCCACTCCGCGCTCGGGCTTGCGGTCACGTTGAAGTGCAGCACGCGCCGGCGGTCATGGGCCAGCACCAGGAATCCGAACAGCACTCCGAATGTGGCCGTCGGAACCGTGAAGAAGTCGATCGCCACCAGGTCCTTGACGTGGTTGTCCAAGAACGCGCGCCAGGATGGCGACGGGCGTCTCCGCTCCCTCACCATGTAATTGGCGACGGTCGACACGGCGACCTCGATGCCGAGCTTGGCGAGTTCATTGCGGATGCGCGGAGCGCCCAAGTCACGTTCGACTTCGACATCTTGCGGATCAGTCCGACGAGCTCGCGGCCCAGCGCAGGCCGACCCACGCGGCCGGCCCGACTCCTGCGAGTCCAGAAGCGCTTGAACCCCTCGCGATGCCACCGGACCACCGTCGCCGGCTGGACGATCGCCAGGGCGTACCGCCACGCCTCCCAACGACGGGCCAGGACCACCCACAGAGCGCGATCCCAGCTCCCGAACCGAGGGCGCCGACCGCCGAGAGCACGGGTGAGCACTCCGATCTGGTGGCGGAGCGCGAGGTTCTCCAGAGCGAGCTCGCGCTTCGTTCGAATCGATGACCTAGCTGCTCCGAAGACGGTCCGAATCAAGCTCCACACCCGACGGACCCTACCCACGCAAGACGCTGCGGCTCAACTACTTTCGCACGGATGAGGTTTTCGGGAGGCACAATCGCGCAGCGGAACTAACTATCACCTATGCGAGCACCACAAGCTTCAGGGAGCTCTCCGGTGGAGCGCCTGAGCCCGGCGTGCGCGCGGGAGCCCGATCGGCGACTTCACCGGAACGAGCTTCATGCTCGTCAGGTCCACCTGGAGCCGGCCCACCGGCGCAGACTGATCAAGGTGCAGCGTCGCCAATCCCTTGACCTCGTGGCCCATGCGTCGCGCGGCTTCGATCGCGCGGCGCTCAACGTCCTCCTTCTTGAGCATCCTGGCGTTCTCGAGCACCACGGACTGGTGCACGTGAAGGACCCTTCCATCCGAGGGGCGGTAGAGGGCGACCGTATGGACGGCGGTCACCTTCGATCCGCTGCCTCCGATTGCTCCTGCATTCATGGTGGCAATCCTCGCGATCAGTACACGGAATCCCAGAAGTACGCATTCATCGTCCACTCGGCGGCGCAGCTCTTGATCTTCGCTCCCCACTGCACGTACGTGAGCCCGCTGATCGAGACCGCTGGAACGGCGTCGAAGCTGTCGGGGTCCGGGAATTCCCGGTGCCGGGTGACGCCGTTCTCGTCCAGGAACTCGGCGTGCGTGAAGGCCAGATCGACCGCCGCCTGATCATCGAACTCGAAGTAATTGTCGAGCGAGAGCTCAAGGACCGTGGGTGTCGGGCTGGTCGAGAAGTCGTACGATAGGGAATAGAGGTCGTCATCCGCGGTGTAGGCCCAATTCCATTGGTAGTGCATTCCGTTCATGAGTCTTGGGAGGCGATGCGTGCGCAGGTGTGACACGCCCGGATGTGCTCACTGCCCTTCACGGCCGCCTGCCAGCGCGGCGCGC
>WNFY01002646.1_pt1 | contig 16936 bp, 7 predicted proteins | sample 5400091 | NCBI WGS metagenome assembly WNFY01 (sample SAMN13153364, study PRJNA577476) | soil metagenome | isolation source: 60 cm soil or saprolite under grassland replicate 1 | place: USA:California | collected 2016-06-15
CGGGTGGCCCAGCGCCGCATTGGTGGTACCGCAGTTGGTTGTCGTGTCGAGGGAGCCATAGACCTGGAACTCCCAGAGGGAGTACCCGTAGCCGGTGGCCCGGGCGGTGCCGTACATCCGCACGTACCGGCCGTTGCCGTTGACCGCGAGGGTCTGCGTGCCGCCGGTACCGGAGGTGGTCGAGTACACCGACGTCCACGTCACGGCGTCGGCCGATACCTGGATCTGGAAGGCGGTGGCGTACGCCGCCTCCCAGTTGAGGACGACCTGGACGACGGTCGCGTTTGCGCCGAGGTCGACCTGCAACCACTGCGGATCGCTGAACGCGCTGGACCAGCGGGTACCGGTGTTGCCGTCGACGGCGGCCGTGGCCGGGGTACCGCCGTTCTCCGACGACGACGCAGTTGCCGGCTTGTTCTGGGACAGCAGCGTTGTCGCGGCGCTGGCGGGCAACGTCGAGGCGACGACGGCGGTACCTACGACGAGCGCCGCGGCGACGGCGATGGCTACCACCGGTCTGCGTCGCCGTAGCGCGAAGCTGGGACGGAATCTCATGTCATCCCCCTCACGCCCCGGTAGCGTTGCGGGTTCACGGGTAGCTGACCAGATTCACGGGTACGGTGGCCGTGCCCGTGGCGGCGGCACCGGTGTTGTTGATGACGTGGTCGATGGTTCCGTTGCCGCCGAGGGAGACGGTGAGCAGGTCGTGGAACCGCACACCCGAGTTGGTAGGCGCCTCGAAGCCGTGGTCGGCGTGGATACTGGGATCCACGTTGAAGTAGCAGTAGCTACCCATGCCCCAGGCCTCGTGACTGCTGACCGTGTCGGCCACCTTGTAGGCGGCGTATCCGTTCGCGCCCGTGCGCCAGGCGGCCTGGTTGGGCGGATCATAGGGCATCTCGTTCTGCAGGAAGACGGTGCGCCCGCCGTTGCCGTTCCAGACGACTTCGTACTTCTGGTAATGCTCGACGAACAGTCCATACGCCATCACGTTGGCGCCATTGACGATCAGCCCGGTGTCGGCAGTGTTGGCGGTCCAGCCAACGCCGGTCCCGTGGTCGGCACGCCAGGCCCAGATATGGTCGATGACGGTGTTGCTGCTGTTGACCACCAGGCTGGTCGTCGCCGATCCGGCACCAGCGCCGCCGATGCGGAAAAACACGTCCTGGATGGATGTGGGGTTGCCGGCGTGGCTGGCGGAGGAGCCATTCGGGCCGACCTGCAACAGCGCCGGTGAGGTGGCGGTACCGGCGTCGAACAGCAGGCCAGCGAGTTTGACCCCGTCGACGTCGGCGACGCTCATGGCGGTGACGCCGCTGTCGGGAATCAGCGTGGGGTACCCCAGGCCGAGCACGACGGTGTTGGCGCGATTCACCGCGACCGTCTGGTTGAGGTGGTAAATGCCGGGGGTGAACAGCAGGTTCAGTCCCTGGCTGAGGGCGGAGTTGATGGTGGCGGCGGAGTCGCCGGGCTTGGCCACGTAGAACTGGCTCAGCGGGATGGCGGTACCGGGTGTGGAGCCGTTGGCCCACGTAGTTCCTTGGGAGTTGGTCCTCATGTTGGGGACGAACACCTGGTAGGCGCCCGCGGAGTTGAGGTACAGGTAGGGCTTCTCCCGGGTGAGTGGACTCTGGCTGAGCACCGTGTAGGGCGGGTTGGGGAAGGTTTGCGGGGGTGCGCCGAGGACACCGGAGAAGGTCATGTTCCAGACCCCGTTGAGCCAGCCGCCGATCTGGCTGTCCCGGGTGAGCCACTGCTGCTGCGAGTAGGGGGCGACGGTACCGCTGACCCGGCTGTCGGCGATGTAGCCGCCGCTGGCCCAGCCGTACCCGCTGGGAGCCAGGTTCAGATCGCCGTGGATGTCCATCCGGCGGAACGGGGCGGCCTGGGCGACCGCCCACCGGGTGAATCCGGCGGACGGGTAGATGGACATGTTCTCGGCGGAACGCCAGAAGTTCTGGGTGGCGTTGCCGTTGAACCAGCCCGCGTCGACCGTCACGTCGCCGTTGATCCGGACGTCGTCCGGGTTCTGGCCGAGGCCGGCAATGGACGTGTAGAAGCCGATCTGTGCGTTGATCCCGCTGTAGGTGCCGGGCTTGAACAACAGCGCGTACCGCTGCGTACCGAACTGGTTGCTCTCCTGCTGGCTGAACACGCTGTCGAGTTGGCCCTGGATGGCGCTGCTGGACATCGACGGGTCGAAGACGATCACGTTGGGGCCCAGGGAGCCGCCGCCGGGCAGCGGTGGGCCAGTCGGGGTCGGGCTGGGCGTGGCGCCGCCGGCGGTGTGTACCACGAGTTCCCATAGTGAATAGCCGTAGCCGGTGGCCCGGGCGGTGCCGTACAGGCGCAGGTACCGGCCGGTGCCGGAAACGTTCAGCGTCTCGCTGCCGCCCCTGCCCGTCTGGGTGGAGTAGATGCTCGTCCAGGTGGCCGCGTCGGGGGAGACCTGGATCTGGTACGCGGTGGCGTAGGCGGCTTCCCAGGTGAGTACCAGTTGGCAGATCTGCTGGGTGCTGCCCAGGTCGACCCGGATCCACTGTGGATCGGAGAACTGGCTGGACCAGCGGGTACCGGTGTTGCCGTCCACCGCTGCCGACGCCGGTGTGCCCGCTCCCTCCACGGACGAGGCGGTGGCCGGGTGGTTCAAGGCGGCGTTGGTCGAACCACAGCCACCCGTACCGAGCTCCCCGTACACCTGGAACTCCCACAGCGAGTACCCGTACGGGGTCGCGCGCGACGTGCCGTATATGCGCACGTAGCGGCCGCTGCCGGAGATGGTGAGGGTCTGCGTGCCACCGGTGCCGGATGTGGTCGAGTAAATGCTCGTCCACGTCGACGCGTCATTGGACACCTGAATCTGGAACGCGGTGGCGTAGGCGGCCTCCCAGTTGAGGACGACCTGGCTGACGGTCGCGGTCGCGCCCAGATCGACCTGGATCCACTGTGGATCGGAGAACTGGCTCGACCAGCGGGTACCGGTGTTGCCGTCCACCGCGGCCGAGGCCGGGAACGCGCCGGATTCGGTCGACGAGGCGGTAGCCGGCCGGTCCTGGGACAGCAGGGTGGTGGCCGCGCCGGCCGGGATGGTCACGATGGTCACGATGGCGCCGGCCAGGAGCACCACCGCTGCGGCGATCAGTGCGAGCACGTACGCAGGTCTGCCGCGGCGGGCCGTGGGACGGGGAAGGGCTTGCATGAGATCTCCCTGATGGGGTGTGGGCGTGGACGCGCGGCGAAGCCAGCGGTACGACGGCACCGTGTCGGCCCACGAGGAAATCCGGAAACCCGACGCCTCGCATCGACTTCCGTCTTTGTAGGGAGCGCTCTTGCAGAGAGAGGGTCATCTCGACGAACGTAACTGTCAAGGTACCCAATAGATTACGTTTCGGTAACGCAAGATCTCTTCGCGAACCCCGAATCTGTAGCATGTGCGCTGGCCAGGCCATTTGTTGCCCGGGACAGCATTCCGTCCGGCGATCATCGTCCCGAAACCGCGACGGGCTGCTCACCATTCCGTAAAAGAGACATTAGATCTAAATTTAATGCTTAACCGATGTCCGATGAAAAGAACGTCCTTCGGAAAGGGTTCTCCCACCCGACCTGCATTGACCCGCTGGTCCATTGGGGACCTACCAACTCACGGTCCCATTGACGGACTTCGGCGACGGCATTAAGCTTGTTCACTAATTAATTAGGAAAGCTTCCTAAGCATTGCCGACAGCCTCCCCTGTCCCTGCGCTCACAAACGGCCCTCGGTCACACCACCGGTGCATCGGCGCGGACGTTCCCGGCGTCGATGCCATTCCACACCCCTGGAAGGCCAACATGCGCATCAGAAACCGCCTGCTCGTCCTTGTCGCCGCGGCACTCCTCACGACCGGCGCGGGGCTCGCCATCACAGGTACCGCCTACGCCGCGAACCTGGTCACCAACCCGGGGTTCGAGACCGGCAGCCTGTCGGGCTGGTCCTGCACCGGCGGTCTCGGCTCCGTGGTCAGCAGCCCCGTGCACAGTGGCACGTACGCGTTAGCGGGCGCCGCCAACGACTCCGACAACGCCCAGTGCACCCAGACTGTCTCGGTACAAGCCAACACCGCGTACACACTGTCGGCCTGGGTCCGCGGCAACTACGTCTTTCTCGGCGTCACCGGCGGAGCCTCGATCTGGACCCCGTCCGCCGCCACCTACACCCAGCTGACGACGTCGTTCACCACCGGGTCGGCGCAGACGAGCGTGGAGATCTACCTGCACGGCTGGTACGCCCAGGGCACGTACTACGCCGACGACGTCAGCCTCGACGGCCCCGGTGGCAGTCTCGTGCCCGGCACGCCGGGCACTCCGACGGTGACCGGTACGACGTCCAGCTCGATCTCGCTGAGCTGGGGCGCATCCAGCGGTACGGTGACCGGTTACCGGGTCTACGAGGGCACGACGGTGCGGGCGACGGTCTCCGGTACGAGCGCCACGATCGGCAGTCTGGGGTCGTGCACCAGCCACATGTACACGGTGGCCGCCTACAACTCCAACGGCGAGTCCCCGAAGAGCGGCAGCGTCACCGGCGCGACCAGCGGGTGCCCCACGACGGCCATGCACGGCGCGCCCTACCTGTACCTCGGCTGGGGCGACCCACCCAGCGCCACCTCGGTGATGTCCGCAACCGGCATCAAAGCGTTCACGATGGCCTTTGTCCTATCCGGCGGCGGCTGCACCCCGGCATGGGACGGGAACCGACCACTGACCGGGGGTGTCGACCAGAGCACTATCAACGCGATCAAGGGCGCCGGCGGCGAGGTCGTGCCGTCCTTCGGCGGCTGGAGCGGCAACAAGCTCGGCCCGAACTGCAGCAGCGCCAGCGCGCTCGCCGGGGCGTACCAGCAGGTGATCAACGCATACGGGCTCAAAGCCATTGACATCGACATCGAGAACACGGACGAGTTCGAAAACGAGGTCGTACAGGACCGCATTCTCAACGCCTTGAAGATCGTCAAGCAGAACAACCCGGGTATCAAGACGATCGTGACGTTCGGAACCACCACCACCGGCCCGAGCTGGTGGGGGACGCGCCTGATCAACCAGGCTGCGGCGCTGCAGGCCAACATCGACGTCTTCACCATCATGCCGTTCGACTTCGGGGGCGGCTCGAACATGTACGGCAACACCGTGAACGCGGCGGAGGGGCTGAAGACCGCGCTGAAGACCGCGTTCGGCTGGTCGGACGCGACAGCGTATGCGCACATGGGAATCTCGGGCATGAACGGCCTCAGCGACCAGCAGGAGTTGACGTCGCCGTCCATCTGGACCCAGATCCGCGACTGGGCAAACTCGCACCACATCGCCCGCCTGGCGTTCTGGTCGGTCAACCGCGACCGGGCGTGCCCGGGTGGTGGCGTCGTGTCCAACTGCTCCGGCATCAGCCAGACCACCTGGCAGTTCACCTCTATCACCGCCGGGTTCACCGGCTGAAACGGCAACGGGGGTGGCGACGGGCGGTCGCCACCCCCGACCGGAAGCCCGGACCGCTACCCGACATCGAGGTTGCTCAGGTGGTGACGACCAACTTCCCCTTGGTACGGCCAGCTTCCATGGCGGCGTGCGCCTCGACGATCTGATCGAACCCGTAGACGTGATCGATGGGTATGGCGGCATCGCCGGCGGCGACGGCGTCGAGGAACTCCTGCAGCACGTGTGCGGGCAGGTCGCCAGCGTCCCCGCTGTAGGAGGTGAGCCGAACTCCCCGGGGAATGTAGCCGTTCGGGTAGAAGTCTTTGACCGTCCATTCGTTGGAGAGCATGCCGGTGAAGCAGACGACACCGTGTACGCGCGTCGCGCGAAGTGTGTCGGGCAATGTGGGTGTGCCGACGAGTTCCAGGGCGGTGTCGACGCCGCCGGGCAGGATCGCGCGGACCTGGGCGGCGATATCTCCGTCGTCGATGAGGACGCGATCGACGCCCAGATCGGTGAGCGCCGCGGTCTTGCCCGCGTTGCGGGTAGTCGAGAGTACGGTCATGTTCCGCCGCTTGGCCAGGATGGCTGTGCACATGCCGACGGAGGAGGTGCCGCCGCGGATGAGGATCGACTGGCCGGGCTGCGCGTCCAGCCCGACGGTCAGAGAGCCGTACGAGGTCTGGAGCATCTCCGGAACCGCGCCGAGGACGCTCCAGTCGAGCTTGCTCCGGAACGCGATGACCTGGCTCACGGGGACGCACGTGTACTCGGCATACCCGCCGTCGAACGTGCGGCCCATGCCGCCCATCATGGCGACGACCTGCTGACCGGCGGAGAACTCCCCGCCCGGGCATTGGGCCACGACGCCGGTCGCCTCGATCCCGAGGACGCGCGGGAAGGTAACGCCTTCGGCTAGCCCGAGCCGGGTATGGAGCTCGGAGCGGTTGAGCCCGAAGGCCATCACGCGGATGAGGACCCACCCGGGCCGCGGGGTGGGGATCGGAAGTTCACGGATGGTGAGGGCTGCGACGGGTCCGGGCGCGTCGAGAACGATTGCTCGCATGGTGTTGTCGGGCATCATGCCGTCCCTTCATCTGGAGTCTCGCACTGGATGCCGCGCAGCGGATTGCGGACCAAGGCGTCGGTGAAGGCGATGTCGAGAGGTTGGTCCGGAAGCAGGATACGGTGGTAGCGCGCGCCCCAGAGCTGATGCCAGTCGGCGCTGCTAGGGGTGGCCCAGGGCCGCCAGCCTGACGCCAGCGACTCCCAGATCACCGCTCGGGTCGGCATCGGCCCGACCGGACACGGCGGCTTCGGCCTGCAGGTGGCCTGGACCTGCGCTCCCACCTCTCGCCTGCCGAGGCCGCAGACCTGATTGCCGCGCCGACCAGCGCTGCCCGTGCTCGAACGCCCGGACGTGCGCTCCTCACACCCGTCCACCATCGCGTGTGGGCCTGCCTACGTCTTTACCGCCAGCGGCCAACCCAACTACCCGCCAGCAGGAATCCGAGGACTCCGGTCAGCAACAGTCCACGACGGCCACTGGCGGTGATACCGCACGGTGAGGCGTCGCGCGACGCTATTGCCATGACGTAGGACGCATCCGAGACCAAAGCCATCCGCGCCACCACCACCCAGGCCACCGCGATCCTGCGCACCGCGCTCGGAACCGCCAAGCAGTCGGATCACAGCTCAGGCCATGCGGCCACCGGCGCCGCATTGCGATCTTGGCGACCGATACCAACTCGCAGGAGGAGACCAACAGTGGTCACCTACAGGAAGCCAGACACGATCCGCCGGCGGGGCCGCCGGGTCGGGGCATTGTCCGTGGCGGTCGCCGCTTTCGCGCTGGCCGCGGCGGGCTGCAGCAACCGGGGTGCCCGCGTCGCGGACACCCCGATCGCGCCGTGCCGTAGACGACGTCGTCGAGAATTCCACATCCCCGCCCGCCGAATCGACAGGGCTGCCTGCCTGACTACGAGAGCGGCGCTTTAGCCCACAATGTCCACCCGGTCAGGAACGACCCAGGTGCCGGTGGCGCTTGGGTTCGCGGTCCCGGTGACGCGCAGTTTGAAGGTGTGTGACCCGGCGGCCAGCACCGGGCTGGTCCACAGCAGGATGTTCCCTTGCCTGGTGGGGTTGTGGAAGTCAAGGGCTGTCTCCGGGCCACCGTCGACGGACACCATCCCGATGCCGTGCCGCGGGTCCCGGACTCCGTAGAAGCGGATCTGGGTGCCGCTGAAAGCAACGGTCACGCTGTCGTTGGCAACGTTGTGCCAGCTGTTGGTGCCGGCGTACAGCTCCATGCCGCAGTTCGCGCACGACTGCCAGCTCCCGGAGTAGTTGAACTGGTTGGCCCCGGTCCCTGTGATCCGATCATCGACGGTCGTTACCGGTTGACTGGCGGTGCCGCTCACCTGCAGATTTCCCACCGTCGTAAACGGCTGGCCGTCCAGTGAACTGAGCGCCCTCAACCTGACGTAACGCCCGGCCTTCGCGGTGAAGGTCACCGTCTGCTCGGCGGCGGAATCCGGGAAGGTCCCGCTGGCGACCGCCGATCCCCAATTCGTCCCGTCTTGGCTGACATAGAACTCGTACTGGCCGATGCGCCCGTTGGCCCTGTCCTGCCGGGGATAGTAACGGAAGGAGTAGACGTTGTAGGTCCCACCCAGGTCGATCTGGATTTCGTGCGGCAGCGGATCGGTCGCGGTCTGCCAGCGCGAGTGCCAGAAGGTGTTCGGACTACCGTCAAAGGCGCTCATCGCCGGTCCGCTCAGGCTTTGCGACTCCCCGAGCAGCTCCTCACTGTCCACGAACTTCAGTGACCACTGGCTTTGCGGAATCAAATCATTCGGTGGTACGGGAGAAGGCGCTGATACGCTCGCCGGCGCTTCCGACACGACTGTGGCGCGGTCCAACGCGATGGGACCGTTGCCCACGACCCGCACGCGCAGCGCGTGGTTTCCCTGGGCCAGTTTCGCGCTGCTCCACAGCGCCACGTTTCCCCGCCGGGTGGAGCTTTGGAAACTGATCGTCTGCTCGGTGCCGCCGTCGATGGAGACCGCGGCGGAGCCGTGACTGGCGTCGAGTACGCCGTAGAGCACGACGCGGTTGCCGGTGAAGGCCAGCGTCGCGGTGCTGTTCGCGGCATTGCTCCAGGTATTGTCCTTGTTGAACAGCAGGTTATCCGGCGTGTTCCCCCAGCTACCGGCGTAGGCGAATTGGTTGCGCCCGTTGCCGGTCACGCGGTCGTTGACGTCAACGGGGAAGCCGAAGCTGTAGCTGCCGCTGGTCGGCACGATCGGGGTGGTGAACGCGGTGGCGGAGATGGTGATCGGGGCGGCCGCGGCGAGCCCGGGTGCGCTCGCGCTCAGCGAGATGGTCCCGGTCAGCCCCAGTGCGCTCTTGAGGTAGACGGCACCGGTGCCGGCCTCGAGGACCAGTGGGTTGGAGCCGACCACCGCTCCTGGTCCGGAGACCGAGAAGGTGACGGTGGCGTTGTTGAACGGCACCACCTGGTTGTTGGAGTCCAACGCCTTCACGACCACCCTTGTCATGTCCCCGCCATCGGCAGCCAACGAGGCATCGTCGGCGACCAACGCGAGCCGGGTGGCCGTGCCCGGGGTATACCGGGTGTCGGTGGCGACGATTCGCCCGCCGATCCAGCAGTCGGCGCGCAGGCTGCCGGCCGGTCCGGTGACATTGTCGAACTGGAAGAACGGGTGCGGCAACGAGGTGTACGCGTTGGGGGAGATCCTGCCCTTGGAAGCCCCGTTGGCAAACAGCTCCACCTGTTGACAGTTGCCGGCGACGTAGACCGTGCTGCTCGACGAGCCGGGCATCCAGTAGTTGTTGATGGACACGTAGGGGCCGTACAACCCGGGGTCTCGTTGCGACGCGAAGACCGACGCGGCCACCTTCGGGATGCGGAAGATGTCCGACACGCCGTGATAGCAGGTCGAGTCGATGCATGACTCCGTGTCGAAGGTGGTGTTGTAGTCGAACGCGGCCCAGTCGAGGGCGCCGGCGATGTTGGACTTCGCGTTGGCCTGGTTCTGTACGTTCAGATGGGTCTGCATGGTATGCACCAGCACCGGTTCCGGATCCCAGCTGCGATCCGGGTCGGTGTGCCCCACGGCTTCGGTGATGAGCCACGGCAGCCTCGCCGGATCCTCGGCCCCACCCGAGAAGTCGTTGTAGGTGTAGACATCCTCCAGGAATTCGCTGGTCTTGAAGTTGCGGACACCGCCTGTCGGTCGCGACGGATCAAGTTGGCGAGCCAGGTTGTTGGTGCGGGTGTAGAAGTCGTGGTTGTCGCCCGACTCGTTGATTCGCACCCCCCACAGGACGATTGACGGGTGGTTGCGGTCCCGCATGACCATCTCGCGCACGTTTTCAACGGCGAGGTCCTGCCAAGCGGCGTCGCCGATGTGTTGCCAGCCCGGGATCTCCTCCAACACGAGCAGGCCGATCTGGTCTGCGCGGTCCAGGAACTCGGGGTCCTGCGGGTAGTGCGAGGTGCGCACGATGTTGATGCCGAGTTCGTACTTGAGGATGTCGGCATCCTTGGCCTGCAAGCGGTTCGGCGCGGCGCGACCGATGTACGGATAGGACTCGTGCCGGTCCAGGCCCCGCAGCTTGAGCCATTGGCCGTTGAGGTAGAACTTGCCGTCGGTGCGGTTGAACTGGATCGAACGGATGCCGAGCTGGGTCCTGTGCTCGTCGACGAAGGTCGCGCCGTCCTGCACCTGGGTATAGACCGTGTAGAGATACGGGTTGTCTACGTGCCAGCGGTTCGGGTTGGCCACCGTCGACGTGTCGTAGCTGAACTCGAAGGCCGAGTTGGCGGCGATCGTCTGCGCTGCCTTCCCGGTGGCGACGAGGTTTCCGGTGGCATCCACCACATTCGTCGTCACGGTGACCGACTTCGACACTCCGCTGGCGTTGCGGACCCGGGTTCGGGCGTTGACTGTCGCTGCACTCGCACTGACGGACGGCGTGGTGACGAAGGTCCAATCCACGTTCACCGGATCGGTCACGATCATGTTGACGTCGCGGACGATGCCGCCCCAGACGAAGTAGTCGACCGCCCCACCCTCCGGCGGAATGTCGTTGCGGGTCATGGAGTCGACCTTGACCGCGATCACGTTGTCTGCCCCACCGATGGTGACGAACGGGGTGATGTCAAACGTGAACGAGGTATAGGCACCCTTGTGCTGCCCCACGAAGCTTCCGTTGACGTACACGTCCGCAACCTTGGCCACGCCCTGGAACTCCACCGAGATGCGGAGACCGCTGTAGCTCGCCGGAAGGGCGAAATGCCGGCGGTACCAGGAAACCGGGACCTCGAAGTCGCCCCTGGGGAAGTCCTTGTGTGGATGGGTCCGGAAATAGGGAAGCGTCACCGGCACGAACGCCGATTCGTCAAGCGAGACGGCCTGCCCGTTACCGCCCGGCACCTCGCCCGCGAACAGCCAGTGGGTGTTGAAGTTCAGGGCCGACCGGTTGGAGTTCTGCGTCGCGTTGGGCGCCGCCCACGCGGTCGGCGTGGACCCTAGCGGCACAAGCCCGCCGGCCACGACGAGCATGATGGCGAACGCTACTCTCCAGAGCTGCTTGATCTTCATGCATGCTCCTGTCCGAATGCTTGACAACGTTGTCCGATATCATAGTCCGTCGATGTCGTGGGGCCGCGCTTATCGCCGACTATCAGGCCCTCGCCACGTGCGGTCCATAGGAGCATCAGTGACGTGGCCGACCTCGATACCGCGTCGGACCAGCAGTTCCTCTAGTCGCGGTGGGGGACGTTGTAGCGCAGGCACCAGCCCACTGGGCGAGGGCGGGTCGGCCTGAACGCCGGTCAGTGCCCGACGACTTCGCGTGCGATCTCTATTCGGGAGTGCACGCCGAGCTTGGTGAGGATGTGCGAGACGTGGGATTGCACGGTACGCCGGGACAGCAGCAGTTCGGCGGCGATGTCGGGGTTCGAGCGTCCTTGGGCGACCAGTTCGGCGACGGTGACCTCGGTCGGAGACAGCGCATTCCAGCCGTGGCCGGGTCGCCGGCGAGGTCCGCGGGCGCCGCGGCGGATGCCGTACGACCGGACGCGGCTGTCGGCGCGGCGGATGTCCCAGGCCGCGGCCAGGCCGGTGTAAATGTCGACCGCCTCGACATACGCCGCGCGGGCCATGTCGGTATTCCCTCGAGCTGCCAGCAACACGGCGGCGTCCTCGAGGACTCGGGCCAGCTCGACCACGCGGCCGACCGAGCGGTAGTGCCCGGCAGCAGCCAAAAGCGGCAACGGGTCGCCGCTCAGCAGCCCGCGACAGTGACCGGCAGCAGCCTGCTTACCCGCCGTGCTCTCCCGGGTGGCCTCCGCTTCGCAAATGTCGACGGCCGTGCCGGCGGTGGCGAGGTCATCGACGGCGAGGAAGAGCCGGGCGAGGTCCGGCAACAGCCAGTAGCGCAGTGTCATTTGGGCAAACTCCGGCTGCAGCAGCTCGGCCACCACGCGCCGGGCCTCGCTCGAGTTTCCGCTCCGCTCTGCGACGACGGCGCGAGCCGCCAGGAGAAAATGGCAGTTGTCCCGCTCGACAGCGCTGGAGATCGTCTGGTCCTGCATCATGGCCAGCCACCGGTTGGCAGCGTCGCGGTCGTCGCGCCGAACCGCAATCAGCGCGCGCAGTGCACGGCTGACCAGGAGTAGATAGTTGATCGGGTGTTCCGGAACCGCGTCCAGCTCGGCAAGCGCGTCGTCCCATCGGCCGGTCCAGAAGTAGTGCACCGCCGCCGTGACGTGAATGACGCCTCCCATCTGCACGTTGCCGGTGCGCTCGGCCAGGCGCCGGGCGGCGCCGAGCTCGGTCTCAGCTTCGGCGATTCGATCCAGGACGGTTAATGCGTACATGCGGTTGTGGTGCAGGATCAGGCGCAGATCGACGTGGTCGAGGTCCTTGTCAAGCACCGCCAGGGCCCGTTCGATCAGAGCGGCCTGGGCCGCGTTGTCACGACGCAGTCCGTTCAGCCACGCCATGCAGTGGAGGGCGTAGCCAATGGCGAACCGGTCGCCAACAGCCTCCCCCTCAGCCAGGGCCTTTTGGGCGCTGTCCTCAGCCAGGCGAAGATCGCCCACGAAGTTTCCCTGGGCCATCCCGAGAAGCGCCTGGAGCCGCGCCCGCCAGACTCGCGGCAATTCGGCATCGTCCAGCGCGTGCTCGATGGTCTCAACCGCCTCGGCGCGCCCGGCCCGGCCCTGGGTGTACGCCAAGATCCAGCGGGCCTCCGCCAGTACGTCAGGGTCACGCGCCTCAGCCAGTGCAAGGCGGGCGTAACGCTCGGCCTCGGCGTCGCGGCCCAGCCGAAAGCCCACCCTGGTCAGCGCGGCGACCAGCGTTTCCCGCCGCGGATCGTTCACCGAGGTCCGGTCGACGGCGCGCTGCAGCAACTCGGCCGCGACCTGGGGCGCGGCGTTGGCCAACGCCGGCACGGACGAGGCCAGCCAGTCCACGATCCAGGTATCGGCGACGGTAGTCGACGCCAGGTGCGCGGCGACGCGCTCGGGCGCGGCACCCGATGCCGCCAATGCCTGAGCGGCGTGCCGGTGCAGCGCCGACCGTACCGTTGCCGGCATCCGATCGTGGAACACCTGCCGAATCAACGGGTGGCGGAATGCCAGCCGTCCCGCGCCGACCTCGACCATGACGCCGGCGGCCGTCGCCTCCTCGGCCGTACGGGCCAGCTCGCCGGGTACGGCCTCCAGGATCACGGCCAGCTCGTCGACGCCGAACTCCGGACCGAGGAGCGCCGCTACCTGCAGCATGTCGACAGTGGTGTCGGACAGGAAGCCGAGGCGACGCGCGACGGCAGCGGTGAGGGTCGGCGGCGGCTCGTACCTCGCACCAACCGACAGCTCGGCGACACCGCGAGCGACCCGGACCGCCTCCTCGCGCACCAGAGCATCGACCATCTCACGCAGGTACAGCGGATTGCCCGCGGCCTGGTCGGTCAACTTCCGCAACCTCGGTCCGGTGGGTCCCCCGAGAAGGCCCGCCACCAGCTCGCCGACCTCCGCGGGTCCGAGGGGACCCAGCGAGATCAACGCACCGCGGGCGTCGACGACCGCCTGTCGGGCCAAGGCCACCTCGTCGCGGCGAGGCACCGGACGGCACGCCGCGATCAACACGAGCGGAAGCTGCTGTACGGCCGCGGTCAGCCGACGCCAGGCGACCAGGCTCGCCTCGTCAGCCCACTGGATGTCGTCGATGGCGAGGATCAGCGGGCCGCGGGCGCACAACTCGTCTACCAGGCCCAGGAGCCTCTCCGTGACCGCCAGCACGGGATCCGCCGACCCGAGCAGACCGCTCGACTTCTGCCCTCGCACTATCGCCGCGATGCCGGCCCGTACTGGATCCTGCGACCGCGACTCCACGCCCAGACAATCCAGCAATACCCGTAACGGAAACCGCACCGTCAGCTCATCCGCGAGGGCGGAACCGAACTCGCAGCCCGCGTCCCGCACACCGCGAAGCCCCTCCGCCAGCAACGCGGACTTCCCGATCCCGGGCTCGCCCTCAATCCAGACGGCACCGCCCCGACCGCCCTGCAAGGCGCCGACTGCGCCCAGCAGAAGGCGAATTTCGTCCCGCCGGCCAACAATCATGTTCGGAGCCGAACCAGCCCTCACGGCCATGAGGTTAGTGGACCCACCCGGCCGTCGTCCGTGGGCCTCGATTACCCGGAAGTAACGCCGTGGGGGCAGCTGAGGCCCTGCTCGGTCTTGGGCAGGTCAACCCGACGCGACCCCCGTTAAGGCACCGTCCGACCAGCCCGGACGCGGTCGCCCGACTCCGCGCACTCGGCCTCACCCGCTGCTGCCACCGGTGACAACACCGTCCTGGTCCGGGCCGCGGACTGTGGAGCCGTCACCCCAGTCCGCCCGCCTGACGTCCGCCCCGCGCGCCCGCTTCGTCGGATGTCTCTGCGTCGGTGGAGGGCCGTCGACTCCAAGCTTTGATTGACATCGATGTAGATCGGGAGAAGCATCGGAGGACGCAGAAGTCGTCCCGCGTGATGGAACCGTCCACCATGGAGGCTGCGATGTCACCAGGCCGACCCGCCGGATCCCGGCGATTTGCGGCGCCGGCGGTCACTGCACCCGGTTCACCGCGACGGTCGGCGTGGACGACGAGACCGCCGGCGCCGGCTGTCACCGCCGACGTCACCAGGGCCAGCCAGGTCGACACCGTGGTCACCGACGCTGGTGACGGTGTCGGCAAGGACCACGCCGATTGGGCAGACGCCCGGCTGACGTGCACGTGAACCATGACAAGCAAACTGGAGGTCGTCATGCGTGGAAGACAAAACCGCCGGGTCGCGCTCGTCTACGCGGGCTGCGTGGCGCTGGTCGTGGCCGGCTTCGTCGCCGTGCTCCCGCTGGCGGCCCACGCGGCCACCTACACGCCGCCGACCGTACGCCAGCGGGTCGATCTCAACGCGAGTTGGCGGTTCAACAAGGGCGACGTGTCCGGCGCGCAGAGCCCGACGTTCAACGACTCCGGTTGGGCACCGGTCACCGTCCCGCACACGTGGAACGACCAGGACGGCCAGGACGGCGGAAACAACTACTACCGGGGCATCGGTTGGTACCGGCGGCACTACACGCCGCCGACGACGTTCACCGGCAGGAAGCTGTGGCTGCAGTTCGCCGGGGCGAACACGGTCACCGACGTGTGGGTCAACGGCACGTACCTGGGACAGCACCGGGGCGGGTACGCCCGTTTCCGGTTCGACGCCACCTCGGCGCTCAGGCTCGGCCAGGACAACGTCATCGCGGTGAAGGTCAGCAACGCGCCCACCTCCGACGTGTCGCCGCTGAGCGCGGACTTCACCTTCTTCGGCGGCATCTACCGCAACGTGAGCCTCTGGGTAACCGACCCGCTGTCGGTGCGGATGCTCGACAACGCCGGGCCGGGCATCTACCTTCGCCAGCGCAGCGTCTCGGCGTCGTCAGCGACGGTCGACGTCACCACCAAGATCTGGAACAACGGCACCGCCTCCCGCACCGTCACGATCCGCACCGTTATTACCGACGCGGCGGGCACCGTCGTGGCCGACACGACCTCGCCCGCGCAGAGCGTGGCGGCGGCGAGCGGCTTCCAGCTCACGCAGACGGTGACCATCGCCAACCCGCATCGATGGCAGGGAAAGGCCGACCCCTACCTGTACAACGCCAACGTCGAGATACGCGACGCGGCGACCGGTGCGGTGACCGACGTTGTCGGAGATCGGCTCGGGCTGCGGTCGGTGTCCATCGACCCGAACACCGGTCTTTCCCTCAACGGCGCCCACCTGGCGCTGCATGGCGTGAACCGCCACCAGGACCGCCTGAACCAGGGCTGGGCGGTCAGCGACGCCAACCACACCCAGGACTTCGACCTGATGGACGAGATGGGCGTCAACGCCCTGCGGACCGCGCACTACCAGCAGGACCAGAAGGTCTACAACCTCGCCGACGAGCGCGGCTATCTGGTTTGGGCGGAGATTCCCCTGGTCAACTCGATCACCGACAGCTCCGCCTTCCGGTCCAACGCTGCACAACAACTGCGGGAGATGATCCGGCAGAACTACAACCACCCGTCGATCGTGTTCTGGGGGATCGGCAACGAGCAGCGTACCGACGACACCGCCACCAACTCGCTGCTGGACACCCTCGCCGGGACCGTCAACACCGAGGACCCGGACCGGTTCTCCACATACGCCCACAACGGCTCGATCACCAGCGGCCTCGTCAACCACACCGAGGTCGACGGATACAACCGGTACCACGGCTGGTACTACGGCTCGTACAACGATTTCGGCGGCTGGGTCGACACCCTGCACAGCAGCCAGCCGGCCCGACGGATCGCGATCAGCGAGTACGGCGCCGGCGCGAGCATCTTCCAGCACCAGGAGAACCCGCCCAGGCCGGTACCGGACTCTGACTGGCACCCCGAGGAGTACCAGGCCCTGTTCCACGAGGCCCACTGGAGGCAGATCCAGGCCCGCCCGTACCTGTGGGGCACGTTCGTGTGGAACATGTTCGACTTCGCCGCCGACCAGCGCAGCGAGGGAGACACGTACGGGCGCAACGACAAGGGGTTGGTGACCTACGACCGGGCCACCCGCAAGGACGCCTTCTACTGGTACAAGGCGAACTGGACCACGACGCCGTTCGTCTACCTCACCAGCAGGCGCTGGACCGACCGCACCGACGCGACCACCACCATCAAGGTGTACGGCACCGCCGACAGCGTCCTCGTCAAAATCAACGGTGTACAACTCGGTGCGGCGAAGACGTCGACCAACCACATCTACACCTGGCCGAACGTCACGCTGTCGCCTGGCGCCAGCGTCATCGAGGTCGTCGGAGCCCGCGGTGGGACCACGTACACCGACACCGCCACCTGGAGCCTGCGCTGACCCGTCTCAGGGTGCGGCGAGGAAGGCTGGC
>WNFY01009943.1_pt1 | contig 16933 bp, 15 predicted proteins | sample 5400091 | NCBI WGS metagenome assembly WNFY01 (sample SAMN13153364, study PRJNA577476) | soil metagenome | isolation source: 60 cm soil or saprolite under grassland replicate 1 | place: USA:California | collected 2016-06-15
GCCGTCGTGCGTCCGTCTTTCAAACGAATCATCATGAAGCCGCCGCCGCCCAGATTTCCCGCGGCCGGATGCGTCACTGCCAGGGTAAAGGCCACCGCGATCGCAGCGTCAACCGCATTGCCGCCGCGTTTCATGATGTCCACGCCGACCTTCGAAGCGATCTCGTTCGTGGAAGCCACAATACCGTGGCGCGCGCGCACCGGTTCGCGCGAAGCAGCGACAACAGTCGCGTTGGAACCACGGGGCAGAAAAGCAAGTAATGCTGGCAGCGCAAAAGAGAGTGAAACTGCTGTAATTACCCGAATTGTTTGGAAGATTTTTTTGTCTCTCATGGTATGACTCGCTCTTTCAAAGGCAGTCTGGCGGCTCTGCCGTCCAATGTGCGGAAAGGCTCTGCCTTTCCGGTGATCCTAAAGTGGTGTTGCCAGAAGTCGACGCGCAAACCGGGGCAATAGCCCGACTGTAAAGGAGGGCTCCGTACTCATCGGCCTCAAAGATCTGAGCCCTCCCTGACGGTCGAGCTAGCGCCCCGCGCCGGCAACACAACTTTAGGACATCACTACTGCCTTTCCGTGCCGCTTGCTTATGATGTTTTCGAGGCTACGCCTCGGGCGGAGGCGTAGCCTCCGAATCCTTTAACAATAACTTGACGGAAAACCGGAGGCTTTCCGCACATCGTCGGCAAAGTCGCAAGCATAAACCTCAAGTTCCCTTGCCAAACCGTCCGGGCGACAACAAGTTCTGCGGATCGAGTTGCCGCTTCACTCGTTTCATCAGGTCCGCCGCGGATCCAAAATCGCCCCACGCATCAAACTCGTTTTTTATTTCCAGCGGCGATCTTTCCACGACCAAGTGGCCGCCAAGAGTCTCCACTGTCCGACGCAAACGCTCAAACGCGCGAACGGCTTCGCGATGATACACCGGCGCGCGAGCCAGCGCTCGCAAGCGGCCATCACCCAAACCAGCGTGCCAACGCAAAGACGCATGCGACGCTTCATCGTCAAGTCATCGGCAGATTGTACGGGGGCGGCGCTCAACCTGATCCAGAGGCCCTCATCCTCGTCGATCGTAGCGCACTGGTTATTGGAATCGTAACGCGAAATCTTAAGCGCATGCGCAGTCTGCGAAACAACTGATCGTGCCGAGCCCGCGAACCGGATCAAAAGGCCGTACCGCTTTGGCGGCGCTTCGATTTCCAGATGTCTCGCCATGCGCGGCGAAAGCAGCTCGACCGCAACCGGAAAAAGTTGTTTTGAAATCTCGCGTCCAGCGGTAATCAACGATTCGAGCGATCCTGAAGCTATTACGGTGCGTGTTTCAGCCGGTCGTGGGCGGAGCTTGAAAGTCACTTCTGTTATCAAACCCAGAGTCCCGTAACTGCCGGTAAAGAGCTTGCACAGATCATAGCCCGCAACATTCTTGACGACAGTACCGCCAGCCTTAATCGTACGTCCGTCTGCGAATATAACGCGTAAGCCGATGACAAATGATCGAAGCAAACCGAAGCCAAAACTATGTGCGCCGCTGAATCCAGTGGCAACGACTCCGCCGAGGGTACTCTGACCATCGTCAGGCGGATCGATCGGCAGCCATTGACCGGCTTGCGCAAGTCGCGCTTGAAAGTCACGAAGGGTCATTCCCGCTTCGGCTGTGGCGACGAGGTCGGCAGGTTCGTGACGAATGAGTCGATTAAGACGGCGCGCGCTGAGAATCAAATCCGCGCGCGTCATTGGATTACCGGTATCGAGCCAGGTGCCTGCACCGGTCGGAATCACAGACAAATTCTCTTGGCTTGCGGTTTTCATTACTTCGGCTGCTTCTTCCGCTGAAGCCGGAGACAACTCGATCACGTGGTCAACTTCGAATTCTTCGTTGGCAGATGGAGCGACTAAGTGGGCGTTGGGAATGCGACGAACATTGTCTTCGCCCACGACGCGGGAAACTTCGCGCCGGATGCGCGCCTGCTCCAGTTTGGAAGCAAAGATCGCTCGTTTCTGCGCCGCGCGATCGAACGGCGGTGACGATGAAGTAACCTTTGACACATTGAATGTTGTCGGTTCGCTTGGCTGATGCGGAGGAGATGTCCGCACTCCCAGCGGCACGTTCGCGGCTTCCAAAGGCTGCGGTTCCACCGTCGCTACAGCGCGCCCTTCACCACAACCGCCCGGCGCGGGAATGATTTTGCCGGGATTGCAAATACCGAAAGGATCAAAGGCCGCACGCACTTGCAGCATTGCGGTCATATCGTCTTCGCTGAAAATCAGCGGCAAGTAACCACTCTTGTCGAGGCCGACGCCGTGCTCACCGGTTATCGAGCCCCCCGCGCGAACGCATGTTTCCATGATTTCGCGGCCGGCTTGCCGGACCCGTTTCAGGTCATCGCCGCGGCGAAGATCAAAACAAATGAGCGGATGCAAATTACCGTCACCCGCGTGAAAGACATTCGCCAGTTGTAAATTGTATTTCGCGCCGATGCGATACGTTTCGGCCAAAACTTCGGGCAGTCGCGAGCGCGGCACAACTGCGTCCTGAATCATCACGTCCGGCAATAAGCGACCGACAGCGCCGAAAGCTCCTTTGCGCGCTGCCCACAGCTTCTTTCTTTCATTTTCATCTGCGGCGGCTCGTACCGAACGAGCACCATATTGTTTCAAAATCGCTTCGGCTTTTTCAGCTTCATCGTCAATGCCCGCTTCAACACCATCGAGTTCAACGAGCAAGACTGCTTGCGCATCGACCGGCAAGCCGGCGGCAAAGACGCTTGCTTCTACGGCGCGGATGATCGCGTTGTCCATCATCTCCAATGCAGCCGGCAGCATGCCGGCAGCGATGACCGCCGATACCGCGCGGCTCGCGTCATCAACGTCCAAAAAGTCGGCCAGCAACGTGCGCACCGCTGGTGGAACAGGCGCGAGTTTCACCGTTGCTTCAGTCGCGATTCCAAACGTTCCTTCTGAGCCGACAAACACACCGAGCAGATCGTAGCCAGGTGAGTTGCCGCCAAGATCGACGATTGTTCCGTCGGACAAAACGACCCGCGCGCCGACGACGTGATCAGTGGTGGTGCCGTATTTCAAACAGTGAATACCGCCGGCATTCTCAGCGAGGTTGCCGCCGATGGTGCATGTCGGCTGGCTCGATGGATCAGGCACATAATAGAGCCCAAACGGAGCGACTGCGCGCGAAAGGTGTGCGTTCACCAGCCCCGTCTGCACGACCGCTAAACGATTTTCGGTATCAATGTTCAGAATCTTTCGCATCCGCGCCAGTTCGATCACTAGTCCCTGATTGATTGCCAGCGCCCCGCCGGAAAGTCCGGTGCCTGCTCCCCGCGGCGCAAAACTTACGCCTTGGTGTGAAAGCAACCGCATGACGTCGGAGGTTTCTTCGGTCGAATTTGGAAAGACCACAGCTCGAGGAGGATGTTTGTGTTGCGGCAAGCCATCGCATTCATAAACCAGCAACTCTGACGGCTCTGAGAGGACGTCTTCGGTGCCGACGATTTCGCGCAACTCTTCGACGAGTGCATCGACTTTATCAATCCGGTTGGAACTGGCTGTCATCGTGAGATCCGGAAATCTTTCTTCTACCGCGGTGAATGACGTGATGATACACTACCCGCCCAATCCACTGGGAGCGCGGCTGACTGACACCTTCATCTGAGGTGGGGAACAAAATACAAAGATCATGACTAGAATTCTTTTCATAATCCTGTTCCCTCTCTTTCTAATGACTACAAACTCTTCAAACCATGCCGGCAACCCGCCCTTCGCTGCTGATTTGATAATCGTTAACGCAAATATTCACACGATGAATCCGACACAACCGAGCGCCGAAGCAGTTGCTATTCAGGGAAATCGAATTGTGGCAGTCGGTTCGAGCCAGGAAATCAAAAAACTCGGCGGTTCGAACACGCGTGTGATCGATGCGCATGCCCAGCTGATGCTGCCCGGCTTCAACGATGCGCACGTACATTTCATGAGCGGCGGCTTTCAACTCTCGAGCGTCGATTTGCGCGATGCCAACACGCCGCAGGAATTCGCCGATCGTGTCCGTAGCTTCGCCGCAAAACTGCCGCCGGGAAGATGGATGACCGGCGGTGACTGGGATCACGAACGTTGGCCCGATGCCAAATTGCCGACAAAAGAACTAATCGATCGATACACGCCGAACACTCCGATCTTCGTCAATCGGTTGGACGGTCATATGGCTTTGGCAAACAGCGTGGCACTGAAACTCGCCGGCGTCACTCGCGAAAGCAAAGACCCACCGGGCGGGGTAATCGTGCGCGATCCACAAACGGGCGAGCCTACCGGAATCCTGAAGGACGCCGCGCAGAGTTTTGTTTGGAAAGTTATTCCCGCATCCAGCTTTGAAGAAAAACTCGCCGCTGCTCGGGCGGCCACTAATCATGCGGCAAGTTTGGGTGTGACCAGCGTGCAAGACATGTCGGCGGGAGCGGATGTTTCGATCTATCAAGCCTTGCTTGATCGTGGCGAACTCAAAAATCGCATTTATGCGGTGTGGCCGCTGCCACGCTGGGAGCGCCTGGCACAGACAGGTGTCCGAGCGCATTTTGGCAGCGCGATGTTGCGCACTGGCGGCTTGAAGGGATTTGCAGATGGCAGTCTCGGTTCGACGACGGCGCTTTTCTTCGAGCCGTACGTCGATGCGCCGAACACCAGCGGCATTCCGAGCGACGAGATGTTTCCCGAAGGCGCCATGCTCGAACGCGTTCGTGGCGCTGATCGCGCCGGGTTGCAAGTAATTATTCACGCTATCGGTGATCGCGCGAACGACAACATTCTTTCCATCTACGAACAGGTTGAACGAGAAGACGGCGACCGCGATCGACGCTTCCGCATCGAGCATGCTCAACATCTGCGATCGCAAGACATTCCACGCTTCGCGCGCGGCAAGGTCATCGCTTCGATGCAGCCATATCACGCGATCGATGATGGGCGTTGGGCCGAAAAGCGAATAGGCCATGAACGAGCGCGGACCACATACGCGTTTCGTTCGTTACTCGATTCAGGCGCGACGCTGGCGTTCGGGACAGATTGGACCGTCGCTCCGCTCGACCCAATGCTTACAATTTACGCTGCAGCGACACGGCGGACCCTGGATGGTAAACATCCAGATGGCTGGATTTCGGAACAGAAGATCTCAGTAGAAGAAACAGTGCGTGGTTATACGATTGGCTCCGCCTTTGCAGAGTTCCAGGAAAAAGAGAAAGGCACGATCTCGCCAGGTAAGCTTGCAGACCTGGTAATTCTGACGCGCGACATCTTCAAGATCGATCCGACAGAGATCAAAAATACCAAGGTCGTAATGACTATCATGGATGGGCGGGTCGTGTATGAGAGCCGATGAAGGTAGCGCGTCGTGAAAAGATCTTAATGCGCTATCTCCCTTCTCTGGCTAGATAATTTCCACCAATCGTTTCTCCTCATTCCTTTGATCGTCAGCAGTGGTCTCATCGTGTTCCGATTCCATTTTGCCAGTCCACCAGCCACTGATGGCCAGTCGTTTACGCTGTGCGTAGGGCGAGACGTTAGTTACAAAATGCATGATGGTCGGTTGAACACGAAAGAGAAGCAGGGTGTTAAAGCTCGGTGAAACGTATCGATTTTTTCTGCACCAGAAAAATTCACCTCCCCAAGCTGATTGCCAGTGTTTTGTAAGATGCCAGACAAACGCCACTTGCCGATGTTCGTCCTTGTGACCTAAGAAATCATCATGGGGAAGTGAGTGATCGCCAGGTGAATACAGGCTGGCAGAGAAAATGGTTTCGCCTGCACACTCTCTTTGCGAAAGCCTTTGAATAAAATTCTTTGTCGCATCACTCCGGAAAATTTCGCGGCACCAAAGGAGATCAGGCGGGAAAAGTTTGTCATCGTAGATATTGTGGTGGTGGTAATGGAAATGTTCCTCGTAGCCCTCGTAGACTTTCCAGTCCGAAAACCGATCGAGACAGGCAAACATCCGTTCAGCAAAACCTTCCTGCAGGGCATCCCTTATCACGACGAGATCTCCGTTTATGAGATGATCGCGAATCTGCCGCTCAAGCTCACTATTTGAAGAGATCTTTGGATTCAGGAAAAACTCTATCGAGTTAATCGTGGATCGTCTGATGAACTATCCACGATCTCAGCTCGTTTCCGAGCAAAAGGAGGAGGTAATTCGTAGCCTCGGACGATAAAACCGCTATTGTGAAGTTTCTCAGACAGTTCTATACTTTCCCGCAATTTATCAACATCAATCTGCGGGTTCGTTTTTAAGATTACTTCTAGTTCGATTTTTTCAGGCATCAACGGGCTTTCTCTTGACTCTATAGAGTCTATTTATTCTACAACTTGTGATGTTGTCAAGTATGTTCTTGATGCCCCGAAAGTAGCAAAAAATCATGACTCCTACCTCTTCTATGCCTTCCGTTGCTTCCCCAAGAAGTGCTAACGAGTTTATAGAGCAGCAATTAGATCAGCGCATCCTCCTAATCGAAAACGAGTTTAACGCGGACGCAATTTGCTTCAATGGCCCCCTGCTTTTTGGCGTAGATGATGTGCTGCGAAATCTTGTGGAGAAGAAACATGCTCAGAACCCACAGCGCCCAAATCTTGTTCTCTTGCTCACAACGGAAGGCGGATACATCGAGCCAGTTCAGCGAATAGTTGATTTATTGCGCCGCCACTATTCTCCAATTGATTTTATCATTCCAAACTATGCGTATTCCGCTGGTACTGTGTTGGCGTTATCGGGCGATGCTATTCACATGGATTATTATTCTCGTCTTGGCCCGATTGATCCTCAAACCGAAATACGTGACAAGAAAATGGTTCCTGCTCTAGGTTATCTTGAAAAATATAATGAACTATTGAAGAAGGCCCAGTCTAACCCTCCTACAATTACAATGGCTGAAGTTCAGATACTATTAAACTTCGATCAAGCAGAGCTTCATAAATATGAACAAGAACGGGAACTGTCCATAACATTGCTGAAAGACTGGCTCGTGAGATACAAATTCAAGAACTGGAAGAGGACGCAAACGCGAAAGATAAAAGTTACGAACCAAATGCGGACGCGAAGAGCGTCTTTGATCGCGACAGAACTTAATAAAACCAAGAAATGGCACACTCATGGCTACGGCATCTCTAAAGATGTACTTACTAACGATCTAAAGCTGCTCATAGATGACTTCGGCGCAAACCCTGTCCGGTCGAGATTCGTTCGTGACTATCACGATTTGATGGCTGACTACATGGTAAGGCGCGCGGCTATTGGTGTTGTCCATATTGCGGGTGACTACACGGCATTCATGTAAAGAATGGTCGGGCGTCGCTACACTTCTGGATTTCATTTGCTCGTTAAGCTAGGACTCCTCGCGATGTGGGGAGTCTCGATTATCCTTGCTGCCTTCATAGCCGAATGGATCGCGCCACGGAGCGTGTCAACAATTTTGAGACAACTGGACGATTGAATTTAGTATAGCGGTCGGCTGGGTTTCGCCCGGGTTTGCGGGCGGATTGATCCAGACAGCCGCTGGCAATTGCAGCGGTTCAGGCTGCTTGTTAACGAACCTCAGCGCGACCATAGTGCACCATCTCCGGCGTGAGCAAGGCGATGCCGGAATGTCTGTGCTCTCGGTTGTACCAGGAGAAGAAGCCGTCGCTGAAGCTCCGTGCATCTGCCAACGAACCGAAGCGGTCAGGAAATTCAGGACAGTACTTCAACGTCTTGAACTGGCTTTCCGAAAACGGATTATCATTCGAGACATGCGGCCGGCTGAGGCTCCTGGTCACGCCGAGATCAGCCAGCAGCAAAGCCACGGGTTTGGAAGTCATCGACGAGCCGCGATCCGAATGAATGATCAGTTGGCCCAAAGCGATGCCTTGCTTGAGACAACTCTCTAAGAGCAACTGCTTGGCCAACTCCGCGCTCTCGCGCGTGGCGACCATCCAGCCCGTGACGTAGCGGCTGAAGATATCGAGCACCACATAGAGATAGTAGTAAGTCCACTTCACCGCGCCGCGCAGTTTGGTGATGTCCCAGGACCAAACCTGGTTGGGAGAGGTGGCCAACAGCTCGGGCGCTTGATAATGAGGATGAGTCAGTTGATTACGTCGCTCGCGCACTTCGCCTGCGGCTGAGAGCAGGCGATACATCGTGCGCGGTGAACAGAGATAACGTCCCTGATCGAGCAAAGTAGCGCAAACAGCCGCCGGCGCGCGGTCGACGAACTCCTCGCTGTGCAACACCGAGAGCGTCTCGGCTCGTTCCGCTGCCGTCAATGCTCGCCCTGAACGGCGCACAGTCGGCAACGGTCGAGCTGGTGGCGGCGGCTGCTGTTGGCTTCTATAGAAGGTATAGAAGGTGGCCCGCGAGACAGTCAGCGACTGACAAGCATCGCTGATGCCGACCTGGGCCGAGAGTGTTTTGGTCAACTCCATTAACTCTCCTCGGTCTCCTTCGTAGTCTCGAACAGGGCCGCGGCCTTTTTTTGAAATTCAATAATGATTTCCGCCCGGCTCAGTTGCTTGCGCAAGCGGACACACTCGCGTTGTAGTTTGTGGTTCTCTTGCTGCAGCGATTTTGCACTCGGGCCTTTGGCCCCGCGCGCTTGGCCACTGAGGCCCTGGCTGATACCGGCGACTCGTTGCTGTCGCCACTTGCTGAGCTGCGAATGATAGATTCCTTCGCGCCGCAGGATGCGACCTACTGCGCCAGGCTCCGTCGCTTGGTCCACCGCTTCGAGGATCCGCTGCTTCTCGCTGGCGCTGAAGCGGCGCCGCTTCGCTTTCGCGGCTTTGGGCACCACCTGCGGATCCGGGATCGCCGCCGCCGGCTGGCTGCCATTCGGCGCCGTGGAGTCCAGCTGGCGGTCGCGCTCCGGCTCGCTCCGCTCGCCTCCGCGCTCCCGCCAGCCGGACTCCACCACAGAATTAACTGATGATAGGGACATTGAGATCCTTTTCCTTCTCGCCCTACTACATTAAATTAACACCAGCTTTTTGTCTCACGTATTATTGGCACGGAGGGGCAATTATCTGGTTGTGGCAACTCAACTATCGGGGTGCGAAATGAAAAATACGAACTACATTTTTAAGTGGGTTTTTATAACGGTCGTTTCGTTGACTTCCGTTTCTCTTATCACATCTCTTGTGTTGTCGTTCACCGCCTCACCATCTCAACTCCAGGTCAGCCTGTTTGAGACGTGCACGACCACCTGGAAAATGGGCTTTGGCGCGATTGTTGGTCTGATTGGAGGCAAGGCGACTGAGCATATCTCGATGCAGCGCTAGTTTTGGACGAAGCCGTACAGCAGCTCAGCGAGAAGTTCACAGCCAACGCTTAGGAGATGTTTTCGACCGATGGCAGAATTCTTTAAGCGAAGAATAGCAATAACGAATTGACGGGATTACGTATATGCAACTAAACGAACATGCAGTACGAGCTTATAACAAAAAGGCGATGAGCTTGCTTCAACTACTCACAGCCGAACCCGCTCAGGCGACGGTAACCGGTCACTCTACCTTTCGGCCTGATGTCCACATCAGTGGAACGTTCACGGATGAGGATATTAGCGATTTGAAAACGAGCCGGCGAGATCGTGAAGGCAATGAAGTAAGCAAGGCTTTTTATCACGAAGGTAAGACTATTGAGCTTGCGGGAGAAGGCTATCAAGTTCTTAGACGCGTAGCGGAAGGAATGCGCAAAGCGCCTGATTTACGCAACGCTGTAAGCGTGACCGTTCTCATGGATCTTATATTCGATTGGATAGAGGCGCGATATAAGCACGCGACGAGCCTAAGCATGACTGAATATGTATTACACCAGGCGAGCCAAAAGATTCGCGAATTTGAAGTTTGGATTCCAATAGCGGCCACACTCGTTCAGTCGCAATTTGAATTTGGCAATATGCAAATCCGCACTGTAACCAGGGCCATGCTCGGCGAATGGGAAGCGGAGGCCAGACAAGCACACCCAGAGGCGTCATCAGCCCATGACGTCTTTTTCGAGAGATGGAGAAAAGCTCTTCTAGGACTGGCCGCTGCAACCATCCGACTGCGAGCCGAACCAAAGCGGGCGTACGAGTTAGCATCGGTTGAAGCCGAACGAACGCTGGCCGTCTTGCGTTGTCTATCATTCTATAGTTGTTTTCCATTCACGGTCAGCAACTCGGTTCGTTTAGGTGAGGAAAGCACAAAACACTTTAAGTACATCATCACTCACGAGGGTCGGATAGTATTCTCGTCGAGCGGATTTAAGGACACACGTTACGATGAATGGAGAATTGACAACGCTGATCTAGAACTGATGAAGTCTTACGGAATGGAAAAGTTCAGCGCGCTCTTGAAGGAGCGGAAGCCGACCTCGTTCCAGAGAGACCTACTTCACGCGTTGCAGCTTTATGGTAGGAGCTCCACGTTAAGAGACCCTGCGGACAAACTTACTTACATATTCGCGGCGCTGGAAGCTCTTCTAAGCGTGGACCGAACTCAGAGTCTGGATGACTGGATCGACAGGTTAGTTATGTTCGTCGATAAGGCTGCAGCAGGTAGGAAGGACGCATTGCGGACCACCAGGACCGTGTTCGCTCGTCGTTTGAGTTTCGTTCACACCGAACATACGAAGCAAGATTTAGAGACCCTCGAAAAATTTATGCTCATTGCTTGGACTTTTTTTATGAACGTCGTTGGTAACGCGAATACTTTCAAGTCGAGACTTGATTTCATTAGGGCGATCGACAACAAGATCCTCTCGGGCGGTCTGGCATGAATTTTGAACTTCCATCGGAAACAGCCCGCTCAATTGACGAACAAGCTCTGACATTTATCGCGTCTTTAGCGTTGGAGCCTGAGAAACCAAACGATCCAAAGGGGACTTTCCACCCAAATTATCTTAGGTCTGTTGCTACTATCGCTTCGCAGGAATTACCAACCGGACCAATTCAGCCGACTATTGGACCCGACGGCTATGAAGTCGCCAGGTTCTTTCCCGATCTCAATCCACCAATTGGCCTTTCTGAAAACAATCATGAGTCATTCATAAGACTCTGCCGCTCCCTATATGAAGCGGCACGGCTAAACTCTGCAGTTAGCGAAACATTCGTTGTAGATCGCTGTTTTGAATGGTTACGAGAGCGCCATCTCGACAGTACTGGATTCGGAATGACAGAATTTTTATTGGACCAGTGCGAGCGACATGTAATCACCCAAGAAGTCTGGATTCCATTAATCGGTTTAGAGGTCGAGAAAAATCTTGCACTGGGAAAGGTAGTGTTCAAGCCCATTCGGCAAGCCGATTGGAAACGATGGCTTTCGGACTGGCAAGTAAGACAGCCAGGTGAGATTCCAGCGCTGCGACAATTCCTTCTTGGTGTCGAAACCGAGCGGTTCACTGCCGCAGTTTACCGGACGATCGCCGAACCCATTAAGGCAGTTGAAAGTGCCATCGAGCACACTGAAGAGGCTCTTGACGTACTCAGATATTTTTCACCCTCAAACCGCTACCCATCGACCCCGGAGTTTTCCTCTATTGCGGGTAGAGAACCAGTTAACCGCCCAAAGCACTTAATGCTGCAGAACGGCGACTTAATCTCTGCTGGAACCACAATAACAAGCCTTCGTGCTCAGCATCCGTGGCGAATCGACGACCTATTACTGAGCAAAATGAGGGGTGTCAGGTTCGACACGCTGGCTTCGCTCTTGGATAAAACGGCGGATGATAGAACAGAACTCCAGAACGATTTTGTGAAAGCACTCGCAATTTATTCAAAGAGCTGTATTGCTCAAGATCTCACAGACAAGCTGTTATACGCGGTACTCACTTTGGAATCCGTTCTGCTGAAGGATGAAAGTGAGTCTTTACAAAAGCACATAGGAGAACGAATGGCTTTCATGACTGGAAAATCGCTTGAAGCACGATTGGAGATTGTAAGTAACTATAAGAAAGCGTATGCCCTCCGTAGTCGCGCGGTTCATCATGGTCGCCAAGTGACTGAGGAGCAGCTGGATATTCTGGAACAGTTCATTCCGAATGCTTGGTTCACGCTAAATTGGATTGTAGAAAAATTAGAGCGATTCAACACCAAGAAAGAAATGATTGAGCACATAGACGATATTAAGTTCTCCTAAATACGCAACCTAAAGGGAATTAAAGGCCCGCTTTGTAGGGAGCGAATATTGAATGAAAGAATTGAAAAGGTGAGAACCTTCATAGCGTCTTATCAGGAGGCGCTGCGAGCTCTCGTGGCACAACTTCCAGAAGATGGATATGTACTTCCACGATCAATCGTCGCCGCTGTCGGGCCGTGTGAAATTTGGCCATGCACTGATGCAGCTATTGTTCTCACCTCCCCTTCAGGTGATTCGAAGGCGCTAGTGACTGTAAGAGACCAGATCGATCAACCTGTGAACCGTTTCATGAAGGAGGGTGAACCTTTTCGCTACTTTGATGAAACAGGACAGCTTGGGCCAATGCGGCTCCATTTTCCTTTTCCAAAGAAACATCCTGCGGACCGTCGAGCGACCGTAACTGATTTTCTATTCGCAAGATCTAGCTTCGATGATTTGATCAGCTGGCCGAGAGAACGCAATTCAGCGAGCCTCGACCTCGGCCAACCGTTTTTTGCGCCAACGTTCAGTCGTATTTCAGTATTCGGTTGGAACGCTCATTTGGGTTCCCCTTCTGCCGAGGCGTTCAAAGATTTCAGAACAGCGTTCGCATTAAGGAATTGTTCAAACTTAGATACCGATAAAACGACGAAGGCATTAGATTCAGAAAGGATCTTTCAAGGTGCGTCACGTCGGATCGAAGAACTCGAGACATTGATTGATCGTAATGACTCAGAATCGGTTCGGCATTTCATTATCGAACACCCTGAAGTCATTAGACCGGATTACATTCGGGCTTATGGTCGAGTTCCTGTTAATGATCAAATAATTGATCTCGTCCTGCTCGTTCCTGGTGAGCAGTTCCCAGAGTTGGTCCTCGTAAAGCTAGGTCCGCTGGATGGCGCCTTTTTCAGTAACTCAAATGATCCTTCGGAAACCTACTCAGCAGCGCTAGCTGATTTGACAGCGCTTCAACAACAATTGAAGACACTGCAGCCAAGGATCGCATTGGGTAGCGGTGACGTGAGTAAAGCAAGTTTTGAATGCATTATGGGCAGAAGCAGCGGGCTCACTTATTCACAGAAGAGATCGTTGTATGAGCATGGTTCCGGCTCGGTTGAACAATTTCATACGTATGACGATCTCGTTAACATCTCCCGCTCTCACGTCCGTGACATCACAGAGATATTCGATCGGTTTCTTCCCGTCGAAGTGCGTTTGGAAAGATTGGGTGTAAAAAGCGACGAGGATTTTAATCGTCTGATGCAAGAGATAGACCGGGAGATGCAAAATGAGAATACTCCCTTAACAGCGAGATCAATGGAAGCGTGGCGTCGCTTCTCATCTGTCTTTCGATTGTCATTAGTACTGAACCGAGATCCGCTATCTAAGAAGATCTTTGACTGGTTTAATCGCTGGTATGGTGACCGTGCGAAGAGCACAATGCGACTCGGCAGTATGGGAGTGATGTTGCGTGGAGACGTCTTGCGAATGGAGTTTCCGCTGGCGTACGGATCTGCGCGCATCGAGTGCTGCCGAGAACTGAATAAAGAAGGACCGTCGATAGCGATTGGAACGCACGATAACCCGCTGACCATAAACCCGTTGGACTTCGCGGTTGGACTCACGCAGGAATACGCAAGTACGTTGACTGATGAGGAACTGGAGGGGTTCTGCAATCAATTCCTCTTTGGCTTTAACGCTTTCAACCGAATTCATGAAGTGTTTGAACGTGGCGAACTCACCAAACAAGCTAGATCTGACTTGCTAGCCTCAACAAATCATTTATTTCATAATCCCCCGAGCTACGGCTTATCTAAGTGGGCGTCCTTGCAGGCGGCGGAGAAGTTCATTAAACAATTCATTATTGAAAAGGGCGGAACGGCCCCCAAACATCATAACCTCAAGCAGCTGGCAACTGTCGCTGAATCTCACGGTCTGCGTAAGGTGCCTGAACACTGGATTGAGGATATTCAATGTTCCGCTGAAGTTCGGTATGGAGGTATAGACGTTACCGCACAAGAGGCTGTTGAAGCGCAATACGGCTCGCTGCAGATTTGCGAACACATTGCTGAAGAATTCTGAGTCCTCACCTAATGGTATGACAAACGACGAAATTATGAAGCTTGATTTGTCTGGACGGCCCGGGTCGCTCACTCAGTAATAAGGGCGCAGGAAATCAGTTGTTAGAGACGGAGCGATCAGTCGCTAGTGAGTGTCAAACAGGGTATTCACTTAATCTTGGCGCGCTCCACGTTTTAGTGCTGCTGAAGAGTTCCGACAAAGAGAGGGGTAAAGAAAGTTCCAACATCTGGTCGCCCTCGTTTTCAACCACACAGATCCAATAGGGCCTACGTATACCCGCTTTGGCATGCCACTACGAACTTTTCCTCCCTTGGCGACTATACAACGTGCCTAAGGCCACCTAATGCCATCCTTTTGGCTGCCTAGAGGCTTGCATTTCGACCGGGTTCTGTGTTAAAGATAAGAATCACCCCATAGGGAGGAGGGCGTTTATGAAGGTAACGTTCGACGGTATGTCCGTAGAGGTGCACAGTGCAGAAGAGCTGCTCGAAGTTGCTCGAGCCAAAAAATTGCTTGCTGAAGGCCTTCAAGCGCAGTCTGCTAGTAACAACAACATCTCGATCGCCCGGTTCATTGAGAAGCTCCCGGGCGGTGCCAAACAGGCCTTTAAGGCCCTGGTCGAGAAGAATGGCTCGGCGACGGCCGAAGAACTTTGTTCTGAGCTTGGCCTTTCTGACAATTCCGCGCTTGGTGCGGTGTTTGGATCCCCCGTCTTTCGTCTGGCTAAGACTATGAATTTTCCAGCGGATCGCGTCTTCAAGAAAGTTCAAGTAGTAAACCGCAAGGGCGAAAAACGGGCGTTAAAGTACAAAATACCCACAGACGCTATAGATGAAGTTCGCAAAGCGCTGGAGAACTACTTTCAGTAAAAATAGTCGGCGGCTAGTAACGCTTGCGACCGATATACAACGGGAGTGTAAAGTTCTTGAGTCTTCGTGCAAACGATTTGAGCGGTAGGTAATTTTGCTTTTCTTGAATGGAAGAATTTAGAACTTAACAGGACCTTTCGAGGGAGGAATCTTGAATGTCGATAGCGGATGTCGCTCTGATCTTGAAACAATATGGCCCACTGGTTTTGCTGTTGGTTGTATTTATCTTCATCCTGGTGAGAGGGCAGATCTCCTTCCGCTATCCTCGGCACAAATAGATTATCGCGACATCAAGAGCCGAAAGAGCCGACGGCGACGATGTAATAAATCACAACACTTGGGCTTTGAGACATGAGTAACGACATAACATTTACGCGGTTCGTTCATACCGATACCGGCATTGCTAGCACAATCATTAAAGACAGAACTCTATGGCCACCCCTCCGTGACTTCTTGTTTGATAACGACCTGTGCTTGGCCATCGGCGAGGGGCTAGTAGCCGAATTGAGTAGCGACGACAGGCTTCATGCGCCGTTTGCTGAGCTAGTAACGACCGTGCCGTCGGCGTTTGTAAAAAGACACGATGAAATTCTGGTTGAAGAGGTGGAATCATATCCTGCAAAACGTACGGAATCGCTTTTGTCGTCCCGAATCACATTGACAGACAAAGAAATCTTAACCAAGTTTTTATCGTCACCGGACTTAGTAAAGGCAAGGAGCGATCAGCGAAGTACCGCTCAAACGTGGGCGAAACTAGTCAGGGATTTGAAGACGAACTTTTCGCCTAATGCGAACGGAAAGTATGCAGTAGATCAAGCCTCTTTCTTCGCAAAGCTTCTAACACTTCAGCAGCTATCCGGAGTCCACAGCGATTTTTTGCAGAGGTTTGTTGGTAGAGCTGAGCAGATTGATTTTGATGTGTTCCGCTCCGCCCAGATATTCGGTTTTTTCGCCTTCCACAAGTACTACTTAGCTGGACATCAGCCAAAGCCGCCAAACGACTTCGGTGATGAGTTTCATCTCCACGCGCTTCCGTATTGTAAACTTGCTTTGATGGAAAGAGGAATGTGTGAAATTCTGCAGCAGGTGAAGAAGAACTCAGCGGTGCTTAGTGGTACAGTGATCAAGAATATCGACTTTCTCAAGGATTGGAAGTGGATCGAGGAGGCTTCCTTTGTTTAGGCACTCTGCGACAATCAACGCCATTGCTAGAGGATCGTTTTTCTTGCCTCAAAATCTGGTCACGCGATAGTCACGTGACTCGATGAGAATCGATGCAAATCAATGTCATGTGCTGCAAACTCAGAGAGCTCTGTAACGGCGGCAAGTTGTAATGAACGTTAAAGTTGTGTGACTGGATGTCACAAATTGCAAAAGCCAAGGGGCGCTTTCATAACCCCAAGGTCAGCGCTAGGGTGTCAGCAGGAACTCAAGTAATTTGAACAGAGCTGCTTCGCTTGGTTTCACCCTGTTCGTCTCCCAAAAACGGACGGTATCGTCGCTTACTCCTATAATTGCCGCTAGGTCCTTTTCTCTTAATCCCAAGTCTAGCCTCGTTACTCTGAGTCGGTCACCGAACGTCGTTATTTCGGGGGGATACCGCGAATCCTTCGGTTTTTCGGCCTTAATCGCAAAATGACAAAGGGCAACACAGCGGTGCGGGTTCATTGCCCAGGCGCGGCGGTCAGAATTGATTGAGATTTACCTGGATTGGAAAAGATTCCCAGTGGAACACTATCCAGCAGTATGAGCTTAGTCATTCGCTGTAGACCGGTTCGGCTCCGACCGAGGCACGAGTTTCGTTCAGCGCATGTTTGAGATAGTCGAAAGTATCGGCGCGCTCGTGAGGATCGTACTCCTCAATTT
>WNFY01004266.1_pt1 | contig 16931 bp, 13 predicted proteins | sample 5400091 | NCBI WGS metagenome assembly WNFY01 (sample SAMN13153364, study PRJNA577476) | soil metagenome | isolation source: 60 cm soil or saprolite under grassland replicate 1 | place: USA:California | collected 2016-06-15
GCTTCCCGAGCCTTTTGCCGAGCCGCTATTGGCCACGGCGGCAGCTGCCTCAGTATCGACGGTGTCCGACAGGCGAAACACTGACTCCTTCTCCATGCGCGCCGACTCGGCGGCAGTCAGCTCTTTATTAAGTTCATCCAGCTTGGCCGTAGTGATGTTCTGTTTTTCATCAATTCCCAGGATTTGATGGTCTTTTTGATACTTGACCAATTTCTCCTGCGAAGTTTCGACCTTCATCTGCAGGTCCACCAGTTGTCGTGAAAGCCAGTCCGATGCCTGCATGGTGGACTCGAATCGCGTCTTAAAATTCTGCTCGATGTAAGTATTTGCCAGTGTGTTCAGCACCCTGGCGGCCAGTTCTTTGTTAGGGCTCCGGTAATGAATATCAATGATGCGGGTGTTAGGCTCCAACACTACGTGCAAGCCGCCTTTGAACGCTCCCAGAAGGGCGTTGGCACGGGTTGAGTCTGCCTCAAAGGCGTCCGTAGTCAAAGCCAGAGAGGAAGGCGGGGGCGCTCCATGGCCGCCGAACTCCGGCATCTGATCGAGATTGAGTTGCTTGATGACTTGCAAAGCCAGCAGGTCGCTGTGCAGAATTCTCACTTCCGTATCAAGATCAGTTGGGTCGTAGTAATCCATGCCGGAGTTGCCCGGGTCGCGCAAATTCTGCAACATTGGATCGGGCTTGTTGATGGCGATGCTGCCAACCGCGTCGTAGATCGGCGTTATGCGCAATGTTGCGACAAGCGAGGCGCCAAAGATTGCCGCCAGTGTGCCCACGACTATCCATTTCCGCTTAATCAGGACCCGCAAATACTCGCGGAGGATCGAATCCTGAGCGGCCATTGCAGGATGAATGGCGGCGATGTTGCGGCCGATCTGCATGGATGCGGGCCCCATCTCACGCACTTGATTCCCGATCTGCATTACCGGCGCTGGCTCCATCGGCCTCCCCAACTGGATCGAAAATCGCCAGCATTAATAACGCCGGCATGACGAAACCGCGCAACTCTTCGCGCGCGGTTTTCAGTATGGCAGAGAAAACTTGCAACTGGCCTTAATCGAATTGGTTCCGAGCTGTGAAAGAAATGGGATTCACAAGGGCAGCTGACGAACAATAGCTATACTGAGCCGAGTACGCGCCGGTCGCTGCTGCAGGCGTCCCGGTCGCGAGCACAGGGTCTGCACAGAATGAATATGAATTGGTCAGAGCAAGTCGTGCTGGTAACCGGAGGCACAGGTTCGTTTGGCAGGAAGTTTATAGAAATCATGCTGAACGAATACCGGCCGCAAAAGCTGATTGTGTTCAGCCGCGATGAACTGAAGCAGCATGAAATGCGCGCCGCCGGCCTGGACCATTCCACTCTCCGCTACTTCCTTGGCGATGTGCGCGATCCGCAGCGCCTGGAAAGGGCATTTGCGGGAGTCACAGTGGTTGTGCACGCAGCTGCGCTGAAACAGGTTCCGGCATGCGAATACAACCCGTTCGAGGCGATTCAGACCAATATCATGGGCGGAAAGAACGTGATTGACGCCGCCATCAATCGCGGTGTCCGACGTCTGGTTGCTCTGAGCACCGACAAGGCGGTCAATCCCATCAATCTTTACGGCGCCACAAAGTTGTGCGCCGAGAAAATGTTCGTGCAGGCCAACGCTTATGCTGGCTCACAGGACACGCGATTCAGTTGTGTCCGTTATGGAAACGTAGTCGGCAGCCGTGGGAGCGTGATTCCTATCTTCCTGGAACAACGTAAGCGGGGAAGGATCACGATTACCGATCCTCGCATGACGCGTTTCTGGATCACGCTCGAGCAGGGCGTGCGGTTCGTCATTCGCTCCTTCGAGCAGATGCACGGCGGCGAGATTTTGGTGCCTAAGATCCCCAGCATGAAACTGCTGGATATGGCCCAGGCTGTCGGTCCGGACTGCCAGATTGATTGCATCGGCATCAGGCCGGGAGAAAAGCTTCATGAGGTGTTGCTGTCGGAAGATGAGTCGCGTAACGCGGTCGAAACCGACGACATGTTCGTGATCCAGCCGTCCCACTCTTGGTGGAAAAAAGAAAACTGGAAAACCGCAACGGGTCTTCCTCGGGTAGTTGGAGGAAGCACAAGATTGCGGGCCAACGCGTGAGCTGGCAATGAGCACAACTGCACCAACCCGAGAAGCTCTGGCGTTGCACGGTGGAACTCCGGTGCGCAAAGTATTGCTGCCCTACGGACGCCAGGCGATTAGTGAAGAAGACATCCAGGCGGTTGTGGACACTCTGCGCTCGGATTGGTTGACGACTGGCCCAAAGGTCAACGAGTTTGAAGAAGCTTTCGCGGCCTGGGTCGGTACGCGCTATGCAGTGACGTTCAGCAGCGGAACTGCAGCCTTGCATGCTGCCGCGTTTGCCGCTCGCATTGGACCCGGAGATGCGGCGATCACCTCTCCATTAACGTTTGCCGCTACCGCAAACTGCGTTCTCTATCAAGGCGGGAAGCCAATCTTCGCCGACATAAACAAAGATAGTCTGACGATTGACCCCGAGCAGCTCTCGTCCCTAATCAATTCGCGTACGAAAGCTCTGCTGCCCGTCGATTATGCGGGTCACCCCGCAGACCTAGCTGCCTTTCTTGCAATCGCGGAACGAAATGGACTGACGCTGATCGAGGACGCGTGCCACGCGTTGGGTGCAGAGTATCGCAACCAGCGAGTGGGAAGTATTGCGCACATGACCATCTTCAGCTTTCATCCCGTGAAGCACCTCACCACCGGTGAAGGTGGAATGGTCACCACCAACGACTTGAAGCTTGCGGATATCCTGCGCAAATTCCGCAATCATGGGATAAGCAGCGACGCGCGTAACCGCCAGCGTGAAGGACAGTGGCATTACGAGATGGTCTTGCTCGGCTTCAACTACAGGTTGCCGGACATTGCTTGTGCGCTTGGGCTGCAGCAACTCCCGCGGCTCGAGTCTAACTTGGCACGCAGAAGGCAAATCGCCACGCGATACTCATCCGCATTTCGCGAAATTCCGGGAATCATTGTTCCGGCAGTTTCGCCCGAAGTTGTGCCGGCGTGGCACTTGTACCCGATCCGTTTTGAGCTTGGGCAATTCACGGTGGGCCGTACCGAAATTTTCCGAGCGTTGAGAGCGGAAAATATCGGCGTCAACGTGCACTACATTCCGGTTCACCTTCATCCTTACTACCGCGATCTCTTCGGCTATAAAGGCGGAGAATTCCCCGTTGCCGAGGCTGCTTACGAGAGCCTGATCAGCCTGCCAATGTTTCACGGGATGACAGACGAGGACGTCACCGACGTGATCTGCGCGGTGGAGAAAGTGACGCAATACTACGCAACATGATTTGAAAATTTCGGCCATCATCCAGGCCCGCATGGGAAGCACCCGCCTTCCTGGCAAGGTGCTGATCGATCTTGCCGGAATGACGGTGCTGGCGCGAGTGGTCAGAGGTCTGCGTCGGGCCAAGCTCATTCATGAAGTCATAGTTGCGACCACCGACGTGGAAAGCGACGATTCGATTGCCAGGGAATGTCAGCATCTCGGCGTGCCTTGCTTCCGAGGTTCGGAATTGGATGTTCTAGATCGCTACTACCAGTCCGCTAAGGCATTCGGAGCAGAAGCCGTCGTCCGCGTCACCTCCGACTGCCCGCTGATTGATCCACGGCTCGTCGCTGAAACTATCGCCATCTTTCAGGCCGATGAAGCCGATTACGCCAGCAACGTTATTCCGCGTACATATCCGCGCGGCCTGGATACCGAAGCCTTTACCGCAGCGGCATTGGAGCGCGCATGGCTGGAGGCGAAGGAGCCACATCAGCGTGAGCACGTTACTCCTTACTTCTACGAACATCCAGAACTTTTCCGGATGGCCTCAGCTACGGCTGACGCGGACTACAGTCGCTATCGGTGGACCTTAGATACCAGCGAAGATTGAACTCTCGCATTGTGCAGAAGGCGGTATACGCGCACTGATGTTTCCCGGCTCCCTCATCATCCGCGCAGATGCAACCGCCGCCATCGGACACGGTCACGTCATGCGATGTCTTGCACTGGCGCAAGCGTGGCAAGACCGAGGCGGTGAGTGCACCTTTGTCATGTCGAATCCCACTCCGGAGGTGAAACACCGTCTGTGCGGCGAAGGGTTTACTGTAATTCCGGTTGCGGTCATGCCTGGCAGTTCCGAAGACGCAGCGCAACTAGCAGAGCTTGCCCACGTCCGAGATGCGAGCTGGGTTGTGGTGGATGGCTACCAGTTCAGCGCCGAATATCACCGAACACTGAAAACTGCTCAAGTGAGATTGTTGGTAATTGACGATAGCGGGCATGCTGGCTCTTATTACTCCGATCTCGTGCTCGATCAGAATGCCGGGGCTCGCGAAGACTATTACGTTGACCGCGAACCTCACACCCACCTTCTGCTCGGATCGCGTTATGCGATGCTGCGTCGCGAGTTCAGGCGGTGGCGGGAATGGAAGCGCGAGATCCCACCAATCGCGCGCAAGATTGTGGTCACCATGGGCGGGAGCGATCCAGGGAATCTGACGTTGCGCGTAATTCAGGCACTGGACAGGTTGCGAGATCAAGGACTGGAAACCGTCATTGTGATCGGCGGCAGCAATTTACACACGGACCACCTCAGGAATGTGGTCGCAGATTCAGGCGGCAGCTTCCGAATCGAATTTGAGCCCGCCGATATGGCCGACCTGATGGCGTGGGCTGACGTGGCCGTCTCTTCTGCGGGATCGACTTGCTGGGAAATGTGCATGCTTGGTCTTCCGGCAATCGTAATTGATGCAGCGCCTAACCAGCTGCCGTTGGCGGAAAAGTTAGACCGCCGCAAGATAGCAATACACATGCCGCGAGCCGGGCTCGACATCAGCGAGCTTACAGCACAAATCGAGTGGCTCTTGAACGACACGGAGGTTCGTTCGAGCATGTCGGCGAAGGCCTCGCAGTTAGTGGACGTACGAGGCGCCGAAAGAGTAGTTGCGGCCATGAAACCGCCCATAATGACCTTAAGGCCGGCGCGGGCTGAAGACTGTCATTTGCTGTGGCAATGGGCAACGGATCCTTCCGTGAGATCGGCATCGTTTTCTCCAGCGCCGATCACCTGGGAGCATCATCAAGCCTGGTTCACAAGCAAAATCAAGGACCCGCGGTGCCTCATCCTCATAGGCGAGGACGAGCGCGGCAAGCCTCTCGGACAATTCAGGGTGGATTTCCGCCTGGACCGCGAAGCTGAGATTGACGTGAGCGTGTCACCCGAGCATCGGGGAATGGGTTGGGGCAGCCGATTGATCGGTCAGTGCGTGGGGCGGGTATTCAACAGCACAGATGCGCAGAGGGTTCATGCATTCATTCGGCCGGAGAACTTAGCATCGATTCGTGCATTTCAAGATGTGCGCTTTGCAGCGGTAGGTACAGATCTTATAAAAGGCCACGCCGCGGTTCATTACCTCCGAGAGAAATCACAGCCTGGGGGGAAGGAGTCGTGATGTCATCGAGAGCGATGCAATCGGAATTCTTGGAACAGCGAATCGCAGAGAACACCGCCGCGCAAGAAATAGACCTGGGCAGTTGGATATTCGACCGCCTGCTCGTCCGGCCGCAAGATCATATTTTAGAGCTCTGCTGTGGAACCGGCGCGCAGAGCCTGAGATTCATCGAACTGCTTGGGAATTCGGGAACTCTTTCCGCGGTGGACGTTTCGGCCGACTCGCTCAAGGCTCTCGTGGCCAAGCTTCCAACTCGCGTCTCGGGAAGAATCCGTCCGATAGAAGCAGACATTGATGATCTTTCCGGATCGCTAGAGAAATCACTCATGCCTCGGCCGGCTTTTGATTTGGTCTTCTGCGCTTATGGTTTGTACTACAGCGCAGACCCAATCGCCTTGCTGGATGAAATCCGGTTGTGGCTAAAACCGGAGGGCAGGATCGCAATCGTTGGCCCATTCGGGCCCAACAATCGTCAGCTGTTCGAGATTGTGCAAACCAGCGGAGCGGTGCTGCCGTCCGATGTCATCGAATCCAGCCAGCGCTTCATGCTCGAACAAGTGGTTCCTTGGGGCGCCACCAATTTTGATTCGGTTTCGTTGCACACCATGGTGAACCGGGTCCGCTGGACGAGCACCGAACGAGTTCTGAACTATTGGCAGAACACCACATTCTTCGATTCCAAAGCGCTGCCGGTCTTCGAGTCCTTATTACGAAAGCATTTTGAGGTTTATTCGCAGTTTGTAAATGAAAAATGGGTGATGATGGCGGAGATGACGAATGCCCGCGCCTGAGCCGGTGCTTGTAGTGGCGGCGCACCCCGATGACGAAATCCTGGGCTGCGGAGCGACTATGGCTCGGCTCGCTGCCGAGGGCGAGCCGGTGCACATCGCGATCTTAGGTGAAGGCATAACGTCGCGGCAGTCCCGGCGAGATGAGCCTGATGCAGGACTGTTACGGCGGCTCCATCAGCAGGCCGAAGCGGCCGCAGTCAAAGTTGGTGCGAAGGATGTCGTACTCTTCAAACTTCCGGACAATCGTTTGGATACTGTACCAATCCTTGAGATCGCGAAGCGTATCGAGCAGCTTATCCAGAAGCTTCGGCCCGCTGTGATTTATACCCACCACCCTGGTGATCTGAATGTTGACCACGGCATTGTTCACCGGGCAGTACTGATTGCAACCCGCCCACTTGCAGGTCGTCCCGTGCGCCAGGTTCTAACTTTCGAGGTACCGTCCTCGACCGAATGGTCGTTTCAAAAAATCGAGCCCGTGTTCCGGCCCAACGTCTTTGTTGACGTGTCGAAGACTCTTGATGCCAAAATTGCTGCGCTGGCCTGCTACGACTCGGAAACCTGTAGCTTTCCGCACCCTAGGTCTGAACAGGCATTGCGAGCGATCGCCACTCGCTGGGGCAGCGTAATCGGATGTACCGCGGCGGAGAGTTTTGAGTTGGTGAGGTCTATTCGATAAGTGAACCAAGAACAAGCCACAAACCGAATTCAGATTGGCCGTCGAGAGATTGGCCCCGAGCGCCCGTCCTACATCGTTGCCGAACTCTCGGCGAACCATAATCAGGACTTCGATCAGGCGATCAAAATCATTCATGCCGCAAAAGAAGCCGGCGCCGACGCGATCAAGGTTCAGACTTACACCGCAGACACGATCACAATCCGCAGTGATCGCCAAGAATTCCGCATCGGCGGTGGCACGCTGTGGGACGGAAGGGAGCTACACGAGTTGTATAAAGAGGCTTACACGCCGTGGGAATGGCAGCCAAAACTTAAGCAAGTCGCAAACGATCTTGGAATGGATCTGTTCTCTTCCCCATTCGACGCAACCGCAGTCGATTTTCTCGAAGAGATGGACGTTCCTGCATACAAAGTCGCTTCTTTCGAATTGGTGGACATCCCGCTGATTCAAAAAATGGCAAGCACCGGCAAGCCTTTGATCATGTCAACGGGAATGGCGACGGTCGAAGAAATTGATGAAGCGGTGCAGGCGTCGCGCGTAGCGGGAGCGACGCAGATTGCCCTGCTCAAGTGCACAAGCGCATATCCAGCATCGCCTGATGACATGAACCTTCGCACAATTCAGGAACTGGCCCGCAGGTTCGATGTCCCAGTTGGCTTGTCCGACCACACAATGGGAATCGCAGTTCCAGTTGCCGCCGTGGCCCTGAGTGCCTGCATCATCGAAAAGCACTTGACGCTTTCACGTGCACTCCACGGCCCGGACAGTGCGTTCTCACTCGAACCTCAGGAATTCAAGGCCATGGTGGACGCGGTCCGAATAGCCGAGCGAGCGCTAGGTAAGGTCCACTTCGGCGCCTCTCCGTTGGAGCTGAAAAGCCGCATCTTCAGGCGATCTCTATTTGTTGTTCAGGACTTGAAAGAAGGGCAACCTTTCAACGACGACAATGTCCACTCCATCCGCCCCGGACATGGGCTCCACACGCGGCATCTTCGCGAAGTCATCGGAAAGCACGCAACGCGGGACATAGAGAAAGGGACGCCGCTCTCCTGGGGCCTGGTGGCCAAATGAGCCAGTCCGGAGCCGGCAAGATCCTCTTGCTCCATCCCGACGACGATCCATCGTCCTTCCCACAACTGAAATGGAGGCTCATAGTTGACCTTGGACGAGCGCCAGGGTCCACTTATCAGAGTTGGGGCCGCCACCTTGCCTGTCCCGTCATGAGCCTCTTCGATCTGGCTAAGGGGACCGACGACCTTCATCTCACCCGTGAACTCCTCGAAAGTGGCATGGGCGAAGCCGTGGATGAGTTCGGCATTGACTGGTGGGATGTGCTGGCCCAATCCATAGTCCCGCAAATCCAGCAATTGATTCTGCTCCGCAGACTGGCAGCAATGATTGCGTCCGGCTCTGATGTTTACTCAACTCGCCCGCATTTTCTTGCCTCGGCTCTGCAGACGCTGCTCGGAGGCAAACTTGTCATTCTGCGGGGTGGTCGCTGGCGAGCGTTCCAGGCTGTCAGGCACTACGTGGACACTCTGCAACAACTCGATTTTGCGCAGTTGACGCAAGTTCTTCAAGACAAGTTCGATCCTCAACACAAGATTCGTCGTCTTATTGCGGGCCGGCCGAAGAGTTCTGCGCGTCCGTTCGTCCTCCTGCCTTCGGCTTATGTCAACGTTTCGCGTACAGCGGTTGCATACGCGGCCATGCTGCCCGACGTTGAATTCCTGCTCTTGACAGCAAGGAACAACGGCCGCCTGGGAGCTTTGCCGGCAAATGTGCGCCATGCCTCTCTCGATGGATACTTTCCCAGCGTCGATGAAGGTGAGGCTCGCATGTTACGTCAAGCTTGCAGACGGCTGCGTCACAGACTGGCGTCTTCTGCGGCCGAATTCGAAATCGCTCAGGCCTCCGGTGTGCTAGCCGCTCTGGAAAGCCGGCTGATGTGGGGTCTGGCAGTTCGCGATGCCTGGAATGCGGTCTTTGACTCCGAGAAGATTACCGCTTGTCTTTGTGCCGACGACAGCAATCCTTACAGCCGACTCCCGCTAATTATTGCCAAGAACCGCGGAATTCCCGCCTTGGCCTGTCATCACGGCGCACTAGACAACCGGATGGCGATCAAGAAACAGCATGCGGATTTGTATTTGGCAAAAAGCGAGATGGAGCGAGATTATCTGGTGCGCATGTGCCGCGTCCCCAAAGAAAGAATCGTGACCGGTGCGCCACACGGCCCACAATTAGCTTCGCGGCCGCGGAATCCAAGTCCCTCGTCTGGCGGCTGGATTGTCTTCTTCACCGAGCCGTATCACTCTTCCGGATGGCGGACCGGCGAGATTTATCGCGAACTCTTGCCGAAATTGCTTACTCTGGCCCGCGCCTCCGGCCTCGAATTGGTTTTCAAATTGCACCCTTTTGAAAGCATGGCCGGCCACAGGCGGACACTGCGACGCTATTTGGGTCCCAAAATCGCCCGGGATATCCGAGTCATTACCGGCCCACCGTCACCGGAACTCTGGCAGAACGCGCGCTGCACCTTAACCGTGCAGTCTTCGGTCGCCCTGGAGTGTTCGATGCGCGGCATTCCGATTTTCTTATGTGGATGGCTTTCTGACCCGTGTGCCGGATACGTTCAGCAGTTTGAACGATTCGGAATTGGCCGAGTTTTGCGATCATCCCGAGAACTTGATCAGGTCCCACATTGGATTGCTTCGCCAAGCCAATTGGAGCCGCAGAATAATTTCCCAAAAACGATGGATCCGGAAATACTGCATCAGCTCTTGACCGGAGCTTACTCGTGTCCGGCGGCGGCGAGTGCGTGAACGTACTTAGCAAAACGATGTGCACAAGAATTTTGCGCTCGGTACCCAAACTCGCGGTGAGCGGATGAGACTCGTCAGTCCGCTGCTGAAGCACGTCGTTTACCCCGGGCTGAGCCGATCGGGATATCTGCGGCGGTTAACGAATGCGGGTCCGGCGGTCGTCACCTACCATGGCGTTCTGCCGAGGGGATACGCTCTTCGCGATCCGGTGCTGCACGATCACTTGGTAAGTGCGGACGCTTTCATCAGGCAAATGCGACTGCTCAAATCAAGGTATAACGTCATCTCACCCGAACAATTCCTGCTGTGGGCTGAAGGGCAATTGGAGTTGCCATCCCGTTCAGTGTTGCTGACTTGCGACGATGGATTGGGGAACACTCTGAGTGACATGCTGCCGATTTTGCAACACTTCGGCTTTACATGTCTTTTCTTTGTAACCGGCGCATCGACTGGCCGTGCTTCTGCGATGCTGTGGTTCGAGCAACTCTACATTTGGCTGTTACATGCTAAGAATGAAGTCTCGATCCGCTTGACGTCGCTGCCATCTGTGCGGGTTGGACGCAGGCCAAAGCAGATCCATTCCGCTTGGGTAGAGTTGACCAAACAACTCTCGGCATTTGATACGGGTTCACGAGCGGAAATGCTTGAAGACGTGAGAATCCAGATCGGTATATCTAAGGACTGGCAGTCGGAATACTCTCAAAGCCGGGCACTTCGCAGCAGATTTTTCATGTTAAACGTGCAGGAACTTCGTAAGCTGCACGAAGCTGGCATGACCATTGGGGCACATACGATGTCTCATCCCATGTTGTCGCAGGCAAGCGAGGAATTGGCGTTCAAAGAAATTGCAGATAGCAAGTCGCGTTTGGAATTGGCCCTTGGCCTGCCAATCTGGGCCCTGGCATTTCCATTCGGAAACCGTGGAACAGTGACTATCCGCGAACAAGCACTAGCTCAGCGGGCGGGATTCAAGTCTGCTTTCATGAGTGTGGAAGAAGGTTCTATTGAAAATAGGTTCGCGGTTCCCAGGATACATGTTTCACTCAAGACCACCCTCGCGGAGGTTGATGCTCACCTTTCAGGCTTTTACCGCACGCTTCGCGATAGGTTCACTGCGCCAATGACAGCCTAAACCTCGGAGATGGGATGCAGATAGTTGTTCACACTAAAATCCCAGACGATTCCAGTCTCCGCCACCAATGGAATGGACTCCTGCAACGTATGGAACGTCCCCAGGTGTCCTATACCTATGAATGGGCAGTGGCGGTGTCTCGTGCTTATGCCGCCTCGTTGCAACCGTTGCTCCTCACCGCGTACCGGCAACGGACGTTGGCAGGAGTTGTCGCGTTAGTTAAGGATGCGACAGGCAAACGCTTGTCCTTCCTTACTGCTTCGACCGCAGACTATTGCGATTTCATTTCTTCTCTCAACGATCGTGCGGAATTCATTGAAAGAGTTGTGTTAGAACTCCGCCGAATGGGCGCTTGTGAAATCCGCTTGGCGAACTTGCCTGCGGACTCCGTCTCCGTGAATACACTGCAGGCGGCCTTGCGTAAGGCGAGATATTCCCATTTCGCGCGTTCAGCATACTGCTGCGCTCAAGTCCCGTTGGTTTCCGATGAGGATCGGATGCAAACGCGGACCTCGACATGGAGTAGGCTGAAGCGTTTATCAAAGATTTGGGCAAAGCACGGCAGGGTCACGGTGAGTCATCAGCAAAACTGGGACGAATTGAGCAGGGAGTTTCCGGATTTAGCGACAGCGCACGTTGAACGATTTCTGGCTGCAGGCCGCGTCAGCAATCTTGTTCGTCAGGAACGCCGCGCGTTCTTGCTTGAACTTGGGAAATTGCTGTCCGCGCAAGGCTCGCTCACATTGAGCACCCTTAAGCTCGACGGTCGCACTATCGCCTGGAATTACGGCTTTAGGTTTGGAGGGAACTGGTTCTGGTATCAACCGGCATTTGATCGCGACATGGCGCACTTGTCTCCTGGAACGTATCTATTATGCGAAATCCTGCGTCAGGCTTCCGAGGACCCGCAGATCCACACCGTCGATCTCGGACTCGGCGACGAAGAATACAAAGAAAGGTATTCGAAGGCAAGACGCATGACGTTGCACATTACTGCGTCTTCAGGCCGCCGCAAGGCCTTGGAAGTGTGCCGCTACCGTGCCGCACAGTTTGTAAAGCGCTCTCCGCGTCTGGAGCACGGAATTCGCGGTGGCTTGGCTAAATTGCAATGCGTCCGAAAAAACATTTCAAGAGATGGACTCACCGGTGGGTTCAACCTCTTCGCGTCACGTTCCATGCAGTTCCTCGCCAGCGCAAACGAAGAGCTGTTTTTCGAGGGCACCTCCACGCAGTCGCAGCGCTCCGATCTACGCCTACAACCCCTCACATTCAAGTTGCTTGCGACCGCCTCTATGCAGTACGAGGCAGAAGCTGGAACCCTGGATTACATCTTGCGCGCTGCTAAACGCCTCAATTCCGGCTGCGCAGATGGATTCACGCTCACAAATTTGGAAGGCGTTCCCCTTCATTTTTGTTGGGTGTCGCAATTTCAAGGCTTCAAGATGACCGAGCTACCTCAGGTTTTAGAGGAGCCGGTGCCCGGCTCTGTGCTTCTCTTCGATTGCTGGACGCCACTGTCGCAACGCGGGCGAGGATATTACGGGCAGTGTATCGCCAAAGTTGCGGGCCAGATGCTCGAAACGGGCAAACATCCGTGGATTTTTAGTGCCGCAAGCAATGTGAGTTCGCTGCGCGGAATCGAAAAAAGTGGGTTTATTCCTCGGTTCTCGCTGAAGTGGCGAACAAGATTTCTAGTCACTACGATTTCGAAGATCAACTTGCGCGAAAGCACTCCCGCCAGAATGGATTTGTACCCGGCCGCCTGAATATGGCAACGGCAACCAGCACCATTCCGCGAGAAGTAGTAACGCAAGCGCCGCAGCTTGCGCCGAGCGGGAGGGAATTTCATCGCAGGATGGCAAGTATCTCTCGCCAGTCTGCGGTGTATTTCGCCGGAACGATTCTCACCACTGCGGCTGGTTTCTTTTTTAAGATTTTTCTCGCCCGTAAGCTTGGTGCGGAGCCTCTGGGGATTTACACCTTGGGAATGACCATCGTGGGGCTTCTGGGCCTGTTTAATGCGCTCGGATTACCCACAGCCGCAACGCGTTTTGTCGCCGCGTATTGCGCTCGAGGGGAGATGGCTCGGCTGGGCACATTCTTGCGCGGCAGCCTATCTCTGCTGAGCGTGTGTAATCTTCTGTTCGGATCGCTGTTGCTAGTCATTGGACCCTGGGTAGCGGTTCATTTTTATCATCTTCCGGCTTTAAGCCCCTATCTCTGGGCGTTTGCCTTAATCATGTTCTTAGGTGTGCTCAACACGTTCCTCGGCCAGGTCATGGCGGGCTATCACGACGTCTCGCGCCGGACTCTCATCACACATTTTTTAGGAGTTCCCGCCAACATCTTGTTCGCCGTCATCCTGATCAGCATAGGGTTTCGTTTGCACGGATACCTGGCAGCTCAGGTGGCAAGCGCGCTTCTGGTCTTTGTCCTTCTGGCGCGCTCAGTTTGGAAAATGACGCCCCCGAAGTCGCGGACCTTCGGACCGCTGGCTCCGGTGCAACGCGAAGTTGTCACTTTTTCCGCAGCGGCGTTTGGTACTGCGGGCTTGGAATTTGTCCTCGGCCAGGCGGACAAGATCCTATTGGGTCGTTACCTCGATGTCAGGCAGGTTGGTATCTACGCAGTCGCGATGGCGCTTGTCGGTTTTGTCCCCATCGCGCTGCAGTCCGTGAACCAGATCTTCTCACCGACTATTTCTGAATTGCACGCCACCAGAAATCATTCCATGCTACAGCTGCTGTACGCCACTCTCACCAAGTGGGTCTTAATCTTGACCATTCCGTTGGCCTTAACCATGATCGTATTCGCACGCCCGCTGATGGCAATTTTCGGTCCTAGCTTTGCGCCGGGTGCAGCAGTGCTTGCCATCGGTGCAGCCGGACAGCTCCTGAACTGCGCCGTCGGTTCTGTAGGTTTTCTGTTACTGATGTCCGGAAATCAATTTCAGCTGGTGAGGATTCAAGCCATGAATGCGGTTCTCCTGCTCGCGCTCGGTCTAATCTTGGTACCCCGGATGGGCACGATCGGCGCAGCACTGGCGACCGCAATCACTGTGATCACAACGAATTTGTGGCTCCTCAAAGCTGTTCGCAGCAAGCTGAAACTGTTTCCCTACAATTCCAGCTACCTAAAGCTGGTCTTTCCAACCCTCCTCTCAACCGGAGTGTTGCTGGCCCTGGCGCACGGTTTCGTTGGAATGCGATCAAATTGGGGATTTGTGCTTGTCGCAATCGTTGCTGCCTATGGATCTTTTCTCGCCATAATTTGGATTTCGGGGCTGGACAGCTATGATCGCGAAATTGCTCAATCGCTCTGGACAAAAATCAGCCGAGGCGTTTTGGGAAACGAGGTGAATGCATAATGGCGACTACACGGACCATTACTCTTCCGGAGGAATTGTGCAGCGCGGTGGAGCGGAAGTTCGGCCGCCGCTTCGGATCCCTTGACGAATTTGTGGCGAACGCATTGACCCACCTGCTTCGCGATGATGCCTTAGCAATGGACGCCAGGGAGCAGCAAATCATCGAGGAAAGACTCAAAGCGCTCGGCTACGTCTGACGCGATCTCCATTCAACTCCAGTCTGCGTACTCAACGTGAACCGCAGTTGAGTTCGCACCTTCGCGGTTAACTGAAAATCAGAATTGGAGTCGCTACACTTCAAGATGAAGCAAATCTAGGAGCGGAAGAGCTCTTGCAGCGAATACTCCACAACATCTTTGGTCGAAAACCGCAGTCTCGCGGACTTACTTTTTCCAGACCGCTGGTGGTCCTCCACAGTGACGATTGGGCGCGAGTCGGCATACGCGATAAGGAGGGTTTCGAGCAACTCCGCTCTAACGGCCTCAGACTCGGAGAGCACCCCTACGATCTTTACACGCTGGAAACCGCCAGGGACGTGGCAGAGTTAGTTTCCTTGCTTGAGCGGCACCGCGATTCGAGTGGACGGTCGCCGTGCCTGGTGATGAATTTTTGCGTCGCCAACCTCGATTTTCCGAAGATGCGGAAACTTGGATTCAACAGTATAGAGTTGCTGAATCTCGCTTCTGGATTGCCAGGGTGCTGGTCACGACCGGGCTTGTTCGAAGCTTACCGGCAAGGGATTCACCAAGGCGTGCTTTATCCCGCTATGCACGGAGTTACACATTTTTGTCCTATCGCCGTTGAAAGTGCGCTCGCAGAGAATGGCGAGCGGGCACGCCTGTTGCGGCTCCTTTGGGAAGCGGAGACGCCCTACATCTACTGGCGCATGCCTTGGGTCGGGTATGAATACTGGAACCCAGAGAAGCCCCACGCTGGTTTTTTGCCGTACAACCGGCAACAGACTTTGGTCCAGAAGTCCTGTGCAGGATTCTCTTCCTTCTTTGACACAAAACCATTATCGGCATGTGCCGCCGGATATCGTGCGAATTCCGACACTCACCGGGCGTGGGCGGAAGCCGGTATTCGCGTTGTGCAAAATGGGAGCGGCAGTGGCCTGAAGACGCCGCACGTGGACGAATTCGGCTTGCTTCATCTGTACCGTGCGATTGATGTTGAACCGTCTCAAAAAGAACTCGACACTGAAAAATACTTAGAGATCGCCGCCTCCTGTGTTGCGCGGGGATTGCCCATAGTAATTTCGACCCACGCCATCAACTTCCATTCCTCTCTGAAAGATTTCCGGACTTCGACGCTCGCTGCCCTCGATGCGCTCCTGAAAGCGCTGGAATCGAACTATCCCGACCTGTTGTACGTGAATGACGAAGAGCTGTACACGCTCGTCACTGGCGGAAATCTCCGAAACCGTTCTCAGCGCGTTACGGTCTTAACGACGCCCCTGGAGCGCAGAGCCGCCGTTATGTGCGCGGGGACCTCATGAGACAAGCTCCCGGTTCTTTAATTCTCATAACCGTGGATTGCCTACGCGCCGACCACGTCGGCTTCCTGGGATACAAGCGTCCGACCACGCCTTTTCTGGATTCCCTTGCCAATGAAAGCCTGGTCTTCAGGAACGCAATTACCGCTGGTGCTCCAACCTACTACTCGCTGCCTGCGATACTAGCGTCTCGCTATCCCCTAGCTCTCGGCCGGGATGTGTTGGGAATTGCGCCCGAGGAAAACACAATTCCTTCGGTGCTGAAAGAATACGGCTTTCGAACCGCGGCATTCTCGGCGGCCAACCCCTACATTTCGGCGCGATTCGGCTACGACCAGGCATTTGATACTTTTCGCGACTTTCTTGCAGCGGAGAAACTGGAATTTCCCGCCGAACCGTCTCGGGCCGGATTTCGAGGTCGCGCGAATCAGGCACTGTCCAAGGCTTGTCATGCAGTGCCGGAATTGGGCAAGGCCTATGACGAGCTCTATTTTCAATATTGCCAGCGAATCGGTTCTGAACCCTGCGCGGACCTCGACTCCCTAAGAAGGTTCCCATCGGCCGACGTGATCGTGGATCACGCAATCGCCTGGCTGAATGAGCATTCCCGCGGACCATTCTTCCTCTGGCTGCATTTGATGGATTCGCACGCCCCGTACTACCCCAAAATGGAAGCACTGCACGAGATGAAGTCGGGCACAGTCTCTGCGGAAGAAGCCAGGTATCTGAATTCTTTTTGGCTCCGAAACGACATTGGCCCGAGCCGTCTCGGACGAAAACGAGACGAGGTAATGGCCCTCTATGACGCCGACATCCGTTGGGCTGACACACAGATTCGCAGGCTGACGGAAAAACTCGTGGAACTCAATGTCTGGGATAAATGCGCTCTGGCAGTTACTGCCGACCATGGAGAGGAGTTTCTGGAACATGGCGGCCGATTCCATGCCCCACGCAAGCTCACGGAGGAGTTGATACGCGTGCCGCTCCTGTTGCGTGTTGCTCAAGTTCCGAAATTGCGCGAATTGTCCATGCCTTTCGGGCTGATCGACCTTGCTCCAACCCTGCTCGATGCGCTCGGTTATCCGGCGCCTGCCAGTTTTCGAGGGCGCAGTCGCTGGGAACAAATCTCGCGCGGTG
>WNFY01007396.1_pt1 | contig 16930 bp, 12 predicted proteins | sample 5400091 | NCBI WGS metagenome assembly WNFY01 (sample SAMN13153364, study PRJNA577476) | soil metagenome | isolation source: 60 cm soil or saprolite under grassland replicate 1 | place: USA:California | collected 2016-06-15
CGACTTCAACTCGTTCGTCACGACGAGCGTGTAGGTCGTGCTGTGCTGGATGACACCCGCGTCGGGGACGACGATGAACCACTGCCCCGCTCCTCGGGTCGCGTCCCCGCTATCCTCCAAGTGGATCGGGACCTTGGATCCATCGCTCTTCACGAGCTGGACTGGTCCGGTCGTGCTTCCTGGCGGGGGGGCCGCGGGGGGCGGGGCGGGCGTGACGAGGACGCTGGGATCGAGCTTCGTCGTCGTGCGTATGATGAGGGGGTTCGCGTCGTCGAACGTCACCTCCACCGGCCCGGTGGAGAGGTCGAAGACCTGGCTCGCATCCAGTGCCAGGGGCACGCGGAACGGCACGGTCGTGAACGGCAATGTGATAGTCGAGGGTGCCGACCCGCCTACTGGGACGACGCTCGCGACCAGCGTGTAGAGCTGATTCGTCTTCAGCACACCGGTGGGCTTGAACCCGATGAGCGACCCTGGGTAGTGGTAGCCCGAATCCCACGGATCGGCAGGCGCTGTGATGCCGACCCGAGCGTACCCTCCGACACCCGGAACCGTTACGTTCGCGTCAGGCTTGCCCTCGAACAGCGTTACGCTGCCGCCGGTGAGGTCCAGGAAGGTGAACGCGTCCGCATCCGTGCGACCCGGCGCCTGATGCGTGCCCACGACGGTCGTGCCGTGCTGGACCTTTCCCGTCACCGTCGTGAAGTACCCGATGGAGCCGCCTGCGAGCGCTGGAAACACGTTGCCCTGCCCGACGCGCAGGTAGCTCGCTCGCGCGCTCGAGCTCGACGTCGTGTACTTCACGAGGAAGTTCGCGAAGCCCGGGAAATTTGGATCCTGCGCGAACGGTAGTGTGTGGAAGGTGAACGACGCGCCCGGCGTCGCGAATGGCCCGCTCGCGCTCGCAAGGCCGCTCCATGAGACCGTGTAATCGGTGTCGTTCGCGAGAGGTAGCTTGTCCGTCGTCGTGAAGGTGAGGCTGCGGCTGCGCGACTCGCCGAAGCCCTGTGCCACGCCGGCGATCGCCGGCGTGAGCGTCAGGCTCGGCGTTCCGGTGAGCGACGCGGAGGTGGCGATGCCGACCATCGGCTGCCCGCTCCACTGCTGGATCGCGGTCTGATCGATGGTGGTGTAGTTCCCGGTCGCTGTGTTCAGCGGGTACTGCCACACGACCCGCGGCGCGCCCTGCTCCGTCGTGAAGTTCGCGGTGAAGCCGGCGGTGGTGCCCTTGCCGCCGTTCAGGAAATTGTTCACGTCGAGCCAACCCGAGGCCACGGTCAGCTGGTAGGTCTGTGAGTTCTCGACCGGCAACCGCGGAACGACGTGCTGCACGAGCGCGTCCGCGTCGTCCCCGACGGCGCCCACGTCGACGGGGTGCGTGGGATCCGAGGCGACGGCGAGCGTCACCGGCGCCGGGCTCACCGCATTCCCCACGCACAGGGCCTCGAGCGTGTTCGGGCACATCGGGCCGCCCGTGAAATGCACGTCGATGGGTGTTCCGTAGAACACGCCCTGGGCCGGCTGGTTCCTGCTCACGCCCAGGATCGCCGTCGGCGCGGTGTACAGGCTGGTCGCCGGATCCAGGTTTCCGATCGGGACGCCGGTGGCTCCGGCGAGGTCGGTGGTGGTGACCTCGGCGAACTGGAGGCCCGCGGTGGCGAGCGTCGCCGCGCCGAACCCCGTCACCACCGTCGCGTTGCTCGCGACGAAGTCGGCGGCGGTGACGGTGACGGTGAAGTCGATCTTGTTGCCGCTCTGATCGGACACGCCGCTGCCCGTGATGACGTAGGTGGCGCCCGGCTCGAGGCCGATGGGGCCGCCATTGGCAGGCACGCTCGGATCCGGACCAGCGCAGGTCGGCGAACCCTCGAGGATGGCCGTCAGGTTGGCGTTGGCGCCGGACGGGACGTAGCAGACCTGCGCACTCTGGGTGATGTCGGTCGGGGTTCCAGCGGCCGGCGTCTTCGTGACGGTGATGTTCGAGGAGGCCTCGCACAGCGGCTCCCCGCCGTTCTTCTGGATCGTCGCCCCGTTCATCGGCTTGCTGAAGTCCACGCGGACGGCGCCGAGCATGGTGGGGACGCCGGCCAGGACCGCGTTCGCGCCGGGGTTCTCGACGACCAGGGGCTGGTTGGTGAGGTTCGTGTTGTCGTAGGCCATCACCCGCTCGACCCTCGGCGGTGACTTGTCGACCGAGCGGAACCGGTCGTCGCAGCCGGTGAGGCCAGCGACCGCCGCGACCACGACGATCGGGGCCGCCATTCGCAGCATCGTTCGCAGTTGGCTCATGGTGTGATCTCTCCCTAGAACGAGAGCGCCAGGCCGAAGCGCACCGAGAAGGGTGCCCCGTACAGCGTCGGGCGGCCGAAGTTGGTGTTCAACGTGACCGGACGGTTGTCCGTCGTGCGGAGGTACTTCAGATCCGGGCAGTCGGCCACGGCGGTCGTGAGCGGGCTCTTCCCTTCGGCGCCGTTGCGGGACTTGCACTGTCCGTTCACGATCGGCTGGACCGAGTCGAACGTGTAGTTCTGGTCGACGTTCACCGCCTCCTGCTGGTTGAGGATGTTGAAGAAGTCCACCGTGAACTTGAGCGCGTACGGCGGCGTCATGACGTACTCGACGCCGCCCCGCAGGTCGACCTGGGAGACGAAGGGCGTCCGCCCTCCGCTGCCGCGCGGCAGGATGAACGCCTCGCTCGGGCCGTAGAGAGGATGGGCCCCCAGGTAGTTGATCGGCGTGCCGCTGTGCATCTTCAGCGCCGCGCCAGCCTGGACGTTGAGGCGCGTGCTGATGTCGAAGATGTACGAGCCGAAGACCTTGAACTGGTGCGGGATGTCGCTCGGGAGCGGCCCGTACCGGTTGGGCAGGAGCGAGACCAGGTCGTACTCGGAGGTGATGTTCGGATCGAGCTGGTTGTTCTCGGGGCGGAACAGGCCCGGATAGTTGCCGCGGAAGAGCGAGTAGGTGTAGCTCGCGCTCGCGAGCCACCGCTTCGAGAAGTTCTTCCGGAGCTCGAAGGCGAAGGAGTCGTAGCGGCGATCCGGCTTCGGGAAGGGGGCCACGACCTGCCGGAGCGTCACGGCGTCGACGTAGGTCGCCTGCTGCGGGTTCTGCGTCGTGCCGGTCGAGTCCGTGAACACCTTCGAGCTGCCGGGGTTCGCGATGAAGTACGTGTTGCCGTCGTCCGCCGACATGTCCTCGATGGCGCGGCCGAGGTGCGTACCCGCGTAGGTGAAGCCCGCCGAGAAGTCGGGTAGGAACTCGTATTCAATGGAGCCGCCGTACATGTCGACGAACATCCCCTTGAGGTCGGGAGCGACCGGCACCGCGGTCTGGCCCGTCTGGACGTAGTTCGTGTTGCGCCCGAGGCTGGCGTTGAAGGTGGCGTTCGGGAGGTGGTTGCAGCTGGCGGGGGCGCCGCCGACCGTGGGGCTCGGGCCCACGCAGTACTCGCGGTTGGCGTTGATCTGGGTCTCACCGCCGAAGGAGCGGTCGCCCATGTCGAGCGGGATGTTCTCGTAGAAGCGGCCCCAGTTCAGCTTCACGGCGCTCCGGCCCTGGCCGGTGAAGTCCCAGATGGCCTGGACGCGCGGCGCGATGTTGTCGGTGATGTTGAGGTTGGCCGGGCCCGACGCGCCCGCCTTGTACATGTCCTGCGTCTCCCACCGGATGCCGGCGTTGAGCGTCACTGTGTCGAGGATGGACCAGCTGTCCTGCGCGTAGTAGCCGCGGTTGTTCGACACGGAGTTCACGTTCAGGTTCGTGAACGTCTGCGCGTTCGGCGCGAGGTTCGGGTCGAACGGGCTCGTGATCACCGTGTAGCCGCGGTAGTCCTGGAACACGTTGCCGAACGCCGACGTCGTGCGCTCGCGGAGGTAGACGCCGCCGCTGTAGAAACGCGTGCTGTCGTAGTTCGACCGCTCGACGTCGAGGCCGACCTTCGCGTTGTGGTGACCGAGGGCGCTGAACAGGCCCGAGGCCGAGAGCCTCCCGGAGAACCGGTCGAGCGTGTAGTTCTGGAGGAACCCGAGGCCGCCCGTGAAGAAGCGCCTCACCGGGCAGGGATTGAAAGTCGAGCCGGGCGCCGGCGTGCAGGCCGCCTCCGCCGCGCCGAGCTCATTCGCGCTGAAGAAGTCCCTCAGGTTGTGCTCGTTCTGCCACTGGATGGTGGAGGTGTTGAACTGATCGATGCCGCCGACGTTCGAGGTGTTCGTGTCGAGCTTCTGGCGGTGCCAGCCGCCCTGCGCCTCGACGATGACGTGCTTGTCGAGGAACTTGCCGCCGTAGCGGCCGATGGCGTCCGTCGACTGGATGTTGGCGTCGGTGAGCAGCGCGGACTCGGTCCCGTTGGGCGTTCCCTGGGCGGTGTTCGCGAGATAGTTGAGGCTCTGCGGCGACGAGAAGACGGAGAACGAGAGGTTGTTGTTCTCGTTGAAGAGGTAGGTCAGCTTGCCGGTGATCTGGTACTGCGTCCCGTTCGCGCCGTTGCTCGGGCGGCTGGCGCAGATGTTGCCGGGACAGACGTTGAAGAAGCTGCTCGGGCCGACGCGCGTGCCGGCAGTGAGGCCGGTGCTGGGATCCTTGAGCGGCTGGCCGGGGTTCGCCGGGTCCTCGGTGAGCTTCTGGAAATAGCGCTCCTCGACGAGGTGGTTGAGGACGGGCGCGAAGCCCCCGTAGAACCAGAGGCGGTCCTTCATGATGGGGCCGCCCACCTCGAACCCGAAGTCGGCTTGGTACTCCTTCGACTGCGCCTCGCGGGTCGCGATGGCCTCCGCGTTACGGAAGATGGGCGTCGCCGACATCTGCAGCGCGCCGGGCGCGAAGCTGCCGAACACGGAGCCGTGGAACTCGTTCGAGCCCGACTTCGTGACGACCGAGATCACGCCGCCGGTGGCGCGCCCGTACTCCGGCATGAAGGAGCCCGACTTCACGTTCACCTCCTCGACGAAGTTCGTGAGGAGGTTCGAGCCCTGCGTGCCGAACGCGGGGTCGGTGACGTTCATGCCGTCGAGGATGTAGTTGTTCTCCGGGGAGGAGGCGCCGTTGAACGAGATGCCGTAGTTGTCCGTCTGCGCGCCGGGGGAGACGATCGCGCTCGCCGCGAAGTCGCGACCCACCGGGACCGTGGCGAGGAACTCCTTCGTGACGACCGCGCCCGTCTCGGCGGTGCCGATGTTGATGACGGGCGCGACGCCGGTCCGGACGACCTGCTCCTCGATCGTCACCGCCGATGGGACGAGCGCCATGTTGGCGCGCAGCGTCTTGTCCGAGCGCACCACGATGTCCGTGCGCTCGACCTCCTTGTACTCCACCGTCTTCCCGTCGGGGGTCGTGCCGGTGAAGGCGGGCACGAACAGGCGGTACTGGCCCGGAGGGAGAATGTTGAATCGGTAGTTGCCGCTGTCGTCGGTGACCGCCGTCTGCTCACCTTGCAGATTGGCGCTCGTCGCGATGACGGCCGCGCCCGCGACGGCCTTGCCGGTGGAGGCATCCGTGACGACGCCGATGATCGTTCCGGTGGTCTGCGCAGCGGCGACGCCCGTGAACGACAGCACGAGCGAGGCGGCCTGCAGGAGGCGAAGCAGCTTCCTTCCCATGACTTCCTCCCTGTCGAGAGCGCCAACAAGCCACAGCCAGGACGTCCGTGAGCACGTCAGACACACAGCCGAGGGGCTGGTAGGATTGCGTTATTGGCGCTGGCCGACAGGAATGTCAAGCTGCTCCCGGCTGTTGGCAGTCTTCCGCCGCCGCCTGACCCAAAAGACCAAAAGACCCCTCGCGGGTACAGTTGATGGCATCAATGAAATCCGCTACTTGACGCAGCTGGTCTGGGCCGCGAGAAGGGGGTGATCGGGCGGGACCCCCAGTGGGTGGTTGACCAAGGAATCGCGCTTGTAAGCATCCATTCTTGCTGGGCGTGTCAATTCACGGAGAGACTCAGGCTCGCGTTGAAAGCGAGCAGACGGCCGAGCGTGCCGTCACCGCTCGGCAGCACAGCGGGCGGCAGGCACCATTGCCCTTGGCGGGGGAAACTCACGCGGGGTCGGCGTGATGCGCGGCCGGTTTCACCGAGAGCAGATAGATGCAGCGCCGGTGCGCGCGTGCGCGCAGCGGCGCCCCGCCGCACCGGCGCCGGTCCCGGCGAGCGCGACAGGACCACCGCGCCCCAGTTGACAACCCGGGGGGCCAAATATACAGACGAGCCTTCTTTTGCCGGCTGATTCCGGCGTCAATCCTTCGGGAAAGAGCAGCCGTGTTCGACGAGGTCACGAAGAGAGAAGGCGGGCAGCGCGCGGCTCGCCGCGGCGCCTTCCTCCTGGGCTCGTCGGCCGTGCAGGTCGCGGTCGTCAGCGGGATCATCTTCCTGTCCGCCGCCATCTCCGCGAACGTCGCCGAGGGTCCGCTCGTCCCGGTCAAGATCGTCAAGTCGGTGACGCCGCCGCCACCCCCACCGCCGCCGCCCGCGCCGAGGCGGAAGACGCCGCCCAAGCCCAAGACCGAGTCTCCGAAGCCGCGCCCGCCCAATCCGATGGCGATGATCCAGCCGAAGGAGGTGCCGCTCGAGCTGAAGGAGCCCGACAAGAACGCCCCCCCCGAGGAGGAGGAGGCCGGCGACGAGGGCGTCGAGGGCGGCGTCGTCGGGGGCGTGGTCGGTGCGCCGGCGCCGGGCGGCCCCGCCATCGAGGACGCGCCGTCCTACGGCGGCGCCGGGTACAAGGCGCCGCAGCAGGCGCAGCGGAACTGCGTCCAGAGCGCGGTCCGGATCCCCAGGGAGCTCACCGGGTTCGTGTCGGGTCCCGTCACCGTCAAGTTCGCGATCGGTCGCGACGGCCAGCCGAGCCTCTTCACGATGATGAGCCAGGTGTCCGACGCGCGCATCGCAGGCGCCATCTGGCAAGCCATCCAGAACTGTCAGTGGGTGGCGGGTACCGACCCTCAGGGCCGACCCACCAAGATCTGGGTCATCATGCCGATCCGCTTCCAGAGCGGGTGATCGGGCTCACGGCCCGTTCGCTGCTCCGATTCGTCAGCAACCACAGGGAGATGCTTCATGTCGCTGCCGCTCGCCGATGCCGTCCACCACCTCGTGCTCGCCGCCGAGGGCGCGCCCGCCATGTCGTTCGACCTCGTCTCGATGTGGAAGACGATGGGCTTCTTCGCGAAGTTCATCACCGTCATCCTCGGCATCATGAGCATCTACTCGCTCGGCGTGATGGCCGAGCGCCTCGTCACCTACGCGCGCGCCAGCACCGCGTCGCGCCAGTACGCCGAGCAGCTGCGGTCGCTCCTCCCCGCGCGGAGGTACGGCGACGCCGTCGCGCTCGCGAAGAAGCTGCGGCACGGGCACCTCGCGAAGGTGCTCGGGCTCGCCATCGAGGAGTACGAGCGCGGCGTGCGCGCGATCCACAGCAGGGGCCCGGAGGACGTCGGCGCCTTCGACGTGGTCGCGGCGGTGAACCGCGCCATCGACCGCAGCTCGATGCGCACGGTGGCGGACCTGCGCCGCGGCCTCGGCGCGCTCGCGACGGTCGGCTCGACGGCGCCGTTCGTCGGCCTCCTCGGCACCGTCGCCGGCATCATCACCGCCTTCCAGTCGATGGCGGCCACCGGCTCGGGCGGCCTCGGCTCGGTCTCCGCCGGCATCTCGGAGGCGCTCGTCACGACCGCGTTCGGCCTCCTCGTCGCGATCCCGGCCGTGATGATGTTCAACTACCTCACGAATCGCGTCGAGGACATGCAGGTCGACATCAACGACTCGGCGAACGAGCTCGTCGACTACTTCATGAAGGAGGGCCGGCCCGAGTCCTCCGTCAACGTGAGCGCGAAGTGAGCGAACGGGTCGCGGAGTAACCCCATGTCGATGGAGATCGGTGGCAAGGGCGTCAAGAGCGACATCAACGTGACGCCGCTCGTCGACGTCGTGCTGGTGCTGCTCATCATCTTCATGGTCATCACGCCCCTGCTCCAGCGCGGGAAGCCGGTGCAGCTCCCGCGCGCGAAGATGGTCTCCGAGCTGAAGCACGGCGGCGACCCCATCCTCGTCTCCGTCACGGGCGACGGGCGCGTCTTCATCGACAAGCGCGAGGTCTCGAAGAAGGAGCTCGCCGACGCCCTCACCCAGGAGATGGCGGCCGCGCCAGGCTCTCCCGTCATCGTGAAGGGGGACCGGGCGATCGACTACAAGACGGTCCGGGAGGTCATCCTCGAGATCTCGAAGACGCGCGTCGTCGGCGTGTCGCTGGCGGCGTCCGAGATCAGGGCCGGGGAGGCCGAGTAATGTCCTTGGCGATCGGGACCAAGCGTCCCGTCAACGACATCAACGTCACGCCGCTCATCGACGTCGTGCTCGTCCTCCTCATCATCTTCATGGTGATGACGCCGCTCGCCGAGAAGCAGATGTTCATGCGCGTCCCGGAGTACGAGCCGCCCAACACGCAGGTGGTCCCGCCGGACCAGGTGCCGCCCGACCAGACCGTCATCACGGTCAAGGCGGACGGCCGCGTGCTCCTGAACCGGCAGGACCGGTCCGTCGACGACGCGATGGCCTACCTGCACGATGCGTACACCGGCCACCCCTCGAAGGTGCTCTTCTTCAACGCCGAGGACGCGGTGAAGTACGAGAGCGCCGTGAAGGTGCTCGACCTCGCGCACCGCGCCGGCGTGAACACGATCGGCATGATGACCGACGCGCCGTCGCAGACGGGCGCGGCGGTCCCGGCGGAACCCGCGGCGCCGGCGGCGCCGACCAGTCCTGCGCAGTAGGCGCTCGCGCTTCGACTCCGGGCTGCTTCGCAGCCCTACGCCCAGCGCGAGCGGGACTTTGGCTCCGCGCGGTTCATTGTTCCGTTCGTCCTGAGCGTAGCCGCCGCTCCGCGGTGGCGGAGTCGAAGGGCGAACGCATCACGCGCCCGCCAGCCGCTCGAGCGTCCTCTCCAGCTCTGCGGGCAGCGGGCTCTCGACGCGCGCGCGGCCGCCCTCGGGCCGCTCGAATCCGAGCAGGGCGGCGTGCAGGAAGTGGCGGCCGAGCCCGGGCAGCGCGGCCGACGGACCGCCGTAGACGACGTCGCCCGCGACCGGGTAGCCGAGGAACGCGAGGTGGGCGCGGATCTGGTGCATGACGCCCGTGACGATGCGCACCTCGAGCAGGGTGTGCTCGGGGAGCGCCCGGCGCACCTCGTAGCGCGTCTCCGCCTCGCGCGGCTTGCCGCTCGCCTTGGGCGGGCGCACCGGGTCGGGCACAGCCACGACGCGGCCGCCGCGCGGCGCGAGCGCGACCGAGCAGACGCCGCCCGACGGGACGCGCCCCGCGACGAGCGCGAGGTAGACCTTCTCGACGGTGCGCGCGGCGAGCTGCGCGCGCAGCGCTTCCCACGCGTCGCGGCTCCGCGCAAAGAGCACGCACCCGCTCGTCTCGAGGTCGAGCCGCTGCAGCGCGCCCCCGTCGCGCGGGTCAGGGGAGGCCTCCGCGCACTCGGGATGGCGCGCCACGACCGCGTTCGCGAGCGTCCCCGTCTCGCCGGCGCGCAGGGGATGGGTCGCGACGCCGCTCGGCTTGTCGGCGACGAGCCAGCCCGGCCCCTCCGCCAGGACGCGGAGCGGCAGCTCGGGATCGGGCTCCGGCGGCCCCGGCCGCTCGTCCAGCTCGATCTCGACGAGCGCTCCCGGGAGCGCCGCCGCCGACGCGCACGTCGCCCGCCGCGAAGGCGTGCTTCACGGCCGCGCGCCCGACACCGAGCGCGTCCGCGAGGGCGCGGTCGAGCCGGCCCTCCACGGTGAGCGGCAGCCGGAGCTCGCGCTTCATACGCTAGCCGAAGAAGACCTCGGCCACCTCGTAGAGCTTGGGGTCGATGAGGTGCAGCGCCTTCGTCGCCTCCTCGAGCGAGACGGCGACGATGGCGTCGCCGTGCAGGGCGGCCATCTGCCCGAAGCGCCCCTCCTTCACGAGATCCGCGGCGAAGACGCCGTACCGCGTGGCGAGGACGCGGTCGCGCGCCGTCGGGGTGCCGCCGCGCTGGATGTGCCCGAGCACGGTCGCGCGCGTCTCGATGCCGGTCCGCCGCTCGATCTCCTTCGCGAGGTAGGCGCCGATGCCGCCGAGGCGCACGTGCCCGAACTCGTCCAGCTCCTGCGTCTGCACCTCGTCCTTGCCGCGCTGGAGCTGCGCGCCCTCGGCCACCACGACGATCGAGAAGCGCTTGCCGCGCGCGAGGCGGGTCCGGAGGTACTGGCAGACCTCGTCGAGGACGATGGGGCGCTCGGGGATGAGGATGACGTCGGCGCCGCCCGCCATCCCGCTGTGCAGCGCGATGTGGCCGGCGTGCCGGCCCATCACCTCGCACACGATCGCGCGGTTGTGCGCCTCGGCGGTCGTGTGGAGCCGGTCGATGGCCTCGGTCGCGATCGTCACGGCCGTGTCGAAGCCGAACGTGTAGTCCGTCCCGGAGAGGTCGTTGTCGATCGTCTTCGGGACCCCGACCACGTTCACGCCGCGATCGAAGAGCCGCTTCGCCACGCCGAGCGTGTCCTCACCGCCGATCGCGACGACCGCGCCGATGTTGTTCTCGGCGAGCGTCTGGATGACCCGCTCCGGCCCGCCCTCCTTCTTGAATGGGTTCGTGCGCGACGTGCCCAGGATGGTGCCGCCGACGTGGAGGATCCCGGAGATCGCCTCGCGCGTGAGACGGAAGTGGTTGTTCTCGAGGAGGCCGCGCCAGCCCTCCCGGATCCCGGTGAACTCGAGGCCGTGCTGCTCGCCGCGCCTCACGACCGCGCGGATCACCGCGTTCAGCCCGGGGCAGTCGCCCCCGCCCGTCAGGATTGCCACCTTCATGCCCTCACGTCCTCCTCGGGCGCGCGCCCGGCCGCTTGCCATAGACTGGCGGCTCGCCGCTCCGCAAGCCCGATCTGCCCTCCTCGAGCTCGCGATGACGCGTGCCGTCGACGGGCGCCGTGCCCATCCATGAAGCACGGGGCTGCTTCGCCGGCGGGCGGCGCAGCTCGGAGAGGGGGTCGCCGATGCCCAAGAGCCTCACGCTCCCGGTGAGCGCAGCGCAGGTCCGCGAGCTCGAGGTGGGTGACGAGGTCCTGGTGAGCGGTCGCATCATCACCGCCCGCGAGGCGGCGCACCGGCACCTGGCGAAGCACGAGGATCCGGCCGTGCGCCGGGTGAGCGAGGGGTCGCTCGTGTACCACTGCGGGCCGGTCGTGTCGCGGGATGCCAGGACGGGGACCTGGCGGTTCCTCGCCGCCGGCCCCACCGACTCGATCCGGCAGGAGCCCTACCAGGCGGACGTCCTCGCCCGCTTCGGGCTCCGCGGCGTCATCGGGAAGGGCGGGATGGGGCCGCGCACGCTCGCCGCGCTGAGGGAGCTCGGCGCGGTCTACCTGCACGCGCAGGAGCGCCTGGCGGTCGTGCTCGCGAGATGCGTCACCAAGGTGGAGGGTGTGTACGAGCTCGAGGAGCTCGGCGCGGGCGAGGCGATCTGGACGATCCAGGTGCAGGACTTTCCGGCCATCGTGACGATGGACGCGCACGGCGAGACCCTGCACGCCGTCCCGGCGCAGGCGCGCCAGGACGCGGGCGCGAGCCTTTAGCCGCCCTCCTCCTCGTCGTGCCCGCGGTGGGCGCCGGGCGCGCCGCCGCGATCGCGCGCCCGCTTCTTCGGCGCCACCCTCGGCGGGTTCGGCAGGCGGCTGCGCGTCGTGAGCGGCATGAACCCGAAGAAGAGGTGCTCGTCGACGTCGAGCGCCGACTTCCCGCCGCCCTCGGCCGCGCGCGGGACGCGCAGCCACATGCGCACCTTCACGACGCCGTCGCGCGCGAACGGCGCCACCACCTCGTCGGGCGCCTCCGCGAGGTAGCGGCGCAGGAGCACCCGCACCTCGCGGTCGAACGACACGCGCGGCAGCCGCGCGTGTCGGCGCCCGGTGTGCAGGGTCCCGTCGAAGCGCGCGGACGTGTGGTACAGCTCGTGGAGGATGGTCGCGACGCGCTCCTCGCAGCTCGACGCCGCGAACCAGAGCGGCCGCAGGGTGATGACGTAGAGCATGCGCCGCCCGCGCACGCGAATGAAGCGCCGGCGCGCGCCGCCCCGGGCGGGCCCCACGTTCCCGGGCCGGATGGTGGCGCGCGAGATGCCGCGCGCCTCGCCGGCGACGACCAGGATGCGCGAGGCGCGCACGTGCGCGAATTCGGGCATGCGTTCCGCCACGTCGCGGATGAGGCGCTTCACCGCGGTCCGCGAGCCGCCCGGCCGCCTCGAAGCGGTCCTCGGGGCTCTCGCCCCCGATCTTCACCTTGACGAGCTCGTGGTCGAGCAGCGCCCGCGAGAGCTGCCGGAGCACGGGCTCGCTCACGCCTTCCTTCCCGACCTGCACGACGGCGGACAGGTGGTGCCCGGCGGCGCGGAGCTTCCTCCGCAGCGGGCCGCTCGTCATGAGCGAGCGCTTCTTCGGGTTCGTGGGTGTCGGCACGGGTTCACTTTCGCAGGTACTTGAGCTCGCGCGCGAGCTCGGAATGCTCGCCGTCGAGCTCGAGGCCGCGCTTGAGGTGCCTCTCGGCGAGCGCGACGTCGCCCATGATCTTCGCCATCTGGCCGAGGAAGAGGTACCCCGGCATGCAGCGCGGCACCTTCTTCAGCGCCGCCTCGATCACCGCGGCGCTCGCCGCGTGCTGGCGCGCGCGGTCATGCGCGACGAGGAACTCGACCCAGGACTTCCATACCCCGAACTCGGGCTCGTCGGCGTTCAGCTTCATCGCCTCGGCGAGCGCCTCGAGCGCCTTGTCGTACTGCCGCGTCCTCACGAGGACGGTCGCCTTCCGGAAGGTCTCCTCGGCCTGGAAGATGGCGGAGATGTCCACCTCCGCGACGCCGCCCGACGCGAGCAGGCGCACGTACTCGGCGCGCTTCGCCTCGTCGCCGAGGACGCCCCACGCCTCCCCGAGCCGCGCGAAGATGTCGGCGCGGAGCTTCTTGATCTCCGGGGGCTCGTTCGCCGGGCCCGCATCGGGGTGGTAGCTCTTCGCGAGCTGGAAGTAGGCGGTCTTGATCTGCGCGGAGGTCGCCTCGCGCTTGACGCCGAGCGCCTCGAAGTGGTCGCCCGCGACGACCCTCTCGTGGACAGCGCGCAGCGCCGCCGGGTCCTGCGAGACGACCGGCTTCGGCGGCCTCGCGGCGGGCGCAGGCTCGGGCTTCGGCGCCGGCTTCGCGCGCGCAGCCTGGGGCTTTGGCGCCGCGGCGGGTGACGGGGGGTTTCCGGTCGCGCTCGAGGTCTTCGTCTCCCTCCCCCCGCCTGCGGGGGGAGGGCCGGGGAGAGGGGCCTCCGCCGGGGCGCGCGCGCTCGCAGTCGCGGCGGGGGACGGTGCCGAGGCCGAACGCACGACCTCGCCGAACGCGAGCAGCTCCGTCTCGGCGAGCAGGAGCGCCGTCCGGAGGATGGTCTCGGCCTCGGCCGGGCGAGCCTCGGCGAGCGCTGCGGGCGACGACTGTCCGTCGAAGAGCGCCGCGGCGCGCGCCTCGTGCGCGGTGAGCCTCAGCTCGGCGAGGTCGACGCGGCCGCCCGCGCGCGAGGCGGTGCGCTGCGCGCGATCACCGAGCAGCTTGCGGACCGAGAGCCCGTCGAGCCGCCGCGCCGCCTCGCACAGCATCCCCCAGCGCGAGCCGAGCGGAAACGACGACGGCGGGAGCGGCGCGCCCGGCGTGAAGCGGCAGCGCCCCTTCTCGGCCCCGAGCGCGCGCGCGACCACCGCGCCACCGTGCTCCTGCAGCACGCGGAAGCTCTCGGCGGGGTTCAGGAGCCGGAGGCCAGCCAGCGCAGACACCAGGTCCCCGGCGTGATCTCCGCGCACCTCCTCGGCCGCGGCGAGCGCCTCCGCGTCCACGACCCCGCGCGCGAGGAGGAAGGCGCCGAGGTCGTCCTCGGGCGCGTCCGACGAGGCGTGCTCGATGGCGCCGCGCTTGAAGTGGAGCGTGAACGTGCCGCGGTCGGTCTCGAGGACGAGCCGGCCCGCGGCCTGCGCCGACGCCGCGAGGTAGCAGAGCCGGAGCGGCCCGTCCTTCGCGAGCGGCCCCTCGTACTCGAGGCTGGCCGCGAGGGCCGCCGCCGCCGTGACCTCGCGCGCGGCGAGCCCGCGCGTCGCGGTGCCCGGCGCAGCCGGCTGCACGCGATCCAGCCTGGGCGGGCCGCCGCCCGATCCTCGTTCCCCGCTCACTCGACGAAGGGTATCACCGACACCGGGGCCGCGCCGTGGGCGCGGGCGGCCCCGCTGCGACCCCGTGAGCCTACAGGACGACGTTCTCCTTGTACTCGCCGAAGACCTCGCGCAGCGCGTCCGAGATCTCGCCCAGGGTCGTCTCCGCCTTCACGGCGGCCACGATGAGCGGCATGAGGTTCTCCGTGCCGCGCGCGCCCTTCCGCACCGCGTCGAGGGCGGCCGTCGCCGCCCCGCTGTTGCGCTCCTTCCTGAGCGCCCGGAGGCGCGCGACCTGCTGCTCCTCCAGCGCAGGGTCGAGCTTCATCGCCGGCACCGCCGCCTCCTCCGACTTGTAGGCGTTCACGCCGACGACGACCTGGTCCTTCGACTCGACGCGCCGCTGCCAGGCGTACGCCGCCTCCTGGATCTCGCGCTGGACGTAGCCCTTCGAGATGGCGTTCACCATCCCGCCGAGCTCGTCGATCTTGCGCAGGTACTCGTCGGCCCTGCCCTCGATGTCGTCGGTGAGCGCCTCGATGGCGTACGAGCCGCCCAGCGGGTCGATGACGTCGGCGGCGCCGGACTCGTTGGCGATGATCTGCTGCGTGCGGAGCGCGATGCGCACCGAGTCCTCGGTCGGCAGCCCGAGCGCCTCGTCGCGCGAGTTCGTGTGGAGGGACTGCGTGCCGCCGAGCACGGCCGCGAGCGCCTGGATCGTGACGCGCACCACGTTGTTGTCCGGCTGCTGCGCCGTCAGCATCGAGCCGGCGGTCTGGGTGTGGAAGCGCAGCATCATCGAGCGCGGGTCCTTCGCCCGGAAGCGCTCCTTCATGATGCGCGCCCAGATCCTGCGGGCGGCGCGGAACTTCGCCACCTCCTCCAGGAGGTTGTTGTGCGCGTTGAAGAAGAAGCTGAGGCGGCCCGCGAACGCGTCCACGTCGAGGCCCGCCTTCACGGCCGCGTCCACGTAGGCGATCCCGTCGGCGAGCGTGAACGCCACCTCCTGGACCGCCGTCGAGCCCGCCTCGCGGATGTGGTACCCGCTGATCGAGATCGGGTTCCACTTCGGCAACACCTTCGCCGTGTAGGCGAAGATGTCGGTGATGAGGCGGAGCGAGGGCTCGGGCGGGTAGATGTACGTGCCGCGCGCCGCGTACTCCTTCAGGATGTCGTTCTGGATCGTGCCCTGCAGCTCGGAGGGCGGCACGCCCTGCTTCTCGCCGATGGCCTGGTAGAGCGCGAGCAGGATGCCCGCCGTCGCGTTGATGGTCATCGAGGTCGAGACGGTGCCGAGCGGGATGCCGTCGAGCAGCGTCGCCATGTCGCGGACGGAGTCGATGGCGACCCCGACCTTGCCCACCTCGCCCCGCGCGCGCGGGTGGTCCGAGTCGCGGCCCATCTGCGTGGGCAGGTCGAACGCGACCGAGAGGCCGGTCTGGCCGGAGCCGAGCAGGTAGCGGTAGCGCTTGTTCGACTCCTCCGCGGTCCCGAACCCGGCGTACTGGCGCATGGTCCAGAACCGGCCGCGGTACATGGTGGACTGCACGCCGCGCGTGAACGGGAACTCGCCGGGGAGGCCGAGGCGGTCCTCGAGACCCGGCTTCACATCCCCGGGGGTGTAGACCGGATCGAGCGCGACGCCGCTCGACGTCTCGAACCTGGCGCGGCGCTCCCGCGCCTTCTCGACGGCCTTCCCGTACGTCGTCTCGAGCCACTTCGACTTCCTCGACATGATCGACCTTTCGGATGGGCGGGCCGGATGAGGCTCGGCCCCCATGCCCCCGCTCGCCCTTGCGGAGCCTCGTCCGGCTCCGCCTGCGCTCGCACGTTGGGAGCGGTTGGACTACTCGACGATCGCGAGCTTCGCCCCGCCCTCGACCGCCTGCCCCTCGACGACGTGCACCTCGACGACGGTGCCGTCCTTGGGGCTCTTCAGCTCGTTCTCCATCTTCATCGCCTCGACCACGACGATACCCTGGCCTTCCTTCACCGCGTCGCCGGCCCGGGCGAGGACCTTCACCACCTTGCCCGGCATGGGCGAGACGAGGGTCTGCCGCCCCTGCACCGTGAACTTGGCCGCGGCGCGCCGCATCCTGAGGCGGCGCTCGTCGAGGATCTCGAGCGGGTAGACGTCGCCGCGGATGTGGACCTTCACGGCCGTGTCGCGCTGGTCGAGCTGGACCGAGTAGCTCTCGGTGTCGACGAGCAGGCTGATGGTGCCGAAGTCGTGCCGGAAGGCGTCCACGCGGTGGACCTTGCCCCGGAGCTCGACCTCGTACAGGCCTGGGCCCTGCTGCCTGACCTGGATGCTCTCCTCGCGCTTCCCGCCGTCGAGCAGCGCGACGTAGGCGCTCATCGCGCGCCCCCGCGCAGCGCCCGCGCGCGACCCACGCGCAGCCAGCTCGAGCCGGCGGCCTGCGCCTGCGCCGCGCGGGCGGCGGAGGCCTCGGCCTCGTCATGATCGCGCTTGAAGGCCATGACGGCCGCCGCGACGAGCGCCACCTCCTCGTGCCGAGGGTCGGGGCCCGCCACGAGGTCCTTCGCGTAGCGCGCGCAGAAGCCGGTGTCGTACTCGCCGGACCGGAAGGCCGGGTGCTCGAGCGCCCTCCTGAGGTATTGGAGGTTCACGGTGATGCCGTGCACCGTGTACTCGCCGAGCGCGCGCACGAGCCGCGCGATGGCCTGCTCGCGGGTGGGCGCCCAGGCGAGGAGCTTCGAGATCATCGGGTCGTAGAA
>WNFY01003203.1_pt1 | contig 16919 bp, 12 predicted proteins | sample 5400091 | NCBI WGS metagenome assembly WNFY01 (sample SAMN13153364, study PRJNA577476) | soil metagenome | isolation source: 60 cm soil or saprolite under grassland replicate 1 | place: USA:California | collected 2016-06-15
ACCATTCAACCACAACTATTTCATAAAAAATGTCAGCACCCTTTCAACTATACCAGGTTTTTTAATTTTACAATTATGAAATGCTGCAATCTTCCATTCCCCATTTGTTTTAACAAGCACATTTGTATTGATCTTGTTTTTGGTTGAACCGCGGCTCCATTTAGATTTTACTAATCCCAAACAATGCACAAGAGCAACATCTTTGCTTATAAATTTTACCTTCTTTATCTCTCCATTCAGAACTGTATTTTTAAGAAAGATTTTGAATAATTGGGCATGTATCTCTTCAATATTTTTTCTTCCTTCTATATGTTCTCCCCTAAATGTTACATAATCACAATCTTCTGTAAACAAAGAAGCAAATTCTTTTGCATCACCGCTGTTCCATGCTCCTGAAAGCTCTTGAAAAATATTTCTAATCTCTCTTTCATCTTTTGACTGTGTATAAGCCTCAATGGTCACAGGATATGCCGAATATAACCTTGTTGAAAGTGGTAACACCGTGTTCATGGTTTAAAAATTTTTATTGGTTAGCATTTTTAATTTATTGCTTATAGTTGACCGGGTGAATGGTTGAATTGTTTTATTGTAATAATGATTCATTCATAATTAAATGTCGTTTAGAAAAGAATTTGTGGGACACAAATTCAGGCTTCACTAGTCACGACTCACGATTGACGATTCACGATTGACGTTCGTGTTGCTCAAACAAAGAACAAAGCGTATAAGAGTGCGACGCAACAGAAGTTTAATAGAATTACCAATGCCGGGCACATAAATATTCTTTTTAAAATTTTACTAATAACTATTGATTTCAATACCGCCAAATATGGCAGCACCATCTAATACGAGTATTTTATCAGGATCAACTTTGGTTGCCTGCACAGGCCGTTTATCTTCAACCCCGCCAAACACTGCAGTTATTTGAATTTTTAAATCCCAGTTGGGAGGCACAATTAATTTAATACCGCCAAACACTGCTGTTGTGTCCATTACAACCTTGCCCTGTAAATCTGCCTGGCTAAGATCTATTTCTGCACCACCCATGAAACAGGTAATATCACCACCCTTAAAATTTTTTGAGAGAATAACTTTTTTTGCTCCACCAAACACGGAAGTGCTGTCAATCCATTCCCCATTAGTCGTGTTGTTTATATCGTAACTGTCACGCATGCTGCGCCACTGATTTCTCCATTCTCTTCGCTGCGTGTAAGTTGGATATTTACTGCGGCGCAAAATAAAAAACAAGCCTAAAAGAATAAGTACAATAGGCGCAGTGTAGTTGTGAAGGTTAAGCTCTGGTCTTTGCTGATCTATCAATGCAAAGCCTCCCCAGATTACAGGTATCGCCCAAAATAAATTTCTGAAACGATTCAGGAACCCCTGCATTCATTTTATTTGCCAATAGTAAAATGCCAACGCCTACTAAAAACAAACCTGTCCATACTTTACTTGTGGCTCCCGGATATTTTCTTTCATTTTGTTCCATACTATTTAGAATGTTATTTTTTTATTTTTTTTTATTTTTGATATAACAAAACTAATATGCCCTGACACATTTATAAAGAGTGAATAGGCAGCGAATCGCAAAGTGTAGGTAAAGAAAGGGAAAGTGTCGGTGAAATAGTTTGCAATAAATGGAATTGAGAATTTGGAATCGGTTGAATAGTTAATATAAATAGCTGAATGGAAGCAGTAATAAATAAACAGGCGATAAAATGGAATCAGGAATTGGGCATTAGGAATTAATTAAAACGCTGACATTGAACAGGCAACAGGCAATTACACAGACAGTGAAAACTGCAAACTGCCAACTGGAAACTGCCAACTGAAACTAAACGCTTACACTAAAATCTCTCAAAGCATCATTCAGGCTGGTTTTTAAATCTGTGCACCCAATACCGCTTCTTTTTCAACCATTATACCCTCTACAACAATACAGCGGCTTCCAATAAAACAACCGTCTTCGATAATTACAGGTATGGCCTGCAATGGCTCTAACACGCCGCCAATACCAACGCCTCCACTCAGGTGCACACCTTTACCAATTTGCGCACAACTGCCCACTGTGGCCCATGTATCAACCATTGTGCCTTCATCCACGTAGGCCCCTATGTTTACATAGCTTGGCATCAGCACAACATTTTTTGCAATGTATGAGCCATAACGCGCCACCGCATGAGGCACTGCACGAACACCCAATGCCTGGTAATTACTTTTTAAAAGCATTTTATCATGAAACTCAAAGGGCGGTAATTGCCATGTTTGCATTTGTTGCACACGGAAATACAGCAATATGGCCTGCTTCACCCATTCGTTAACTACCCAACCTTTTTCTGATGGAGAAGCTGCACGCAATCTTCCTTTGTCTACCTCTTCAATTGCTGCGCTTACGGCTTCGCTATGTCTTGTTTCCTTCAGCAGTTCCTTATTATTCCATGCTTCCTGGATTAATTGTTGCAAGTCCATATTGAAAATTTTTACAAACTTAGTTAATGTGTTAATTTGAAAATTTGAAAATTTGAAAATGAACGAATATGAAATGAAAGAATGTTTATGATTTTTTTGTTTATGGAGTCAGCTTAAGGACTTATGTCATCTTTTCTTGCGTCGCACTCTTGTACTTTTAAAACTTTATTCCACTTTTAGAGAAGGAACTGCAGCAACTAATCAGCACAGTAGAATAAATTAACCACATAATTTTCCCTCTGAATATTTTATCATTAGCATTAGTGCACCTTATCTGAAATTTTCGGGATTAGCTAATTAACACATTAATTTGCACATTTGCTAATTTGCAGATTGTATAATTATCTCCATGAACATTGCATTCGACGCGAAACGGGCATTTACCAACAGTACGGGTTTAGGACATTACAGCAGAACTTTGATCAGCTCTTTATCTGAATTCTATCCCGAGCATGAATATTTTTTATGTACACCAAAAATCACCAACCGTTTTGATGTTGATACTTTGGAACATGGACATACAATTACACCTCAGCATTTTCCTTCATCAGTTTTTACAGCAGCGTGGAGAAGCAGTTGGGTAAAGAAAGATCTGCAACAACTAAAGATTGATTTGTATCATGGATTGAGTCATGAAATTCCATTAGGCATTGAAAAGACGGAAATCAAATCAGTAGTAACTATTCATGATCTCATCTTTGAGCGTTATCCTTACCAATACAATAGCATTGACGTGCAGATTTATCGCAGGAAATTTCGTAATGCGTGTGAGCATACGGATAAGATCATTGCTATAAGTAATCAAACAAAAAAAGACATCATTCAATTGTATAAAATACCTGCAAATAAAATTACCGTCTGTTACCAGAGCTGTAACCTTGCTTTTGAAAATAAAGTGAGTGATGCGGAAAAACAACGCATTAAACAACAGTACAACCTGCCTGATAAATTCTTTTTGTATGTTGGCTCCATCATTGAAAGAAAAAATTTGCTAACCATTTGCAAGGCGATGCTGCAATTAAAAGACACACTGAATATACCTTTGGTTGTGATTGGAGAAGGTAAAAAGTATAAACAAAAAGTAAAAGAGTTTATCAATCAGCATTCTCTTCAATCAAAAATTATTTTCTTATCAGAAATTCAATCGTTGCAATCATTAAAATCATTTCAATCATCAGAAGATTTTCCCGCCATATATCAACAGGCTATGTGCATGATTTATCCCTCTGTTTTCGAGGGTTTTGGTATTCCCGTGCTGGAAGCATTGTGGAGCAGGGTTCCTGTTATTACCAGCAATGTTTCTTCGTTATCTGAAGCAGGTGGGGATGGTGCATTATACGTTGACCCCATGAATGAAGAACAAATGGCTGATGCGATGCTTGATATTTACAGCAATACAGAACTTAGAAAAGATTTGATAAATAAAGGCTGGCAACATGCACAAAATTTTGCAAGAGAAAAAACTGCAGCATGTGTTATGGATGTTTATAAAAGTTTAACCTAATGACAGATTTTTCAAATGATATTGAACAATGTCTTAAAGTTTTAAAAGAGGGCGGTACAATTCTTTATCCCACCGATACTATTTGGGGTATCGGCTGCGATGCCACAAATGTTTTGGCTGTGGAAAAAATTATTGCTTTAAAACAACGGTCTGCTGAAAAAAGTTTTGTTGTATTGGTTGCTTCTGAAAAAGATGTTTTGCAATATATAGCTGCACCTGATCTTGCCGTATTTGACTATCTTGAAAAAACAGAAAAACCTACAACAGTTATATATGAACATGCACTTGGTCTTGCTGAAAATGTAACTGCAGAGGATGGTTCTGTTGCTATAAGAATTTGCAGGGATGAATTTTGCAGGCATCTTATCAAAAGATTCAGAAAACCAATTGTCAGTACCTCTGCAAACTTAAGTGATGAACCTTCACCCGCTTCCTTTAAAAAAATAAATGATACAATTATCAGGAGTGTTGATTATGTGGTGAAGTACCGGCAAGATGATATTGCAAAAGCTGTTCCTTCGTCTATAATTAAATGGATAAATGGAAGAGTGGAAGTGGTGAGGAGTTGATGAGTTGAGTGGTTGACTCGGTTGCGGGTTACAAGTTTTATTTTTTGTGTTCTATGTTCGGCGTTCTAAGTCCTAAGTTTTGATTCTACATTTTACATTTCTACATTCTATATTTTACATTTTTTATTATTGTTGAATCAGTGGAAGAGTTGCAGGTTACAAGTTTTATTCTTTGTGCTTTATGTTCTGAGTAAGTTTTGATTTTACATTCTACATTGTATGTTTTATATTATTGCCGATTGCTTTACATTCCATATTTTACATTTCATATTATTGCCTATTGCTTATTGTCAGTTGCCCGCTGTTCATTCTCTTCAGGTTTATTACTTATTTCCTGCTTACTTCTTGCAGGCGTCTCTGTAAAGAGATCATATTTTGTTTTTGGGCGCAGTTCGTCGAGCCATTTAAAGCCACGCAGCCTGAGCTCTTCATGATTCACTTGTCTCATAGGATAAGTGGTGCCCACGAGATTACTGCGAAACACTACACGCTGTGGCTTTCTTTCTGAAAAATACATATCAATAATATCTGCAGTAGCCTTGTTTACACCGATGAATTTATTCTCATCATCCTGCGCATAGTAAATACTTTCAGAGTTGCCCCTGGTGCGCATGAATTCTATATTGCCATCTTTAAAATAACTGTTAATGGTTCGCCCTTTTACCTGGTTATAATATTCGGTGCCAACTTTATTTATGGTCATCGCATTTTCAAATACATACATTCTCTTTGGTTTTTTGTTTTGAGTATACAGGTAAATAGTATCTCCTGTAATTTGACTGTCACGCGACCATACAATTGGTTCTTTAAATAAACGAAACACCGAATCTTCACCTGAATAAAATAAACTATCACCAACGGCCTGCAGTGAATCAGAATAAATGCGCACATGATTATATGCTTCAAAATATCTGTCTGTGCTATCTGCACCTTTTGATTTTGCGGTATCTTTTGCCGCGAGTGTTGTGTCTTTTACTGTAAGTGATGTGTCTTTTATTGTAAGTATTGTGTCTTTTAGTGCAAGTGTTGAATCTCTTTGTGTATGACTTACGTTTATGCGGGTTTGCGTTGTATCTCCACTTTGTGTTGTATCTATATTTATGTGTGTGGAATCTTTCGGCAAGAGATTTTCTTGTGTCACCGACTGAACAACAACAGGAACGTTTCTGCTTTTACGTAAATCTGAAAGCCTTGCAGAATATAAAGTATCTGCTGCTATAAAAATAGAATCCTCTTCCTGTTTAATAATCATTACCGGTTTTTCTGTTGCAATAAATGAACTATTATTGCTGTTGCTGTTTATGTGGTTGGCAAGAATGGTTATTTTCTGCACTGTGTCTGTGTAAATTACATTTCCTCTTGCTTCGCCAAAACCGGTTGAGTCTTTCGCAACTTCATCAGCTATAAGAGATGTATTGCGATCCCATATTTGAGAGCGTTTGCCGAAATATGATCTTTTACTCTTAGTATCGTAATAACCATTTGATGTATTAATTTTTCTTCTGCCGCTGTCACTGGTTATTTCGGTAGGAACTACAAAAGTTGCAACACCTGAATAAGTATTGTACAAAAGTGTATCAGTTTTAATAGTGTACTCGGAATCTACAAGCACAACATCTTTTTTAAAATACACATCTCTTGTTTGTTCATAATAGTAACCTTCTTTACTGGTGAGTACGGTTTTATCATTGACTACTTTACCACCGTCCAGGTAGTTACCTATTTTGGTTTGCAGGTCATAATCAAGATGCGAAGTAGTTAATACACCCTTCCCATCTGTGAGCTTTACATTATTTTTAAGCGTTGCTTTTTTTTCCTGCCCAAGATATTTCAGGTAATCGGAATAAATCTGCAGGCTGTCATTATCATTTATATGCACGTGCCCGAATGACTCCAGCACATTGGTTGTTGTATTTATTGCCGCACTGTCGCAATAAAATAATGTTTTTTCCTGCTGCACTGCGACATTACCAACCAGTAATTGAAATTTATTTACTGAATCAACTTCCTTAAAACCTATTTTATCAGAATGTATAATATTTATCTGCCTGCGGGCTGCCGTGTCAGTTGCAGCAGGCTGTTGCGCATGGGTATACAAAAATGCAAACAGCAAAAAAAACAGGTGTAAAAACTTTTTTAAAAATTGAAATGACTTCATTATTTACCCGGTGATGTGGTAGTATCTTTTAAAGGCTTTGAAAGATAATTGCCTTTATCTTTCTTGCCAAAGACTGATATATTCACATAACGCTTTGGATGAACACGAAGGTCATCCATTAAAGTATTAAGGCTGTTAATTGTGTTATTAATATTATTGTAAAGTTCTTTATCATTAATCAGGGAGCCCAGTGATCCTTCTTTGGAATTAATTCTGTTCATCACGCTGTCAAGCTTATCCACAGATGTTTTCAGGCTGTTAACAGCACCATCAATATCGGCGTTTGAAAGACGCTCTGTCGCTTTTTCAATATTGCTCATTGTATTGCTGAGCTTCTGGTTATTGGCAGCAAGATTTGACGTAAAGCTATCTACATTACTAAGAGACCTGCCAAGTGAACCGGATTGCTGATCCAGCATTTTCTGAAGAGATACCGATGAAACCATGATGCTCCTGGTGGCTTTATCCAAATTGCCAATAACACTTTGCAAATTGCCTTTTGTTCTTGGATCAAGCACTGAGTTGAAATTTCTCAAAACAGTATCGAGTGAAGAAAGTGTGGCCTGCAACTGGTCTGCAACCGGCGCTAACTTAGTGGAGACATCACCGAAAAAACCTCCTGCATCTCTTGTCCTGATTGTATCTTCTATCTGAAGATATCTTGTACTGTTACCGGGATTAATAACGATACCAGGGGTGCCAAGGGGTGATGATTGAATTTCTGCAATAGAATTATCAGGAATCCTGTATTTGCCGTTTAATTTAATGGTAACTATAATTTTGCTAACGGTGCTGTCCGCAGCTTCCATGTCGTAAACACTTCCTACCTGGTAACCATTAATAAAAACAGGATTGGACGACATTAGCTTTTTGGTATCGGTATATTTAGCGTAAATAAAATTTCCTGTTCTGAAAAGGGTGCGGCCTTTCAAAAAATTAAAGCCAAGTATTAAAAAGGCCACAGCTACTGCAGTTAGCGCACCGATTTTTGTTTCGTTGGATATTTTCATTCAATCAATTTTGTTTATTAATCTTTTATTCCTTTTTTTATGTTCCGGACCGTAGTAATTCTTTTAAGCTTTTGTTCCGCCTCAGGCGGACTCTTGTGCTGCTGGTAATTTTTGTTATGCAGAGATAGATGCCTCATGCTTCGGCATGACAAGCACAAGATATTTTGTTATGCTGAAAATTGATTCGTCAGCTTTAATACTTTTCTCAGCTTGTCATGCTGACGAAGGAAGCATCTACACCGCTTTCCTGTACCTGTATTACATTCAATGCAAAGGATTGCACATTTTTTTTATCAGCTTTTTGCGATGATGAATTGTTATTACCATTGACCATTCACCACGGTTGCATAAAGAACTAAAATGTACAAGAGAGCGACGCAAGGAACGATGCCTAAAGAACTACAGCCCGGTACATAAATATTTTCTAAAGTATAAAATTATGTACCACAAATTATTGGCGCAAAACTAATTGATTATGATTATGGCTTAAAAAGATTTGTAAAATACTTTGCTGCAATTGTGAAACGGGAGACGGCAAACGGGAGAATCTCACGTCTATCGTTTCGCCTCTCATCTATTATAATCTCGAAGTGAACTTGTAATTATTTCGAGGTTTGTAAACTATCAGGAGAAGCATGCTCAAGTGTATACCTGTAACGCACCAGTGCTTTTGTAATTACTTCTGCAGTTTCCTCCTGACCCTTTTCACTGTTAAGATAATCTTCTTCCTCAGGATTGGAAAGATAACCTGTTTCCACAAGCACACTCGGCATAGCCGTTGCCTGCAAAACCCATATACCAACCTGGCGTTGTAATGCATCACGAACAGAGCGGCCAATGTTTGCAAATTCTTCTTCAACGGTTAATGCAAGCGTTGCGCTGCGTTGAAAATATTGTTGTGTTTTAAGTGTGTAAAGAATTCTTTTTTCAGGCGAATCGGGATCAAAATCACCCACCTGTTTAAGCAATGAGCTGTCAATATACAATGATTCATTTTCACGCATGGCCAGTTCTTTGTCCTCATTTTTATGAACAGCCCATATATAAGTAGAAGCGCCCTTAACAGGATTAGGTGTGCTCCAGTACCTGTATTCCGGAACTTTTCTTGTGCGTTTTTTTCTGCTCTTGCCTTTGCCCGTATAATAGGTTTGCGTTTTGTATCCTGTAAATTCGCTATGGCGGATAGGAGGAGCAAAATCGCAATGAATAGAAACAAAAAGATCACCGCCCGCAGCATTTGCTTTATTGGCTTTTACAGGAGGCGCATCAAAAACATCAGTAGTTCTTGTCATCACAATATTTACATCAGGCATAGCTTCCTGAAGTGTCTTCTGTAGTTTTAAAGCAATGGCAAGTGTAATATCTTTTTCATTGGAATACCTGCCACTGGCCCCATCATCTTTTCCACCATGACCTGCATCAATAACTATCGTTCTTAAACCTTTTTGATACGGGTGATGAGGAACAGGTTTAAAAGAAGTAAATGCTGCTAAACAACTGGCAAAGGTTATAAAAAAAATTATTTTTTTAAACATAGTTTACAAGTCATTAAACTTATTCTTCACAAATCATTTATCCATTAAGCCCTATTTTTGTTTGGACTTATGTTGAAACGTTACAAAACTAATATAAATTATATTGCAGCCGGGCTAACTGTTTTGCTGCTTTTGATTATAACGTTTCATACACAGGCTAAGGACAAAAAAAATTCATTGAATTTTAATTTATTAAGCAAAAATCAAGACACAACTCCTCCAAAAAAAGCACCCGTTACCGATACTTCTCGTCATGATACGACTGTAAAACCAAAAGATACAATTCCTTCAGGAAAAACTCATGCTATTGATACTGCTCTTCGTGATACAATTGTAAAACCATTAAGGGATACCAGTGGCAAAAATAATGCAGACACAACCATTACCGGTAATGACAGTGTTAAAGTAAAAACTGTTGACACACTTAGTCTTTCAAAAGATTCAATTGATGCACCCATTGATTATAAAGCCGATGATTCGGGTGTGCTCATTATTCCTTCCAAAAAAATGATGCTTTATGGAAAGGGAAATGCAAAATACCAGGATATTAATCTCGATGCCAATACCATTATATATGATCAGCAAACACAGATCATAAAAGCTTATGGCGGAACGGATACTTCAAAGGGTGTTTTGAATAAACCTGAATTAACACAGAGTGGTTCCAAGTCTATAAGCGATACTATTTTCTTCAACATGAAAACGCAGAGGGGCTTAACTAAAAATACTTTTTATAATGAAGGCGAGATTTATGTGAATGCTCAACGTTTTAAAAAAATAAACAAGAATGTTGGTTATGGTTACAGAACTGTTTTCACAACATGTAATCTCGATACGCCGCATTTTGCTTTTGTAGCAAAAAAAATAAAGATCATTAACAACAAGATTGCTGTGTCAGGCCCTGCCTATCCTGAATTTGAAGGAGTGCCCATACCTATTATAATTCCCTTTGGGATTTACCCACTAAACAGGGGAAGACATTCCGGTCTATTGCCGCCATCTTTTGCGCAAAGCGATGATTTTGGATTGGGGTTGGAGAACTTGGGTTATTATAAAGTGCTTAGTGATAATTGGGACGTAACATTCAGAGGCAACCTTTATACTTATGGTGGCTGGAGTTTAAACATAACACCAGAATATTATAAACGTTATAAATACAAAGGAAGTCTTACACTGTCTCTGCAAAAAACAAAAATCCTCAACAGTTCTGCTTATGCCACGCAAGAGTTTACAACATCAAATGGTTTTTTTATAACATGGAATCACAGCACCGATCCCAAGGCAAGACCGGGAACAACATTCAGTGCCAGTGTAAGAGCAGGCAGCACAAAATATAATCAGTATGTTACCAATAATGCTTACACAAATTTTCAGAACCAGCTTAGTTCATCTATTACATGGAGCAAAACATGGAACCAGGGAAAATATAATTTAAGTATTGCGGGCAATCATGATCAAAATAATAATCTCGGGCTTATCAATGTTCGCGTGCCCACTGTAAATTTCAGTGCTTCCACTATTTATCCTTTTCAGCGTAAAGAATTTGCGGGCACACCAAAATGGTATGAAAAATTAGGTCTCTCTTATAATGGAACATTATTGAACCAGTTTTCATTTTATGATTCAGCATTCAACTTTCAGCGATTGCTTGATACAGCACAGTGGGGAATAGAACACCAGGTGCCGATAAGTTTGTCGTTGCCACCATTAGGACCATTAATTATTGGCCCGAGCATTTCTTATGCTGAGCGTTGGTATGGTCAGAAAATCATGCGAACATGGGATGAGAAATTAAACAAAATAGATACTACTATTCAGAGAGGATTTTATGCGGCAAGAGAAGTAAGCTTTGGATTTTCACTTAACACAAGAATTTTTGGTACAGTTAATTTTCCAAAGTCAAAGGGTATAACAGCAATACGGCATGAAGTAAAACCATTTGTTTCCTTTAACTATAAGCCAGACCTCGTAAGCCAATATTATAAAACAGTACAGATTGATTCAAGCGGCAAAAATTTCTATACTCTTTCAGAATTGGATGGTGGTGTTATTGGTTCATTCAGCCAGGGCAGATTTGGCGGTATAAGTTTTGGTATTGATAACCTGCTTGAGATGAAGGTGAAAGATAAAAAAGATACTTCTGAAGGCGGCACAAAAAAAGTAAGACTGATAGATGGATTAGGGATAACCAGTGGTTATAATTTTATATCTGACAGTTTCAGGGTAAGCCCGATAAGCATGACTTTCCGCAGCACCTTATTTGAAAAGGTAAACATTACGGGCAGTGCTACTATTGATCCGTATGAAGTAGATACACTTGGCCGCAGGGTAGACAGGTTGCTGTGGAAAGAAGGTAAAATCGGAAGATTTACAAATGGAAATCTCGCCATTTCCACATCATTAAAAAGTAAATCAAAGAATGGAAAAACACAGGAGCAAAGAATTCCTGAAGATGAAACACTTACTCCCGATGAGCAACTGCAGCAATTAAATTATGTGCGGCAAAATCCTGCAGAGTTTGTAGATTTCAATATTCCCTGGAACGTGCAACTTTCTTTTTCACTTAATTTTTATCGCACACTTTCTCCTAACCTGCGTGATTATTTAACACAGATCAACAGCAACTTAAGTGTTAACGGTGATTTTAGTTTAACGCCAAAATGGAAGATCGGCGGCAGCACTTATTTTGATTTTAAAACGGCAAAGATTCAAACACTCACCATGTTCATTACCCGTGAAATGCACTGCTGGCAACTGGCCATTAATGTTACACCTGTTGGTTTATACCGCTCATTCAATATTACACTCAATCCAAAGTCAGGCATTCTGCGTGATTTAAAAATTAACCGCTCAAGATTCTTTTATAGCCAGTAGTAACGAGTTCGCAAGTTTACAAGTTTCAATCTAAAAGGGATCCCTTGGGGATAGTTTACGGCTTATTTATTTAAGTGCGGAGATAGAATAAAATTAAACTTTCACATCTCTTACCCGGGTTATGTTCGCACCATAGTCTTGTTTTCTTCGTACCATGTTCGGTGCACAGGCCTGATGGTACAGCTATCTCTTCATTATGTCTCAAAGCAAAAACGGGAACGAAATAACCGATCTTCGAAAATGATACGAAGATGGTACGAACATGATACGAAGAAGGCTATCTTTTGCCTGTCTTGTTGCGGTTGTCCTTTTTTCCGTAAAGGAGTTCATAATTCATCCTCTTCTTTACTGAACAGCTTATAGGATTCGTATTCTATTTGTCTATCGAGATATTGTTTGAATTCAACGCAACAGGATGAAATTTGAATACCGGTGCGGACGATTTTTATTGTAGCTGATTCACTGTGCGATTTACATTTTTTGGTTTCCATTTTATCAGCGATGATGATTATTTCATGTTTCATAGTTATTGTATAATTTCTCTTTTACGGTTCGCAACGCAGCTATGAATTTAGAATGATATTTATATGCTTCATCCTTTCTTTATAAACAATTGTGGATAATTATTGATCTTCTATATTTCGCAAACAATTCCTATATTGACAATCACTTCAACACTAAACTGTTGTAACAAGTCACATGATATTTATATACATCACAATATCCGTCATTGCACTGCTGCTGATCCTCAATCTCATTATTTCATTTAAATCATTCACTAACAAAAACACCGAACATAAATTCGATGCTATCAGCAAAGAAGTTGCACGCATCGAAACCTCTGTAAAAACCGAGATCGCTGCAAACCGCAAAGAAACCTTCGAACAATCATTACTTGCAAGAAGTGAGCTCTCCAACTCATTAGAAAAGAAATTACAACACCTAACCGAAACAATAGATTACAAACTCACTGCCTTCAGCGAAAGCAATAACAATAATGCAACAGCATCACGCAAAGAAATAAAAGAAGCGTTAGACATATTCAAGAAAGACCTTGCACAATCCATACAAGACTTCAACACCATACAAAAAGAAAACTTCTTTGCGCTGCTTAACAAACAAAGCGAACAAAACACAAAGACAAGTGACAGCCTCAGCAGCATGCGTGAAACGCTTGAGCAAAAGATAAAAGACATGCAGCAAAGCAATGAACAAAAGCTGGAGCAGATGCGCATTACTGTTGATGAAAAACTGCAGCAAACACTTGAAGCACGTCTTGACGAAAGTTTTAAACTTGTAAGCGAAAGGCTCGAAGCCGTGCACAAAGGTCTTGGCGATATGCAGCAGCTTGCAACAGGTGTGGGCGACCTCAAGCACGTATTAAGCAATGTAAAAACGAGAGGCGTGCTTGGCGAGTACCAGCTCGAAAACATTTTAGAACAAACCCTCACGCCCGACCAGTATGCAAAGAATGTAAAAACAAAAGAGGGCAGCAATGCCATGGTAGAGTTTGCCGTAAAGCTACCCGGCAGCAAAGACAAAACGTTATGGCTGCCCATAGACAGCAAGTTTCCAAAAGAAGATTTTGAATGGCTGATGCACGCCTACGAGCATGGCGATGCGGCGCAGATAGAAGAAAGCCGCAAAGCATTTGTACGCGGCATAAGAAAATGCGCCGCCGACATCTGCAGCCGTTATATTGACCCGCCCAACACAACAGACTTTGCCATCCTGTTTCTGCCGTTTGAAAGTTTATATGCCGAAGTGTTGCGCACGCCCGGTTTGTTCGAAAGCATACGCACCGAATGCAAAATAAACATTGCAGGTCCCACCACTTTATCTGCCTTTTTAAGCAGTTTACAAATGGGTTTTCGCACGTTAGCCATAGAAAAGCGCAGCGGCGAAGTATGGCAGTTGCTAAGCGCCGTAAAAACAGAGTTTGGCAACTTTAGCACGCTGTTACAAAAAGCGCAGAGCAACATACAAACAGGGCTAAACCAGTTGGAAGATGTAGTAGGTGTGCGCACAAGAGCCATAGAAAAAAGACTCAAAGGCGTTGACACATTACCCGAAACAGAAGTACAAAAAATATTACCCGAACTAAATGGAGATGTGAGTGATGAAGAGTAGAGAATTATTATATACCAAACTATAGTACTGATATGATGCTTCTGTTGCGTCGCACTCTTGTAACTGTTGGATTTATAGCAACAAAGAACAAACGAGATAACAATTTTTCAAGCAGAATCGCTTCCGCATGATCGTGATGGCATTTCGCGGCATTCAATTCTTCACGGTGGGAACATCTCTTACGGTACACGGGAAAATAGTTTCAAGGTTTTATCTCTTTTAAGTTACATAACTGATATTGTTAGTATAGGAAAAGAAGATTAGTTTGAAATGTATAATCATCAAGAAACAGTAATTGAGTAAGTGTGTTTGGAATTTGGTGGAGCAGTTTCATATTTCAGCAACAGTGCTAAACATTCCGCAAGGTCTCACTCTACACACACTTAGCTTTGCTGTGAAGACCCTGCGGAGACTAAAAGTTTAGGAAAACAAAACTTCTGAATAACATTTTAAAATATGAAAAGACAAATACCTCCGAATTTTGATTATAAAACTGAACTTATAGATTCAAACGAAAAATTTGTAAGAGATAATTTAAATGTCAATGTTAGCGGATGGGCAAAATTCAGAAATAGAATAAATGTCGGAAACAATGCTAACGTTCTCATTTCTCCCGCTCCAATAGATGCGAAAATAAAAGAGGCATACATTGAGTTAGCTAAATCACATTACGAAGTTGTCAAATCTTTGGGTTTTGTAAAATTATCTTTAGACCAAACAGTGAATGCGGGAGATTCCTTTTTTTTTGAGAAAACTCTTAAAGAATTTTATTTGCATTGCGGTTCCGTTTTAGATAATCTTTCAAGATTAATTTATATCATAAATGATCCAAATAGCCCTTTTGAAGTGCTTCGAAAAAATTATTTGTTACGCCATTGGATTGATTGGCCTCTGCTTGTTCGAGAAAATCGTTACCCGAATTACAGCGTCTTTACGGAAAATAATTTTATCAAAGAAATACTGAACATAAGAAACAACTTTACGCATAATTGGGCATGTATTGTTTTCATAAATCGAGATACTGGCAAGAGAATGTGGCCGATTGAAATCAGAAATGACAGGAATTATTTGTGGCATTACGAAGAATTGGAAGAATTTAAGATGAGGTATAAGAATTTGAAAAACATAGATGATTTCTTAAACGAAGATTGGAATACAATTGAGGAATTCCAGAACAAAGTTTTTGAACAATTAGTGATAGATGTAGAGTTATTTGAAAACCATTTTAATTTGGAAATAATTTAAAATTATGGCGACGTCGACTCTCACTCCCCGTAGTCTGTTACAATAAAAAAACAACTTACCGCTATTCCCCATCGCTCCTCGTAGTCTGTTACAAATAAAAAACATTTTTCCGCTATCCGTATGTCTGCGACTACGGATGCAAATAAAAGCCAGTTTCCACCCGTCATGCTGAACTTGTTTCAGCATCTCCTGGCAAAACATATTAACGCACAACAAGAGACCCTGAAATAAATTCAGGGTGACGTTACCCCGCTCCTCGTAGTCTGCTACAAATAAAAAACAAGTTGCCGCTATCCGTATGTCTGCGACTACGGATGCAAATAGAAGCCAGTCTCCAGACTGGCATTTGAAAAACAAAAAGCTGAAAAAAGAATTTCCAAAAGATTATTTATACAAAAGCAATCAACCCCCGCCCTTGTTGGTGTTCCGTGTATGGGTATGAAGCGTAGCATTCACTAACAAGCGTATTCAGGATGTGCTGTTGAATTTATATATTGCTATACAATTAAAATTCCATGACGGAATATTTTGCCCAATTTTTTACTGCCACCATATTAGAATGGAAACCTTTGCTTCAACAAGAAAAATACAAGAACATAATCATCAATAGCTTGTCTTTCTTAGTAAAAGATAAACGCGTAATTGTTTATGCATTTATAATTATGAACAACCATATTCATTTTATCTGGCAAATACAGGAAGGGTTTACGAAAGAAACTGTTCAAAGAGACTTTTTAAAATTCACCGCACAAAAAATAAAAGATGATGTTGAAAAAAATCATCCAAAAGTGATGTCACTATTTAAAGTAAATGCAAAAGACAGAAAATATCAAATTTTGGAACGCAACTCTTTAAGTGTCGATTTATTTTCAGAAAGAGTTTTTATTCAGAAACTAAATTATATCCATCAAAATCCGGTTAAGGCAGGATTATGCAATAATCCCGAAGAATATTATTATTCCTCTGCAAAATTTTACGAAACAGGAATAGATGATTTTGGATTTCTTACTCATTTTCGTGGATGATTATCGTTGTTGGTGAAGCCAACACACAAGGCTTTACGAACACCAACAACGGCACGAGAGATTTAAAAACACAATAACGTAGTTAGAGACTACGCCAAACACTGACATTGCAATAAGTGAAAAATCTATAGCTACAACCTACGGATGGCAATGATTAATTTTTTTAAACACAAACTTTATTTGCTGTAAACATGTGCTACAATGCCGCCAGGAAAAGACTTTGCCTCAATCAATTTCAGATCCATTGGAAGTTCAACACTACTAAAAATCGGCATCCCTGCACCTAAAACCACAGGATGCATATTCAAATGATATTCATCAATAAGTCCTGTCGCAATCAGGCTCCGCATAAATCCGGCGCCTCCGAGTGCCATAATAGGTTTTCCCGCTTCGGATTTAA
>WNFY01002652.1_pt1 | contig 16914 bp, 19 predicted proteins | sample 5400091 | NCBI WGS metagenome assembly WNFY01 (sample SAMN13153364, study PRJNA577476) | soil metagenome | isolation source: 60 cm soil or saprolite under grassland replicate 1 | place: USA:California | collected 2016-06-15
TTTGATGGGTCACATTGGCCAGGGGAAGATTCGTGCGGTTACTCACTATGGTATCGATACTAGCGACATTTCCTCAGCGCTTACAGGTATCCGGCGCGCTTTAATCGACCTAAACTTGTAACGATTTCTTTTGCTAACCATGCCTTCCTTCATTCCTCCCCTAATTGGAGTCATAAGCGAAAGTAATTCCTGTACTGGAGTCAAAGTGCCAGCTATAGCTTATAATATAGACATGAGGGTACTTCAATTCAATAGTTCGAGCAGGAGGGTCATATCATGTATGACGACCGATACACTCGCAGATATAACCGTCGAATGAACCGCTACCGCAATCCGATGCGAGGACTCGCTACTGGCATTTTCTTCATTTTTCTGGCATTTGCTTTTTACTTCTCAAAGAGTTTTGACTCGCACTTGTTTCTACCCATACTTTTCGCAGGATTGGCATTCTGCTGCTTGTTTGGTGCTGCCAGTTCAGGTAACCCGAGAGGCATTTATGGTGGTTTATACCCCTTTGTTTGGTTATTGGGTCTGGCCCTGTGTTTTCTCATCGGCTTTTGGCCCTGGATACTCTTGCCTATTGGTGTTTGTATGATCCTTGGAGCACTCTACAATCCAATCACTACTGGTCTTGCTAATTCAAGCTTCATGGCAAATCAACCTCCACCTCAGCAGTACCAGCAAACATACCAGCCTTATCAACCCTACGATCAGGGGTATCAACCACCTCCGCAAGCGCCCGGTACTTACCAGGAAGGTGCACAACAGTATCCATATCCACCACAGCCCAAACAACAGTATGAGCAGCCACAAGAAGAGCCATCACAGCAAGAGGAATTGCCGCCATAGCAGCAATAATTTGAAAGTTATTTCTATGAAATGCGTAAGATCAAACTGTTCTATCGTTTCTCGCCTGGTTTCAGCACTTTGAGAGGAGTAACATAGCATGGCATTGACGAACTTTCACGGAGCAGTCGCAGTAATCACCGGCGGTGCAAGTGGTATCGGATTGGCTACTGCTCGCATCCTCCGCATAAGAGGCGCACATGTCATTCTAGCAGACATCAATGTACCAGGACTACTCCAGGCAAAGGAGCATATACACCAGCGTAGCCCAGAAGCCCCAGGGCAGATTCTTGCTATTACTACAGATGTTACGAACGAATCACAGGTATGGGACCTTATGCGGCAGACTTCCACTGCTTTTGGACATATTGATCTTGTAATGACAAGCGCTGGCATCGGACGAGGTGGGGCTATCGACACATTCACAGCAAGTGATATGCAAACAATGATGAATATCAATTTCATGGGAACCTATCATTGTGTTCAGGCGGCATTGCCAGCAATGCGCCGACAGCAATCAGGCCACTTTGTTTTCCTCAGCTCAGTAGCAGGAAAATTTGGTGTTCCTTTACTTTCTGCCTACTGCGCGAGTAAGTGGGCAGTACGAGGCTTCTCTTCCGCATTGCGAACAGAGCTACACGGAACTGGCATTGGCATTACTACCGTGTACCCTGCCTGGGTGGATACACCGATGGTCAAACAAGAGGAAAACTCTCTGCAAATGATGGATATACAGGTAATGCTTACGCCTGAGCAGGTCGCAACTGACATTCTACAGGCCGTGATTGAGGATCAACGCGATCTTACCCTGGCACCCAATCCAGATATAGCATTCATGCTTCAGATTTACAAGGATGATCCAGATAAAGCAGAGATGTTAGCAGGTGAATCCTACCGCAAACGGACAACCAGATCTTCCGAACAACAGGCAACTCAAAGGTGACAGCAGTGGAACCGTTAGGACAATCGCGCGATTACGGCTACTATGGCCCTGGTAGTGTCACATGGAAGATTTGCCGTGAAGACATCGTATTGCTAGGGGGTACACGTGCAGTTCTAATGCAACTTGCGCACCCACTCATTGCTATGGGTGTGAGCGCACATAGCGACTACATGATGAACCCGTTTGGCAGGACGAAACGCACATTTTTGCTTGGGGAGTTACTCACGTTTGGATCCCTCGAAAAAGCTTGCCAGGCGGCACGTACTATCAATCGCTTGCACTTACATGTTCACGGTGAATTGCCAATTGATGCAGGCGCTTTCGCAAAGGGAACCCCTTATAACGCACGCAATCCTGAACTGCTACTCTGGGTGCATGCTACCCTGGTTGATACATTGCTACACTGTTATACCCTTTTTATCGGTCCACTCACCCCCGCCGAACAGGATAAATATTATCAGGAATCAAAAGGGGTAGCGCTTTTACTTGGCTTACTTCCAGACAAGATGCCCAGCACTATTGACGACCTTCGACAATATATAGAGGATATGGTGCACAGTGACCACCTTGTTGCCATTCCACAAGCCCGCCAACTCGCGCACCAGGTACTTTTTCCACCTGCTCCAGCCATGTTGCGTCCTTTCATGCACCTCAACCTGCAACTGACTTGCGCATTGTTGCCTCAACCCATTCGTGAGATTTACGGCTTGGAATGGAATGAGAGTCGCCAACACATCTTCGACTTGACTACGCGAGGAATGCGAGCAATCATCCCTCATCTATCGATGAATCTGCGCGAATTACCCATTACAAGGCGTCTCACTCAAGAAACTGTAGGTCACTCCATTGGGTGGAGATAAGTTTTAGTGAGAACCTACGCTTGAGGCAAAAAAGGCCAGTACAATTATCCAACTAATGATAAAAGCAACCAGCATGCGAAGTGCAATACCAGATAGAGGGAAGCTGCGGCGCCGGACTTGAACTTGAGAACTGATTCCATTCGTTGACATCTATTATCTCCGTTATCATTGTGATAACCACCCGGATTTCATCATCCTGGCAGTGTAATCAGCAGTCCTTTCATCACATATAACGACTCATGTAACTGTAGTTAACATATCGTAGTACAAATGAGATCCAATATATACCTATCCCTTACCTACAGCCTTTTTCCTCTGCTATCTCGACACTCATCACATTCGCAATTGGCACGCAACTTTTCATAGGTATAGATTCCTGTCCGGTGTCCATCCTCCCATACAGGGGTCAAACCATAGCGGCCTACTGGTTGTACATCAACCAGTGTTGTCTCTTCAACACTCAAACTCTGTTTGTTTTGCAACATCCCCGGTTGTCCCCCCTCACCAGCACACCAGGCACAGGGGCAGGCCCAGCGCAGTGTTTCCCAGCCATGAACACTTTCGTGCCCATCAGTCCAGGTCAATATAAGCTGCCGTTTCTCTTCATCAAGCAGAAACGACGTTGGAGACGGATATGCATGTTGAGACATGTATTTCATTACCTCTATTGTGATAACTTATGAAGACTATTACGTCCAAATTAAAACACCGATTCGTCTGGTAGGCTGCAATTGTAACAGTGATATCTCTATTATATGCCCTGCCAGGAGCATCGTCTACACGTTTGTCACATTACTTGAGTAGCGAATACCTCGCCTGTTACTTTCGCAAGCGCTTCACCGTCATACGAATTAGATTATAGTAAATGAACCCTTAGCTAATGATAGATCTACATCATCACGATGTACATTTCGAGTTTCCAAGAAAACACGCCTACCTGTCAGAGCATCTACTCGCAAGAGTCGTAAAAGAGAGCCGGTTGATAAGGGGTATCGAATCATGGTCAATCTGTTGCTAACCATAGTGATAATCAGTCTGTTGACTGCCACCATTGGAGTCTTAATCGCCTTAAAGCTACAATCTCGTGTCTTAAAAGACATAGGCATAAAGAATGAAGCATGGCAACATGCCCAGGAAGCCCACCAACATATCTGGGAAGTAAAACAAAGGAAAGAGGCTCTCGAACTTGAACAAAAGCTGACCTGGCAGGTACAACAGGTACAAGAAGCATGGCAGAGGCGGGAAGCCTATGACGAAGAGCGTTTAGCCAAGTTGACATTGGAGCAGAAACTTGCTCTACTCCCTCACATCGAAGACGTTGCAGTTCCATTTAATGAAAACGCACAAGTAGCACAAACAAATCCATATGGGTCACATAGGCAGCCTCCATCATTCTACAAAGCCAACCTGAGTGGACAAGACCTATCCAACCGCTACCTCGCATGTGCTGATTTGCGGGAAGCACAACTCGAAAACACAAATTTTTATATGGCTGACCTTGCTGGAGCATGTCTCGCCGGAGCTAATCTTAGGGGCGCTAATCTTATGGGCACTAACCTTACAGGCGCTGATTTGCGAGATGCGGTATTGACGAATGCCAATATGCTCGTTGCTGACCTGAATGGAGTCGTTCTCAATGGTGCTAATCTGCTTGGTGTGCACAATCTGACAATTGAGCAGATCAATTCAGCCATCTATAACAGTCAGACACAGTTTGATATTGACTCTGAAATCTAAATCTCACAATATTTGCAGTTGCTCTTAATAGCGATGAATCCCTATCTGTGCTACCTCTTGTGTGCTATACTAGCAGCATTGGCAACGGTGGTTGGGTAGAAAGTAATAGCAGAGAGGAAGAGTATGACAGAGCAGCAATTGCCACTTATAGGTAAAATCGCATTAATAACAGGTAGCAGTCAAGGCATTGGTAGAGCAACTGCCAAACGTCTCGCGCAATCTGGAGCAGATATAATCATCAACTATCGTAGTAAAGCTAGTGCAGCAGCCGAGGTAAAAGCATATATTGAAGAGTTAGGAAGACGCTGTATAGCCATTCAGGCTGATGTCAGTCAGGAAGAAGATGTCTCACGACTCTTCGCTGAAGCCAACGAGGCTCTTGGCCCCATCACCATCCTGGTCAACAATGCAGGTACGACTCGCGATAAGCTCATTTTACAAATGTCCCTCGCCGACTTTGAGTACGTCGTTGATACCAATTTACGTTCAGCATTTCTCTGCACAAAGGCCGCACTGCGTGGCATGATGAAAGTACGCTGGGGTCGCATCGTCAATATCTCTTCACCAGCAGGATTACTGGGCGCCGCAGGACAGGCCAATTATAGCGCTTCGAAGGCTGCCATTATTGCTTTAACTATCAGTACCGCCAGGGAAATGGCCACTCGTAACATTACAGCCAACGCCGTTGCACCAGGTTTTATCCCCACAGAACTCACTTCTACCCTAACAGAACAGCAACGCAAAGCCATGCTTGATGTCACACCTATGGGTCATTTCGGAACACCAGAAGAGATAGCAGCAGCCATTAATTTCCTCTGTTCACCCGAAGCATCCCACATTACAGGCCAGATTCTCTGTGTTGACGGTGGCATGGCAATGCACATCTAACGAATGAATGAAACAAAACAGGTGTTGTCTTTCTCTAAAATGGTAACACTGGTGATCTTATAAAGGAGAACTGCACCTATGGGTTTGATCGAAACCGAAGAAACCAACCGATTTACCTTCGAGGCTTTCGCGTCACATGCATTTTACACAGAAATCAACCGCTCGCTTGTTCAACACGCGCTCACCTCAATTCCCACACATCACCCAAATGTTCTTTTGACTATCATCGACATGGCCTGTGGAACTGGAGCTGTTACACGCCTCATTGCAGAAGAACTGGCAAGCCAGAAACGCCAGGCATGCATTATTGGCATTGACCCTTCAGCAGAGGCTCTGCGGCGGGCGCAGAAGGGTATGGAAGACTGGCAGGTAAAAGGACTAGAGATGAAAGTCGATTTCATCCAGGGAGAGGTTTCTGATCTCCCCAATATCGTCCAGAATGCGGATGCGGCTTTCTTCTGTAATGCTATTCACCTCATTCCTGATAAACTCTCTGCCTTCAGACTCATCGCCGGCATTCTTGCTCCTGACGGCATATTTGCGTGTAACAGCGCCTTTTACAATGGAACTTATGTTGAGGGAACCGAACGATTTTATCGCCTGTGGACCCGGCGAGCAGTTGGCTGGCTGCGAAAAGAGCATCCGGAAGTGCACTTATCACGCGAGGCAAAAGCTACGGCCATGCAGCAGCTTGACCGGGAAGGATACATTTGCCTGCTCAAAGAGGGAGGCTTCTGCCGCGTAGATGTAGTTGAGGAGCAAGCGATGATGACAATAGATTCTTACAGAGACATTGGACAATACTGGCTCTTCATTGAGGGGGCACTGCCAGGAATACCCTTGGCGCTTGGAGCAGAAGCGCTAGGAATCTCGGCTTACCAGGCTGGCGAAGAACTCGGTCTGAAAGAGATCCCGCGAAACTGGCTACAGATTATTGCACACAAAATGTAAAAGAGCGCATTGTAAATCTCAAAACGAATGCCAAATGCGACTATGTGCTACAATAAACAAGTAGTCACACTTTCGGTTGCGTTCATTACTACCTGGTCTACCTTCTAACCTGGTTAGGAGAAAAGTTGCATGCAATGGGCTATAGCTTCTGCCGCATTCCTTGCTTCCGCAGTTGAATTCGTTGAGGCTTTCACGATTGTACTGGTTGTTGGCGTCACAATCAATTGGCGCAGCTCCCTACTTGGTGCTTTCGCCGCCGCGGCTACGCTCGCCGTTATTGTTGCCACCCTCGGCGTAGCGCTCGTCAAATGGGTTCCCATTCATGATTTTCAGTTGGTAGTTGGCTTCATCCTCATTCTCTTCGGCTTGAAATGGCTCAAAAAGGCCATTCTTCGCTACAGTGGTCTCAAAGCCCTTCATGATGAAGAAGCCATATTTGAAGAAACTATGGCGGAAATACGCGCGCGAGGAGAGACGATTGTACCCCGTTTCCAGCCATTTGGAGTAGCCTTATCCTACAAATCTGTGTTACTTGAAGGTCTTGAGGTCGCTTTCATCGTCATTACCTTTGGTAGTAGCGTCACGACGAGTGCTGCGGTCAACGGCATTGCCTCAGCGGCCATCGGTGCAGTAGTTGCCGGTATACTCGTAATTGTTGCCGGCGCAATCATCCAGGCGCCGCTGACGAGGGTACCCGAGAACACTCTCAAGTTTATCGTTGGCATTATGCTAACTTCCTTCGGCACATTCTGGGCCGCTGAGGGATTCCGCTTTGAATGGCCACTATCCGATGCCTTTATCCCAATTCTGGCTGCCCTCTATCTGCTCGCATCATATGCTCTAGTTACATGGCTCAAATGGGACAAACAACGCCGGTCAGCAGTGGCTAATGCAAATGCCACGTCAATCACAACTCCTGAGCAAGAGGAGGTGCGACCATGAAAGTAATCAAAGCGATCTACGATTTTATCGTGGGCGACATGATTATCCTGGTTGGCGTTGTTATCACCATGCTTGTGCTGGTACTCATAAACAACGTTAGCACTTTGACACCGTTACGTGTTGCAACGGGATTTCTGCTGGTCATAGCTGTGTTGGGTGTTCTTATTGCAACACTCTACCGCGAGGCTAAGGGAAAACGTTAGCAATCGCCACTGTGATTGCTATTGACGATAACAGAATTATGTTTGATGATTTCATCGAACCACTTGATCAACATTGGACACAAACTTGTATTGGTGGTGGGACATTAGAGCTCTCTAATTCAGTTCTGCGTATGTCGTTCGAATCAGCCCGGCAGGGACAATACTCCGACGCACAAATCGATGACTACGGCAATCTGCCTAGAGCCGACTACCCATGGAGGCCTCCATTACGCATGCAGGTCATTGCACGTTCCTCGCTACCTGCAGCAACCCTCAGTAGCTCAGGTGAGAGCGCAGACATCCTGCGAGGCACTGCTGGTTTCGGCTTCTGGAATTATCCATTCTCAGTAAAAGGAGACATCCTGATGTTGCCAGAAGCCATATGGTTTTTCTATGCCTCGCCTCCCTCTAACATGGCGCTAGTACCTGGCATTCCCGGCTGGGGATGGAAAGCGCAGGTTGTACACAGCATGCGTCTCGGCGCTCTGGTGGCTACTGTCCCACTGGCAGCAACAATTGCCTTTGGCTTATTGACAGGCGAAACACGACATGCTGCCCGCTGGATGCAAAAGGTATCAGGAGCCTACGAGGCTTTATTACCTGTCGAGATGACCGAATGGCATAGCTATACTTTGGAATGGCATCGTAACGAAACCCTTTTCTGGGTCGACGATACACTGGTTCTTCGCGCACCACAATCACCAACTCGCCCCCTGGGTTTCGTGGCATGGCTCGATAACCAGTATGCTCTTGCCACACCACGCGGCGTACTGCGCTTCGGCACCATTTCAAGTGGTTCACAATGGTTCGAATTGGATAGTGTGAAGATCGAGCCATTGTAATGTACCCCTACTTCTCCGCCAATGTCAGCACTTCGTCGATGATTCCATACTCTATCGCCTCGGTCGCGCTCATGAAGTAATCACGTTCCGTGTCGCGCTTGATACGCTCCAGTGGTTGGCCCGTGTGATGCTGGATTATCTCATTGAGTACATCTCGCGTATGCAAAATCTCACGAGCCTGGATATCAATATCAGTTGCCTGGCCACCGATCCCTCCTGGAACGAGCGGTTGGTGCATATGAATACGGGCATGTGGCAATGCACGCCGCAGTCCACGATCACCAGCCATAAGCAGAATCGTCCCAAAACTGGCAGCATAGCCAACGCACGTCGTCACAATTGGGCAGGGCAGATGGCGCATTGTATCATAAATTGCCAATCCAGCATTCACTACTCCACCAGGCGAACTGATATACAGATTAATCTCTCGCTCCGTACTCTCAGCCGCCAGAAACAATAACTGTGCCACCACCAGGTTACTCATCGCTTCCTCAACTGGACCGTTGATCATGATGATACGTTCCTTCAGGAGACGTGAAAAAATGTCGTAGGCGCGTTCACCGCGCCCGGTCGTCTCGATTACCGTTGGCACAACTAAACTTGATGACATAGAAAACCTCTCTTTCTCAATGAAATGATTTTGTATTATCCCCTGCGCCAATCTTTCGCCCACCACGCTGCGCAAGGCATACCACTTTCCAGGATCGCCATCTTAACAGCTTCAATGTCCACAGGCACCCGCTTCAATTCAATGCTCAAGCTTGCATTTTCCCAGGTAACCAGAGCATATTCTGCCCATGGCGGATTGTAGATGTCTTCAGTAAGTTTTTTACGTTCAAAGGGCAAACCCACACTTCCCGGATTCAGTATGAACCCTTCCCTAAAGCGACGCAGCATCTGCACATGGGTATGTCCTCCTGCCATCACCAATGCGTGCGTGCCCGCAAACATCTGCTCTAGCGAATCTTCAGGCGTAGTTGCCTCGATAATATCTGTGTTAGATCGGGGAGATCCATGAAAGCAGAATAGCTTTGCGTCCCCACCTAGTGGGAACTCAATCGTTGGTTGAAAGCTGCCCACGTATACAAGGTCACTCTTCGTGAGTTGTAAAAGACACCACGAGTCAACCTCCTCGATCTGACGAGTAGCCTCTTCTACTGTTTGCGAAAACTGCGGGTTTAGAAGCCATTCATCCGCATTTCCCATCACAACAGGACAACCTGATGCTTGCAGTCGTACAGCTACATCATGTGGCTGTGGGCCTGTCGCAGCCACATCACCCAGGCATAGAATCTGATCCACCCCCTCCCTCTCAATCGCTGTAAGAACTTGCTCGAGAGCAACCAGGTTGCCATGGATATCAGAAATGAGAGCCACTCGCATTGATATCACTCGCTTCTCTGTCGAACAAAGTAGTAGTGAACCTTCGAACCCCTCTCAGATACCTTCTGATCTAATACCCCTACCAGTAGCCAGCCCTGTGCGCCCAGCTCGTTCAACTGGACAGCATCAGGCAAATCCTCCTCCCGTGTATCCACGGTCAGCACACGATACTCCCAACGCACAGGTTCAACAGGCACCTGTTCGTACACCATTGGTACATGTACACTAGCAGGAATATCTCTCTGTTCCGACAACCCGTTTCCCGCTCGAAATGACATCGTACTAGCCAAATCAGTATTCCTCCTTCTCGAGATACCGCTCAAAATGAGCGGCAGTTTATTCATGAGCTTTGTTTGCAGATGTGCACAATCATTCTTTCTTGTCAGCACTCGTCGAACTGAGCACCTATCAGTTCACCCTCACTTGACTATACCATGCTTTTAGCGTATATTAATAGAGAAAAGTTATGCTTATGGCATAGTTTTAAGCAAAACTATGCCATAAGCATAGGTAAATAAGAAGGATAAGATCAATGTCTGAATTGCAAGAAATCATAGGAAGAGTAATCCGGCGCGAACGACAAGACCGTCAGCTCACCATTAAAGAACTCGGCGACAAGGCTGGACTTTCAGAAATTTACGTCGGCGAAATCGAACGAGGACAGAAATACCCATCTTCTAAAGTCCTGGAAAGCCTCGCCCAGGCACTCGAACTCGACCTAGCCGACCTTTTAGAACTGATGGCGGAAGAAATCCGCTTCGAACGCCAACCAGAGACGGTAAACACTATCGGCTTCACGTTACCTTCGACTCCTGGTCAGCCTCGTCGGCTCGTTGTCAAAAAAATCGTTAATATGCTCAATGAAGGGGAGGTAGAGAGTGTAGCCAACTTCAGCGCATTCCTGCTCTCCAAACATTTGGACACGCATTAGGGCCGGCAAGCTAGGCACGTCTCTGGCAGACATAAATCATCTCAGGAGAAGTGGCGGTCAGAGGTTCTTGCTGCCCGGTTAATCCCTGGTCAACAATTTCATCACCATATAAAACAAAACACATGCTAAGGCAAATACTCCAGTCGTAACCAGGAGAAACGGAACTGCTGAGCTTGTTGTCGGCTCAGGTGGTGCGGGAATAAGCGCAAGTTCTTTCTGATCAACTGCATGACGACGAGCCAGCTCAAGCTTCAAGCTTTGCTCGCCTTTTGCCATTGCCCAGCGGTGATTCATTGAGAAGATAAGTTTCATCACAAATGAAAAATAGCGTAGCAGCGGCTTTTCAGCCTTGATCTTCCAATCGTAGGTAATATTCACCCATTCTCCATCCTGCTCAAATGTCCAGATACCACGACCATCAAAGTCACCCCACGCAACTAGCGTAAAACCATCCGGCTGTACCTCGGTCACGCGAAAATCCCAGTGCAGCGTATACGGTAACCAGCCTTTAGTATAAAGACTCACTACTCTGCCTAATCCGTGCTCATCGCCCTCTTCCAGCACATTGATATCCAGGTAAACTGAAGGCCACCAGCGCACCAGTCCTCTTGGGTCCCCTAGGATCTCAGAGACCTCTTCTACAGTACTCTTCACGCGCCAGTTTGTAATGAAATGATAATCGTTCGTAGCCATTGTTGTCACCTCTTAACTCAATTTCGTTGATCCAGAATAACCTATACTTGACCGTACGTAAAAAACATAATTTGGGATCACCCGATGTGCTTCTGCTCCTATTGTATCATCTGATCAATTCTCATCAATATTTGACATCGAACAAATTTCCTAATACAATGTGATCACGCGAAACTAAACACTATCCAATGATTAGGAGAAGCTATTAGTATGACAACTACATTGACGCACATCTCACTATTGGTGGAAGATGTGCAAAAAGCTCTGCTCTTTTACCAGGATAACCTCGGATTGGAAGTCATAGAAAATCTCGGTGACTATGCTACACTCAAAGCCAACGAGAACCTCAAGCTTTCCTTCTTTCCCCGTAAAGCTATTCAAGAGGCCTTACCAACTGTACACTTTAACCCTGTGCAGGGATATCGTACTGTGCTAGAATTTTTTGTTGAAGAGCTAGACAGCGTTTACAAGACTCTTCAAACTAAAGGTATCCATTTCGTAAGCGAACCAACCGACCATCCCGACTGGGGCATCCGCACTGCTTACTTCATTGATCTTGATGGGAATCTGGTTGAATTGTTCAGGAATCTAAAGTAACCCTCTTCGAAACAGATTTGCCGCTCCTACCATTTCAGAAGCAAAGCGAGGCCGAGAAAATCTTGCACGGTTTCAGCGCAAAGTATGCTCGTCTTGCTTGTTTTGGCAGTCCTCGCGGCAGGCCTTCGACGGCGAAACGGCAAACCTTTGGTGGCGATCATTGCACATCGCGCAAAAATAGCGTATGCTCATGCATAGAGAGTCTGATGCTTCATCCCTGTTCGGCAACCAAGCCAATACACTCGCAAATGCTCATTTGCAGGGATCATTGAGTTGTCAGCACGTCAAATGGCGGAAGCTGGAGTTTCAAGAGTTGAGTGCCCGGAGTGTCTCACCATGCGTGCTCTTACCCCACAAGGAGCAACGGTGCGATTTCCGCCCCATGACAAACGAAAGACCAGGACACCGCACCACGAAGTGCGGTGGATCAAGCGCGGAACAGCTTGGGCGCTCTCTGAAAAGAAGACATAGCTGTCACAGTCAGCATGCTCTCGTCGTCTCTTCAGGATGAGGTATCGTAGTGCAGAGGGTGATAGGATCGCGCTTTTTACAGGATGAGCAGGTGCTCAGCATGCGTCGGGTGCCTGTGCTGGGATCGTCGAGACTTGCGGGAGAGGTTTGCAAGCGTTAGTGTGCGCTTCACTCGACAGAAGAGCTCTTCTGTTGGGGAGGACCAAGGCTTCTGCATCAGGCCCTCGGAGACGGGAAGTCGAGCGGAGGGAACGCCACAGGAAGGAGGCAACGATGGCAGATCGCGTTGGCCAACAGTTTGGCAACTATCGGCTGGTCGCCCTATTGGGGCAGGGCGGCTTTGCCGAGGTGTACCTGGGGCAGCATGTGCGACTAGAGCTGCAAGCAGCCATCAAGGTGCTCCATACCCACCTGACCGGCCAGGAGGCCGAGCATTTCTACCAGGAAGCGCAAACCATCGCGAAGTTGACCCACCCGTCCATTGTGCGCGTCTTCGATTACGATGTGCAGGACGGGGTGCCCTTCCTGGTGATGGACCACGCCGCCAATGGCTCCTTGCGGCGGCGCTATCCCAAGTGCAGTGTCATCCCCCTCCCTCAGATCGTCTCTGCGGTGAAACAGGTGGCGGCAGGCTTGCAGTATGCCCACGAGCAGAAGTTCATCCACCGCGATGTCAAGCCGGAGAATATGCTGGTGGGACGGCGCGAAGAGGTGCTGCTCAGTGACTTTGGGCTGGCGGCCCTGGCGCACAGCAGCGCCTCGCTGAGCACGCAGGAGGCCATTGGCACCCTATCCTACATGGCCCCGGAGCAGATCGAGGGCCACCCACGTGCCGCCAGTGATCAGTACGCCCTGGCAGTGGTGGTCTACGAATGGCTCTGTGGAAGCCGTCCCTTTGAGGGCTCAGCGACCGAGGTGATGGTGCAGCAGTTGACGATGCCGCCGCCGCCGCTGCATGAGAAAGTGGCGACCATCCCACTCGAGGTGGAGCAGGTGGTGCTGCACGCGCTGGCCAAGGAGCCCAAGGAGCGCTTTGCCTCGGTACAGGACTTTGCCGCTACCCTGGAGCGAGCCAGCCAGCTTGCCCCAGCCCAGGCAGTGCTGCTTCCTTCCGAGCAGGCTGCTCCAGGTGCGGCAACCGCGCCCAGCTCTGCCACGGCGGAGGCGACCCCCTCCGCCGATGTGCTGGTAGGGGCACTGGAGCCGACCATGTACCCGGGTGCCTTGCCGCCAGGCGACCTCACCACGCCACAGAGCCAGGCTGAAGGCGAGACACCCTTGCCGGGCCAGGTCGTGGCACCCACCGCGGCTGTCCTGCCTCATCCCCTGGAGCCCACCATACCCATCCAGCGGAAGGCCAGGCGCCTGTCGAGAATGAGTGTAGGACTGCTCATCGCACTGGCGGTGCTGGTCATCGCAGCAGGGGTGCTGGGCAGCCTCAGCCTGCTCGCTCAATTTGGTGTGATAGGCGCACGCAGTGGTGCCCCCATGCCCACCGCAGTCCGCGGAGGCACCTGGACTGAGGATCTCATTGGAGATCCCGATTCGCTCATTCCCAATAAGGGCTACGGGCCAGCGATCATTCAGGCGCTGTACCTGCCGCTCTTCTACGGTGACACGCAAGGGGTGATTCGCCCTGGGGCGGCGAGCGAGATCCCCACCGTGTCGAATGGCGGCATCAGCGCCGACGCCACTACCTGGACGTTCCATCTGCGGCCCCACCTGGTGTGGTCGGATGGAGCGCCCTACGATGCCCGTGACGTGGACTACACCTGGCAGCTCTGGAAGAATCCCCAGTTCGGGGCCAACTATATTGATAGCGTCAGCCAGATCAGTTCGGCAAATGTCTCGGCAGACCATCTCTCGATCACCTTCCACCTCAAGCAAGCCTACGCTCCGTTTCTCGCGGAGTGGGTGAGTGGCTACTATGCCCCGCTGCCCGCGCACCATTTCAGTGCGATGGCTCCCCAGGCTATCGAGAAGTCGCCCGATCTCCTGAATCCGAGCGTCACGAGCGGCCCGTTCATGATGGCTGAGAGCATGCCAAGCGATCACTTCACCGTGGTGCGCAACCCCCGCTACTACCGCGCCCGCGAAGGGCTGCCCTACCTGGACAAGATCGTCTTCCGTCCCGTCGATCAGGACGTCGTCCTCCAGGATCTCGAGGCTGGGACCATCGATTCCGCCTCCGACCTGGATGTGAGCCAGGCGCAGGCCTACCGGCGCCTCTCCCATTATCTGCTCGTCGCTCCTCCCACCAATGCTGCCGTCGAGGGGATAATCTTCAACTTCCACAACACGGTGCTGGCCAGCCACCTGGAAGTGCGCCAGGCGATGGCGATGGCGATTGATCAGCAGGCGTTGATCACACAGGCGCGCCAGGGATTCGCCAGCCCTCTGTGCACCGACCATCCCTCGGCCTATCATCCAGGTTATCAGCCTAATGCCCCCTGTCCAGTCTTTAATCCGGCGGCGGCCAATAAACTGCTGGAGGACAACGGCTGGGTGAAAGGCCCTGATGGCGTACGGGCCAAAGGAGGGCAGCGCCTGGAGTTCGAGTACTCGACGAATGTGACCAACAAGCCATGGCGCATCGCGACTGAAGCGGTCGTGCAGCGCAACTTGCAGGCGATCGGGATCAAGCTCGATATCCAGAACTATCCGGGTAGCACGTTCTTTGGCTCCTTTTTGCCTGGGGGGAAGGCCTCACCACCCACGGGAGCCGTCGCGGGCAGGTATGACATCGCCGAGGTTGCGTACAGCTTTTGGTATGACCCCGACGATTCCACGGTGCTCTCATGCGACCAGATCCCACCCAATGGCAATGGCCAAAACTTGACCTTCTACTGCAACCATGCCATCGATGCCCTCTACAAACAGGAACTGGCGACAGCAGATCCGGGCACGCGGCAGCAGATCTTCCGCCAGATCCATGACATCTACCTGACGCAGTTGCCATTCATCGTGTTCTACAGTCTATCAGGGATATCTATTGTGAGCAAAGGGACGCACAACTACCAGCCCGGCCCCTTTGAGGGAGACACCACCATCTGGCAGTGGTGGTGCGATCAGGGGAAGTGTTAGGCGACCCTCGCCTCTCCATCAAGAGGGAGCCATCCTCGTTTTGGATCAGTTTACTCTCTTTTTTCGGGTAAGAAATGCTCTCAATCTGTGTCGACAAGGTCGCCAGTTGGTTTGAGAGGGTGGAACGCATTTGCGGCAGCCTGTACTAGTGCAGAATCAAGGCCAATTCTGCAAAGCTCTCCATCCTTCCGGATATTGGTGGCGAAGTGCCGCTGCCGGACGAGCGAAGCGTTGTCCAGTGCGTAGGGGCCCGATTTATCGCGCCCGGGGGTGGGGCGGGGCACGCCGTTTGAGACTTCGCCACCAGTATCCTTCCGGGGGAAATTCGGTTCCCGTAAGGGCGAGTCTTCCGATCGTTCTGGTACAATTCTACTGCCCGCCCTGATTAATTGGCCTCATAGCTAGCAAGACAATATAATGTGTCTACAATGCAAAAATGAATGTAAGGAGTAAAGCAACATATGAAATCTTCCAGGTACACTTTTTCTATGATCATCGTCATACTTGTAGCGCTCATCGTTGCCGCTTGTGGTGGCACAAGTAGCCCGAGTAGCTCGAGCAGTGCCCCAGGCTCAACCCCGACCACGGCTGGCGCTCCAACCACGGCGCCTACGACGCCTGGAGTCACTCCAACCGAGCCATCCAGCGTTCCCAAAGTCGCCATTCACGTCGGAACGGCCACCGTGAGCGGTAAATCGGAGAAGGTCCTCACCAATGCCGCTGGTAAGACGCTGTACTATCTCACCTCTGATACTGCGACGCATGTTGCCTGCACCGGTCAATGCACCACCTTCTGGCCTCCGCTCACAACTTCTGGCCTCCCCACCAGTTCCGATCCTCTTCCTCATAAGCTAAGCGCTCGTGCAGATGCGAATGGCAGGCAGGTTGAATATGATGGTCATCTCCTATATACCTTCTCGGGCGATCCTTCTGCTGGCCAGACCAACGGGGAAGGTATAACCAGCTTCGGTGGTACCTGGCATGTAGCTATACCGGGCCTGTAACTCCTGGACGTATACACTAGCAGATGGTGAGAGTCAATCACGCAGGAATAGCGGCTCTCCATCCTTGCGGGGAAAATGTCTGAGTGAACCGTATGGCGCGAATTGATCGCCGCCACCGCCGATTTATCGGCCCGCTCTCGTCAATCACCCTAATGGAAGTAGACCCGGAATAGCTTCACAGGAGAAAATAATCGATGAAAATCCCAAAGCAGATTTTTCCCTTTGCAATCATCCTTTTGTTGACGGTGATCGTAGCGGCTTGTGGCAGCGCCACAGGTGCTGGACCTTACAGTGGCTCAACACCGGCAGCCACAACCAGCAGTTCCAACAATGCTAATGTAGTCATCAAAACAGCAACAGCCACTGTGAGCAGTAAAACGGTGACCCTGCTCACAAACGACAAGGGATTTACACCGTACTACCTCAAGGCGGATACCGCGACCCAGGTTGCCTGCTCTGGCAATTGCGCTAAGATCTGGCCTCCATTGCTGCAATCTAGTTCAGGAATCCCCACAGGTCCAGGTGCGCTTCCCGGCAAG